>Ga0068836_110595_pt1 | contig 9383 bp, 2 predicted proteins | sample Hof3ISUMetaT_17_FD_68487 | JGI IMG/M metagenome (GOLD analysis project Ga0068836, IMG submission 68487) | Enriched soil aggregate microbial communities from Iowa State university to study microbial drivers of carbon cycling -... | ecosystem: Environmental > Terrestrial > Soil > Agricultural land... | reverse complement strand
GCGGGTAAATCGCTGGACAAGGCGGCTGTTGCTGCATTGGCCAGCATCCCGAGCCGGGAAGTCTTGCTGGCCCAGTTGCTGGGCATGATGCAGGCTCCGGTTTCCGGATTTGCCCGCGCGCTGGCGGCGCTCGCAGCACAAAAAGAAACAGGCAGCACGGCTCCGGCCGAGGCAGCAGCCGCAACGGCTTAACGCAGCGAGCTTTTCGCGACGTGGTTGCGACGTTTTTTTGCGTCAGTACCGATCAGATGTGATCATCAAATCAATTTTTGTATAGCGGGAAAGGCGGAGCCTGGCGATGCCCTTCCCCCACAAATCAGGAGTTTCAAATGGCAATTAGCAAAGACGACATTCTGGAAGCCGTAGGCACGATGTCGGTAATGGACTTGAACGATCTGGTCAAGGCGTTCGAAGAAAAATTCGGCGTGTCCGCTGCAGCCATGGCGGTTGCTGGCCCGGCTGGCGGCGCTGCCGCCGCCGCGGTGGAAGAACAAACCGAATTTACCGTTACCCTGACCGACTTCGGCGCCAACAAGGTTGGCGTGATCAAAGCGGTGCGTGAAATCACCGGCCTCGGCTTGAAGGAAGCCAAGGATCTGGTTGACGGCGCACCGAAGGCAGTAAAGGAAGGTGTATCGAAAGCCGACGCGGACGCAGCCCTGAAAAAGCTGGAAGAAGCTGGCGCCAAGGCTGAAATCAAGTAATTCTGGTTCGCTTCGGCGAAGCTTGAACTACCGGAGTCAAAGTTCAGGGCCTTTTAAACAAGGTTCGGCTTTGACTCCTTTGTCGTTTTCGTTATTTTGCTGTTGTTGTCTTGTTTTTTGCCGAATGTGCTTTTTTTCGTATCGGCAAATTACGTTTAGTCCGTCTTGAAGGGCGCAGACTTGAGGTTTCGATAATCCGGATCGCTGCACCGAAAGTAACGATCCTTGTCGAATTCTGAATTCTCCTTCCTTCCAGTCACTCACGGAGTGTCCATGCATTACTCATTCACTGAGAAAAAACGTGTTCGCAAATCATTCGCGAAACGTGCCAATGTTCATCAAGTCCCATTTTTGTTGGCAACCCAGCTCGATTCCTACTTGAGCTTCTTGCAGCAGGACAAGGTGCCGTCACAACGCAAGAACGAAGGTCTGCAGTCTGCCTTCACCTCCATTTTTCCGATCGTGTCACACAATGGCTTCGCGCGGCTGGAATTTCTCTCGTACGTACTGGGGTCGCCGCCGTTCGATGTCAAGGAATGCCAGCAGCGCGGCTTGACATATGCCTCGCCGCTGCGCGCCAAGGTGCGGCTGGTGATCCTGGACAAGGAATCGCCGACCAAGCCGGTGGTCAAGGAAATGAAGGAGCAGGAAGTCTACATGGGCGAATTGCCGCTGATGACGACCACCGGTTCGTTCGTGATCAACGGCACCGAGCGCGTGATCGTGTCGCAGCTGCATCGTTCGCCGGGTGTGTTCTTCGAGCACGATCGCGGCAAGACACACTCGTCCGGCAAGCTGTTGTTCTCGGCGCGCATCATCCCGTATCGCGGCTCCTGGCTCGATTTCGAATTCGACCCGAAAGACATCCTGTTCTTCCGTGTCGACCGTCGCCGCAAGATGCCGGTAACGATTCTGCTGAAAGCAATCGGCATGACGGTCGAGCAGATTCTCGCCAATTTCTTTGTCTTCGACAATTTCACGCTGCATGCGGATGGCGCCGAAATGGAATTCGTTGCCGAACGCCTGCGTGGTGAGGTGGCGCGTTTCGACATCACCGACAAGAGCGGCAAAGTACTGGTGGCCAAGGACAAGCGCATCAATGCGAAGCACGTGCGCGATATCGACGCTGCCGGCATCAAGAAAATTTCGGTGCCGGAAGATTATTTGCTGGGTCGCGTATTGGCCAGGAATATCGTCAATTCGGATACCGGTGAAGTGGTGGCCAATGCCAATGACGAGCTGACCGAAGAGTTGCTGGCGCGCCTGCGCGAGGCCGAAGTGGCCGATATCCAGACCTTGTATACCAATGATCTGGATCAGGGCGCGTACATTTCGCAGACTCTGCGCACCGATGACACTGTGGACCAGATGGCGGCCCGCGTCGCCATCTATCGCATGATGCGCCCCGGCGAGCCGCCGACCGAGGATTCGGTCGAAGCGCTGTTCAACGGCTTGTTCTATAACGCCGATCGCTATGACCTGTCGGCTGTCGGTCGCATGAAATTCAATCGCCGCATCGGTCGCGACGAATTGACCGGCGCCATGACGCTGTCGGACGAAGACGTGCTGGCGGTGATCAAGATCCTGGTCGAGTTGCGTAACGGCCGTGGCGAAGTTGATGACATCGATCACCTCGGCAACCGCCGCGTCCGTTGCGTCGGCGAACTGGCGGAAAACCAGTTCCGCGCCGGCCTGGTGCGCGTCGAGCGCGCCGTCAAGGAGCGCCTCGGCCAGGCCGAGGCTGACAACCTGATGCCGCACGACCTGATCAATTCCAAGCCGATCTCGGCCGCGATCCGCGAATTCTTTGGTTCCTCGCAGCTGTCGCAGTTCATGGACCAAACTAACCCGCTGTCGGAAATTACCCACAAGCGCCGTGTCTCGGCGCTTGGCCCGGGCGGCCTGACGCGCGAGCGCGCCGGCTTCGAGGTGCGTGACGTGCATCCGACCCACTACGGTCGCGTGTGCCCGATCGAAACCCCGGAAGGCCCGAACATCGGGTTGATCAACTCGCTGGCCTTGTATGCGCGCTTGAACGAATATGGCTTCCTCGAGACGCCATACCGCAAGGTCGAAAACAGCAAGATCACCGAGCAGATCGATTACCTGTCAGCCATCGAAGAGGGCCGTTACATCATCGCCCAGGCGAATGCGACTGTCGATAACAACGGCATGCTGTCGGATGAGCTGGTCTCGGCGCGCGAAGCCGGAGAAACCATTCTGGTGTCGCCGGAGCGCGTGCAGTACATGGACGTGGCGCCGGGACAGGTGGTTTCCGTGGCAGCGTCACTGATTCCGTTCCTGGAGCACGATGACGCCAACCGTGCATTGATGGGCGCCAACATGCAGCGCCAGGCAGTGCCTTGCCTGCGTCCGGAAAAAGCCTTTGTCGGCACCGGTATCGAACGCACGGTGGCGGTCGACTCCGGCACCACGGTGCAGGCGCTGCGGGGCGGTGTGGTCGACTACATCGACGCCGGGCGGGTCGTGATCCGCGTCAATGACGACGAGGCCAGCGCGGGCGAAGTCGGCGTTGATATCTACAATCTAATCAAGTACACCCGCTCAAATCAGAACACCAACATCAACCAGCGGCCCATCGTCAAGGTCGGCGACCGCATCGCCAAGCATGACGTGATCGCTGACGGTGCCTCGACCGATTTGGGCGAACTGGCGCTCGGGCAGAACATGCTGGTCGCGTTCATGCCGTGGAATGGCTACAACTTCGAAGATTCGGTGTTGATCTCCGAAAAAGTGGTGGCCGATGACCGCTATACCTCGATCCATATCGAAGAACTGTCAGTGGTGGCGCGCGATACCAAGCTGGGTGCCGAAGAAATCACTCGCGATATCTCGAACCTGGCGGAAAACCAGCTGGCGCGGCTGGATGAATCCGGCATTGTCTACATCGGTGCCGAAGTTGAAGCCGGCGACACGCTGGTCGGCAAGGTGACGCCGAAAGGCGAGACCCAGCTGACACCGGAAGAAAAGCTGCTGCGCGCGATTTTTGGCGAAAAAGCCTCGGATGTGAAGGACACCTCGCTACGCGTGCCGTCCGGCATGGTGGGCACCGTGATCGATGTCCAGGTATTTACCCGCGAAGGAATCGTGCGTGACAAGCGCGCCCAGCAAATCATCGACGACGAATTGAAGCGTTACCGGCTCGACTTGAACGACCAGCTGCGTATCGTTGAAGGCGACGCTTTCCAGCGCCTGGAAAAAATGCTGATCGGAAAAGTCGTCAATGGCGGTCCGAAAAAGCTGGCCAAGGGCAGCAAGATCACCAAGGATTACCTGGCCGATCTCGACAAGTATCACTGGTTCGACATTCGCCCGGCAGATGATGCCGCAGCCGGCGCGCTGGAAGCGATCAAGGAATCGATCGCCGAAAAACGCCATCAGTTTGATCTGGCGTTCGAGGAAAAGCGTAAAAAACTGACGCAGGGCGATGAATTGCCGCCGGGCGTGCAGAAAATGGTCAAGGTGTATCTGGCCGTGAAACGCCGCTTGCAGCCGGGCGACAAGATGGCTGGCCGCCACGGCAACAAGGGCGTGGTGTCGCGCATCCTGCCGGTCGAGGATATGCCGCACATGGCGGACGGTACGCCGGCGGACGTGGTGCTGAACCCGCTGGGTGTGCCGTCGCGGATGAACGTCGGGCAGGTGCTCGAAGTCCATCTGGGCTGGGCCGCCAAGGGGCTCGGCTTGCGTATCGGTGAAATGCTGAATGCGCACGTGAAGGCCGTCGAACTGCGCAAGTTTCTGACGACGATCTACAACGAGTCGGGCAAGCAGGAAGAGCTGGATAGCTTCAGCGACGAGGAAATCTTCGAACTGGCCAGTAACCTGAAACAGGGCGTGCCATTTGCGACGCCGGTGTTCGACGGTGCGGACGAAGAAGAGATCCGTCGCGTGCTGGACTTGGCTTACCCGGACGCCATCGCCAAGCAACTCGGTATGACGCCGTCCAAGAATCAGGTCACGATGTATGACGGCCGCACCGGCGAAGCGTTCGAGCGCTCAGTGACGGTCGGCTACATGCACTTCCTGAAACTGCATCACCTGGTGGACGACAAGATGCATGCGCGTTCGACCGGCCCGTACTCGCTGGTGACTCAGCAGCCGCTGGGCGGCAAGGCGCAGTTCGGCGGTCAGCGTTTCGGCGAGATGGAGGTCTGGGCGCTGGAAGCCTATGGTGCGTCGTATGTGCTGCAGGAAATGCTGACCGTGAAGTCAGACGACGTCAACGGCCGTACCAAGGTGTACGAAAACTTGGTCAAGGGCGATCATGTGATCGACGCCGGCATGCCGGAATCCTTCAATGTGCTGGTGAAGGAAATTCGTTCGCTGGGGATTGATATCGACCTCGAAAGAGACTAAGGCTCTTCGCGGGACAGAGTGGTGAGGCGCCGCAGCCGAATTGCTCTGTCCCCAACCGACTGCAAGTAACTGCGCATCAAGCGACCTGATTAGTACGGCAAAAGAAATTTTTCTCACGCCACCTGGAGTGAAACATGAAAGCATTGCTAGATCTATTCAAGCAAGTACAGCAAAACGAACAATTCGACGCGATCAAGATTGGTCTGGCGTCGCCTGAAAAAATCCGTTCCTGGTCCTACGGCGAAGTCAAGAAGCCGGAAACCATCAACTACCGCACCTTCAAACCGGAGCGCGACGGCCTGTTCTGCGCCAAGATCTTCGGCCCGATCAAGGATTATGAGTGCCTGTGCGGCAAATACAAGCGCCTGAAGCATCGCGGCGTGATTTGCGAGAAGTGCGGCGTCGAAGTCACGCTGGCCAAGGTGCGCCGCGAGCGCATGGGCCACATCGAGCTGGCCTCGCCGACTGCGCACATCTGGTTCCTGAAGTCGCTGCCATCGCGCCTCGGCATGGTGCTCGACATGACCTTGCGCGACATCGAACGCGTGCTGTACTTCGAAGCCTATGTCGTGACCGATCCTGGCATGACGCCGCTGAAGAAGTGCCAGATCATGTCGGAAGACGACTACGCCGCCAAGTACGAAGAATACGGCGACGAATTCACCGCATTCATGGGGGCCGAAGGCATCCGCGAATTGCTGCGCTCGATCGACATCGACCGCGACGCCGAGACCTTGCGTACTGAGCTGAAGGAATCGAAGTCGGAAGCCAAGATCAAGAAATACGCGAAGCGCCTGAAAGTCCTCGAGGCATTCCAGCGTTCCGGCATCAAGCCGGACTGGATGATCATGGAAGTGCTGCCGGTGCTGCCGCCGGAATTGCGTCCGCTGGTACCGCTGGACGGCGGCCGCTTCGCGACTTCCGACCTGAACGACCTGTACCGCCGCGTGATCAACCGCAACAACCGCCTGAAGCGGCTGATGGAATTGCGCGCGCCGGAAATCATCACGCGCAACGAAAAGCGCATGCTGCAAGAGGCAGTCGATTCGCTGCTGGATAACGGCCGTCGCGGCAAGGCGATGACCGGCGCCAACAAGCGTCCGCTGAAATCGCTGGCTGAAATGATCAAGGGCAAGGGCGGTCGTTTCCGTCAAAACTTGCTGGGCAAGCGCGTCGATTACTCCGGCCGTTCGGTCATCGTGGTCGGTCCGCAGCTCAAATTGCATCAGTGCGGCCTGCCGAAACTGATGGCGCTGGAGCTGTTCAAGCCGTTCATTTTCAACAAGCTCGAACTGATGGGCCTGGCGACCACGATCAAGGCCGCCAAGAAGCTGGTCGAGATCCAGGAACCGGTGGTGTGGGACATCCTGGAAGAAGTGATCCGCGAACATCCGGTGATGCTGAACCGGGCGCCGACGCTGCACCGTCTGGGCATCCAGGCGTTCGAGCCGGTCCTGATCGAAGGCAAGGCGATCCAGCTGCATCCGCTGGTCTGCGCCGCGTTCAACGCCGACTTCGACGGCGACCAGATGGCGGTCCACGTGCCGCTGTCGATCGAAGCGCAGATGGAAGCGCGCACGCTGATGCTGGCTTCCAACAACATCCTGTTTCCGTCCAACGGCGAACCGTCGATCGTGCCGTCGCAGGATATCGTGCTGGGCCTGTACTACGCCACCCGTGAAAAGATCAACGGCAAGGGCGAGGGCATGATGTTCCCTGACGTGTCGGAAGTGATCCGTGCCTACGACAACAAGGAAGTCGAGCTGTCCACCCGCGTCACGGTGCGCATCACCGAATATCCGAAGGATGCCGACAGCGGTGAGTTCGTCGAAACCGTGACGCGCTATGAAACCACGGTCGGGCGCGCCATCCTGTCGGAAATCCTGCCGAAGGGCCTGCCGTTCTCGGTCTTGAACCGGGCCTTGAAGAAGAAGGAAATTTCGAAGCTGATCAACATTTCGTTCCGCAAGTGCGGCTTGCGTGCGACGGTGGTGTTTGCCGACAAGCTGATGCAGTCGGGCTTCCGCCTGGCGACCCGCGCCGGCATTTCGATCTGCGTCGACGACATGCTGGTACCGCCGCAAAAGGCAACGCTGATCGCGGCTGCCGAGCATGAAGTGAAACAGATCGAGCAGCAGTATTCGTCCGGCTTGGTGACGGCGGGCGAGCGCTACAACAAGGTGGTCGACATCTGGGGCAAGACCGGCGATGAAGTCGGCAAGGCCATGATGGAGCAGTTGAAGGTCGAAGACGTTGTCAAGCGCGACGGCAGCAAGGGCACGCAGGAATCCTTCAATGCCATCTACATGATGGCCGACTCCGGCGCCCGCGGTTCCGCCGCACAGATCCGCCAGTTGGCCGGCATGCGCGGCCTGATGGCCAAGCCGGACGGTTCGATCATCGAAACGCCGATTACCGCGAACTTCCGCGAAGGCCTGAACGTTCTGCAGTACTTCATCTCGACCCACGGCGCTCGTAAGGGCCTGGCCGATACCGCGCTGAAGACCGCCAACTCCGGTTACCTGACGCGCCGTCTGGTCGACGTTACGCAAGACCTGGTGGTGATCGAGGATGATTGCGGGACCGCTAATGGCGTCTCGATGAAGGCGCTGGTCGAGGGCGGCGAAGTGATCGAAGCACTGCGTGATCGCGTGCTGGGTCGGGTCGCTGCGAACGACATCATCAATCCGGAAACCCAGGCGACCTTGTACGAAGCCGGCGCCCTGCTGGACGAAGATGCGGTCGAAGAAATCGAGCGCCTCGGCATCGATGAAGTCAAGGTGCGCACGCCGCTGACTTGCGCAACCCGTTACGGTCTGTGCGCCAAGTGCTACGGGCGTGACCTCGGCCGCGGCTCGCTGGTGAATGCCGGCGAAGCGGTCGGCGTGATCGCGGCGCAATCGATCGGCGAGCCGGGCACGCAGCTGACGATGCGGACCTTCCACATCGGCGGTGCCGCGTCGCGCGCGGCCGTGGCCTCCAGCGTTGAAGCCAAGTCGAACGGCACGGCACGTTTCTCCGCCACCATGCGTTATCTGACCAACGGCAAGGGCGAGCAGATCGTCATTTCCCGTTCCGGCGAAGTACTGATCACCGACGACCATGGTCGCGAGCGTGAGCGGCACAAGGTGCCTTACGGCGCCAACCTGATCGTCAAGGACGGCATGGCTATCAAGGCCGGTACCGTGCTGGCGACCTGGGATCCGCTGACGCGTCCGGTGATTACCGAGTATGCCGGTACCGTGCGTTTCGAAAATGTCGAAGAAGGCGTCACCGTCGCGCGCCAGGTGGATGATGTCACCGGCCTGTCGACGCTGGTGGTGATCGATGCCAAACGGCGCAGTACAGGCGCCAAGACGGTGCGTCCGCAAGTGAAGCTGTTGAACGAGCAGGGCGAGGAAGTGAAGATCGCCGGCACCGAGCATTCGGTGGCGATCGGCTTCCAGGTCGGCGCGCTGATCACCGTGAAAGACGGCCAGCAAGTCACCGCCGGCGAGGTGCTGGCGCGTATCCCGACCGAATCGCAGAAGACCCGCGACATCACCGGCGGTCTGCCGCGTGTGGCGGAACTGTTCGAGGCGCGTTCGCCGAAGGATGCCGGCATGCTGGCGGAAGTCACCGGCACGGTGGCGTTCGGCAAGGAGACCAAGGGCAAGCAGCGCCTGGAAATCACCGACATGGACGGCCAGAAGCACGAATTCCTGATCACCAAGGACAAGCAGGTGCTGGTGCACGACGGCCAGGTGGTGAACAAGGGCGAGATGATCGTCGACGGCCCGGCCGATCCGCAGGACATTCTGCGTCTGCTGGGGATCGAGGCGCTGGCGCGCTACATCGTCGACGAGGTGCAGGACGTCTACCGTCTGCAGGGCGTGAAGATCAACGACAAGCACATCGAAGTGATCGTGCGTCAGATGCTGCGTCGCGTGCAGGTGGTCGATCCGGGCGATGCCAACTACATCACCGGCGAGCAGGTCGAGCGTTCCGAACTGCTGGACGAAAACGACCGCGTGATCTCCGAAGGCAAGATTCCGGCGACCTACGAAAACGTCCTGCTCGGCATCACCAAGGCCTCGCTGTCGACCGATTCCTTCATCTCGGCGGCGTCGTTCCAGGAAACCACACGCGTTCTGACCGAAGCGGCCATCATGGGCAAGAAGGATGGCTTGCGCGGCTTGAAGGAAAACGTCATCGTCGGCCGCCTGATTCCGGCCGGTACCGGCCTGGCCTTCCACCGCGCCCGCAAGGAGAAGGATACGTGGGAAGCGGAAGAGCGAGCGGCATTGCTGGAAGCCGAAA
>Ga0068836_188030_pt1 | contig 9449 bp, 9 predicted proteins | sample Hof3ISUMetaT_17_FD_68487 | JGI IMG/M metagenome (GOLD analysis project Ga0068836, IMG submission 68487) | Enriched soil aggregate microbial communities from Iowa State university to study microbial drivers of carbon cycling -... | ecosystem: Environmental > Terrestrial > Soil > Agricultural land... | reverse complement strand
GCCCTGTAGGAGCGAGCATGCTCGCGATGGTCGTCAAGATGACGAGGGCTGTCTGAACGCCCGCGTTATCGTTAACGACCATCGCGAGCGTGCTCGCTCCTACAGTAGAGCGGGTACAGCCGTGAGAGATTGGTCGGCTGCCAGGCCGCCTTCGCTGCGATGCGGCAACCCGACTATCGTTATTTCGATTTGCTCAATTGCGAGTCACTTCTATATTGAGGGGGTGCTCTGACTTTCCTGCCTCCTGTTGAGCCTGGCCCATGGCAACTACTGATCACCTGATCATCTGCGAGCACTGCGACTGCGTGTATGAAAAAGTCACGCTCGCCAAACATCAGAAAACCCTGTGTACACGCTGCGGCGGTGTGCTCCAGCGCTATAACGGCCTGACAGTGGAACAGCGCCTGGCGTTGACCTTCACGGCCTTGATGCTGTGGATTTTCGCCAACTTCTATCCGGTCATGAGCATCAGCCTCAAAGGCCTGAAAAACAGCGCGACCCTTTGGGATTCGGTCCTGGCGCTGAGCCTTGGGCCGATCACGTTCATCGCGTTGGTGGCGGCGATCGCCATGATCATCGCGCCGATTTTCCAGTTGCTATTGCTCATCTGGGTCCTGGGCTTCGCCCTCGCCTCGCGGCGCGCACCCGCTTTCAGGTTCTGCATGCGCTGGCTGGAAACCCTCAGGCCCTGGAGCATGCTGGAAGTCTGCCTGTTGGGGGCAATGGTCGCGGTGATCAAGCTCGCCGGGATGCTGGATGTGCTACCAGGTATTGGTCTGATTGCCCTGGCCATCCTCAGCCTGATGATGATCCGTATTGCCGGCCGCGATATCCGTGAACTGTGGGACATCGTATGACAACACCTCCTGTCGCCAGCGATCTCCATCTGTGCCTGTGCCACAGCTGCGGCCTGGCCTGTGACATGACCCTCGATCCCCACGAATGCGAGCGCTGTGGCGCCCCTCTGCATCGACGTAAAGCCAACTCATTGACCCGAACCTGGGCCTACATGATCACTGCCCTGGTGTTTTACATCCCGGCCAACCTGCTGCCGGTGATGAACACCAGAATGGTCGGCAATGGCGCCGACAGCACGATCATGAGCGGCGTGATCGAGTTCTGGCAGCACGGTGCATGGGACATCGCACTGATCATCTTCATCGCCAGCATCGCCGTGCCAGGCGTCAAGTTCGTCGCCCTGACGCTGTTGCTGGTGACCGTCCAGCGCAATAGCCAATGGGCACTGCGCGAGCGCTCGCAAATGTATCGTTTTGTCGAGCTCATCGGCTATTGGTCGATGCTTGACGTCATCGTGGTGGCCCTGGTGGCCTCCCTGGTGAAATTCCAGGCCCTGGCCGACATCGAACCGCGCCCGGGCATCCTGTTCTTTGGCCTGGTGGTGGTGTTCACCATGCTCTCGGCGATGAGTTTCGATCCGCGACTGATCTGGGACAAAGAGCGGCAACAACCCGATAACGAGGAGGTCACGGATGAAGTCACAAGCCACTGACGGGCCACTGGTCCCCGGCCAGGCGCCGATCAAGACCCGCCGCTTCAGCGTTTCGCTGGTATGGATCGTGCCGATTGTAGCCGTGCTGGTGGGGATATCGCTGGTGGTACACAGCATCATGCAGGAGGGGCCCACCATCACCGTCACGTTCAAGACCGGAGACGGCCTGACCGCCAACAAAACCGAAGTCAAATACCGCAACGTGGTGATCGGCCATGTGTCGGACGTGGAACTGAGCGACGACCAGAAGAGCGTGAATGCGACGATCAAACTGGTCAAACAGGCCGAAAGCTTTACCCGCAAAGATTCCCGGTACTGGGTGGTAAGACCACGGATTGGCGCGGGCGGGGTGTCGGGTATCGATACGCTGTTGTCCGGCGACTACATCGGTGCCGATATCGGACAGGACAATGCACGCGCGAAGCACTTCAAAGGCCTGGAGAACCCGCCAGCGATCACCTATGGCGAGCCGGGCAAGCGTTTCACGCTGCACACCCAGGACCTGGGCTCACTGGATATCGGCTCGCCGGTCTACTACCGCAAGATTCCGGTCGGCCAGGTCGTGGCCTACGCGCTGGACCCCGATGGCAAAGGGGTGAACATCGAACTGTTCATCCACGCTCCCAATGATCAGTACGTCACTGAAAACACCCGATTCTGGAATGCCAGCGGTGTGGACGTGAGCGTCGGCGCCAACGGCTTTGCGGTCAAGACCGAGTCCCTGTCTTCCTTGCTGGTGGGTGGCGTTGCGTTCCGTGCGCCGGAATACAGCCCCGACGACAAACCGGCCCCGGAAGAATATGCCTACGAACTGTTCGAGGACCAGCAAACCGCCCTCGCCCCACCCTATGGCAAGGCGCAATACCTGAGTTTGCGTTTCGATCAGGCCATGCGAGGGCTCAAGGTCGGCGCACCGGTTGAATTCCTCGGTGTCGAATTCGGACGAGTCGTCTCGATCAACCTGGATTTCGACGCGAAGAAACGCACGTTCCCCGTCAATGTCGGCATCGTGATCTACCCGCAACGACTCGGCCAGGCCCACGCCAAAATGCTCAAGGCCTTGAATCATGACCCCAATGACGAAGCCGCCAGTATTCGCCTGATGGGCTCTTTCGTCGAAAACGGCCTGCGCGCGCAGGCCCGTAGCGGCAATCTGTTGACGGGCCAGCTGTACATCGCACTCGACTTCTTCCCCAAGGCAGAGAAAGTCGTTTTCGATCCCACCGCCCGCCCCGTTTCCATTCCGACGATTCCAGGCAGCCTCGAACAGTTGCAGGAAAAACTCGAAGCCATGGTCACCAGGATCAACCAACTGCCCATCGAACGCATTGCCGGCAATCTTGACGGCAACCTCGTCGAATTGCGCAAGGGGCTGTCGCAATTCAATGCCAAGACCCTGCCGAGCGTGCAAAGCACCCTGGGGGATGTCAGCAAGACCCTGCAATCGGCCAGCACCACCCTGAAGTCGGCCAATTCGACCCTTGCCGAAGATTCGCCGCAACGGGAAAAACTCGACCAGACCATGGACGAACTCGGACGCACCTCGCGCTCCCTGCGTGACCTGGCCGACTATCTGGGCCGGCATCCGGAATCGCTGATACGCGGCCGGCCGAACAATGCCGCGCCGATCGATATGCAAGGGCCGCCGAGCAAATGACCACAGGAGCATCACTCATGGCTTTTCCGTTGAAGATCACCTTGATCGCCACGTTGTCGTTGCTCGCTGCCTGCCGTAGCGATCCGATCCAGTTTCACACCCTGACCCCGGCCCAGGCAGGCAACACACGCAGCACCGCGGATATCCAGATCGAAAGCCTCAGTGTCCCGCCGCAGGTCGATCGCCCGCAGATCGTCGTGCGCCAGGGCAATACCGGCATGGCGATCCTGGAAACCGACTGGTGGGGTGCCAGCCTGGTGGACGAGTTGCGCAGTGCCTTGGTCGACCAGATGGTCAACAACAATCCGCAACGCAAAGTATCAGTGCGCCTGGAGGTGCAGCGCTTTGATTCGATTCCCGGCCAGTATGGGTTGCTCGACGTGAAGTGGCGCCTTCGCCGAAGCAATGGCCATGAAGAGGTCATGGAGAATTGCCGCAGCACCCTGCAGACGCCATCGGGCCCATCGATCGATGAACTGGTCGCGGCGCAGCAGAACAACGTCAGGCGCCTGGCCGCGCTGATCAGCCAGGCCGCGGCTGGCCCGCAAAAAGGTTGTCCGTCCGCCAATGCCAACCAATGATGCAATCCCCCTGTCCAAGCGAGGCTTTGTGGCGAGGGGATTTATCCCCGCTGGGTCGCGCAGCGACCCCAAAACCTGCAAATCGGTGTATCTGATTCCGTGTGCATCAGCTTTGCGACTGCTTCGCAGCCGAACGGGGATAAATCCCCTCGCCACAAAGGTTCGCCCACAGGTTTTGACGATTTTTTCTCATTCGAGCCTCTAGATTAGCCGGCCTTGAATCTGCAAATGATTCGTATTGATCTAGAATAATTGACGTCCTTCCCTTTTCGATTCGCTCTGACAAGCCTGCAAGACCAAAACACATCAGGAGCTGGCGCTGCATGAAATCCCCGATTGCTTCGTTCTTCCAAAAGACCTTGCTGGCCGCTGCCTTGCTGGGCGCGGGTCACGCCTACGCCGCCGATGCCACCGGCATCGTGGTCTACAACGCCCAGCATGAAAGCCTGACCAAATCCTGGGTGGAAGGCTTCACCCGGGAGACCGGCATCGCGGTGACCTTGCGCAACGGCGATGATACCGAAATGGGCAACCAGATCGTGCAGGAAGGCGCCGACTCGCCAGCGGACGTCTTTCTCACCGAAAACTCCCCGGCCATGGTCCTCGTGGACAACGCAGGCCTGTTTGCCCCCGTGGACAAGGCGACCCTGGAACAGGTCGACTCGGCCTATCGCCCGGCCCATGGCAAATGGCTGGGGATCGCCGCACGTTCCACGGTGTTCGTCTACAACCCGGGCAAACTGCCCGAAACCCAGCTGCCCAAATCGATCATGGACCTCGCCGCGCCGAGCTGGAAAGGCCGTTGGGCCGCATCCCCGGGTGGCGCCGACTTCCAGGCGATCGTTGCGGCCATGCTGGAACAAAAAGGCGAAGCCGCCACCCTGGACTGGCTCAAGGCGATGAAAACCAACTTCACTGCGTACCGGGGCAACAGCTCGGTGCTCAAGGCGGTCAACGCCGGGCAGATCGACAGTGGGGTGATTTATCACTATTACAGCTTCGTCGATCAGGCCAAGACCGGCGAGAACAGCAAGAACACCGCCCTGCACTACTTCAAGCACAAGGACCCGGGGGCCTTCGTCAGCATTTCCGGCGGCGGCATTTTGGCCTCCAGCAAACACAAGGAACAGGCCCAGGCCTTCCTCAAATGGATCACCGGCAAGGACGGCCAGGCCATTCTCAAGGACGGCAAGTCGTTTGAATACGCCGTGGGCAAGAACGCCGAATCCAACCCTAAACTGGTGCCTTTGCAGCTGCTCGACGCGCCGTCCGTGGACGCCTCGAAACTCGACAGTAAAAAAGCCGTGGAGCTGATGACTGAGGCGGGACTGCTCTAATTGATGCCTGAATTCCTGCCGGCGGATACCGCCCAAGCGCTACCCGCGAATTTGCGTAGACGGTCACGCGGTGTGTTTGCGAGCCGTGGTGGCACCTGGGTGGTCGGTTTGTCGGTGCTGGTGTCGTTACTGGCGCTGCTGCCGATTGCCTATGTCATCGGCGTGTCCCTGCAGACCGGCTGGACCACGGTGGTGACGCTGGTGTTGCGGCCACGGGTGGGCGAGTTGTTGACCAACACCCTGTTGCTGGTGGTGCTGACGATTCCCCTCTGTGTGGCGCTGGGTGTGACGCTGGCCTGGCTGACCGAACGCACGGATCTGCCGGGTCGGCGTTGGTGGTCGTTACTGGCCACGGCCCCCCTCGCGGTGCCGGCCTTCGTGCACAGCTATGCCTGGGTCAGCCTGGTGCCGCCGATCCATGGCTTGTTCGCCGGGGTGCTGGTGTCGGTCATCGCCTACTTCCCGTTTCTCTACCTGCCGATTGCCGCGACGCTGCGGCGCCTCGACCCGGCCATTGAAGACGTCGCCGAATCCCTTGGCCTCAAGCCCTGGGCGGTGTTTTTCAGGGTCGTGCTGCCGCAGTTGCGCCTGGCCATTTGCGGTGGCGCGTTGCTGGTCGGCCTGCACCTGCTGGCCGAGTATGGCCTGTACGCGATGATCCGCTTCGACACGTTCACCACCGCGATCTTCGATCAGTTCAAATCCACCTTCAACGGGCCAGCCGCGCACATGCTGGCCAGTGTGCTCGCCCTGTGCTGCCTGGCGCTGCTGACCATGGAATCCGCCGCACGGGGCCATGCGCGCTACGCCCGGGTGGGTTCGGGCAGCGCCCGTGAACAACGGGTGGTGTGCCTGGAACCCCCGGCCAGGGTGCTCGCGCTGACGTTGCAGTTCGCCACCTGCGCCCTGGCGCTGGGTGTGCCCTTGATCACCCTGGGCGGATGGTTGATCGCCGGTGGCGTGCAAGCCTGGGACCTGGATGAGTTGCTGCCGGCCCTGCAACAGACGCTGCTGCTGGGTGTCGCGGGCGCGGCCCTGACCACCTGCGCGGCCATCCCGATCGCCTGGCTGTCGATTCGTCATCCGGGACGCATGCAACGGATACTGGAAAGCTGCAACTACATCACCAGTTCATTGCCGGGCATTGTCGTGGCGTTGGCCCTGGTGACCGTGACCATTCACTTTGCCCGGCCGATCTACCAGACCACCATCACCGTGCTGCTGGCCTACTTGCTGATGTTCTTGCCCCGGGCGCTGGTGAGCTTGCGTGCCGGCATCGCCCAGGCACCGGTGGAGCTGGAAAACATGGCCCGCAGCCTCGGCCGTTCCCCTGCCCGCGCGTTGTGGCTGATCACCCTGCGCCTGGCCGCTCCGGGGGCTGCTGCCGGCGCTGCGCTGGTTTTTTTGGCGATCACCAATGAATTGACCGCCACCCTGTTGCTCGCACCCAACGGCACGCGGACCCTGGCGACCGGGTTCTGGGCCATGACCAGCGAAATCGACTATGTCGCGGCGGCGCCCTATGCCCTGCTGATGATCCTGTTGTCGCTGCCGTTGACCGGGCTCCTTTATCACCAATCGAAAAAAACGGCTGGCCGATGAACACTCTTGAACTGCATTCGCTGAGCAAATCCTACGGTGCCCATCGAGCCCTGGATAACGTCAGTCTGTCGGTGCCCAGCGGCAGCCGTACGGTCATCGTCGGCCCCTCGGGTTCGGGCAAGACCACCTTGCTGCGCATGATCGCCGGCTTCGAGTTCCCCGACTCCGGCCGCTTGTCGCTCAATGGCCAGACCCTGGTCGACAGCACCCATGAAGTCCCCGCGCACCAACGCCTGATTGGCTATGTCCCGCAGGACGGCGCCTTGTTCCCGCACATGACCGTGGCCGCCAACATCGGCTTCGGGTTGTCGAGCAAAGGCCGCGAAAAGCATGAACGTGTCGCGCAGTTGATGGACAGCGTGGCCCTCGATGCCAACATGGCCGGGCGCTGGCCCCATGAGTTGTCCGGAGGCCAGCAGCAACGGGTGGCGCTGGCACGGGCACTGGCGCAGCAGCCGCGCCTGATGTTGCTGGACGAGCCGTTTTCGGCGCTCGACACCGGCTTGCGCGCCGTGATGCGCAAGATGGTCGCCCGCCTGCTGGAAGAGGCGTGCGTCACCACCCTCCTGGTCACCCATGACCAGAGCGAAGCCTTGTCCTTCGCCGATCAACTGGCGGTGATGCGCCATGGCCGGCTGGTGCAGTCAGGCCATCCGCTGGACCTGTACCGTTACCCCGAAGACGAACAGACGGCGCTGTTTCTCGGCGATGCCGTGGTCATGCCGGCGCGGATCGAAGCTGGCTGGGCGCATTGCGACCTGGGCCGGATACCGGTCAACAATCACCGCAACAACCACTCGGCGCAGATCATGCTGCGGCCCGAGCAGCTGCAACTCGCCAGCGTCCTGCCCGGCGCCACAGGTGTCACCGGCTGCCGCGCCCGGGTGATCGATCGGGATTTCAGCGGCAATACCTGCACCTTGACCGTGGAGCTGCAACCTCGAGCCCCCGACCAGCCCATCGGGCGCTCATTGCTGGTGCGCAGTTCCGGCATGTACGCGCCGCCAGCCGGCAGCGCGGTCCAGGTCTCGACCATCGGCCACGCGCACGTGCTCAGCGAGCCTTGACCGTCAAAGATCGAAGCGATCCACCGCGCGACGCCGTTCGTTGTCGTCGCGCACATCGTAATTGGCGGTGGTCTGGATATTGCTGTGATGGGCCAGTTTCTGCGCGATGGACAAGTCGTGCTCTTCGATCACCCGGGTGATGAACGAGCGGCGAAAATCATGCGGCATGATTTTCACCCCCACCTGCGCGCCCCGCTGCCGGGCGATGTAATAGATCGCGTGCTTGGTAATACGCTCGCGGGTGATGTGACTGCCACGACGGATCCGGTTGAACAGGAACGGGTCGTCCTCTTCGCCTTCCTTGAGCATCGAGCGGCGCAGTTCCAGCCAGGCATCGAGTTTGCTGAACGCCCAGGCCGGGGCGTACTTGATCAACTGCTTGTTGCCCTTGGCAGTGACACGCAGGCTGCGCTCATTGAAGTCGACCTGATTGAGCTCGAGGTTCACCGACTCCGATTTGCGCATGCCCGAACCGTACAGAATCGCGATGATGGCTGCGTCCCGCAGGCCCTGGGGCCGTGGATCGGCGGCGCAGACCTGCATCAGCTCCTGGATCAATGAGCGTCGCAGATTGCGCCCCTGGGACAGGCGCGTACCGGCGATACCCTTGACCGAGCGCATTTTCAACAGGTGTTCCTGGCTGATCAGGCTCATGCGCCACGCTTCGTTCATCACCCCGCGCACCCCATTGACGTACAACGACGACGTATTGGGCGCATAACCGTCGGTACGCAGGGCGGCAACCAGGGCGATGACATCTTCGGGCTGCAGGTTGTGCCAGGCAATCTCCTCGATGTCCACCTCTTCGAAGCCCAGGCGGTCGGCGGCGTCCTGCAGGACATATCGCATGGTCAATTGGCTGGAGGGGGCCAGTCGGGCCAGATAGAGGGACAGCGGATTGGGCCTGGCGGCACTTGGATCAGTTGCGGGTAAGTCAGTCAAACGAAACGGCCTTGAAAAAAAGGAAGCGGCAAACGCCTTGGAGACAGGGATGGCCGCTACGCTGCCGGTCGAGGGCGGGAAAGTCAATGTTGGGCCGACAAAGGCCGCTGTGGCCACGATAGACGAATTGAAACATGGCAATGCTAATCCTTGACCGGACTCGATCGGGGCAGGAGCAAACCATGAGAATCAGTGTATTGGGTAGCGGTTACGTTGGCTTGGTGCAAGCGGCGGTCCTGGCTGAAGTCGGCCACGACGTGGTGTGCATGGACGTCGACGAGAAAAAAGTCGAGTTGTTGCAACAGGGCCACGTGAGCATTTTCGAACCGGGGCTGGCCAGCCTGGTGCGCGAAGGCCTGGACGCCCGTCGTTTGCAGTTCACCAGCGATGAAAAACTCGCGGTGCAACATGGCCAGGTGCTGTTTATTGCTGTCGGTACGCCGTCGCGTGACGATGGTTCGGCAGACCTGAGTCAGGTGATGGCGGTCGGCGAGGCGGTGGCGCGGCACCGTGAGCAACCGCTGATCCTGGTGGAAAAGTCCACGGTGCCGGTAGGAACTGGCGATGCGTTGCGGACGCATATCGACAAGTGCCTGATCAAGGTCGGGCGCCTGTTGCAGTTCGATATCGTGTCCAATCCCGAATTTCTCAAGGAAGGCTCGGCCGTGTCCGACTGCCGGCGTCCGGACCGTATCGTCATTGGCTGCGAACGCGAAGACGTGCGCGAGGTGATGCGTGACCTGTACGCACCCT
>Ga0068836_102389_pt1 | contig 9600 bp, 9 predicted proteins | sample Hof3ISUMetaT_17_FD_68487 | JGI IMG/M metagenome (GOLD analysis project Ga0068836, IMG submission 68487) | Enriched soil aggregate microbial communities from Iowa State university to study microbial drivers of carbon cycling -... | ecosystem: Environmental > Terrestrial > Soil > Agricultural land... | reverse complement strand
TACAACGCCAAGGTCTCCCGGGAAAAACTCGAAGATCCACTGCTCGAACGTGCCCGTGGTCGCGAGGTGCTGCTGGTGGATGACTCGAACGTGGCCCTGGCGCAATTGCGCGATACCCTGGGGCAACTGGGTGTGAAGATGCACATCGCCAGCGATGGCTTGAAGGCACTGAACATGCTCAAGGCCTGGGCGGATACCGGCGTCAACATGACCGACAAGCTGCTGATGGTATTCACCGACGCGGAAATGCCGGAAATGGACGGCTATCGCCTGACCACCGAAATCCGTAACGATCCACGACTGCGCGGCCTGTATGTGGTGCTGCACACGTCCCTGTCCGGCAGCTTCAACGAATCGATGGTCAAGAAGGTCGGCTGCGACAACTTCCTCTCCAAATTCCAGCCGGACAAGCTCGTTGATGTGGTGCGCGAGCGCTTGATGCTTGATGCGGTACCGGCCTGACAGCCGGTCAGGATTTTTCGGCTGCACCCGTCCCTGTAGGAGCGAGCATGCTCGCGAAAAACGTCAGAACGACACGGGCATTCAGATAGCCCTCGTCATCGTTAACGACCATCGCGAGCATGCTCGCTCCTAAAGGCTTCTTGAAAATCCGGGCCACCTTGGTTGGGGGGCTTTGATTCGCTGATCAAGCTCGTATAGGGTGGCGTTTTTGTCCATCAGGGAGCTGGCCATGTTGCGTCTGAGCGCGCTGTATCGTTATCCGTTGAAATCCGGCAAAGGGGAGAGCCTGCAACAGGTTGGCCTCGACAAGCTGGGGCTGGACGGTGATCGACGCTGGATGTTGGTGGATGAAGCCAGCGGACGCTTCTTGACCCAGCGCGCGGTGGCGCAGATGAGCCAGCTGTCGGCGTTGTGGAATGCCGAGGGTGGCTTGACCCTCAGGGCTCCCGGGCATCCGCCGATCGATGTCGCCTTGCCCGCCAATGATGCTCATTTGCGCGGCGTGACCATCTGGCATGACAGCTTGCGCGTGCCCGATGCCGGGGAGGCGGCGGCCGCCTGGGTCAGTCGGTTCATCGGCAAGCCAACGCGCCTGGTGCAGGTGCCGCTGGACCGCGCGCGGACCACCCCATCGGGCTATGGCAAGGACGACGATCAGGTCGCCTTCGCCGACGGCTTCCCGCTGTTGCTGATCGGCCAGGCATCGCTGCAGGATTTGTCGCAACGCGTGGGGCGTCCGCTGGAGATGTTGCGTTTCCGTCCGAACCTGGTGATCGAAGGCAGCGAGGCGTATGCCGAGGATGGCTGGAAGCGCCTGCGCATTGGCGATGTCGAGTTGCGTGTGGTCAAGCCCTGTTCCCGCTGCATCATGACCACCATCGACCCGCAAACCGGCGAGCGTAGCGCTGACCGCGAGCCCTTCGCCACCTTGCAGAAGTACCGTGGCCAGGCCGAGGGCGCGATGTTTGGGCAGAATCTGGTCAACGACGGTGATGGCTGGCTCGAAGTCGGCATGCCGGTCACCGTGCTCGAATAGACCCCTTCAATGAAAAATACCCGTGTCGCTGGACACGGGCATTTTTTTTTGCGGTGAGCCCGGGGTTTTAGCCGCGGTATTCGCACAGGTAGGCCGTGTCGACGGCCACTTTGAGCTGGAACTTGCTGTTGGCCGGCACGTTGAACTGGCTGCCAGCGGCGAAGGTTTCCCAATCGATGCTGTCCGGGAGCTTGACGGTCAGGGCGCCGGAGACCACGTGCATGATTTCACGCTGGCTGGTGCCGAATTCGTATTCGCCCGGAGCCATGACGCCAATGGTCGCTGGACCTTCAGCAGTGCCAAAGGCGATCGACTTGACGGTGCCGTCGAAGTACTCGTTGACTTTAAACATGGGCGATTCCTCGAAAAGGGCTGAAAAGGGCCGGCCAGTATGCACAAGGCCCAAGGCCTAGTCACCTCTAAAGCACAAGGACAAGGGGCAACAGGCGTGCGGTATTGCGCGCGTCTTCCAGCGCCCGGTGTTGCTGCCCGCTGAACTGCAGTCCCGCCAGTTGCAGGGCGCCGTTGAGCCCCAGCGGTCGTTCCAGGCGCCGGGCCTTGGCAAAGCGCTGCTTGAGATTCATGTGCGGCACTTGGCTTAAAGCGCTATCGAGTGTCAGGCGTTGCCAATCCTGGACCAACTGCTTGCGATCGTAGTCACCCCAGCTGACCCAGCCTTCAAGTCGCGAGTGATGCTGGCCCAACCAGCGCTCGAACGCCGGCCAGACCTCATCCAGGGGGCGTGCGGCATCGATGTTGGCCTGGGTGATGTGCGTCAACGCCCGGCAAAACGGCGTCAACAAGGGGCGCCGCAGCGGGCGCACGAAACGCTGGAAGAAATCCAGCTCGCGGCCTTTGTGATCCACCAGGGTGGCACCGATTTCGATGATTTCCATTTCCGTTATCGGCCAACCACCTTCATCGGTGGTGGCTTCCAGATCAATGACCAGCCAGTGAGGCATCGCAGGGTTCCCGGTATCCGCGTGCTGATGGGCTTGAGCGTAGCCAAACCTGGCGGTTACGCCTAGCGGGTTTATTCGACTTCCAGCAGGATCTGGCGGTTTTTGACCTGGTCGCCCACCTGCACCTGCAAGCGCTTGAGTACACCGTCGATGCCCGACTTGAGCGGGTGTTCCATTTTCATGGCTTCCAGCACCACCAGCAGTTGGCCTTTGCTGACCTTGCTGCCTTCACTGACCAACACGTCGATGACTGCTCCGTCCATCGGCGCCTTGAGGGTGCCGGAACTGGCGCTGGCCTGACTGAGGACGGGCGCTTGAGTGCGATCCACCAGCCGCAGGCAGCCTGGGCCGGTGAACAGCCAGAGTTGCCCGGCCTCCAGGCGATAAGCATGACGCTGGCGGATGCCGTCGATTTGCAGGGTGGCCCAGCAGCCATCGCTGTGGACGAGCTCCAGTTCGAGGTGGCGGCTGGCGACTTGAATCCGCAACGGCGCACCGGGCGCCGCGTGCAACGCCACTGGCCAGTCCTGATCGTCCAGCGTCAGGCGATAGTGCAGTGGCACGCTGGCGTTGTTGCGCCAACCGGCCAGCACCTGCGGATGCGCCTGTGCGCTGGCCTGATAGAACAGCGCCGCGGCAATGGCCAGTTGTTCGGCGCTCGGGACCTGACGCTGCAAACAGGAATGCTCGGCGAAATGCTGCTCGATGAACCCGGTGCTGAATTCGCCGCCGATGAATCGCGGATGTTGCAGCAGGCTGGCGAGCAAGCGCTGGTTGCTCTGTACGCCCAGCAGCACGCTGTCCTGCACGGCCCGCAGCAACTTGCGCCGCGCCTCTTCCCGGGTCGCGCCCTGTGCGATGATCTTGCCCAGCATCGGGTCGTAGAACGGGCTGATGTCCTGGCCTTCGACCAGGCCGTGGTCGATTCGCACACCGTCCTTCGGCCGGTTTGAGGCAGGAAACCTTGGGCAGGGTCCTCGGCGTACAAGCGCACTTCCATGGCATGCCCGTGCAGTTGCACGTCCTCCTGACGCAGCGGCAGGGCTTGTCCCTGGGCAATGTCCAACTGCCAGGCCACCAGGTCCAGTCCGGTGACGAGCTCGGTCACAGGATGCTCCACTTGCAGTCGCGTGTTCATTTCCAGGAAGTAGAACTGTCCACGGGCATCCAGCAGGAATTCCACCGTACCCGCGCCGACATAGTTGACCGCGCGTCCCGCCTTGAGCGCCGCTTCACCCATGGCCTGGCGCAATTGACTGGTCATCACGGGGCAGGGCGTCTCTTCGATGACTTTCTGGTGGCGACGCTGGATCGAGCAGTCGCGCTCGCCAAGGTAGATCAGGTTGCCGTGCGAGTCGCCGAACAGTTGCACCTCGACATGGCGCGGTTCGATCAACGCCTGTTCGAGGATCAGTTCATCACTGCCAAAGCCGTGCAAGGCTTCGGAGCGAGCGCTGCGCAGCTGTTGCGCCAGGTCGCTGGCCGCCTGCACCAGGCGCATGCCGCGCCCACCCCCGCCGGCACTGGCCTTGATCATCAACGGGTAGCCGATGCGGGCGGCTTCGCGGATGAAGGTGGCATCGTCCTGATCGGCCCCCTGGTAACCGTCGATGCAGGGCACGCCGGCATGGATCATGGCGATTTTCGACCGACGCTTGCTGCCCATCAGTTCGATGGCTTCGGGGCTGGGGCCGATGAAGATGATGCCGGCGTTCAGGCAGGCACGGGCGAATTCGGCATTTTCCGAGAGAAAACCGTAGCCCGGATGGATGGCGTCAGCCCCGGTACGTCGGGCCGCGTCGATGATCACCGGGATGTTCAGATAGGATTGCTGTACCGGGGCCGGGCCGATGTTTACCGCTTCGTCGGCCATTTGCACGTGCAGCGCGTCGGCGTCGGCATCACTGAACACGGCGACGGTGCGGTAGCCCAGGGCCTGGGCGGTGCGCTGGAGGCGGCAGGCGATTTCACCGCGGTTGGCGATCAGGATCTTGCTGAATCCGGGCATGTTCTGCTCCCAGGGATTTGCATTGAATGTGAGGGCCTCTTCGCGAGCAGGCTCGCTCCCACAGTTGAAATGCATCCAATTGTGGGAGCGAGCCTGGTCGCGAAGCTTTTAAAGGGCCCAGCCCGGTTTGCGTTTTTGTACGAAGGCCATCGTCCCCTCGACCCCTTCGGCCCCGGTCACCGCGTCGCTGAACCATTCTGCCGCCTCATCGAGCAATGCATCCGATGGCTGCATGGCGCTCGCCAACAACAGTTTCTTGGTCGCCGCATTCGCCCCCGGCGCACAACACAGTACGTGGGCCAGTACTTCATCGAGGCGCTCGGCCAATGCCTGGGCATCGTGCTCGACAAAGTGCACCAGCCCCATCCGCCGCGCCTGGGTGCCGTCGAAACGGGCCGCGGTCAGGGCCAGGCGACGGGCCTGGGTCAGGCCGATGCGCTGCACCACGAACGGCGCGATCTGCGCTGGCAACAGGCCGAGGCTGGTTTCCGGCAAGCCGAACTGCGCCTGGTGATCGGCCAGGGCAATATCGCTGACACAGGCCAAACCGAAGCCGCCACCGAGCACCGCACCTTGCAGCACGGTGATCACCACTTGCGGTGCGTGCTGCACCTCCTGCAGCAGCGCCCCGAACAACCGGTTCAGATCGCGGTGCGCGTCCGGGCCCTGGGCGCGTGCGTTGGCCATGTCCTTGATGTCGCCCCCGGCGCAGAAATGCCCACCGGCACCGCCGATCACCAGGGCCCTGATCCCCCGGTCATCGTGCACCGCCGCCAGCACCGCGCGCAGTTCGCTGACCATCTGCAAACTCATGGCGTTACGGCTGTCCGGTCGATCGAGGGTGATGTGCAGCACCGCGTTGTGCTGTTCGAGCAGCAGGGTCTGGCAAACCGGCAGGGTACTCATTTGATTTTCCCCGGCAGGATGCCCATGAGCTTGCAGATGATCCCCAGCATGATTTCGTCGGCACCGCCGCCGATCGACACCAGGCGCACATCGCGGTAGGCGCGAGCCACCGGGTTGTCCCACATGAAGCCCATGCCGCCCCAGTACTGCAGGCAGCTGTCGCTGACCTCGCGGCCCAGGCGACCGGCCTTGAGCTTGGCCATGGACGCCAGGCGAGTGACATCCTGGCCCTTGATGTATTGCTCGGTGGCTTGATAGACCAGCGCTCGCAGGCATTCGATCTCGGTTTGCAGTTCGGCCAGGCGAAAGTGAATGACCTGGTTGTCGATCAGCGCACTGCCAAAGGTTTTGCGCTCCTTGCAATACTCGATGGTGCTGTCGACGCAGTACTCCAGGCCCTTGATCATATTGGCCGCACCGAACAGGCGCTCCTCCTGGAACTGCAGCATCTGCATCATGAACCCCGCGCCTTCGTGACCGATGCGATTGCGCTGTGGCACCCGCACGTTGTCGAAAAATACCTGGGCGGTTTCCGAGCTGCGCATGCCCAGTTTGTCCAGGTGCGAGCTGAGGCTGATGCCCGGCGTGTTCATCGGCACCATGATCAGCGACTTGTTGATGTGCGGTTTGTCATCCGAGGTGTTGGCCAGCAGGCAGATGAAATCGGCGCTCGGCGAGTTGGTGATCCACATCTTGCTGCCGTTGATCACGTAGTCGTCGCCGTCCTTGCGCGCGGTGGTTTTCAACCCGGCCACGTCGGACCCCGCGCCGACTTCGGAGACGCCGATGCAGCCGACCTGCTCGCCGCTGATGGCCGGGCGCAGGAACTCATCGCGCAACTCATCGGAACCGAAACGTGCCAGGGCCGGGGTGCACATGTCGGTCTGCACGCCGATCGACATGGGAATCCCGCCGCAATGAATGGTGCCGAACTCTTCGGCGGCGACGATCGAGTAGCTGTAGTCCAGGCCCATGCCGCCGAATTTTTCCGGTTTGGAAATGCCCAGCAGGCCGAGGTCGCCAGCCTTGCGAAAGATCTCGTGGATCGGAAAGCGCCCGGCCTTTTCCCATTCCTCGACGTGTGGATTGATCTCATGATCGACGAACTGGCGGACGGTGCGACGCAGTGCTTCGTGTTCCTGGGTGAAGATCATTTTTATTTTTCTCCTGGCGAACCCGCTCGTTCCCACGCTCTGCGTGGGAATGCCTCAATGGACGCTCTGCGTCCGCTTCTGGGACGCGGAGCGTCCCGGGCTGCGTTCCCACGCAGCGCGTGGGAACGATCAAAACCTCGCGACACCGAAGCTGTTGGTTTGCAGCGAGCGCACCTCGGCCTCATGACAGATATCCAGCAGGTAACCAAGGAGGGTCCGGGTGTCCCGTGGGTCGATCAGGCCGTCGTCCCACAGATTGGCGCTGCCATAAAGGGCCGTGGACTGGCTGTCGAGTTTCTGCGCGGTGACCTGTTCGAGCATGTCGAGCATTTTCGGATCGGGCACCAGGCCATCCTTGGCCTGCTTGGCCTCGGTGACGATGCGCAGCACCTTGCCGGCCTGGGCGCCGCCCATGACGGCGGTGCGGCTGTTGGGCCAGGCGAAGATGAAGCGTGGGTCCAGGCCCCGGCCGCACATCGCATAGTTGCCGGCGCCATAGGAGCCGCCCACCACTATGGTCAGTTTCGCCACCCGGGCATTGGCCACCGCCTGGATCATCTTGGCGCCATGCTTGATCACCCCTTGCTGTTCCGATTCGGTACCGACCATGAAGCCGGTGGTGTTGTGGAAAAACAGCAGCGGTGTCTGGCTCTGGTCGCACAGTTGGATAAATTGCGCAGCCTTGCTCGCGCCCTTGGGCGTGATGGGTCCGTTGTTGCCGATGAACCCGCAGGCACGCCCCTGGATTTTCAAGTGGCCGCAGACGGTCTGCTGATCGAACTCGGCCTTGAACTCAAGGAAGTTCGAGCCATCGGCGATTCGTGCGACTATCTCGCGCACGTCATAGGGTTTTTTCGGGTCATCGGGAATCAGGCCGAGCAATTCGTCGATGGGGTAGAGCGGTTCCTGCCATTGCCTGGCAGGCAACACCGGCAAGCGCGCATTCCATGGCAGCAGGCTGACGATCTCGCGCACCTGGCGCACGCCGTCGGCGTCATTCTCGGCCAGGTATTCGGCGGTGCCGGCGATTTGTGCGTGCATCTCGGCGCCGCCCAGTGCCTCGTCGCTGGCGACTTCTCCGGTGGCCGCTTTCAGAAGAGGTGGACCGGCCAGGAACAGCTTGGCCTTGCCTCGTACCACCACCACATAGTCCGACAACCCCGGCTGATAGGCACCGCCGGCCGTCGCCGAGCCGTGGACCACGGTAATCTGCGGCAGACCCATGGCCGACATGCGTGCCTGGTTGGCAAAGCTGCGCGCCCCTTCGACGAAAATCTCCGCCGCGTAATTGAGGTTGGCACCGCCACTCTCGGCGAGGGTAATCACCGGCAGTTTGTTTTCCATGGCGATCTGTTGCAGGCGCAGGGATTTTTTCAGGCCCGAGGGGGAAATGGTGCCGCCCTTGATCGCGCTGTTGTTCGCCACCACCAGCACCCGCACACCCGACACGTAGCCGATCCCGGCGATCAAGCCGCCGCCGGCCGAACTGCCGTCCTTGTCGTCGTGCAACTTGTAGCCGGCCAGGCTGGCCAGCTCGAGAAACGGCGCACCCGGGTCGAGCAGCAGGTTGAGGCGTTCGCGGGGCAGCAACTGACCGCGTTTGTCGAACCTGGGCCTGGCCTCGGCCGCCTTGTCCAGCAGGTTCCGTTCAAGGGTGCGGACCTGTTCGACGGCGCCCAGCATGGCCGCGCGATGGCGGGCGAACTGTTCGCTGTGGGGGTCGAGTTGCGACTGGATCACCGGCATGGCTTATTCCTTGTCCTTGAGCACATCAGGCAGGTACGCGCGGTGGAAGCCGTTGTACGACTGGCTGTTGGTCGCCTTGTGAATCGGCCATGCGCGCCCGCCGAGGCTGGCCGCGCCGTCGATGCGCAGGGTGCTGCCGCTGATGAACGCCGCGGCCGGGCTGAGCAGGAACACGATCGCCGCGCTGACTTCCGATTCGGTGCCGATGCGCTTGAGCGGCACGTGTTCACGCAAGGTCGGGATCACCGCCTTGAACGCACCCTCGTAGGTGTCCATACCGCTGGAGGCGATCCAGCCCGGCGCCACGGCATTGACCCGGACCCCGGCGTGCCCCCATTCGAAGGCCGCGGTCTTGGTCAGGTTGTCCATGCCTGAGCGCGCCGCCCCCGAGTGGCCCATGCCGGGCATGCCGCCCCACATGTCGGCGAGCATGTTGACGATGGCGCCGCCGTGCTTGCTCATGGACTGGTTGAACACTTCCCGGGCCATGAGGAACCCGCCCAGCAGATTGGTGCGCAGCACCGTTTCAAAACCCTTCTGGTTGATCGAGGCCAGTGGCGAGGGGTACTGGCCGCCAGCATTGTTGACCAGGCCGTGAATCGGGCCGTACTTGCGGATGAATTCGCTGACAAGGTGGGTCACCGCTTCTTCTTCACGGATATCGCAGGTGGCCCAGTCGGCCTTGCCGCCATCTTCGGCGATCTCGGCAGCGACGGTTTTCAACTTGTCGGCCTTGCGCCCCACCAGCAGCACATGCGCACCCAGGGCCGCCAGTTCATGAGCGGTGCAGCGGCCGATGCCACTGCCGCCACCGGTGACGATGATGGTCTGGCCGGCAAACACACCGGCTTTGAAAATCGAATCGTAGGCCATGGCGGCAATCCTCTAGTTGACCTGGTCGGCGATGCGCTGCGGCACCGGAATCTGGATCTCCAGCAACTGCTGGGCGAAAGCCTTGCCCTGCGGATCGATTCGCAGGCTGGCCACGCCGCCGCCACCCAACGCGTTTTCCAGGAGGAAATTGAGGCTGTGGGTGGCGGGCAGGTACCAACGCTCGACACGCCCGTGGATTGGGTCGAGGACATGGCTCATCCAGTCGACGATCACGGCCGGGGTCAAGGCTTCGGCGATCCATGGCAGGTACTGCGGGTCGCGGGCCATGACGCCGATGTTGCTGTGGTTGCCCTTGTCACCGGAGCGGGCCACCGCGAGCTTGACCAGGGCGACGCTGGCGTCGGCCGGGCCCGTGGGGCGGGGTGGCTCACATGGCACGGGCAGGTGGGCGCTGTCGAGCACATCGAGGGCGGGCAGGGCGCACGGGTGGCG
>Ga0068836_110495_pt1 | contig 9603 bp, 8 predicted proteins | sample Hof3ISUMetaT_17_FD_68487 | JGI IMG/M metagenome (GOLD analysis project Ga0068836, IMG submission 68487) | Enriched soil aggregate microbial communities from Iowa State university to study microbial drivers of carbon cycling -... | ecosystem: Environmental > Terrestrial > Soil > Agricultural land... | reverse complement strand
CCACACCGAGATCGCCACGCTGAACAACGTCAGCGCAATCACGGCGATCAGCAACGTCCAGGCCTTGCCCTTCTCTTCGCTGCGCCAGTAAGGCGTGATCATGGCCCACACCTTGCGAAAAAACTGCCCGCGCACAGTATCGTTGACCGCGGAATATTCAGCGTTCTGATTCATGGAAAAGGCTCGATAAAGAAAAGAACAGACACGCACCGATCATAGATGATCGGTGCGTTTTATCGCGAGGGCTGGCGATGGTCGTTCAGCGCAGGTTCAGCGACGAACCGGACGCTTCTGCAGTTTGCGCTGCAGGGTGCGGCGGTGCATGCCCAGGGCGCGGGCAGTGGCGGAGATGTTGCCTTCGTGCTCGGTCAGCACGCGCTGGATGTGCTCCCACTGCAGGCGATCCACCGACATCGGGTTTTCCGGCACCAGGCTGTCGAGGTCGGCGTGTTCGGACAGCAGCGCTGCCAGCACATCGTCGGCGTCGGCCGGTTTGCACAGATAGTTGCAGGCGCCGCGCTTGATCGCCTCGACCGCGGTGGCAATGCTCGAGTAACCGGTGAGGATCACCACGCGCATTTCCGGGTCCAGCTCCAGCAGCTTCGGCAACAACACCAGGCCGGAGTCGCCGTCCATCTTCAGGTCCAGCGCGGCATAGTCCGGCAGATCGGCCTGAGCGATGGTCAGGCCTTCTTCGGCGGAACCGGCAGTGCTGACGCGGAAACCGCGGCGGGCCATGGCACGGGCCATCACTCGGGTGAAGGTCGCGTCGTCATCGACCAGCAGCAAATGCGGCAGTTCTTCGCCTTCGACTTGGATTTCGTCACTCATGTTGCTCTCCTCGGGCGCCGTGGGGCAGGCGCAGCTCGGTGAGCGTGCCGCCTTCCTCATGACTATAGAGTTTCACTGAGCCGCCGGCGCGTGTCACGCTGGCCTTGCTCAAAAACAGGCCCAGGCCGAAACCTTTGCCCTTGGTGGTAAAAAACGGTTTGCCGATCTGCTCGGCGATGGCCAGCGGCACACCGGCGCCATGATCGCGGATGCTGATGGTCAGGTCTTCGGCGGTCCAGTCCAGAGTCACCTGAAGATTTTCCGGGCAGGCGTCGGCGGCGTTGTTCAACAGATTCAACAGGGCCTGGGTCAGATCCGGCGGCGGCGCCACACGCGGCAACGGGCCCTGGCCCAGACGCTGGAAGCGATAACTGGCTTCCGGGCGCATCAGGTGCCAACGGTTGAGCGCCTCGTCGAGCCACTCGGTGACGTCCTGCATCTCCACCGCCATCCGGCGATTGGCTTCGGCGGCGCGCACCAGTTGTTGCAAGGTCTCCTTACAGAGCTTCACCTGATCCTTCAACACCTTCAGGTCTTCCTGAAGCATCGGGTCGTGATGATCCTGCTGCATTTCGTTGAGCAACACACTCATGGTCGCCAGCGGTGTGCCCAGTTCATGGGCGGCACCGGCGGCCTGAGTCGCAACGGCCAGCAATTGCTGGTCGCGCAGGCCTTCTTCACGGCGGATCGCGCGCAACTCTTCCTGGCGGCGCAGCTCTTCAGCCATGCGCGCGGCGAAGAACGTAATCACTGCCGCCGCCAGGGCAAAGCTCAGCCACATGCCGTAGATCTGCAGGTTTTCCCGCGCGACCGGCAGGGTTTCCAGCGGATAGAAGTGCGTCAGCATTAGGGTGTACAAGGCCAACGCAATGCCCGACAGCACTACCGAATAACGCCACGGCAGCGTCACCGCAGCGATGGTCAGCGGCACCAGATAATACGAAACGAACGGGTTGGTCGAACCACCGGAGAAATACAGCAAGGCACTGTGGATAACCAGATCGCAGGCCAGTTGCAGCGCGTATTCGAGCTCGGTTACCGGCCACGAAGTGCGCAAACGCACGGCGGTGAACACACACAGCAGAATCGAACAGCCGAGGGTCATCACCAGTTGCACCCACGGCAACGGCAACAGATCCAGCCAGTAAGCCAGGCCCACGGAACCGGCCTGTGCGGCGAGCACCAGGGTGCGGATGAAAGTCAGCCGCCAGAGGTTCTGGCGAGTGGCGGAAGTCAGTTGTACGGGGGCGAGCATGAGCTCTCCTGATGAGCGCTCCAGGCGGATCGCACGGAGTATAACCAAGGCGCGGGCTCGAGAGGCGAAAGTGCGGCAAACGACCACATGGCAGAAAGTTGTGTGACAGCTATAAGGCTGCCGTCACGAGGGGTATTCGAAAAGCGAAAAAACCGGCGATCTATTTGAGATAGCCGGTTTGAAGGCTCAGTCAGTTCCCAATTCCGTAGGAATCCCTGTTAATCAACTCCTGGACCTTGTTCCAGCCTTCCTCGATCGTGCCGAACCGAAATCCTTGTTGCGTGCCATGGATAAAAACGTCGACCCATTGCTGATCATGGGGTCCATTGACAAAAAGGACATCAAAACCGCGTTGGTTTGCATCTGTTTTCGCTTCCGGTGTCATGACTATTTCCTTATAGGATGGAGTTCATCGAAGCCGATCACTCGGCCAGTTGATGGCTATCGCGAAGGGCTTAGTGATGCTCGACCAACACGTTGAACATTTCTACTGTCAGAACTAACAGGTAACGCCACCTCTCCGACGGATGGCCGTCAGCGTGATCTGTATAGAAGTTGTAACTGGGCGAACCGGATCATAAAAGCTAGAGTCTGATGGTTTCACGCAGGCCCCCGAACCATCACCTGCGCCCTCATCAAGGAGCTTTCATGCACACATTTCGCCGCAGCGCCGCCCTTCTCGCCCTGACCGTCGGCAGCATCGCCAGCCTTCCGGCCCTGGCCGCCGATGAGCTGCACTACAACCAGATTTCCCTGCGCGCCGAAGTCAGCCAGGAAGTGGCCCGCGACCTGATGATCGTGACCCTCTACACCGAAGAACAAAACACTGACCCTGCCAAACTCGCCGCCGACGTCAGCACCACCATGAACAAGGCCCTGGCCCAGGCCAAGCAGGTCAAAGACATCACCCTGCGCCAGGGCAGCCGCAACAGCTACCCGATCTACGACACCAAGGGCCAGAAAATCACCGGCTGGCGCGAACGCGCCGAACTGCGCCTGGAAAGCGCCGACTTCGCCGCCCTGTCCAAACTCACTGGCGAGTTGCTGACCGACCTGAAAATGGGCGGCATGGACTTCGCCATCGCCGACCCGACCCGCAAGGCCAGCGAAGACAAACTGCTGAAAGAAGCCGTCACCGCTTTCAAGGCCCGCGCCCAACTGGCCACCGACGCCCTGGGCGGCAAGGGTTACAAAATCGTCAACCTGAACCTCAACAGCAACGGCTTCCCGCAACCCTACATGCGCGCCCCGATGATGATGAAAGCCGCGGGCATGGATTCGGCGCCTGTCACGCCTGAAGTCGAAGCCGGCACCAGCCAGGTCAGCCTGACCGCTGATGGCTCGATTGAAGTGTTGATGCAGTGATTGAATGACAGCTGAATGAAAAACCGGCGATCAGTGATGATCGCCGGTTTTTTTGTGCCCGGGATTTGTGTTGTCAGCTCTGCCGTCATCGCTGGCAAGCCAGCTCCCACCAGTTCTGTGGATTTATTGAAATCGCGCACGACCCTGTGGGAGCGGGCTTGCCCGCGATGAACGATGACGCGGTCGTCAGGTTTGCGGATCAACCCGGTCCAGCGCGCGGTTCACTGCGAGCTCGGCCAGCATGATGATCTGCTGGATCCCGAGCGCCGTACTGCGCTGCGAACCGCTGAGCTCATTGGCGAAATTGCTGGCGATGGTACTGGCCGAGGCCAGGGACTCGCAGGCGTTGGCCAGCAGGCTTTCGGTGTCGACGTTGGGCGTGACCATGTACATCGTGCTCGGGCGCGGTTTGGAAGGATTGGGGCACAGGTAATAGTCGAGAGCGCGTTTGATGGCTTCGCGGTTGCGGGCGAGGTCTTCGGCGCGCATGGCTTCTTCGAGGGGCGTGGTTGATTCGAGGGGTGGGTCGGCATTGATTAACTCCTTGCTGACTTGAAGCCACCCAATGCCGTTCTCACGCGGCGAAGAGGTGGCAGCTATGTGCGGGGTGAGAAACCGGGCAAGGAGATTCCGGCCAGACCAAAGTCTGCCCGCACACAGCCGCCATAAATCAATTACAGGCAGCAAAAGCTGGCGGCAATTATGGTCGGACTGACGTTTTAATAACACTCACTTGCCAGGGTTCTCACACCCAATCACAGAGTTTTCTGCGACAACCAAAGACTAGGGATCGTGCTTCCGACGGACAACCTGAAAACCTTGTGGGAAGGATCCTGGGTTGTTGTTGAGATTTAAACAGCTTCAAAAGCTGCCCTCACCCTAGCCCTCTCCCGGAGGGAGAGGGGACTGACCGCGTTGTTTAAATGGAATACGCAGACGTGAGATACCGAGGTGAACTCGGGGTTTTAAAACGCAAACAACTCCGCTCCGGCTTTGGCTTTGGCTTTGGCTTTGGCTTCCACCACTCAACACGATGAGCGTTAGCTCGAGTACCGCTTTTGATCTTCGGACGACGTCGGAAGGCTGAGTGGAGGGATTTATCCGGGGGTGGGAGCGCAGCGACCGTTTGGCGAAGCCAAACACATCGAGAGGAGGTGCAGCGAAGCAAACCGTAGGCGATGCCCCCGGATGAATCCCGGAACGAAGGGACGCCGAGCCACAGCGAGGCGCCGAACGCAGGGGCCTAGACCTTTGGTTCCTTTGGGGCGTTTGCCAAAGGAACTCGCCGTAAGGGCGAAACCGCCAGCGGGCGCACCCGAAGAAACGGATATGTACTCGATAAATCCCCAGCATGGCCGGCCCAAAGGCCGCCAAGCCCAACCCCAAAACCCTGTCAAAACCCTGAACACACAAGCAGAAACACCCACCCCCATTGAAACCACCCAAACCCTGCCCCATCTAACAGCCATACCCAATTGCGCAGGTGCCCCATGAGCGACCAGCAAGAATTCCCCGAGAACCCCGACGACATCACCGAAACCGACGCCGAACACATCGAACACCACGTCCCCGGCAAAGGCCTGGCCCTGCCCGGCCAGAACCTGCCGGACAAGGTCTACATCATTCCGATCCACAACCGCCCGTTCTTCCCGGCCCAGGTCCTGCCGGTCATCGTCAACGAAGAACCCTGGGCCGAAACCCTCGAACTGGTCAGCAAATCCGAACACCACTCCCTGGCCCTGTTCTTCATGGACACGCCCCAGGAAGACCCGCGCCACTTCGACACCAAGGCGTTGCCGCAATACGGCACCCTGGTCAAGGTGCACCACGCCAGCCGCGAAAACGGCAAACTGCAATTTGTCGCCCAAGGCCTGAGCCGCGTACGCATCAAGACCTGGCTCAAGCACCATCGCCCGCCGTATCTGGTGGAAGTCGAATACCCGCACCAGCCCACCGAGCCGACCGACGAGGTCAAGGCCTACGGCATGGCGCTGATCAACGCGATCAAGGAACTGCTACCGCTCAACCCGCTGTACAGCGAAGAGCTGAAGAACTACCTCAACCGCTTCAGCCCCAACGATCCGTCGCCGCTGACCGACTTCGCCGCCGCCCTCACATCGGCGACAGGTAATGAGCTGCAGGAAGTGCTCGACTGCGTACCGATGCTCAAGCGCATGGAAAAAGTCCTGCCGATGCTGCGCAAGGAAGTCGAAGTCGCGCGCCTGCAGAAAGAAATCTCCGCCGAAGTGAACCGCAAGATCGGCGAGCATCAGCGCGAGTTCTTCCTCAAAGAACAGCTCAAGGTCATCCAGCAGGAACTCGGCCTGACCAAGGACGACCGCAGCGCCGACCTCGAACAGTTCGAGCAGCGCCTGGAAGGCAAGGTCCTGCCGACGCAGGTACAGAAGCGCCTCGAAGAAGAAATGAACAAATTGTCGATCCTCGAAACCGGATCGCCGGAATACGCGGTCACCCGCAACTACCTCGACTGGGCGACCTCGGTGCCGTGGGGCGTGTACGGCGAGGACAAGCTCGACCTCAAGCACGCGCGCAAGGTGCTGGACAAGCACCACGCAGGGCTCGAGGACATCAAGGACCGGATCCTCGAATTCCTCGCGGTCGGTGCCTATAAAGGCGAGATCAGCGGCTCCATCGTGCTGCTGGTCGGCCCGCCGGGCGTGGGTAAAACCAGCGTCGGCAAATCCATCGCCGAATCCCTCGGCCGGCCGTTCTACCGCTTCAGCCTCGGCGGCATGCGCGACGAAGCCGAAATCAAGGGCCACCGCCGCACTTACATCGGCGCGCAGCCGGGCAAACTGGTGCAGGCGCTGAAAGACGTCGAAGTGATGAACCCGGTGATCATGCTCGACGAGATCGACAAGATGGGCCAGAGCTACCAGGGCGACCCGGCCTCGGCGCTGCTGGAAACGCTTGATCCGGAACAGAACGTTGAATTCCTCGACCACTATCTGGACCTGCGGATGGACCTGTCGAAAGTCTTGTTCGTCTGCACCGCCAACACATTGGATTCGATCCCCGGCCCGCTGCTGGACCGGATGGAAGTGATTCGCCTGTCGGGCTATATCACCGAAGAAAAAGTCGCCATCGCCAAGCGTCACCTGTGGCCGAAACTGTTGGAAAAGGCCGGTGTGTCCAAGGGCAGCCTGAGCATCAGCGACACCGCCCTCAAGGCTTTGATCGACGGTTACGCCCGTGAGGCCGGCGTGCGCCAGCTGGAAAAACAGATGGGCAAACTGGTGCGCAAAGCGGTGATGAAGCTGATCGAGGATCCGAAAGCGGTGATCAAGATCGGCCCGAAAGACCTCGAAGCGTCCCTCGGCCATCCGGTGTTCCGTAACGAGCAAGTGCTGTCCGGCACTGGTGTGATTACAGGGCTCGCCTGGACCAGCATGGGCGGCGCGACCCTGCCGATCGAAGCCACGCGGATTCACACGCTCAATCGCGGTTTCAAACTCACCGGGCAACTGGGCGATGTGATGAAGGAGTCGGCGGAGATCGCCTACAGCTACGTCAGTTCGCACCTCAAATCCTTCGGCGGCGATCCGAAATTCTTCGACGAAGCTTTCGTCCACCTGCACGTGCCGGAAGGCGCGACACCGAAAGACGGCCCGAGCGCCGGCGTGACCATGGCCAGCGCCCTGCTCTCCCTCGCCCGTAACCAGCCGCCGAAAAAAGGTGTGGCGATGACCGGCGAGCTGACGCTGACCGGACATGTCCTGCCGATTGGCGGGGTGCGCGAGAAGGTGATTGCGGCGCGGCGGCAGAAGATCTTCGAGTTGATTCTGCCGGAGCCGAATCGCGGAAACTTTGAAGAGTTGCCGGACTACCTGAAGGAAGGCATTACCGTGCATTTCGCCAAGAAGTTTGCGGATGTGGCGAAGGTGCTTTTTTGATTTCGTCTTGAGGTATTGAGGGGGGCTGGCATCGCAGCCCCTCACCCCAGCCCTCTCCCGGAGGGAGAGGGAGCCGAGTGGGGGATATTTAAGAGATACGCCGACCTGAAAGCTCTTCACTGAATCCGTAATCAACTCGATCTTTCAGGTCGATGTATCCCAAAAGACACCTCGGTCGGTCCCCTCTCCCTCTGGGAGAGGGTTAGGGTGAGGGCCGGCGATGCTGAAGAATGACGCCAAGCCTGGCGTTGTCACACTTTGTCTCATCTTCAGTTATGCTCGCCGTTCGTCGCCAACGCCGGAGCCACTGAATCCATGTCCCCCCTTCGCCTGTTTGTCCCCCTGTCCCTCGCCCTGCTGGCCGCCTGCGCCACGCAACCGAAAACCATCGTGACCGTGGAAAAACAAAGCGAATGCCCGGTGCGCCTTACCAACGGGCAAAACCTCATCGTCACGCTCCCGAGCAACCCCACCACCGGTTACCGCTGGGCCATCCAGGATTCCGCCGGCGGCGTATTGCGCGCCCTCAGCCCCGAGGTCTACAGCAATCCGGAAGATGCCGGCGTGGTCGGCGCGGCCGGCCTCTCGACCTGGCGCTTCCAGGCTTTCGCCCCCGGCACCGGGCGCCTGCGCCTGACTTCGCAGCAACCGTGGGCGCCGGAAGTGTTGCCGGTGGAAACCTTTGACTGCGCGATCTCGGTGAACTGATTGTGGGCTGGCTGATCCTCGCGCTGATGGGCGCCGTGACCTTTCTCTATGGCCTCAGCACCCATGCGGCGCTGCTGTGTCTGCTGGTCAAACCGTTGCCGGTATTGGCCCTGCTTGGCTGGTTGCATGATGCGCCGCCCAGCGACTATCGCCGCTGGATCAGCCTCGGTCTGATTTTCTCGTTGATCGGCGATGTGCTGCTGGCGTGGCCGGGGGATTTGTTCGTGTTTGGCCTGGGTGCGTTTCTGGTCGCGCATCTGGCGTATCTCAAGGCTTACCTCAGCGATTGCAGGCGCGTGGCCCTGCTGCCGCTGATCCTGGCGCTCAGTGTGGGCGCCGTGTTGTTGGGCATCCTGATTTCCAGCGGATTGGGGCCGCTGACCGTGCCGGTGATCGTTTACGGAACGGCCATCAGCGCCATGCTCTGGCGCGCCCTGGCCCGTCTCGGCAGCGGCGTACCTCAGCGTTCGGCGTTGCTGGCGGCGGGCGGCGCGGTGGCGTTCGTGTTCTCCGATAGCGTGATCGGCATCAACCGGTTCGTGTCACCGTTCAATGCGGCGCCTTACATCATCATCCTCAGTTACTGGCTGGGGCAGTGGGGGATTGCGGCATCGGCGTTCTCCCAAACCAAACGTCCCGACCTCTGAAACCGATCGTTACTACGCGCTGCGTCTTTGCGTAAGTGACGCAGAGCGTCACGGGATGCATTCCCACGCGGAGCGTGGGAACGATCACCCGCTGCAAAGCGGTTTATCAGACAACCCGCGCATCTGCGCGCCAGTTTGGCTAAAATGCCGGCCTTTTCATCGACACCGCCGGAACCGCCGTGAGCAAAGAACCCGATCGCATTTTCGCCCAGCCGATGGCCCAGGTGCCTGACTTCGCCTTCAACGAAGACGTGGTGCGGGTGTTCCCGGACATGATCAAGCGCTCGGTGCCGGGTTATCCGACCATCGTGGAAAACCTCGGTGTGCTCGCAGCGCAGTTCGCCCAGCCGAACAGCGTGCTCTACGACCTCGGCTCATCGCTCGGTGCGGTGACCCAAGCCCTGCGTCGCCATGTGCGCACCGACGGTTGCCGGGTGATCGCGGTGGATAACTCGGCCGCCATGGTCGAGCGCTGCCGCGAATACCTCAACGGTCAGGATTCGATGTTCCAGGAGTTGCTGCCGGTCGAGGTGATCGAAGGCGACATCCTCGCCCTCGACTTCAAACCGGCCTCGGTGGTAGCGCTGAACTTCACCCTGCAATTCATTGCCCCGGATCAGCGCACGGCGTTGCTGGCGCGCATCCGCCAATCGTTGCTGCCGGGCGGCGCGCTGATTCTGTCGGAGAAGCTGCGCTTCAACGATGCCGAAGAACATGCGCTGCTGACCGATCTGCACGTCGCGTTCAAGCGCGCCAACGGTTACAGCGAACTGGAAATCGCCCAGAAGCGCAGCGCCATCGAAAACGTCATGAAGCCCGACAGCCTCGAAGAACACCGCGAACGCCTGCTGGCCGCCGGGTTCTCGAAAGTCGTGCCGTGGTT
>Ga0068836_110576_pt1 | contig 9926 bp, 9 predicted proteins | sample Hof3ISUMetaT_17_FD_68487 | JGI IMG/M metagenome (GOLD analysis project Ga0068836, IMG submission 68487) | Enriched soil aggregate microbial communities from Iowa State university to study microbial drivers of carbon cycling -... | ecosystem: Environmental > Terrestrial > Soil > Agricultural land... | reverse complement strand
ATCTACAAGGAGGAAATCTTCGGTCCGGTGCTGGCGTGCATGCGGGTCAAGGATTTCGCCGAGGCGGTCGATCTGGTCAATGCCCACGAATTCGGCAACGGCACCGCGTGCTACACCCGCGACGGTCACATCGCCCGGGAATTCGCGACCCGCATCCAGGTGGGCATGGTCGGCATCAACGTGCCGATTCCGGTGCCGATGGCGTGGCACGGTTTCGGTGGCTGGAAGCGTTCGCTGTTCGGTGACATGCATGCCTACGGCGAAGAGGGCGTGCGGTTCTATACCAAACAGAAGTCGGTCATGCAGCGCTGGCCGAACAGCATCGCCAAGGGCGCCGAGTTCGCCATGCCCACCTCCAAGTAGAGATTCACGCGCTTTAGGGTTGGAGGGCGTGCAGGCGCGGGCTTGCACGCTGTCCGTTGTCCCAGGGGGTGGGTGTGCCTTTTCTCGAAAAGGCGACTCGCTCCCGATTTCTTGTCAAGGTAAACCGCGATGCCATTGCTCAAGTTCGACATCATTGAAGGCCGTAACGACGAACAGTTGCGCACGTTGCTGGACGTGGCGCATCAGGCCATGGTCCAGGCGTTCGAGGTACCCGCCAGCGATCGCTACCAGAGCGTGACGCAACATCGGCCAGGGGAGTTGGTACTGCACGACACGGGCTTGGGCTACTCGCGCTCGGACAACGTGGTGTTGCTGACGCTGATTTCGCGTCCGCGCCTGCAGCAGCAGAAAGTCACGTTCTACCGCTTGCTGGCCGAGCAACTGCACGCCGAGTGTGGCCTGTCGCCCGACGACCTGATCGTTTCGTTGGTGGAAAACACCGATGCGGACTGGTCGTTCGGTCGTGGCCGCGCACAATTTCTGACTGCAGAACTCTAGCGTTCATTTTCATTCATCAGGTTCAGGTACCGCCATGTCCAATCCTCTGTTGTCCCTCTTGAACATCGAATGGCCGATCATTCAATCGCCGATGGTGGGCGTCTCCACTCCCAGGCTTGCGGCGGCGGTGTCCAATGCTGGCGGGTTGGGTTCAATCGGCATTGGCGCGAGCAACGTCGAGCAGGCGCGGGCCATGCTGCGCGAGACGGCGGCGCTGACCGACAAACCCTTCAATGTGAATGTGTTCTGCCACCAGCCGGCTGTCCGGGACGCCGTACGGGAATCGCAGTGGCTGCAGTTTCTGGCGCCGTTTTTCGCCGAGTTGGATGCCGAACTACCGCAGTCCCTGCGGGAAATCTATACCTCGTTCGTTGAAGATGACGAGATGCTGCAGATGCTGCTCGAAGAAAAGCCGGCAGTGGTCAGCTTCCATTTTGGCCTGCCTGCGCAATCGGCCATCGATGCACTCAAGGCCTCCGGTATCCTGCTGCTGTGTTCCGTGACCAGCCTGGCCGAAGCGCTGGCGGCGCAACAGGCGGGGGTGCATGCACTGGTGGCCCAGGGTTACGAGGCCGGGGGGCACCGCGGGGTCTTCGAGCCCGGGCAGGACCTGCAGATGGGCACCTTGGCCCTGGTGCGTGTCCTGGCCGATGCCTGTCGGCTGCCAGTGATCGCAGCGGGCGGCATCATGGACGGTGCCGGCATCCATGCGGTCATGCAGTTGGGTGCCAGTGCCGCGCAGTTGGGCACGGCGTTCATTCTCTGCCCGGAGTCGTCGGCCAACGCTGCCTACCGCGAAGCGCTCAAAGGGCCGCGCGCGCACCAGACCCGCGTCACCAGCGTGATCTCCGGCCGTCCGGCCCGTGGCATGGTCAATCGCAACTTCACCGGCCTTGAAGGGGCAGGCGTCGCCTTGCCGGATTACCCGCTCACCTATGACGCCAACAAGGCGCTCAGCGCCGCGGCAGCGGCTCGGGCCAATAGCGATTTCGCCGTGCAATGGGCCGGGCAGGGGGCACCGCTGGCCCGGGAGCTGCCGGCCGCGGCGTTGGTGAAGCTGCTCGCGGCCGAGATGCAATCCTGAGTGCGGGCTTGTCATGGTTTTGTTGTAACTTGGGCGCCGGGACTGAATCGGTTTGCAAGGGATGAACCATGACATTGACGGCCGAGAAACTGGTTGGCATCGCAATGACCAACCCCATAAACGCTGAATTGGCCTCACGCCTGCCTGCACTTGGTCTTGATCAATGCATGCTCACGGCAGGTTGCCTGTTCCAGGCGGTATGGAATCAAAAGGCGCAACGAGATCCTGGCTGGGGCATCAAGGATTACGACGTTTTTTACTTTGACACCGATCTGTCGTGGGAGGCCGAGAACGAGGTTATCCATCGGGCTCAACGGCTGCTGCAGGATCTTGGGGTCAACGTCGAGTTCAAGAACCAGGCACGCGTGCACCTTTGGTACAGTCAGCGCTTTGGCGGGACTTACCCCAGGCTTGAATCGGCAAGGGACGGGATTGATCGCTACTTGGTGGCGGGTACTTGTATCGGCCTGGATGTTGTCACCGGCGAGGTCTATGCCCCCTATGGCCTGGAGGACTTGGACGATGGTGTGTTGCGCATCAATCCGGCAAACCCCAGGCCTGACTTGTTTGAGCAGAAGGCGAAGAGTTATCAGGTTCGCTGGCCATGGTTGAAGGTTGTGTAAGGCTTTCCCGTCCGCGTTGTGATCGATGATGGTTCCCACGCTCAGCGTCACTGTTGGGCACGGCTCAGGTCATGCGTCGTCAGCGGAACGCGGAGCGTCCCTGGCGGCATTCCCACGCAGAGCGTGGGAATGATCAATATGCAAAAGTCAGGTCGGCTGCCAGGCGTTTTTGATCTGGGCACCCCGTTAAACCACGATGGCCCATCGCGGCGACCCCTGTAGGAGCGAGCATGTCGAATCGTCGCACCGTCGCGATGGAGATCAACGATGACGCGGGAAGCCTGACACCCCGGGGGCTCTCAGGTTTTCGCGAGCGAGCTCGCTCCTGCAGAAGGGCGAAACCATAAGCAGCCGTTACCGCAGCAATGGATATGTACGCCAAAAGAATCCAGCAAAAATAGCCTGGGTGGTTTCTCCCATCGAGTGCCGTCAGGCTACAAAGGCCGATACCTGGACGAGGTTGTTGTCCTGGGCTGCCGCAACAAGGTGCAAAGGCACATGCGGTTGCTCGACGGGGGAGGAGATTTCAATGCTTCCCACTATATGCACTTGTCGCTCGCTCAGTCCGGTCGACTCTAGTTCCTTTGCCTTAGCCATTCTCGCGTGGTTCGCTGCGATTTCGTTGAGAGTTGACACGTTACATCTCCGGTGACTGACCAAGCGTTTTGCTGGAGTCCTTTAGCGTTGATTGGATGGCCATCGCGTCAGTTTTATGTCGTTGGCGATGGCTAACGCGGGCCGGTGCAATCCCCAAGCCAGAGAAGGCCGGGATTACCCGTGGCGATTTCATTTGCGACGAAAGGTTATGGGCCTCGGGTTAAAACACGATACCGAGCTTTACGCCGTACTCGTCCCGGGTTTGCTTGTCGAAGTCGGTTAGCTGAAATTGACCGTCCAGGTCGTATTTGAATCGGTTGTAGTAAAGGCTGGCAATCACCGGAATCGATCCCTCCTGGTTGAAAAGCCAGCTCAGTTCGACAAATGGGTTGGTGGTGTCCTTGAGGTCCTGTTCCTCGCTGTCCACGTTGTGGATTTCCAGCTGCGCATTTCCGTTGATGACCTTGCGAACGCCGGCTTCCAGGCGCAAGGTTGAGTTGCTGAACGCGTGGTTGTAGCCGGCCGCCACTTTAGCGAAGGGCGTGCGATTGGTGAGGTTGATGTCGTACTTGTGAAAATCGGGGTCATAACGGTTCCATTTATAGCCCGCTCCTATCAAAACGTCTAAAAAATTGTCGGCATCCATGGCCATCCTCCAGCCCAGGTCAAGGTCGGCCTGGCCATCGGTGATGCGCTGGTGCTTTTCTTCGGAATACTGCCCGGTGATTTCCGCCTGATACACAAGGCCGCCCCGAGCAGTCATCTTGTTGCCGAAGTTGAGGAACAGTCCGGCTTCGGGGATATGCTCTGTACTGGTGCTCCTACGGCCGGTGAACTCCAGTTCGCTGTAACTACCCAACAGGCCGACGGCAAATACAGGGGCTTTGGAAAGTGCAGCGCAGGTCAGTGAAGGGGCGGCGCCCGCGAGGAGGGAGGTGACAACAGCAGCAAGACTGGTTCTATTCATGAGAACTCCATCAGCGCACTAGTGGTCCGTAATGGACCTGTCACTAACAACAATAGTCGGTTTTGGTGCGACGTCAGACCGGTCGTCGGCCCGAACGCAAAAAGATGGCAAATTGCCTTGGCGTCATCTTTCTGTCGCTTGCCCAGGGCAATCTTGCGGGGCCATGCGCCGGTCGCTGTCCGACGAACTGCGCTTCTGCTCTTTCGATATGTGCCCAGTGCGGGCACAATGCGCATCCTTTTTTTGGCTGGCCTTGCCGGAGGCCTCGAAATGATCAAAACGCCGTACTACCTCATCGATAAGCAAAAGCTGCTGGGCAACATGGAAAAGATTGCCTACGTGCGCGAGCAGTCCGGGGCCAAGGCCCTGCTGGCACTCAAGTGCTTCGCCACCTGGTCGGTGTTCGACCTGATGCAGCAATACATGGATGGCACCACGTCGTCGTCACTCTACGAGCTCAAGCTCGGTCGGCAGAAGTTCGCTGGCGAAACGCATGCCTACAGCGTTGCCTGGGCCGATGACGAAATCGAGGAGATGCTCGACAACTGCGACAAGATCATCTTCAACTCCATCGGCCAGTTGCAGCGCTACACGCAAGCGTCTGAAGGCAAGGTCCGTGGCCTGCGGGTCAATCCGCAGGTGAGCAGCTCCGATTACCTGTTGGCCGACCCGGCACGGCCGTTCAGCCGCCTGGGTGAGTGGGACCCGGTAAAGATCGAGCAGGTCATCGAGCAGATTTCCGGCTTCATGTTCCACAACAACTGCGAGAACGGTGACTTCGGCCTGTTCGACGACATGCTGTGCACCATCGAAGAGCGTTTCGGTCATCTGCTGCACAAGGTCGAGTGGGTCAGCCTCGGTGGCGGTATTCACTTCACCGGCGAAGGCTACGCGCTGGATGAGTTCTGCGCGCGCCTCAAGGCGTTCTCGCAAAAGTACGGCGTGCAGGTCTACCTGGAACCGGGCGAAGCGGCGATCACCCAGAGTGCGTCGCTGGAAGTCACCGTGCTTGACACCCTCTACAACGGCAAGCACCTGGCGGTCGTGGACAGCTCCATCGAAGCGCACATGCTCGATCTGCTGATCTACCGCCTGAACGCCAAGCTGGCCCCGAGCGCCGGTGAGCACACCTACATGGTCTGCGGCAAATCCTGCCTGGCCGGCGATATTTTCGGTGAGTACCAGTTCGATCGTCCGCTGGCCATCGGCGACCGTCTGTCGTTCGTCGACGCCGCGGGCTACACCATGGTCAAGAAGAACTGGTTCAACGGCCTGAAAATGCCGTCCATCGTAGTGAAACAACTCGACGGTACCGTCGAGGTGGTTCGTGAGTTCGGTTACAACGACTATATGTCCAGCCTCTCGTAAGCTGGCTGAGAAGGAGAGAGAGAAAAATTGAAGAAGAACGTACTTATCATTGGTGCAGGAGGTGTCGCCAAGGTGGTGGCCCACAAGTGCGCGCAGCACAACGACGAACTCGGTCGTATTGCCATCGCGTCGCGCAACATCTCCAAATGCCAGGCCATCATCGACAGCGTCAAGGCCAAGGGCAGCCTCAAACAGCCCGCTGAAATCAAGGCATTCGCCCTCAATGCCCTGGACGTCGAGGCGACCAAGGCGCTGATTCGCGAAACCGAATCGCAGATCGTCATCAACGTCGGTTCCGCTTTCCTCAACATGTCGGTGCTGCGTGCCTGCATCGATACCGGCGCGGCCTACCTGGATACCGCCATCCACGAAGAGCCGGGCAAGATTTGCGAAACGCCGCCCTGGTATGGCAACTACGAGTGGAAGCACCTCGAGGAATGCCAGCAGAAGAACGTCACCGCCATCCTCGGCGTGGGCTTCGACCCGGGTGTGGTCAATGCCTATGCGGCACTGGCTCAACAACAGTATTTCGACAGCATTGATTCGATCGACATTCTCGACGTCAATGCCGGCTCCCATGGCAAATATTTCGCCACCAATTTCGATCCGGAAATCAATTTCCGCGAGTTCACCGGGCAGGTGTGGAGCTGGCAGGACAGCCAGTGGACCAGCAACACCATGTTCGAAGTCAAGCGCACCGACGACCTGCCGGTGGTAGGTTCGCAGAACCTGTACCTGACCGGTCACGATGAAGTGCACTCCCTGTCGAAGAACCTCGGCGTGCCCAACGTCCGTTTCTGGATGAGCTTCGGCGAGCACTACATCAATGTGTTCACCGTCCTCAGGAACCTCGGACTGCTCTCCGAGCAACCGGTCAAGACCGCCGAAGGCCTGGAAGTCGTGCCGCTCAAGGTGGTCAAGGCCGTGCTGCCCGATCCGAGCTCCCTGGCCCCTGGATACACCGGCAAGACCTGCATCGGTGACCTGGTCAAGGGCACCAAGGATGGCCAGCCGCGCGAGGTGTTCATCTACAACGTAGCCGACCACGAGCAAGCCTTTGCCGAAACCGACAGCCAGGGCATTTCCTATACCGCTGGCGTACCACCGGTGGCTGCGGCCCTACTGGTCGCCCGTGGCGAGTGGGACGTGCAGCGCATGGTCAACGTCGAGGAGCTGCCAGCCGAGGCGTTCCTCAAGGCGCTGGACGTGATGGGCCTGCCGACCCGCATCAAGGACGAGCACGGCGACCGTGCGTGGGACTGCAACGCCTGAGGTCAGGAACTTTGTGGGAGCGAGCCGGCTCGCGATGGACTGAAGAGCGCTGCGTTTATTCAGTAAGCCAGCGTCATCGTTAACGACCATCGCGAGCAGGCTCGCTCCCACATTGGCTCAACTGCGCAGATTCGATCAGTGGCGATCCAGCCACACCGTCTGTGCATTGCAGAATTCGCGTACGCCGAAGTGCGACAGCTCACGGCCGAACCCGCTTTTCTTCACGCCGCCGAAGGTCACGCGCGGGTCGCTTGCGCAGTAGCCATTGATGAAGACCCCACCGGTTTCCAGTTCGCCGGCCATCTGTTGTGCGCGCTCGATATTGCCGGTATAGACGGTAGCCGCCAGACCGAACTCACTGTCGTTCGCCAGTTCCAGCGCATGTTCGGCATCGCGCGCGGTAATGATCGAAGCGACCGGGCCGAACAGCTCCTGTTTGAATGAAGTCATCTGGTCAGTGACACCCGCCAGCACCGTAGGCTCATAGAAGTTGCCCGGGCCCTGGGCTTTCTGGCCGCCCAGCAACAAGGTCGCGCCTTCCTCCAGGGTGTCGCGCACCTGTTGATCCAGCTCATCGCGCAGATCGAAGCGGGCCATCGGGCCGATGTACGTCTCGGCGGACAGTGGTTCACCGACGACCAGTTGGCGCGTGGCGTCGACAAAGCGCCGGGTGAATTCCTCGACTATGCCTTGCTCGACGATCAGCCGCTTGGCGGCCGCACAGACTTGCCCGGTGTTCTGGTAGCGACCGATCACGGCGGCTTTGACGGCGTCGTCGAGGTTGGCGTCATTGAGCACGATGAAGGGATCGGAACCGCCCAGTTCCAGCACGCACTTCTTCAGTGCCGCCCCCGCCTGGGCGCCGATGGCCATGCCGGCTCGTACACTGCCGGTCAAGGTGACGGCGGCGATGCGTGGGTCGGCGATCGCCTTGGAAACGCCGTCCGGCGTGACGTTGATGACCTCGAAGACGCCTTCGGCAAAACCCGCCTGCTTGAAGGCGTCCAGCAGCAGGTAGGCACTGCCCATCACATTGGGCGCGTGCTTGAGCACGTAGGTATTGCCGGCCAGCAGTGTCGGGACCGCCCCGCGCAGCACTTGCCAGACCGGGAAATTCCACGGCATGACCGCGAGGATCGGGCCCAGCGGGCGATATTCGATGCGCGCCTTGTTGCCTTCGACCAGGGTGGGTTCAGCGCTGAGCATGGCCGGCCCGTGTTCGGCATACCAGTCGCAGAGCTGCGCACATTTTTCGATTTCACCGCGGGCCTGGGCGATCGGCTTGCCCATTTCCAGGGTAATCAGGGTGGCCATGGCTTGTGCGTTGTCGCGCAACGCCTGGCCAAGGGCAATCAATCGTTGCACGCGTTGTGCAACCGGTTCGCGGCGCCAGGCACGGAACCCGCTGGCCGAACGCGACAGGGCCGCCTCCCATTGCGCTGCGGATTCGAAAGGATAGTGGCCGATCTGTTCACCGGTCGCCGGGTTGATCGAAATGGCGTGGGTAAGGCTGGATATGTGGGTCATGGCACCGTCCTGCGGGGTAGGAATGCGCTCAGGTTACGGTGCTGTATGTTTTCTTGAAACTGAATAATAATGAGCAATCTGTTCACGTTTGGAGAATGAATTGGACCTGGTTCAGCTCGAGATTTTCAAGGCTGTCGCCGAGCACGGCAGCATCAGCGTCGCCGCGCAGCACATCCATCGGGTGCCTTCGAACCTGACCACGCGGATCAAGCAACTGGAGCAGGACTTGGGCGTGGACTTGTTCATCCGTGAAAAAAGCCGCCTGCGCCTGTCGCCGGCCGGCTGGAGTTTCCTCGACTACGCCCGGCGGATTCTCGACCTGGTCCAGGAAGCCCGCGCCACGGTGGCCGGTGAAGAACCCCAGGGTACATTTCCCCTGGGATCGCTGGAGAGCACCGCAGCGGTGCGGATTCCCGAGCTGTTGGCGGCTTATAACCAGCAGTACGCCAAGGTCGAGCTGGACCTGTCCACCGGACCTTCCGGGACCATGATCGACGGGGTGCTGGCGGGCCGCCTGACCGCCGCATTTGTCGATGGCCCGGTGCTGCACCCGGCGCTGGAAGGCGTACCGGCATTCGAAGAAGAAATGGTGCTGATCGCACCGCTCAACCACAGCCCGATCCATCGCGCCCAGGACGTGAACGGCGAAAACATTTATGCCTTCCGCTCCAACTGCTCCTACCGCCACCACTTCGAAAGCTGGTTCGCCAAGGACGCGGCAATGCCGGGCAAGATCTTTGAAATGGAGTCCTACCACGGCATGCTCGCCTGCGTCAGCGCCGGCGCCGGCCTGGCCCTGATGCCGCGCAGCATGCTGCAGAGCATGCCCGGGTGCAGCACGGTCAGCGTCTGGCCGTTGTCGGAATCGTTCCGCTATTTGCGCACCTGGCTGGTTTGGCGCCGGGGCACGGTGTCGCAGAGCCTGACCATGTTCGTGCGGTTGCTGGAAGAGCGGTGTGAAGCGATGAGTTAGCGGTAAGCGGGACGGGAATGCGGAGGACATTCTCAAAAGAAAATTTGAGATATGCTATTTGTGATCACATCTTGGACCCATAAGAACGTCCAATGTGAGCCATTACTCATGACAGATAAGCCAATCCTCCTGCCCACCCTGCGCCAGGTGTCCCGCGATACCCTGCAGGATCAGGTCTACCGCCAGATCCGCGAAGCGCTGATGAGCGGCCGCTTCCAGCAGGGCCATTCCCGCGCTTGGCCGGCGGGGCCTGTAGGAGCGAGCATGCTCGCGATGGTCGACAACGAAAACACTGGCTGTGTGATTCCCCACGGTGTTTGTGCCGCCATCGCGAGCATGCTCGCTCCTACAGAGGTACTGCGCTGGGCCATTCCTGCGTTTGGCCGGCGGGTCCTTTAGGAGCGAGCATGCTCGCGATGGTCGTCAACGAAAACACTGGTTGTCTGATTCCCCGCGGTGTTTGTGCCGCCATCGCGAGCATGCTCGGCTGCGCTGGGCCATTCCTGCGTTTGGCCGGCGGGTCCTGTAGGAGCGAGCATGCTCGCGATGGTCGTCAACGAAAACACTGGCTGTCTGATTCCCCGCGGTGTTTGTGCCGTCATCGCGAGCATGCTCGGCTGCGCTGGGCCATTC
>Ga0068836_110207_pt1 | contig 10738 bp, 8 predicted proteins | sample Hof3ISUMetaT_17_FD_68487 | JGI IMG/M metagenome (GOLD analysis project Ga0068836, IMG submission 68487) | Enriched soil aggregate microbial communities from Iowa State university to study microbial drivers of carbon cycling -... | ecosystem: Environmental > Terrestrial > Soil > Agricultural land... | reverse complement strand
GACATCAGCAAGCGCGACATGGAACGCAAGCGCAACCTCTCACAACTGTGTCTGCGCAACGTGGTGCCCGCCGGCTTCATCGGGCCACGGCTGTGCGCTGCGCGCAGCACCGTGCTGTTTTCGGCAACCCTCAGTCCTCGGCATTATTACGCCGATTTGCTGGGTACCCCGGCGAACACCGTGTGTATCGACGTCGAGTCTCCCTTTCATGCCGATCAGTTGCATGTGCAGATCATCGACCGGATCTCCACGCGTTTCGTCCATCGCCAGGCATCGCTGGCGCCGATCGTCGAGCTGATCGCCCAGCAGTTCAGGCAGCGGCCCGGCAATTATCTGGCGTTCTTCAGCAGTTTCGATTACCTGCAGCAAGTGGCGCAGTTGCTCGCCGAGCGCTATCCCGAGATCAACCTCTGGTCTCAGACACGGGGCATGGCCGAGGCGCAACGCCAGGCGTTTCTCGACCGCTTCACCGCCGAAGGCCAGGGGGTGGGCTTCGCGGTGTTGGGCGGGGCGTTTGGCGAAGGCATCGATTTGCCGGGTGCACGCTTGATTGGTGCATTCATCGCCACCCTGGGGCTGGCGCAGCTCAACCCGGTCAACGAGCAGTTCAAGCGGCGCATGGCCGCCATATTCGGCGCCGGCTACGACTACACCTACCTGTATCCCGGCGTGCAGAAAGTGGTGCAGGCCGCCGGTCGGGTGATCCGTACGCAGCAGGATCAAGGGGTGGTGATGCTGATCGATGACCGATTTGGCGAGAACAAGGTCAGACAATTGCTGCCTCGCTGGTGGTCAATCGCTGCGGCGGCTGTTCAAATGAATGGCTTACCGCCTACTTCAGCACACACTGTACCCGTTGTGAGGGATCAATGAGAGAAGATCGAACCCGGACCGTACGCATTGACAACAGACGCCTGCGCCTGCTGATCGATGCGGTGGTTGACTATGCGATCTACATGATTGATCCCGATGGCATCATCACCAGCTGGAACGCGGGGGCCAGGCGTTTCAAGGGTTATGAGGAAGCCGAGGTCCTCGGTCATCATTTCTCGCGTTTCTACACCGAAGAAGATCGTCTGGCCGGCCTGCCCCAGCGGGCGCTGGACACGGCTATCGGCGAGGGACGTTTCGAAGGCGAAGGCTGGCGCGTGCGCAAGGACGGCACACGTTTCTGGTCCCACGTGGTGATCGATCCGATTTACGACCCGTCGGGCACGCTGCTGGGGTTTGCCAAGATCACCCGTGACCTCACCGACCGCAAGATGGCCGAAGAAACCCTCAAGCAAAGCGAGCAACAGTTTCGGCTGCTGGTGCAAAGCGTCACCGATTACGCCATCTACATGCTGGCGCCGGACGGCTGCGTGACCAACTGGAACCAGGGAGCCCAGCGCATCAAGGGCTACTTGCCCGAAGAAGTCATTGGCCGGCATTTTTCGATGTTCTACACCCCTGAAGACCGGGCTGCCGACTTGCCTGGCCGGGCACTGGCAATCGCAACGCGCGAGGGACGCTTCGAGAACAAGGGTTGGCGGGTGCGCAAGGATGGCACGAGGTTCTTCGCCCATGTCGTGGTCGATCCTATCTGGGGGGATACCGGTACCTTGCTCGGGTTCGCCAAGATCACCCGTGACATTACCGAAGCGACCCAGGCGCAGCAGGCACTGGAGCACACCCGTGAAGCGCTGTTCCAGGCGCAGAAGATGCAAGCCATCGGGCAGCTCAGCGGCGGGATTGCCCACGACTTCAATAATTTGCTGACAGTCATTCTCGGCAATCTGGAAATCGTGCGCAAACGCGTGGCCGACGACCCGAAAATCATCCGTTTGCTCGACAATGCCACCCAGGGGGCATTGCGCGGCGTTTCCCTGACCCAGCGCATGCTGGCTTTCGCTCGGAAACAGGAGCTCAAGTCCGAACCGGTGGAGTTGCCGTCCCTGGTGCAAGGAATTTCCGGATTGCTACGCAGCTCTCTCGGGCCTTTGGTAACGTTGGAAACCCGATTTCCAGAGCCGATCGAACCGGTCATGGCTGACGTCAATCAGCTCGAATTGGCGATGTTGAACCTGGCGACCAACGCCCGCGACGCCATGCCCAACGGCGGGAAAATCGTGATCAGTACACGCGCCGAAACCATCGCCGATCAATCCCCCTCGGCGCCGCCGGTGGGGCGTTACGTGTGCCTGAGCATCACCGATAACGGCGAAGGGATGGATGAAACGGTACTGGCGTCGGCGATGGACCCGTTCTTTACCACCAAAGGGCTGGGCAAGGGCACCGGGCTGGGGTTGTCGATGGTCCATGGCTTCGTTGAGCAATTGGGTGGGCAATTCATTCTCAAGAGCCAGAAAGACCAGGGCACCACCGCGGAAATGTGGTTACCCGTGGCCTCGGCAGGCTCGGTGGCAGCCTGCGTCATCGACGAGACCGCCACGCCGGATGTGCCTCGGCTGAACGTATTGGTGGTGGATGACGATAGCCTGGTTTTGACCAGTACCTGCCTGTTGCTCGAAGACCTCGGCCACCGGGTGATCAGCGCCACTTCCGGCATCCAGGGCCTGGAACTGTTCCAGAACAGTCCATCCATCGATCTGGTCATCACTGACATGGCCATGCCTCACATGAGTGGCGCACAACTGGCGGAAGCCATCCGGAGGCTCAAACCCGGCTTCCCGATCATCCTGGCAACCGGTTATGCCGAGCGTCTGGAGGGATTTGCGTCCAGGCTGCCGCGCTTATCCAAGCCATTTACCCAGTTGAAGCTGGTGGAGATGATCGCTTCGACCGTGACGCCGTAGGAGCCTCATCGCGAGGCTCCTACGGGTACGGGCGGTACAGGTGATTGCCCGTCGAAAGGTCGACGCTGTCACGCAGCCATGTGCGAAGCGTCCAGTTCCTTTTTCAGGCGGGCCTTGAGCGCCTCCATCTTTTCCCCCAATTCATCCAGCGTGGCTTTGCCCAGGAGCTTTTTAGCCTGCGGGAACATCTCGGTCTCTTCCTCTTCAATGTGGTGTTCGAGCAATTCCTTGACCACTTTGACGCGACCGGCGAATTCCGGCGTGGACGGGTCGGTGACTTTCAAGTCCGGCAACACCAGGGAGTCCACGGTACGGTGCTCTTCCTTGGCCTCGTAGTACATGACGTCCTGTTCCTTGCCACCGGCCTCTTTGTACGCCGGGTACAGGATGTCTTCTTCCAGGCGAGTGTGGATGGTGATTTCCATTTCCAGCTTGGCCAGCAGGTCGGTGCGCTTTTTCACGCCGCGTTCGGTGGATTCGCTCAGCTGGCTGAGGATGCCTTTTACGCGTTCATGGTCGGCTTTCAACAGGTCTATGGCGTTCATGGTCAGGTCTCTCGGTAGGGCTAACGGTTATTTTGCAGGTCGCTCCTTGTTCTGGAGCATTTGTCGTGCCGTTTTACCCATCTACAAAAAGTTAATTTAAAACAACGAGATAGACTCGCTAGTGGCCAATGGGGGCCATGCAGGTTGCATGAATCCGATGATTGAGCCATGCAGTTCGCCAAGGGGCTGCTCAAGCGCAAGGGCGCTTTTGCCGTTCATAGCGGGCGAGCAGTGGCTGGGTGCTGATTCCATGAACCAGGATGCTCAGCGCGACTACCGACAGTGTGAGGTCGGTACACAGGGTGGCCATCGAAGGTGCAAGGTCGTGATTCAATGCGTAGAACAGGTAGTAGAAACTACCGATGCCGCGAATCCCGAACCAGCCGATCAACAGCCGTTGCTTGCGCTCAAGCGCAGTGCCCCAGGGCACCAGCCCGACAATCAGCGGCCGGATCACGCAAAACAGAACCAGCGCAATCGCCAGCGCGCGCCAGTCCCAATGGCCCACCAGCACCACACCAAGCAAGGTGACCAGGAACACCTCCATGGCGCGCTCGACCAGGCTGCCAAACGACAGCATGTCGCCGATCATGATCCCGGCCGCCACCTGCGCTTCATCCATGTTCGCCACATCGCCATGCACGGCGGCATCGGGCTCGACGTTCTGGTGACCGACCACCGGCTGCACCAGATGCTCGGCCGGCGTCTGTGAGTGCCCCATCGATTTGACCTCGGCCCGACGCAGGCCCAGGCCCGCTGCGAACACCGACAGGAACCCGTAGCCGTGGACCGACTCGGCGGCGACATAGGCCAGGGCGATCAGGGCAAAGGTCAGGTAGTCGTTTGGCGACAGGGTGCTGTCGGCATTCCTGATGCGCATGGACAACGTCAGGCGCCCGATCAAGCGGCCCATGCCGTAACCGACCAGCAATCCGGCGGGGACCGCCCACAACAGGCGCTTGAGTAGCCAGTCATCGAGCCAGGCAGTGGAATCACCGCCGCCTTGCTGGATAAACAGCAATCCCAGGATCACGAACGGAAATGCGACGCCATCGTTGAGCCCGGCTTCGCCGGACAGGCCGAAGCGAACCGCGTCGACGTCCTTGGCATCGTTGACCTGCACCAGCGAGGCCAGTACCGGGTCGGTAGGCGCCAGGATCGCACCGATGAGCAATGACAGGCCCCATGGCAAGGCGAAGGCATAATGCAGCAACAGGCAGACGCCGATAATGGTCAGGACCATGACCGGCCCGGCCAGCCCGAACGCGACGCGCCACCTTCGGTCCCTCAGGGGCAGGCGCAGCTTGAGGCCACAGACGAACAACGAAAAGAGCACCGCGACCTCCGTCAGGTGCTCCATCCAGAACGCGGCATCCTTGATGTCCAGCCTGAGCCATCCCAGGCCTGCCGGTCCGATGATCACACCCAGCGCCAGGCACACGGCCGAGGTGGTCACCGGCATCCAGCGCAGGTAGGACGAGGTCAGGGCCAGCGTCAACAGCACCGCGCCCAGCACCGCGACCCAGGCAATGAAGCTCATGGGCGGGCAGTCATCGAGTGACAGTCGCGCGCAGGTACTCCGGCGTCAGCACGTTGAACCACAGCAGGATCATGCTCACCCGTGTCCACGCGAAGTTCGGCTGAGTGAACCGTTTGACGATAGGTGCGGACATGACGGCCTCCAGGAATCAAAAGGCCCGCCAGGGGAGGGCCTATGCAGTGTTGAGCGTCTCAGGTATGGCCTGGTTCCATTTTTCCGGTGCGTCGCGCAATCACAGGATCGGCTTGCCCCCGGTCACCCCAAACCGCTGGCCGGTAATGTAGCTGCCTTCATCCGAGGCCAGCAGCACGTAGATCGGTGCAACTTCGACCGGCTGGCCGGGGCGGCCGAGCGGGGTGTTGGCGCCGAAGTTCTGCACCGTGTCCTCGGGCATGGTCGAGACGATCAGCGGCGTCCAGATCGGTCCCGGCGCCACGCTGTTGACCCGGATGTTCTTCGGACCGAGCATTTGCGCCAGGCCGGCGCTGAAGTTGGCGATGGCGCCCTTGGTCGTGGCATAGGCCAGCAGGGTAGGGTTGGGCATGTCGGAGTTGACCGAACTGGTGTTGATGATCGAGCTGCCGGGCTGCATGTGCTTGAGTGCCGCCTGGCAGATCCTGAAAATCGCGGTGATGTTGACGTCGAAGGTCATGACCCATTCTTCGTCCGGTATGTCTTCGAGGTTTTCGTGGGTCATCTGGAACGCGGCGTTGTTGACCAGGATGTCGATGCGGCCGAAGCGCTCGACCGTTTTCTCCACCAACGCCCGGCAATGCACCTTGTGCGCCAGGTCGCCGGGCAGCAGCAGGCACTGGCGGCCGGCCTGCTCAACCCAGCGCGCGGTTTCCTGCGCATCCTCCTGTTCATCGAGGTAGGCCACGGCCACATCGGCACCCTCACGGGCAAAGGCAATGGCCACCGCGCGGCCTATGCCACTGTCGGCACCGGTTATCAGGGCGATCTTGCCGGTCAGCCGACCCGAACCTTTGTAGCTCTGCTCGCCGCAGTCGGGGTACGGGTCCATTTTGCGCTGGGAGCCGGGGACGGGTTGGTGTTGTTTGGGGAAGGGTGGTTTTGGGTAGTCGTTCATCATTGATCTCCGGGTTCAAGGTTGGGCAGTCAAAGGGTTGACCCTGGCTTTTTGTGTGGAGTTCGGTTGGATGAGGAACTGCGGTAACGGCCACTTAGGGTTTGCCCCTTACCTGAAGGAGCGAGCCCGCTCGCGATGGCGTTCAACGATGACGCGGGGGAGCCGGGCACCCCGCGGTGTTCTCAGGTTCATCGCCAGCAGGCTCGCTCCTACAGGACCCAGTGCGGCCAACCTGACTTCTGCCTGCGCTCCCACAGCGGGTCGAGGAGCGCGCTTTTCGCAGGTTACGAGGCCGCCTTCGACGACAGGCCGAACGCCACAGGGATCTGCGCCGGGCAGGCGGCTGCGTTAATATGCCCACCACTCACACAGGAACAGGGCTCGCCTCGCGCAATGTCGGAAAAAGACACCATTTCCATTCAGCTGGTGCGTGAAGCGCTGCTGCAAAGTTGCGAGCCGGGCGCCGCCACCGATGAGGTGTTGCACAAGGTTGGCATTGATCCGGCATGGCTCGCCAGCAGCGACGCCCGTGTTGCGGCCAGCGCTTATGCGCGCCTGTGGCGCTTGCTGGCTCGTCGTGGGGATGACGAGTTTTTCGGCATGGACCCGCGCAAGCTCAAATCCGGCAGCCTGGAGTTCCTCTGTCGCTGCGCCATGGTCCAGCCAAGCCTGGCGGCCGGGCTCACCACGGGTTTGAGCTTCCTGTCGTTGATGCTCGAGCGCATGCCCGCCGAACTGGTGCATCAGCAAAGCCTGGCGGAAATCGTGTTGCTCGAAGACGATCATGAACCGCGCCGGGCGTTTACTTACTTTACCTATTGGATGATCGTGCACGGCGTGGCCTGTTGGCTGGCCGGACGGCGAATTCCGATCCTGGCGATCGAACTGCGCTGTGCACAGCCGGATTTCTGCCATGACTACCAGGTGATGTTCTCCGAGAACCTGCGCTTTGACCGCCCGCGCACGCGGATGATCTTCTCCGCCGACTGCTTGGGGTTGCCGATCAAGCGCAGCCTTGAAGAGCTGCGGCGTTTCCTGGCCCATGCGCCGGCCAACATCCTGGTCAAGTACCGCGATCCGCAAAGCCTGGCCAGCCGGATCAAGCAGGACTTGCGGCAACTGCCCGCCGAACACTGGCCAGAGACCGAAGCCCTGGCGCAACGCCTGTGCATGTCGGCCTCGACCCTGCGCCGTCGCCTGGCCGAGGAAGGCCAGACGTATCAGGGACTCAAGGACAGCGTGCGCAAGGAGCTGGCCATCGCCTGGCTGGCCGAACCGGCCATCAGCTTCGCCGACATCGCCACCCGGCTGGGGTTCGCCGATACGAGTTCGTTCTACAAGGCGTTTCGCAAATGGTCGGGGTCCAATCCGGGGCATTATCGCAGTTTGATTCTCAACGAAACCCATTGATTACAGGCGAACCGATTCGCCTTCTGTAGGAGCGAGCATGCTCGCGATGGCGGTCAACGATAACGCGGGGTGTCTGAATGCCCGCGTAATCGTTAACGACCATCGCGAGCATGCTCGCTCCTACAGCAAAGACGTCATCAAAGGCTTCGCATTTCCCGGACCTTGGCCAAACCAGTCAAGCAACTTGATAACTTTGACCATTGCCCGGTAGGCCGCGCAGAGCGAGTATTTCCCTGTTGGTTACGGTTCCCCCCACCTAACAAAAAGTACAGAGGGATTCTGGCAATGCGCGATTATTTGTCTGCCGTTTCACAGTTCGATTATCAGCACACCGTCGATGCCACACTCGCAGGCAATCTGACCGCCCTCAACGCCTGCATCGAGTGTTGCGACCGGCATGCGCTGCCGGGTCGTATCGCCCTGTTCTGGGAGGGCCGCGACGGCACCAGCGCGACCTACACCTTCAGCGACCTGCAGGACAAGGCCGCGCGCTTGGCCAACTTCCTGTTGGCCCAGGGCGTGAAGAAAGGCGACAAGGTCGCCGGTCTGCTGCCACGCAACATCGAATTGCTGATCACCGTGTTCGCCACCTGGCGCATCGGCGCGGTCTACCAACCGCTGTTTACCGCCTTCGGCCCCAAGGCCATCGAGCATCGCCTGGGCAGTTCCGGGGCCAAGGTCGTGGTCACCGACGCGGGCAATCGCGGCAAACTCGCGGAAGTCGCGGACTGCCCGACCATCGTCACCGTCGCCGGCGCCAAGGGCCAGGGCATCGTCCGCGGTGACTACAGCTTCTGGGCCGAACTGGCCAACCACTCCAATGTCTGCGAACCGGTGCTGCTGACCGGCGAAGACCCGTTCCTGCTGATGTTCACCTCGGGCACCACCGGCCCTTCGAAAGCGTTGGCGGTGCCGCTCAAGGCCATTGTCGCCTTCCAGAGCTATACCCGTGATGCGGTGGACCTGCGCCCGCAAGACGCCTTCTGGAACCTGGCCGACCCGGGCTGGGCCTACGGCATCTACTTTGGTGTCACCGGTCCCCTGTCCATGGGCCACCCGATCACTTTCTACGATGGCCCGTTCACCCTGGAAAGCACCTGCCGGGTGATCAACAAGTACGGGATCACCAACCTCACCGGCTCCCCGACAGCCTACCGCCTGTTGATCGCCGGCGGCGACGAATTCGCCAGGTCGATCAAAGGCAAGCTGCGCATTGTCAGCAGCGCCGGCGAGCCGCTGAACCCGGAAGTGATCCGTTGGTTCGCCGATAACCTGGATGTGGTCATCCATGACCATTACGGCCAGACCGAACTGGGCATGGTGCTGTGTAACCACCATGGCCTGGCGCACCCGATCCATATGGGCGCCGCCGGTTTTGCCTCGCCCGGCCACCGCGTCGTGGTGCTGGACGACGACTGCCGGGAACTGGGCGTCGGCCAGCCGGGCATCCTGGCCATCGACCGCACCCAGTCGCCGATGTGCTGGTTCGCCGGTTACGAAGGCGCGCCGACCAAGGCCTTCGTCGGCGATTACTACTTGAGCGGCGACACGGTCGAATGGAACCCGGATGGCAGCATCAGCTTCGTCGGCCGAAGCGACGATGTGATCACCACGTCCGGCTACCGGGTCGGCCCGTTCGATGTGGAAAGCGCATTGATCGAGCATCCGGCGGTGGTCGAAGCCGCGGTGGTCGGCAAGCCCGATCCGGAGCGTACCGAACTGGTCAAGGCCTTCGTCGTGATCTGCTCGCAATACCGCGCCACGCCTGAGCTGGCCGAAGAGCTGCGGCAACATGTGCGCAAGCGCCTGGCGGCTCATTCGTATCCGCGGGAAATCGAATTTGTCAGCGAGTTGCCGAAAACCCCAAGCGGCAAGTTGCAGCGCTTTATCTTGCGCAACCAGGAAATCGCCAAGGCTCAAGAGGCCGCCGCGAAGAACGTTTCAGCTTGAATCCAAGGAAACAATCATGCAGATCGAAAACAAGGTTTTTCTCGTCACCGGCGGTGCTTCCGGCCTCGGTGCGGCCACCGCTGAGATGCTGGTCGCGGCCGGCGCCAAGGTGATGCTGGTGGACATGAATGCCGAGGCCGTCGCGGCGCAGGCCCAGCGCCTGGGCGCGCACAGCGTGGTGGCGGACATCAGCAGCGAGGCGGCGGCCGAAGCGGCGGTGCAAGCGACGGTCAAGGCCTTTGGCGGCCTCAATGGCCTGGTCAACTGTGCCGGCATCGTGCGTGGCGAAAAAATCCTGGGCAAGAACGGTCCGCATGCGCTGGCAAGCTTCAGCCAGGTGATCAACGTCAACCTGATCGGCAGCTTCAACATGCTGCGCCTGGCCTCGGCGGCGATTGCCGAAACCGAAGCGGACGCCGATGGCGAGCGCGGCGTGATCATCAACACCGCCTCCGCGGCGGCGTACGACGGCCAGATCGGCCAGGCGGCTTACGCGGCGTCCAAGGGGGCGATCGTCAGCCTGACCTTGCCGGCCGCCCGTGAACTGGCACGCTTCGGCATCCGCGTGATGACCATCGCGCCGGGCATTTTCGAAACGCCGATGATGGCCGGCATGACCCAGGAAGTGCGCGACTCCCTGGCCGCCGGCGTACCGTTTCCGCCGCGCCTGGGCAAACCTGCCGAGTACGCTTCGCTGGTCCGGCATATCATTGAAAACAGCATGCTCAATGGCGAGGTGATCCGTCTCGACGGTGCCTTGCGCATGGCGGCCAAATAAGGAGGATTTGTCATGACTATTGCCAACGATCCAATTGTTATCGTCAGCGCCGTGCGCACCCCGATGGGCGGCTTCCAGGGCGAACTGAAAAGCCTCACCGCGCCGCAACTGGGCGCAGCGGCGATCAAGGCCGCGGTCGAGCGCGCCGGCGTCGCCAGCGATGCCGTCGATGAAGTGCTGTTCGGCTGCGTACTGCCGGCCGGCCAGGGCCAGGCGCCTGCGCGACAGGCGGCGCTGGGCGCCGGGCTGGATAAATCGACCCGTTGCACCACCCTCAACAAGATGTGCGGCTCGGGTATGGAAGCGGCCATCCTGGCCCATGACATGCTGGTGGCCGGCAGCGCCGAGGTGGTAGTTGCCGGTGGCATGGAAAGCATGTCCAACGCGCCGTACCTGTTGGATCGCGCCCGCAGTGGCTACCGCATGGGGCATGGCCGGGTACTCGATTCAATGTTCCTCGACGGCCTGGAAGACGCCTACGACAAGGGACGCCTGATGGGCACCTTCGCCGAAGACTGCGCCGAAACCAATGGTTTCAGCCGCGAAGCCCAGGATGCGTTTGCGGTGGCCTCGACCACCCGCGCCCAGCAGGCCATCAAGGACGGCAGCTTCAAGGACGAGATCGTGCCG
>Ga0068836_105137_pt1 | contig 11123 bp, 11 predicted proteins | sample Hof3ISUMetaT_17_FD_68487 | JGI IMG/M metagenome (GOLD analysis project Ga0068836, IMG submission 68487) | Enriched soil aggregate microbial communities from Iowa State university to study microbial drivers of carbon cycling -... | ecosystem: Environmental > Terrestrial > Soil > Agricultural land... | reverse complement strand
GATGCGCTGTGGCGCACGGAGACACGTTCTGAAAACTGCGATTCAAATTGCGCACTCGGTATGCCATCCGCCGTCAGGTAGGTGACATGCTTGATGCCGGACATCACGCGAAGCGCGTAATCCACTTGAATGCTGGCCTGTACGCCAGCGCCGAAAACGCAGAGTTGCGAGCTGTCTTGACGAGCAAACATCTCCAGACCTAAAGCCCCGGCAGCCCCTGTTCGGAGTGTCGTAATGGCGTTGCCATCAATGACGCACAACGGCCGCCCAGTCGCAGGATCGATCAGCAGGATGGTCGCTTGATGAGGCTCACCTTGCAGGGCGCGATTGGTGGGCCAGAAACCGGCCGCTTTGAACCCGAGCACGCCCTGGCTGGCGACACCACCGGATTTGATCCCAAAGATGCCACCCGTGCTAAGCGCTTCGCGAACCACAGGGAAGACTTGGCCATCTCCTGCGCTATGCAGGTAGAAGGCTTCGCGTACGGCGAAGAGGATCTGCTCGGGTAGCACTAGGGCATTGACACTGTCCCTATCCAGCAGTTTTAGCACTTCGATCTTGGACATTTTTCGCGCCTGGCACAATAGCTATTTCAGACATATTATCTATATTTGGACATTTTGTAAATATGGGGCATAGCCGTCTGTCATGAAAGGGTGCCCACTCAGCTAAAAATTGGGACAGGCTGGAAATATGTCTTGTGGCACATGTAGCGCTTTACGCGTTGGGGTCGATCACGGTGTTCGCCTAGGAGATTGCCAAGCCGCCGGATTGATGTGTGGTTCGAATGCCCGCTGGTGGCCGATTCTGTTGAAAAAGTCGGCCATGGTTTCCAGGGTAGAAAAGTACGCGCTTGAGATTGAAATCTTTGCATTGAGCAGAGGAATGCGGGCTCAGATTTAGCGTAGCGGCACGCAAAAAAGGCATTTTCAGCGGTCAGTATGCAGGCAGTCTGGAAGAACCGACTTTTTCAACAGAATCGGCCGGAAGCTGCGGCTCGCGAACGACCGGTTGAATCCACAGCCAAGAGCAGCCTTCAGATGCGGATACCGAAACAGGGCCGATCAGAACCTTGCGAAGAAATCATCGACCCCTCATAAAAAGGCACCTGCAGATCAGGTGCCTTTAGCCGGATTAAAAGGTGGCAGGGCCCTCTCCGGCCTCACTTAGTGTGAGATGAAATTCGCTTGCTCGTCATATTGAGCGTTGAATGAAGAAGGGTTTCAGTGCCCGGAAATCTCTCTGATAGCAGAATTGGCTGCTGTTTCGCTGTGAAAGCCTCCAATTGCCCCGTCCACAACCAGCCCCTTAGTGCGCTGTAGTATTTCGTTCTTATCGTGCCTAGCGGCCTTAAGAAGCGCTGCAATTACAACTTCCAACGCAATTTCACGATCAGTCGTCATTTTCGCTTCCTCATCCGGCCCTTATGCCGGAGATCAATCATTACCCCCCCCAAAAAAATCGCTACCTTGTCGCATCTGGACACGGAGGGCTTCGCATATCAGTCGGTAGAACTGGGTATCTATGCGGTTTACCCGACCCGCAAGTTTTTGTCCCCTAAGGTGCGCGCATTTGTTAATTTTCTGGTTGAGCGATTTGAAGGGACCGACCGGGAGGCAGGCGCGACACCCGCCAAGCATGAAGCTGAATCAGTGAGGCGTATATGACCGGCGCCAGACGATAGCCATCGTTGCTAGATGATCCGATCATGACTATCGCGCGCTGCGTGACGAGACGTGACCGGGTGCGCCCTTAACCACCTTATTTTACGTCAGCGTCAGGCTGTTGTTTCAACAACTGGCATCACCTGTGCTGAGGAAGGCGCCAGGGTGATGAGCGCTTGGCCCATCGCTAACTCCCCAAAGGAATCTGCCGTGTCGATGTAGCGCATGGCCGATTTCATGTCCTTCCAGCCGACATAGGTCATCAGCGCTTTAATGTCCCAGCCATTTGCCGACGCCCAAGTGGCAAAACCGCGGCGCAGCGAGTGACTGGTGTAGAGATCGCCAGCCACGCCCGCCCGATTAAAAATTCGGCGCAGCAGTGGAATCAGGCTGTTAGCGTTAATGCCGTCATCCGCCAGGCGCCCCCAACGATCGAGCTTTCTGAACACTGGGCCCTGCACAATGCCGGCGACCGTAATCCAGTTGATGTAAGCCTGGACAGGGCAGAGCTTCTTCAAGGCGGGGGTACGGAAAGACGTGCCGCGGTGCTGGCGATCGCCTTTGCTGTGCGGCAGGTAAAAGGTGATGCCCACGCCGGCTTGCGCCTGAGTGTGTTCTACCTGCAAGCGTGACAGCTCGTCACCACGAAATCCTCGCCAGAACCCGATCAGCACCAAGGCAATATCACGCCGGCAACGGAGCAGGCCTTCCAGATCCTGGCGGGCGGCCGCTTGCGCAGCCTCTCGCTCCAGCCACTGGACGGCTTGCTCCAGGTCCTGCAGGAGTAGGGGAGTGGCTTGTTTTTCCTGAGCGGGATGCAGCGCGCGAATGCCCTTGATCATCTGCCGCACGGCGGGCGTTTTGGTGGGATCAGGGAACCCCTGAGTGATGTGCCATTGCGCCAAAGCCGCCAAGCGCTGCTTCAGCGTGTTGATGGTGTGCTGGTCGGCGTACTCGGCAAGGTAGCGCACGATGCCGTCGCCAGTGGCCGGCAGAAAGCCGCCCCAAGTCACCTCGAAGTGCTCCACCGCGGCGCGGTAGCTGCGCCGGGTGTTGTCCCGGGTGCCGGCCTGCAGGTATTGATCCGCCTTGCTCATCTCGACCCCCTATACGCCAAACGTACCTTTCCCGGAGCTGGAAAAAGAAAAAAGCAGCTCTATGATGCGATAACGATCTATTATTTTATCAAATAAAAGTGCTCAAATTGTTCTTTTTTTATTGTAAAGTGCTATGTATATACGTGGTATGTAAAACAGTACGAAATCGTAGGAGAGGAAAATGGCACGCGGTGGCATTAACAAGGCAATTGTCCTGGAGGCGAGGAAGGCACTGCTCGCTCGGGGCGAGAATCCGAGCATCGACGCCGTGCGCATCGAACTGGGTAATACCGGCTCGAAGACGACCATTCATCGTTATTTGAAGGAAATTGAAGATTTTGATCCCAGACCGCGGGCATCCCGAGAACGATTAAGTGATGAGCTCACCGAGCTTGTGGCGGGCTTGTTAGAACGAATGACGGAGGAGGGAGGTCAGGCTATCGCGCACGCCCATGGCGCTTTTGAAGAGCAGCGCCTCGCACTGGAGAAAAAGTACGACGCTCTGAATGCAGAGTTCACCTTTTTGCAGCGCCAGTTTGATAGCCAGAAGGCGGCATTGGAGGCTCAAACGGAAGAGTTGCTGATCTGCCAGACCGGCCTTCAAACTGAAATCACCCGCAATGCGCGCCTTAGCCAAAATTGCAGCGATCTCGAGCTTCGTGTGCAGGAGAAGGATGAGCAGATCCGCTCTCTGGAAGAAAAGCACCTGCATTCACGCGATGCGTTGGAACATTACCGCAACGCGGTCAAGGAGCAGCGGAATCAAGAGCAGCAACGACACGAAGGGCAGGTGCAGCAGGTTCAGGTCGAGCTACGCCAGCTTCAGCATTCGTTGATGCTCAAGCAGGATGAACTGACTCGACTCAACAGGGATAACGAGCGCCTATTAAGTGAGGCGCGACAGCAGGCCAAGGCGGCAGCGACTCATGAAGATGCTGCGCTTCGTTTGAGCGGTGAGATTGCCGCCATGAAGACAGCGGTTGCCAAGGCAGACGGAGCGAAGGAAGCGTTTCAAGAGCAGCTCAGTATGTCGCGCGTCGAATCTAAGCAGCTAGAGGAGGGCCTGGCACAGGCAAACGCGCAATTGGCCGAAGCCCAAAGGTTGTCGGAACAACATTCTGCGGAGCTCACTCAGCTACGGCAAACCACGGATCATCCACGCACTGACAATGAAAGCTCCACAAGATAAGGCCCGAGGAGAGTTAGATTGATCAAATTTGACGCGGTGTGTAGCGGTTCTGTTGCAAGCACTTCTGACCTGAAATACGCGCATGAGCGCCTGAATCAGATGGTTTCCTCGGGCGATTGTTCGGACCCACTGAAGCGTATTGGTCGAGTCGCGTCACGCGTGAAGAAAGTGACGCCCGAAATGAGCAAGTGCTGCCCGAACACTGCGTTCCGCTAGATCGCCCGCAGCGTCCATGAAGCCGCGCGCGATGTGGCTCGGCGAATCGCAGCGACACCTGCGTACGTGCGCTCTCGCCACGAACGTAAGAAGGTCGAAATGTTGTTTGCCCACCTCAAACGCATCCTGAAATTGGATCGCCTGAGACTACGTGGCATGAGTGGCGCGACTGATGAATTCACGCTGGCCGCTGCGGTACAGAACCTGCGACGGCTGGCTAAATTTACATCTCAAGGGCTACCTGCCACGGGATAGGTGCGCCTGCACTCAGCAAAAACCTCAAATTAACCCACTAACTGAGCAGCAACGGTCAACGAAGGGCCGAGAAACCAATCAATGTGGTGAGTCGGTTCTTAGGCGATGGTCGTGCCTGAGTTCAGGCGAGCGGAAAATCCGACTGTTTTCAACAGAGTCGGCCGAAAGCAGTCAGTCACTACCTGGCGATTTCGCGAGCGTGCAGGTCGAGCGGACATAGGAAGGGGTTCGAATCCCTCTTCGAAAGTGATCGCGAATGAGGCAATCGATACAGAGATCTCTATCGCCGCTTGATCGTTGTAATATCTCCACGTCAAATGGATGCTGAGCGAGGGCGGCAGTGTGAGTCAACGCGACCAAAAAGACGTTGGTGAGGAAGGTAAGACAATCGGTGTGCGGCTCCGTGAAGAACGGATTCGACTCAGAATGACTCAGCAGAAATTTGGCTCCGCCGGCGGAGTCCGGACTGATGCTCAATACAAGTATGAAAGCGGCTGCGCATACCAAGGGTGGATAATCTCGCGGAGTTATCCAAGGTCGGCACAGACATTTACTACATAGTTACAGGAATCACCTTCCGCTTGTATGAGTCCAGCCAGAGACGAATACCAGAACGGTAAATAGCTCGAAGACCAATTGCCCGCTGCTGGCCGATTTCTGCCTGTCGCCACCCTCAGTTATGTGGCTTGGGCTGGCGATCAATTAACATTGAGAGCGGTCTGGAGTGATGATTTTAAATCCAGTCTGGGATACGACTACCGCCCACTAATCTTTGAGGCTTCATTCGACACGAATCTGTTGGGTGCTCCGCGGTAACCGAATGCGGTTTAATGCCCAGGCTGGTGAGCCAAATGGAAGTACCCCCTTACATCGACTTGACCGATACCACTTCCACAAACCTGAATTTTTTTCTGGCCGTCTTAGTAGCTTCTTGTTCTGCAACTAGGGAGCTTAGCGTATCGGCCTCGTGTACCATCTCGTGCATCTCGCCTTCAAATTCATTTCCCACACGGAGCGTGACTCTCAACCTAGGTGTGAAGCCTTTTGAGACTGTCTTTTTCTTCTCAGCCTTCACCGGTTGCACGATCACAACATCCGGGACTGTGTCCTGCACGTCCGAGTGAATTGCCGGCGCAGAGGGCTCAGGATCACCGAATAGCGCCCGGCGCATCTCATCTTCCATCAATTCTGTATTCATGCCATTTCTCAGAAGGGTGTTATCTATAACCTGATCGATTCTATCAGGATGAACAGACTCTTTTGTAAAGCGTCGCTGGGGTGAGACCTCAAGTGGTAAGGGACAGCAGATAACGGCGAGTGTCAGATGTTTCCATCTGCCGCCTATTATTGCGGGCAGTGAACGGCCGAGGCTGTGTAAAAACGTTTTTCAGCGCGATTGGAGCCCAGTGTTGGACTGAAAATCGCGTCTCTACGCAAAATCTAGATAGGCTGAGCAACCGATAATTTTCAGATTTCGCATAGACGCGCGAACCTCAATTTTGACGAAGCGTTTTTACACACTCTGGGCCATAAGCAGCCACACGACAATGGTTAGTTCTCAAGCTGCTTCTCTTCAAATAGAAACGCCCCCAGCCAAAATTGGCGGGGGCCGTAAAGCTGCATGCTCGTATCTTGGGTTGGTGGCTAATTCGTTGCGGCCGAGCTGTCGAGTGCAGGTGAACAGAGTTTTGCGGCCTGCCGGCGCTTGCTGGTGGTCATCCTGCTGATCGTCGTGGTCCAGGTCTAACAGGAGCGCGGCAATGTGGCCGCGTTCTTCCGTGTCGATTAGGGCCATGCCTGGGATGGGGCCGAGCGCCGACAATTGCGTAGGTAAATGGTTAGAAGTAAACCTGGCTGCTGCAATCCAGCAGATCAAAGTCCGCGGATGGTGGGACTAGCCAGCCCTTCGACTTCATGATTTCAGCTGCATCTCTAAATGTCAGGAAGGGCACCGGCTCTTTCTCATAAAGCTCTGGTTCTGCTGCCGGGCCTGCGCTATTTTGCGATAGGATCGCCTTGCGTAAGGCAAAAACAACTGCGCGATGCCGGCCATCTGATATGCGGAACAGACCTTTGTCCAGTCTCACAGTATCGATTAGGGAGATATCTATCGGTTTACTCTGCTGCAGAAGTTCGAAGTAATACTCGTACTTCTTATCCAGGCCAAACCCATCGATGCTCTTATCAGAGACTAATTCATAAGCGGCATCGCCGTTAAAGAAGACGATCACTGGCTGAGACATTTCTCCGTCTATCTCGATTCCGCGTGTTTTGTCGAGCCTGTGGCGCGTTTCGCGCATGTAATTATAGTTGGCCTTGTCTGTAAGTGGGATCTGCAGTTTCACACTGACCTCGTTGCGCTGTTCTGATTGCACAGTATCTCGGTATCGCGAGCGAGACGCCAATGAAATAGGGTGAATTACATATGCCGACTGCTCGCTCATCCCCCAGCGGGCATCAGCCAAACTGCGGAGGGCTCACGGTGGTTTGCCGACGTTGTACCGGCTCCCGAACTGCTCGACTGGGTGAGCGCGACCTTACCTTAGGAGGAGTCGCCACCTTTCAATGAAGACCATCTTCACCTTGCGGATGCCGACTTAGTGCTCATGGAGGTGTCCGCTGTCTACGGAAAGGTGGGCCGCGTGGCTGTCGGCCATACCGAACAGGGCGCCTTCCGCGTGGGTGGCAGGCAGAAAGCTCGCATGGAGCAGCTATGCTTAGTGGTTTGGGCGCGTGCCCGGATTTCGGCGCAAGACCGCCCTGCGGTGGCGGTGCGGGCCCGGTCGGACTCCTATGCCTATCCAGTATTTTGTTATTAGCTATTGAGCGTCGTCTTAAGCGATTCGATTAGCTGCTAGAAGCTCGTTTCGTACTCCTGAAAATACTATCGTCTGCTATTGGCCGATTGTGTTGAAAAAGTCGGCACTTCCAGACTGCCCGCGTACTGACTGCTGAAAATGCCTTTTTTGCGCGCAGCTACGCGAAATCTGAGCCCGGAATCCTCTGCACAAAGTCAAGATTTCAATCTCAAGCGTTTACTTTTCTGCCGTGGAAACCATGGCCGACTTTTTCAACAGAATCGGCCGTAACGAGGCGTTCATCAAGCTAACCATGGCGCTCCTGCTGACACCCGATTAATCCGCCATCGGCTCGTGACTGAGGACCTATCGGAAAGCTTGCCCGCAGCAAAGCAGGGTGGCGCCGGCAGCAGCACCGGTAACACTCGCGGCAGGAGCCGCTACCGCCGAGAATAGCGCTTAGTCCGGGGAGTCTCGCACCAAGCGCGGGAGGAAGATGAGCAAGCCGGTTCACCTCTGTGCAAATTGGCCGGCGCATCAATGTTCGTGACGTTGCGCGATGGCAGTCATGCCCCTGAGACGCTTGCTGCGGCCGTCGCGGCCTTTCATGGCATCACTCAGACAAACAAGGCCAATTGCCATTGCTCAGGCGCAACCGTATGCTGACTCTTTATGCACCAAAATCTTGATCCGGATCACCGAGTAATTACCCAATTGCAGCGATGTCGAGGACTGAGATCACGCCCGTCCAACTGGATATTTGCGAGTCAGGGAGAGAGCAGTGGGTTTCTTTACAGAGGGAGAGGCGGCTGACCTGAGGATCACCAACATGATCCTGCACGTCGTCGGTGGGGACGAATTTACCCCGGAGTCCGTACGACAAGTCGAGCATGAAGAGTTTTTCATAGCGCGGATACTCGATACCGATGCGGATGCCATCTATAGCTTTAGGGAGACGTCAGCGACCAAAGCGCAGCTCGAGAACATTGCGACGGGCACCGAAGATTTTGAGAGAGGAACTCAGAGTCTCTCCGCTACGTTTTCTCGTTGGCACGTCAACAGCAGTCGCGACGGAGCATTGTTCATCTTCGAGTTATCCGGTGGTGATGAGCAAACAAAACTCTATAGCCTGATTAAATATGACTACAGCGAGGCTATAGAGCAGGCTCCTGCGGAAGACGGCGGTCTGCTTCGACGCATTGTTCATGCGTTTGTCGCTGATAAGAAGGCGATTCAAAAATCCGCCTTGGTGAGAGTCGTAAACGGAGTGGCGGAAACCTTGGTGTCCGCCCGAGACCGAATGAAAAAAGCGCCAGAAATCGTTGATTACTTTGCGAACTTTCTCGACGTGGTCCGTTCGATGTCTGATCAGGAGCTCAACACCAAGGTCGTTAGCCTGTTACGCGAAACTTTAACCTCTTGTAAAGCCGACTTGCCAGATTCAGTTCCACGAGCGTTTTCCATCGCCAAAAACTCCTTAGCGCAGCGCCGAGAAATCAACGAAGATGCGATCATTGATGCGGTCCTATTGGCGGCGGGAAACCCTGGCGATGAAAGGGTAATCAGTAGGTTGCAGAATGCAACACGGCGAAAAATTCGCTCCGCTAGAATTGAAAATTTGGTGTTTCCTTCTGATCAGGCAATCCTCGGGCGGCCGCCCATGCGCAGGATCCGAACCACTGAAGGCGTTACCGTTCTGTATCCAGACGATGCGGGGATGTCCGTCACCCGCGAGCCGAAGGCTAACGGAGGGGAATTGATTACGATTGATACTCAGGCCATCACGGAAGACAAACTTGTCTCTGACAACCCTCGCTGAACAGCTGGATGTACTCGCTGCTCAGGCTAACGCGCATATCAACGAGGGTGAGGAAAACATCACCGTCTCGAACCTGCGTGCCGACGCTACGCTTCGGGTATTGGCTACTTGCTTGGGGCTCGGCTGGGAGTGCTCGGCGTTTGACGAGGAGCAAACGCCCACTGAGCCAAGCAATATTGTTGAGGATTTCGCGCCTTTTCGCCTCACCCTTCGCAAACCGGATCATCCCGAGCAAACGCTAGATATTCTAACCTCCGTTGGTCTTTCGCAGTGGCTGGAAAAGGGGCACGAAGCAACCAGCTGGCGGATCGCGGGTCTCTCCAAGCCGCTGATTACTCAAGTTCGCCAATATAGCGGCTGGGCCCTGCCGGCCGTCAATTCGGCGGCAGCTGCTACGATTGCACCGGTGACCAAGTCTCCCAGGGCACTCGTTAAAGAGTCAGGCGCTTTGAAGATCGTCCCGGGAGATATTCGTCCCTGGCTCCTTCTCGACCAAGCGCAGTTTGATTTGAACGAGCCATTCCATAAACTATGGGCTATGAAGGCGTTTGACGCATTAGTGCACACGCTCGCGAATGAAATTGATCCAGTCAATCATTCGCTGATATTCAAGGGGCCGCCCAAGCTCATTTTGCAACCCCCGCAATCTACTGCAATAACGATACAAGAATTCGGAGTGGATGCTTTTCTGCAGTTGCAAACGGCCGCACATTGGGTTTATGAAAATACCCGCGAAGCAGAGGTCAAACACAGCCTGTTAGCGATGGAAATTGCCCGTTCAGGGCGTGAAAACGGTCCCGCCGCAGATTACCTAAAAGCCAATCTCCCAACCTCGCTGGAAAGTGCAAAAATCGCGTATCAAATGTCTCTCTCAGAGTTAGGAAAAGACACCCTGAAGTCGCTAGGCGATCTGCGCAAAGCCATTACTGAAGAAACCGCGAAAGCGACTGACGCCACACGACAAACCATTACCGCTGTTTCCGGCGCATTGGCCGTGGGCGTCGGCCTCGTGGCCGCGCGCCTGAGTACTACGATCAATCCCTGGTTAATCAGCATGGTGATGCTGATAGCCACTGGGTACATCGGAATGATCGTTTATTCAGGATGGAGCTTCATCAGTTTACAGCGCGGACTTCGAAAAGACTGGCAACCAAAACTCTACCGCTTCCTACCGCAGGATGAATACAACAAGATGGTCGCGGCACCGGCCAAAAAGTCAGAGCAAGTGTTCACATACTCGGCGGCGATTGGACTGGGGGCGGTGATAGCCATGTTTGTTGGCGTATCGATATTCAGCTTTGTCGGTGAACCTAAAGTGAACGCCGCCAAAGCCGAACTTTCGGAGTCAAAAAAGACTGATATTCAGGCCGGTGGCGTCATCCAACTGAATGAGCCACTGCGCGGATTGCATGTACCGCCCTCGGCCCGGTTGCCCTTTCGCCAGGATTGGATTTCGCCACTCTCGATCCCTGCTAAATCGAGTGGCGTTCCAGCTAGGCCTTGAATCTCGTCTGCTGCTGTGGGGAATTTTCACTGCCCGCTATGAAAGTTGCCTTGCAAAACAAGGCGCTGAGCACCCTCAAAAAATTAGTCGTGACCGGCAGGCGGCGTAGCTTCGAGTCCGCTAATACTCAGCGCTTGTGTGGTGCCCGGTGTGGCGTGCACCTTCGGACGTGGGTGCCGAGGCCTTGTCGCGACCTTACCTGATTACCGGCGATTCAACCCTGGACGTTATGCTGGAAGAGAGCCGGACCAAGTTCTCCGATCCCAGTCCGTTGATTCGCCGCGAGGCTTTGGAGCGCCTCTGCGATTCATGGGAGCGGATCAAATCAATCGCCCATGCCGATAAGGCGAAATCGATTGGCCTGCTCCTGGACCTCTGTGCGGAAGAAAGCGGCTTTCGTGCCTTGCTTGAAAAGGAGGCTCGCGAGCTGACATCGCTAATAACCATCTTTTGCGCCATCACGAGGTCCGCCAGGAGCCCGTGATTGATGTTCAGCACGTCGATTATCTGTACCACCGCTTGTTTGCAATGCTTGAGGTGATCATTCGCAAGAACGCCGCATGCGGACAGGGGAAACGACC
>Ga0068836_111549_pt1 | contig 12705 bp, 8 predicted proteins | sample Hof3ISUMetaT_17_FD_68487 | JGI IMG/M metagenome (GOLD analysis project Ga0068836, IMG submission 68487) | Enriched soil aggregate microbial communities from Iowa State university to study microbial drivers of carbon cycling -... | ecosystem: Environmental > Terrestrial > Soil > Agricultural land... | reverse complement strand
AGGCGCCGGGCACCGTGAACGAGAAGCTGCGTCGCCAGGCCATTGGCAGCGAAGAGGTGATCGACGTACGTCCGGCCGATCTGCTCAAGCCGGAAATGACCAAACTGCGTGCCGATATCGGCGCACTGGCCAAATCTGAAGAAGACGTGCTGACCTTCGCCATGTTCCCGGACATCGGTCGCAAGTTCCTCGAAGAGCGTGCCGCCGGCACCCTCACTCCGGAAGTGCTGCTGCCGATCCCGGAAGCGGGCAAGGTGGCTTCGGCTGGTGGCGAAGGCGTACCGACCGAGTTCGTCATCGACGTCCACGGCGAAACCTACCGTGTGGACATCACCGGTGTCGGCGTCAAGGCTGAGGGCAAGCGTCACTTCTACCTGTCCATCGACGGCATGCCGGAAGAAGTGGTGTTCGAGCCGCTCAACGAATTCGTCGGCGGCGGCAGCAGCAAGCGCAAGCAGGCTTCGGCCCCGGGCCACATCAGCACCACCATGCCGGGCAACATCGTCGATGTGCTGGTCAAGGAAGGCGACACCGTCAAGGCGGGCCAGGCTGTGCTGATAACCGAAGCGATGAAGATGGAGACCGAAGTCCAGGCTGCGATTGCCGGTAAGGTCACTGCCATCCATGTTGCCAAAGGCGACCGGGTGAACCCGGGCGAAATCCTGATCGAGATCGAAGGCTGAGATAACGGCCTCGATACAACGCTTTAAACCTCGGGGGGGCATGTGCTCCCCTTTTTTTTGCTTTTCAGCTGCTGCCGCAACGTGCGGCAGCAATCCCGTCTGTACTCAGAACGCCATTCGCCATTGGCCTGAGATGCCATGGCTACGGCTGTCGGTACCGATTTCTCCGGACAGTGCGACACCCAATGTGTGACTGTTCGAGACCGCAAGATCCAGCCCTGTGTCGAGTTTCAAGCTGTCGCGATCCAGTTTGGCGCCGTAAACAGTGAAGTCTTCAGTTTCCGTGGCCAGGCGTTGGCGGGTGCTGGTATAGGTCTCGCCGTAAACGTGTTTCCATCCCGCGCTGAGTCGTGGCGTGAGGCGCATGCCGTTATCCAGCGTGCTGACTTTCGCCATGCGCAGGCCGACGGTGGTGTTGAAGTTGCCTTGGGATTGAGCGTGAACCTTGAGCGCCGCATCCCCGCCTTTTTCGGTGTAGCCATCGCGGTGGTAACGCTGGTAGCCAAGGCCGGCAAATGGCTCGATGCTGACGTTGGCCCGACCCAGGTTGTATCCCGATTCGATGAACGCTTGCTGGGTGCTGGCCTGGTAGTTGCCTTTTAGCCGGTCATGGAAACGGCCGAACGCGACTTCGCGACGGGTATTGCCTTCATGACGGCTCCAGGCTACGCCTAACCGAAGTGACAGCGGGCCAGTCTGGCGCAAGGCGTAGGCACCGATGTGCCAACTGTCGAGATCGCCGTCCAGTTCTTTGCTGTCGATGCGCGTGTCGGAGGTGCCGCCCATCAAGCCCAGGTGCCATGTTTCATCGAGGCGCCAGTCCGCGCCGAGCAGCAGTCCTTTGGTGGAGTGTTGCATCGGTTCAAATTCGCGATCGAGTTTCCCGCTGTGGCCAAGGGCTTGCAGCCAGACCCTACCGGTGTCTGCGTTGCCGGCCGCATGGCGTGGTGAGTTGCCCGGTGAGTCGTGGGCATTGTCGAGTTGGTGCATGGCTGACAGCAGGCTGGCGCTGACCGGCGTGACACTGCTCAGGGTTGCATTGGCGAGGTTGGCATTGCTGCCGCCCGCCAGTTGATAGTAGGCGAGGGCGGCCGTGGTTTCGTCGGCGGCGAGCACGGCCGCAATGGCTGAGTTGCCCGGTGGTGAAGGGGAGTCCGTTGACGGTGGCTGGTCAGCCACTGGAGCTTGTTGAGCTGCGGGCGTTTCGGCCAGGACCGGTTCCGGTAAGGGCGCTGGTTTTTCCAGGCTTTCTTCGAGCGCCTTGCCGCTCTCTGTCGTGGCAACTTTTTTGGATGGAATGTCGTCGGCTGGATGAGCGGCTACCACGGGAATCTCGGTGCTGACGGGGCTTGTTTCCGGTGTCGGAGCGGCCTTTTCCTCACGCGCGGTTTCTTTAGCGAGATCAAGCGGAGCAGGTTTTTCTTTCTTCTTGCGCGCAGGCTTGGGTTTCACTTCGTCCATGACAGGCACGTCGGGCTCCGACTGCTCCGCCAGAGAAAATTCCACGCAACCGACTGCCAGCGCAACCGCCAGGACAAGATGTTGGAGCTTGTATTTGCATTGAATGGGCATTCCGTTCGCCTCAGGTGAAATGAGGCCAAACTGTAAAAGTCGACGCCGGTCCTCCGATGCCGGGCAATTCCGAGCCACATGCAGGTGATAGCGTCTGCTTTTGTAGCCCGGTCGCCGGCGGGAGGTGAACCCGCCATGATTACCCAATCGTCCAGACGCTTTTACCTACAACACCCGCTGAAATCCGGATTGGCGAAATCTCAAAAACTCATCTGCCACTGCCCGATCAACCCGTGATTGCGACTGTTGCTGCCAATCTCGCCGCTGTATCCCAGCCCCAGCGTATGTCGCGCGGAAATGCCCAGATCCAGCCCTGCTTCCAGCACCAGACTGTCACGATCCAGTGAACTGCCATCGACGTTGAACGCCGTGCCACCCACGACGAAGGCCTGACGGGTCGAACTGCTGACATCGCCGTAGGTGTGCTTCCAGCCAGCGGCCATGCGCGGGGTCAGGCTCATGCCATTGTCCAGCGAGCCGAGGTGCGCCAGGCGCACGCCGAAGGTGCTGCTGAAGTTGTCCTGAGTCTGGCTGTCGACCTGCAAGGCCGCCGCGCCGCCCTTTTCCTGATAGCGGTCGCGGTGATAGCGCTGGTAGCCGAGGCTGGCGAACGGTTCGGCGCTGAGCCGGCCAGTGCCCATGGCATAGCCGAGTTCGGCGAAGGCTTGCTGGCTGTCGGCGTCGTAATCGCCTTTGGGACGATCGCTGAAACCATTGAATGCGATGGTGCGCTTGCTTTCGCCCTGATGGCCGCTGTACGCCGCTCCGAGGCGCAGGGCCAGCGGGCCGTTTTGATGCAGCGCGTAAACGCCGGCGTGCCAGCTCTCGACATTGCCGTCGACGCCGGTGGCGTCAAGGTCGGTCTTCGAATAGCCGCCGAGCACGCCCAGTCGCCATTGTGGATTCAGCGCCCAGTCGGCGCCGAGCACGCTGCCCTTGGTGCGCTGTTCCAGACCGCTGCTGCCGTGTTCGCCATCCAGCTTGCCGTAGCCGCCGATGGCCTGCAGCCAGAGCCGGCCCCGGGCATTCGGGTCATTAAGGTTTCGCGCTTCGGACGGAACGCCGTTAGCCGCGAGGATCGGCGTATCACGCTGATCAAGACCGACCATCAAGCCGGGACTGCCACCCATTTGCTGCATGGCCGAGAGCATACTGCTGCCAACCTGGCTGCTGGCGCCAAGGGTGGCGCTGGTCAGGTTGGCGTTGCTGGCGCCGGCCAGTTGCTCGATGGCCGCGCCTGCACTGCTTTGAGTGGTGTTGAGCAAGGCGTTGTACAGCGCGTTGTTCTTGCCGATCGAGGCCAGGCTGTTGGCGGCGTTGCTGCCGTTGCCGGTGGCGGCGAATTCATTGAAGGCCACGTCATTGCGGGTATAGGTCAGGTCGACCTGCGTTGGTGTGTAGGCGAGGGTCGGCGTGAGGAACGCGTAGTCGCTGGTGACCGCGCCGAACGTGCCGTTGACCCGCGCTGCCTGCAGCACCGTGTAATGGCTCTGCCACGGATAGGTTCCGCTACCGGGATTGACCGCCAGCGTCGCGCCGTTGAGGTTGGCCGTGCCGCCGATCTGGACTGGCGCGCTGCTGCCATCGGCGTTGACGCCGTAGGCGAGGGTAGATGCGCTGCCCATGTTCAAGTCGTGCACGATGGTCGCGGTGCCGAGGCGGGTGTCGGTGCGCAACGTGCCATTGACGTTGAGGTTGCCCACCGAACCACCACCCGCATACACACCACCGGCGTCCACGGTCAGGTTGCCGGCGATGCCACCCTGGTTGACCAAAGTGGCGCCGTTGCGCACGGCACCGCCGTCGCTGAAGTCGCCGCTGCCGGTGAGCGTCCAGGCGCCTTGTTTGACTTCCAGCCATTCAAAGTTGCGGCTGGCACCGAAGCTGCCGCCCGCCGCGTCGTCCATCACCACCCGGTCGTAACCGCTGCCGCCATCGACCACGCCGACAAAGCGGCTGCCGCTGCGCAGGGTCAGGCTGTCATTGCCGCCACCCAGGTCCAGCGCCAGGCCGTTGCTGCCGCTGATCGTGCCGCCGTTGATCACGCTGTCGGCGAACTCTCCGACGAATTTCACGCCGAAACCGTCGAGACCCTGGATGGTGCCGTAGTTCTCCAGCGTGGTGGCCGCCAGCCCTGCACCGCCGCTTCCGTCATCTACCAGAATGGCGCTGTTGGCGCCGCTGATCAGTGCATCCTTGGCGTTGAGAATGTAACCGCCGCCCAGGGCAATGCCTTCACTGCCATTGGCGAAACCACCCTTGTCCACACCGCCGGCGCCGACGCCCTGGATGGTGCCGTAGTTTTCGATGTGGGCGATGTTGTCGATGTCCACGCCGTCGCCGTCGCCATTGGCTTGCAGCCCGGAATAGGCGCCAGTGATGGTGCCGTGGTTGATCACCGTGCCGTCGCCATCGGAGCCGAAACCGGAGCCATTGCGCCCGGTGATTTGCCCATAGTTGACCAGCGTCGCTCCCAGGTCAGTGGTAATGCCATGCCGTCCGCCGGAAATCACGCCGTAGTTGGTCACGCTGACGCCGGTCGCGGTGTCGATATCGATGCCGTCGAACTTCTGATCGGCATTGTGCGAGTCACCGGTGGAGATCTCGCCGTAGTTGCTGATGGTCGCATTGGCGCCGGTTTTCATGCCGTCGCTGGCGTCGCCACGAATCAGCCCGCCCGCGCGGTTGATGATCGTGGTTTTTACCCCGTCGCTGCGCAACGCATCCAGATCCAGGCCTTGGCCGGTGGTCGAGCGAATGGTGCCACTGTTGTCGATCAACAGGCTGCCGCTGACAAAGTTGCTGTCGATGCGAATCGCATCGTTGGAACCGAGAATCTGCCCGCCGCTGCGGTTATGGATGGCGTAGTTGCGCGCCTGGGTCAGATCGCCGCTGCTATCAATCGCCCGGCCACCGCTGGAAATGATCTTGCCGGCGTTATCGATGATTACACCGACGCCGCTGGTGCCGTCCTTGAGGCTCACAGCCTTGCCGCTGTTGGTGATGCTGCCCGGCGCCGAAATCGTCAGTGTGTCTTTACCGCCCAATGTTTGCGGCGCGGTGGTGGCGGTGTCGATCTGCACGGTCTTGCCGTGGGCGGCGCTGGTGGCGATCAGCAGGGCAATGGCAAACGACAGGCGCTGGGGCGGGAAGGGCATGGGCAGAACGTCCTTTTTGTTATAAGCGGGGCGTCCTGTATAGCGGAGGGTTTTTACAAAATGATGTCCATGGCGAACTCAGCGGCATCTGCATTATTTTGCGTTTATTTCGAGGTTTTAACCCTTCATCTGCACTTTACTGCATGTTGACGAGACTCCCGATCTTCTGAAATGCACTATATTGCATTTAAAGTTCACCAAACGACCGCAGTAATGCATTTAATTGCAGATGAGAGCCGCATGCACAATCTGACATTGCAGATATTCAACGCCGGCAAATGGCACGACGCGATGGTGTTGAGTTTCGACTCGCCCGAAAAAGGCTTCGAAAGCCGCTGCAGCTTTGGCTACGAGTCGGCGTATCTGGTCGAGAACATCGAGGTCATCGGCTCCCCTTTTTCCAAGGCCGTGAGTGCGCTGTTCCCCCTTGATTGGGAAGGCCGGCGATCCATCACCCCTGCATTCGTGCATGACATCGCGCCGGCAGGCGCCGCTAAAAGGTTTCTTCTTGCACGTCTGGGGCAGGAGAAACCTGCAGGCATCAGTGCCGATCTTTATCTGCTTGGTCGCTGCACTCCAGCTCCGATCGGCAACATGCGGATAAAAGAATCGGCCGAGGCTGTCGATGAGCGCAAGCCCATCGGTTTTCAGCGTCAGGAGGTCGTCAGCCGTGACCACCGCTTCCTTGAATATGCCTATGAAATGGGAGCTGCGATTGGTGGGGCGACAGGGGCCGGAGGTGAGGCTCCCAAGATTCTTCTGGCAGAGGATCACGCCGGTCTTTTGTATCCCGATGCCGTGCTGGATGATGAAAACGTCAATCAGCACTGGTTTGTGAAGTTCGCCCGGAATAAGGGAGGTCAAACCGATCAAGACATCCTGCGCAGCGAATTCCACTACTACCAGGCGCTTCAGGCACTGGGCATCGAAACCGTCGCGGCAGAAGGTCTGGCGTTAGAGGAAGCGAACAAACCCAGCTTGTGGGTGCAGCGTTTTGATCGCCAGGTGACGAGCCGTGGGGTAGAGCGTTTTGCCGTGGAGTCGATTTATTCGCTGGCCGAAGTGACGACGCCGGGAAGCGCGATGAACCATATGGATGTCATTCGCATGCTCGCCGAGCTCTGGCGCAATGCGGGGCAAGCGGATCAGATTCCGGCGCTGGTGGCGGACTATTTACGCCGGGACCTGATCAACAAGATTCTTGGCAACTCGGACAACCACGGTCGCAATACCGCAATCATTCGTGACGAGGGCTCGTATCGTTTGGCCCCCATTTATGATCTGGCCCCCATGGTCATGGATGACGAAGGTGTGACCCGCACCACCAAATGGCCAAAAGAGCTGGAGAGGGCGGGAGATGTCGATTGGCGAGGGGTTTGTCGCGCATTGGCGGATATTTCCGATCCGGATGACCCATTGGCAGGGTTGTCCGACGCGCCGGAATCTTTCGAGCGCCTGCGTGAAGACGCGCAGTGCCTAGCCGAGTTGCCGGACATTTTGAGCGCCAGCGGTTTGCCTGACCGGACAATGAATCATCCGGGCGTCCACCTGAAAAACCTGGAGCAACGATTGAAAGAATGGGATCTGAAATGAGCATGACCGTCGCCGAGCGCACCTTGCTCATCGAAAGCATTCAAGAAGCGCTGGCTGAAGGAACCGTAGAAATCGGTGAAGCCGTTCGCCGTTTGCGCGTGGAGGTGACCGGGCTGCATCAGACCCAGTTCGCGAAGATGTGCAAGATTTCGGTACGCACGCTGGTGCACATCGAACACGGCGAGGGTAATCAGACACTGAAATCGCTGAATGCCGTGTTCCGCCCGTTTGGACTGAAAATGGGCGTGGTACGGGTTCGGCGAAACAACAGCTGAACCCGCAACCCGCTTAGTGTCGATCGAGTTTCAAGCGCGGCACTCGACCAACCCCTTCACCTGCCCATCCGCCGTCTGATTCTCATCGCTCAACCAACGTTCGAACCCGGCCGCAATCGCCGGCCATTCCGAATCCAGAATCGAGTACCACGCGGTATCGCGGTTCTGGCCCTTGACCACCATGTGTTGGCGGAACACGCCTTCGAAGCTGAAGCCCAGGCGCTCGGCCGCGTATTTGGAGCGGGCGTTGCCGTTGTTGCATTTCCATTCCAGGCGGCGGTAGCCGAGGGCGAAGGATTCCCTGGCCAGCAGGTAGACCGCCTCGGTGCTTTTCGGCGAGCGCTGCATCGGGGCGCCGAAGGTGACGTGGCCGATTTCGATGCGGCCCTGAGCCGGGACGATCGACATCAGGCTGAGGATGCCTTGCACCTGGCCGCTGGCGCGGTCGATGACGCTGAAGAAATACGGGTCGCTGTGGGCGGCGTGGTTGTTCAGCCAGTCATTGAAGGCACTGCGTTCCGGAAACGGGCCGTAGGGCAAGTAATCCCAGAGCTTCGGGTCGGCGCCCGGGCCTTCCAGGGCGTTGAACAGGTCGTCGCCGTGGCGTGCCGGATCGAGTTTTTCCAGGCGGATGAAGCGGCCTTCAATCAGGGTGGTGGTGGGCGGCGGCACGCCTTTCCAGTCAGCGGGAGAAATGGTCATGCACGTGGCTCCTTAAATGGCTTTGCGAAACTGGATGAAACCCGGGCGTTCGGCGATGCGCTCGTAGAGCTGGATCGCCGTGGCATTGGTTTCGTGGGTCAGCCAGTGCACCTTGCAGCAACCGTCGGCCTTGGCCGTGGCGTAGACGTGTTCGATCAACAGGCGACCGACGCCGGTGCCACGGGTTTGCGGCTCCACCAGCAGGTCTTGCAGGTAGCAGGAGTTTTCGATGCTCCAGTTCGAACGATGGTAGATGAAATGCACCATGCCCACCGCTTTGCCGTCAGCCCAGGCGAGGGCGGCGTGGGTCGGTTCGTTCGGGTCGAGAAAGCGCTGCCAGGTGCTTTGGCTGACGGCGTCCGGCAATTCCGTGTTGTAGAAGCGCAGGTAGGTCTGCCACAGCGGCAGCCAGGCGGCGTGATCGGCGGCGCTGACCGGACGGATGTCGATCTGACTCATGGTGATTTCCTTAACGCATCAAGTGAGCGAGGGTTTGATCGTTGATGTCGGGGCTGGCAGCCAGGCCTTCGCGCACGCCGGCGATGTCTTCGGCGCTGCGGTTCTGGCTGAGCTTGCGCTTGCCTTCGAGGCGACCGATCGGAATGGCGAACCCGACGATGGCCTTGAGCATGCCGTCGATGTAATCGGCCGGGGCATCGTCAACCGACCAGGGCTGGGCGCGGCCGGCCTCATGGCGATTGGTGAGGGTGCTGACGATATCCAGCAGCCGACCGCCATCGCTGAAGGTTTCGGCGTGACCGTAGGCGTGCACGGCAACGTAGTTCCAGGTCGGCACGACTTTGCCGTGCTCGGCCTTGCTCGGGTAAAAGCCCGGGCTGACGTAGGCATCGGCACCGGGGAAGATCAGCAGGGCCTCGGCGCCGTCGCGCAGGTCTTTCCACTGCGGATTGGCCTTGGCCAGATGCCCGTACAGCGTACCGTTCGAACCTTGTTCACGATGCAGCAGCACCGGCACATGACTGGCCTGCAAGCCTTGCTCGCCGTGGGTGACCAATATGGCGAGGCGGGTGGCGAGGATCAGTTCGTGCAGTTGGGACAGGTCGTCGATGGCAAAGGCGCGGGGTGTGTACATGGAGAAAACTTCCTTGGCGAATGCCTGCATCGTAGGCAGGCTATTGGTCTGTTGTAAGAGCCATTGATGACCAATTTCATAGGTCCATTGTCATGCCCGATCCGACCACACTGTCGCTGCCGTTCAACCCTGCCGGTATCGAACTCGACCGCCGCAAAGGCCTGAGCCGTCAGCTCTACCAGGCCTTGCGCCTGCGGGTACTCGACGGGCGCCTGGCCAGCGGCACGCGGTTGCCGGCGAGCCGTGATCTGGCGGCAGCACTGGCGATTTCCCGCAACAGCGTGGTGCGTGCCTACGATCAGTTGTATGCCGAAGGCTTTATCGAAGGGCGGGTCGGGGACGGCACTTACGTGGCGCAATTACCGCAATCGCTGGCGCCCGCGAAAAAACTATCCACAAAAGTATCCACAGGGTTTTCAACAGGCTTACCCACAGCCTTATCCACAATTTCGTTAGATTCCACTGGTGATTTATCCAGCAAAGTTATCCACAGCGGTGCATTGCAGCGGCTTGAGCAGAACCATTTACCGACGCCACCGAGCGGTCCGCCGCGAGCATTCCGGGTCGGTGTTCCGGCCTTCGATCTGTTCCCGTTCGACGTCTGGGCCAAGCTGAACGCGGCGTTCTGGCGCAAACCCGATTTGCAGCAGCTGTGTTATGGCGATCCGGCAGGCGATGCGCGCCTGCGCGGTCTGATTGCCGCTTATTTGCGCAGTTCGCGGGGTATGCAGTGCTCGGCTGAACAAATTGTGATCACCAGTGGCGCACAACAGGGAATCAGCCTTTGTGCACAGTTGCTGGTGGAGCCGGGCGCCGGGGTGGGCATCGAGAATCCCGGCTATCGCGCAGCGGGTCATGCGTTCGCGCTGGCCGGTGGCCGATTGCATGGCATTGCCGTGGACGAAGAGGGTATCGACTGCGCGGCCCTGGCCGCCGCCGAAGACTGCCGGGTGGCGTATGTCACGCCGTCTCATCAATACCCGACCGGGGTGGTGATGAGCCTGGCCCGTCGTCTCGAACTGCTGGCCTGGGCCGAGCGCACTCAGGGATGGATCGTCGAGGATGATTACGATGGTGAGTACCGCTACACCGGTGCGCCACTGGCTCCTCTGGCTGCACTCGACCGGCAAGGACGGGTGTTGTATGTGGGGACTTTCGGCAAAGTGGCGTTTCCGGCCTTGCGCCTGGGATATCTGGTGTTGCCGCCGGGCCTGGTCGAGGCTTTCTCGCAACGTCGCGCGGTAGACGTACGGCATTCCGAAGTCAGCACTCAGGCGGTGATGGCCGAGTTCATGGCCGCCGGCCATTTTCAGCGGCATATCCGCAGGATGCGCCGAGCCGCCCTGAGCCGGCGCGACACCTTGATGAGTGGCTGGCCGCAGGAGGTCGAGGGTGTCGGCCCGCTGCCCGCGGTCTCCGCCGGCCTGCATTTGACGGTGCCGGTGGAGAGCGTCGAGCGCGAGCGCCAGCTGATCGAACTGGCGCGCAGCGTAGAGGTTGAGATCAGCGGATTGAGTAACTACTGGCTGCCCGACTCGCTGACCCCGCTCGATCGGCGAGCCGGTCTGGTGCTGGGTTTCGCCGCCGTCCCGGAGCCGGCGATCGATTCGGCGCTGGGCCGTTTGCGCCGGGCCTGGCGGGTGTGAGCCTGCGACGTGACGTCAATCGTCGACCGGGTCGCGGGGCTGCGGCTTCAGGAACAGGTCCCGAACCACCGGATCGACAATTTTACGCAGCGCATTCTCGACCGCATCGAACGTGCTCAAGGATTGCCGCGTCGCCGCGTCGAGCGTTTGCAAGTAGGGCTCGGCGGGTTTGAGGTGGGCGGTGGTGTATTTCGCGTCGGGGTCCTTCAGGGCGTCGTAATGGAAATGCGCCACCCAGAGCGGTTCATTATTGCGGGCTTTGTCGAGGATCCGGTATTCCTGAAAATAATCCCCGCGTTGCCGGGTGCGGATGCGTCCGCGTTCATCCTTGACCACCTCCACCAGCCCGTTGTCATACAGCCAGTGAAAGTACGCCTCCCGGGGTTTGCGTTGCTTGAGCATCGCGGCATAGGTGCTGATGCCTTCGGTCCGGGTGCGTTGCGCTCCGTTGCGTAGTTCCTGACTGAGAGAGGCCACCGGCAGAGGGGGGCGCCCAGCCCTTTGCTGGGCTGCGAGCGCAGCGTCGACGTCGCTGGCCGTTTGCGTGAGCCTGACCGATTGCTGTTCGAACATGTCACGAATGTCCGCTGGAATGCGGCCGGGACGTTTGGCATCTTCCCGGGTTGTACGGTTGAACTCGTTGATTTTCAGATTCAGTTCCAATGCCCGCGCGATGACATCGACGGCATCGGATTTTTTGGGGAGCCGCGAACGCGACAGTTTGATAAAGGGGATTTCCCTAATGGCACCGGACTCTTCGCTCTCGCGTGACGATTCGCTGGCGCCCTGACGAGGGCGGCTCTTGCTGACCTTCACCCTGGGTCTCGACGTCGACGGTCCCGGCTGCGAAACGGACACGACCGGCTGCTCGGTGCGCTCCGGTAGTTCTGCGACCAGGCGCGCGCCGGCCAGCGCATGGAATTCACCGATCAGCTCATGGATGCGATCCAGTCGCGCCTGCACGAACAGTCCCGGGTGGGCGGCGGGCAACTGCTCGATTTCTTGCGCGAGGCTGGCGAAGCGGTCGTTCAAGCGGGCCAATTGCTCGATTCGTTGGTGCTGCGCGCCAGCGATCGGTTCAGCCCTGGTCAGCTCGATCAGGTCATGGCTGGCAGTCGAAGCGTTGCCGGTGATGAGGTTGATGGCTTCTCGGGCATCTTCCATGGCCGGGCCGGGCTGTTCGCGCACGCACCATTCGTAAGCCATGCTGATTTCGTTGGCCTTGAGGTCCAGATCGGTGAACGCCGGAAGCAGCCGTTCCAGATCGTGCCCCACTTTGCTCGAAATCCCCGCCAGTTGTCCCAGGGTGTCCAGCGACTGACGCAGAACCTGCCGTCGGGCGATCATCTGGTCGCTCAGTGCCGTGGCTCGGGTGGTGATATCGATCTGTTCGTCCCGTGACAGGGAGATATCTGTGCTTGCACTGTTGGCGAATTTTTCGGTCATTTGTGCATAGACACGCATCTGCAGGCGCAGTGCACCGCCCAGGCATCGGTGTTGTTCTGCGGTCAGGCGCATCAGTTGGGACTGATAGAACACGCCACCGCCTCCGCTCTGACGCCAGGTTTCCAGGTGTCCGAGCGCCTGGGTGTATTCGTCACCCAGCGCCTCGGCCAACGCCAGGTAGCGTTGGGCCCTGGGTTCGAATTCACTCGAGGAACCGTCCCGTGGCAACTCGAGCAGGGCGCTGCTCACTGCGTTTTTGCGGGTCACTTCCTGCGCCATGAACTGATGAAGGGCCGTCCAGGCTTTTTCCTTGTTTTGCGCCTTGGCGCGCCGCAGCGCCTCGATTCGCCCGGTCGGGCTGCCTCCGCGCAGTCGCAGTTTCGGGTCCCAGTGCCACTCACCCAGCGTGTCATCGAATTTGATGGCCAGGCCGGTATGCGAAGGGTCGGCCGGGTCTACGATGCAGACCGGTTCATTGTCGGGCGCCGTCACTTGAAACCAGCGCGCTCCCACGCGTGCGCATAACCGATCGCCGAG
>Ga0068836_110157_pt1 | contig 13402 bp, 10 predicted proteins | sample Hof3ISUMetaT_17_FD_68487 | JGI IMG/M metagenome (GOLD analysis project Ga0068836, IMG submission 68487) | Enriched soil aggregate microbial communities from Iowa State university to study microbial drivers of carbon cycling -... | ecosystem: Environmental > Terrestrial > Soil > Agricultural land... | reverse complement strand
TGGGCGTCGAACACCCGGCCAGCGGTGGTACCACTTTCGTCCTCAGTTTACCGTTGGTAAGCCCTACTCCTGCCGAGCCAATATGAACAACGACCTCAGTGTATTGATCGTCGAAGACGACCCCCATGTCCTGCTCGGCTGCCAGCAGGCGCTGACGCTGGAAGACATTCCCTGCATCGGCGTCGGCAGTGCCGAAGAAGCGCTGGAGCAGGTCGGTGACAATTTCGCCGGGATCGTCATCAGCGACATTCGCCTGCCGGGCATCGACGGCCTGGAGCTGCTGACCCGGCTCAAGCAACGCGACCGCAGCCTGCCGGTGGTGCTGATCACCGGCCACGGCGATATTTCCATGGCGGTCGGCGCGATGCAGAAAGGCGCCTACGACTTCATGGAAAAACCGTTCTCCCCCGAGCGTCTGGTCGATGTGGCCCGCCGTGCCCTGGAGCAACGCAGCCTGAATCGCGAAGTCTCGTCCCTGCGTCGGCAACTGGCCGAACGTGATTCACTGGAAGGACGGATCATCGGGCGTTCGCCGGCCATGCAGAACCTGCGCGAACTGATCGCCAACGTCGCCGACACCTCGGCTAATGTGCTGATCGAAGGCGAAACCGGTACCGGCAAGGAACTGGTCGCCCGTTGCCTGCATGATTTCAGCCGCCGTCACAGCAAACAGTTCGTTGCGCTGAACTGTGGCGGGCTGCCGGAAAACCTGTTCGAAAGCGAAATTTTCGGCCACGAAGCCAACGCCTTCACCGGCGCCGGCAAACGGCGGATCGGCAAGATCGAACACGCCGACGGCGGCACGCTGTTCCTCGATGAAGTGGAAAGCATGCCGCTGCCGTTGCAGATCAAACTGCTGCGGGTGTTGCAGGAACGCACCCTCGAACGCCTCGGCTCGAACCAGAGCGTGGCGGTGGATTGCCGGGTGATTGCGGCCACCAAGTCCGACCTCGACGAATCAAGCAAGGCCGGGGAATTTCGCAGCGACTTGTACTACCGCCTCAACGTGGTAACGCTGGAACTGCCGCCCCTGCGCGAGCGCCGCGAAGACATCCTGCAACTGTTCGAACACTTCACCCAGCAATCGGCCCTGCGTTTCGACCGGGCGCTGCCGGAGCTGGACAACCAGACCCTGTCGAACCTGATGAGCCACGACTGGCCGGGCAACGTACGGGAACTGCGCAACGTCGCCGAGCGTTTTGCCCTCGGTTTGCCGGCGTTCAAGAAAACCGGCGCGGGTAGCGCGGGACAGGGTCTGGCATTCGCCGAAGCAGTGGAAGCGTTCGAGCGCAACCTGCTCAGCGACGCCCTGCAACGCAGCGGCGGCAACCTGACCCAGGCCAGCCTGGAACTGGGAATGGCCAAGACCACGCTGTTCGACAAAGTGAAGAAATACGGCCTGAGCCATTAAGCGAGAACGAAGTGGATCTGATTTTCAAGGCAATGCTCGGCGCGGCCGTGGTGGTGATCCTCGCCATGCTGGCCAAGACCAAAAACTACTACATCGCAGGGCTGGTGCCGCTGTTCCCGACCTTCGCCCTGATCGCCCACTACATCGTCGGCAAGGGCCGTTCGATAGACGACCTGAAGACCACCATCGTCTTCGGCATGTGGTCGATCATTCCGTACTTCGTGTATCTGGCGACGCTGTACGTGATGGTCGACCGCATGCGTCTCGAAGCTTCACTGGCGGTGGCGGCGGTGGCGTGGCTGATGGCGGCGACGGTGCTGGTGTCGGTGTGGGTGCGGCTGCACGCCTGAGTCAGAGCAGGTTGTGTTCCGCCACCGGTTCGATCTGCGCCCAGTGCGACGTGTCTTCGCGATGCTCGCGCAAATACGGTAACACCGCCGCCAGCAACGGTTCCTTGAACGCTTCCTGAAAGCGGTGCGCCAGCCCCGGAATCAGCCGCAGCTGACTGCCGCGAATGTGCGCCGCCAGGTGCACGCCGTGCATCACCGGCAGCAACGGATCCGCCGTGCCATGCACCACCAGCGTCGGCACCCGCAACTGGTTGAGCAACGCCACCCGGCTCGGCTCGGCAAGGATCGCCATGATCTGGCGCTTCACGCCTTCGGGATTGAACGCCCGGTCATAGGACAGCGCCGCCTGATGCAGCAAGGCCTGCCGGTCATCGCTGACCGAAGGGCTGCCCAGTGCGGCCAGCAGATCGGCCTGTTGCTCCAGCGCAATCTGGCGATTGGGCGCGCCGCGCCGTGACAACAACTGCACCAGCGCCGCGCTCGGCGCCGGCAGCCCTTCGGCACCGGAGCTGGTCATGATCAGCGTCAGACTTTCGACCCGTTGCGGCGCCATCGCCGCTAGGTGCTGGGCGATCATCCCGCCCATGCTCGCGCCGAGCACGTGGAATTGCTCGACGTGCAAGGCGTCCATCAGGCCCAGCGCATCGTCGGCCATGTCGGTCAGGCTGTAAGGCGCCGCCACCGGCAGGCCGAGTTTGTAGCGCAGCACTTCAAAGGTCAGGTTGGCGTCGGCCGGCGCCTGGCGCCAGGTCGACAGACCGACATCGCGGTTGTCATAACGGATCACCCGAAAGCCTTGCTGACACAGCGCGACCACCACCTCATCCGGCCAGTGGATCAACTGCCCGCCCAGGCCCATCACCAGTAACAGCGCCGGATCCGACGCACGACCGATGCTCTGGTACGCCAGGCTTACCTGCTCCAGATCGACTCGTTCGGTCGCTACATTGACGTCGCAACGCGACGCCGCGTAGGACGCCGGAACGCAAAAAACCGCGGCCAACAACGCCGCGATTGCAAAAAATCCCTTGAACATGAAAAACACCGAAACGCAGAACCCCAGTAGAGCGCGAGTCTGATGAAGTTTGTTCAAGCGCGCTGCCACAGTTCGATGACAGTTTGATGAAGAGTGCCGAGCGGTCGACACGCTTCATTCGGTGTTGCCGTTACGCCAACTGACTGCGCAACTGCCGAGCCGCCGCGACCATGTTGACCAATGCGGCTTCGGTCTCCGGCCAGGCGCGAGTCTTCAGGCCGCAATCGGGGTTGACCCATAGCCGCTGCGCCGGGATGCGCTTCACGGCTTTGCTCATCAGTTTCACCATCTCGGCGGTGTCCGGCACGCGCGGCGAGTGGATGTCGTAGACGCCCGGGCCGATGTCGTTCGGGTATTCGAACGCTTCGAAGGCCTCGAGCAACTCCATGTCCGAACGCGAGGTTTCGATGGTGATCACATCGGCGTCCATGTCGGCGATCGCCTTGATCACGTCGTTGAATTCGCTGTAGCACATGTGGGTGTGGATCTGGGTTTCATCCTTCACGCCCGAGGCGGTCAGGCGGAACGCTTGCACCGCCCAGTCGAGGTATTCCCGCCATTGTTCACGGCGCAGCGGCAGGCCTTCGCGGAACGCCGCTTCGTCGATCTGCACGATCCTGATTCCGGCGTTTTCCAGATCCACTACTTCGTCACGCAGGGCCAGCGCCAGTTGTTGCGCCTGGACTTTGCGCGACACGTCTTCGCGGGGGAACGACCACATCAGCATGGTCACGGGACCGGTCAGCATGCCTTTCATCACCTTGTCCGTCAGGCTCTGGGCGTAGCTGATCCAGTCAACGGTCATGGCGTTCGGACGGCTGAGGTCGCCATAAATCACCGCCGGTTTCACGCAGCGGGAACCGTAGCTCTGGACCCAGCCGAAACGGGTGAACAGATAACCGTCGAGCTGTTCGGCGAAGTACTCGACCATGTCGTTGCGCTCGGCTTCACCGTGCACCAGTACATCCAGGCCCAGACGTTCCTGCACCTGCACCGCGTGGCGGATTTCGCTGCGCATGGCATCGTGGTAGTCGTTGGCCGACAGCTTGCCCTGCTTGAATGCCTGACGGGCCAGGCGAATCGAGCCGGTCTGCGGGAACGAACCGATGGTGGTGGTCGGGAACATCGGCAATTTCAGACGCGCCTGTTGCGCGGCGATGCGTTTGGCGAACGGCGAATGCCGCTGGCTGTCGCTGGCATTGATCGCCTCGATCCGCGCTTGCACGTCGGCCTTGTGAATACGCGGCGAGCGGGCGCGGCTCTCTTGAATCGCGCGGCTTGCGGCCAGTGCGTTTTGCACGTTCGGCGCTTGCGGGTCGTTCAGCGCATCACGCAACACCGAGATTTCGCTGCACTTCTGCACGGCGAATGCCAGCCAGCTTTTCAGTTCCGGATCGAGCTTGTCTTCACGCTCGACATCCACCGGGCTGTGCAGTAACGAGCAGGAACTGCTGACCCACAGGTTGTCGCCAAAGCGCTCCTGCGCCGGTTGCAGTTGCGCCAGCGCCTGCTCCAGTTCGCAGCGCCAGACGTTGCGCCCGTTGACCAGGCCGACCGAGAGAATCTTGTAGGTCGGCAGACGATCGAGCACCTGACCGAGCTGATCCGGTGCCCGCACAGCGTCGATGTGCAGACCTTGCACCGGCAGGCCGACGGCCAAACCGAGGTTGTCTTGCAAACCACTGAAATAGGTCGCCACCAGTTTCTTCAGCGGCGAATACTGAAGGATGTGATAGGCGCGTTCGAAGGCGCTTTTCCAGGCTTGCGGCAGATCGAGGGTGAGGATCGGCTCGTCGATCTGCACCCACTCCACGCCCTGGGTGGCGAGGCGGCCGAGGATTTCGTTGTACACCGGCAGCAGGCGCTCAAGCAGATCGAGCTTGTCGAAATCGTTGCCTTTCGCCTTGCCCAGCCACAGATAAGTCAGCGGGCCGATGATCACCGGTTTGACGTGGTGACCGAGGGCTTTGGCTTCTTCGACTTCATCGAACAGCTGTTCCCAGCTCAGCTTGAATGGCTGGTCAGCGTTGAATTCCGGGACCAGGTAGTGGTAGTTGGTGTCGAACCACTTGGTCAACTCTTGGGCGTATTGAGTCTTGCCGTGCTCGCCGCCGCAGCAGGAAGACGTGGCGCCACGGGCCATGGCAAACAAGGTGTCGAGGGTCGGCAGACCCCGTTCGTCACGCACACCGTCGAAGCGCTCGGGGATCACACCGAAGGTCAGCGAGTGGGTCAGCACCTGGTCGTACCAGGCGAAGTCGCCGACCGGCAGCAGGTCGATGCCGGCGTCCTTCTGCAATTGCCAGTGCCTGGCGCGCAGCTCGCGGCCGACCTGATTCAGAGCGGCCTGATCGAGATCGCCTTTCCAGTAGGCTTCGAGGGCTTTTTTTAGTTCGCGGTCGGCGCCGATGCGCGGGAAACCCAGGGTGTGTGCCACGGCCATGTCGAGTGTTCTCCATTGCGTAAAAGATGGCGCCATTGTCGACAGCCAGAGCAACATGAGACAAACTCAACCTTTTCGTGTTGATCACAAATTTTCCTCATGGAGCCTGCGGTGCTTGAGATCCGTCACCTGAAAACCCTGCATGCCCTGCGCGAAGCTGACAGCCTGGTCGATGCGGCCGACCGCCTGCACCTGACCCAGTCGGCGCTGTCCCACCAGTTCAAGGAGCTGGAAGAGCGCATGGGCATGCCGTTGTTCGTGCGCAAGACCAAACCGGTGCGCTTCACCAGCGCCGGCCTGCGCCTGCTGCAACTGGCCGACGCGACCCTGCCGCTGCTGCGCGCCGCCGAACGTGATATCGGGCGTCTGGCAGGTGGCACCGCCGGGCGACTGCACATGGCCATCGAATGCCACAGCTGCTTCCAGTGGCTGATGCCGACCATCGACCAGTTCCGCGATGCCTGGCCGGAAGTCGAACTCGACCTCGCTTCGGGTTTCTCCTTCGCACCGCTGCCGGCGCTGGCCCGGGGTGATCTGGATCTGGTGGTGACGTCCGATCCGCTGGAAATCGCCGGCATCACCTACGTGCCGCTGTTCACCTACGAGGCGATGTTGGCGGTCGCCAACCAGCACGCACTGGCAAGCAAACCGTACATCGTTCCCGAAGACCTGCTGACCGAAACCCTGATCACTTATCCGGTGGAACGTGACCGCCTCGATATCTTCACCCGCTTCCTCGAACCGGCCGACATCGAGCCGGCGCAGGTGCGCACCTCGGAACTGACGGTGATGATGATGCAGCTGGTGGCCAGCGGCCGTGGCGTGTGCGGCATGCCGCACTGGGCGCTGCATGAATACAGCTCGCGCGGTTACGTGAAGGGCAAGCGGCTGGGCGAGAAAGGTCTGTTTGCGACGCTGTACGCGGCGATCCGCGCCGACATGCTCGACGCGCCGTACATGCGCGACTTCCTGCTGACGGCCAAGGACACCTCGTTCTCGACCCTGGATGGGGTCAGCGCGGTTCGTTGAGACTGGCGGTTGGCACGAAAGGCTGGGACCACATGTGGATCTTGTCGAAGTAGTCCTCGCCGACCCGCACCGCCATCGGCTCGAGGCCGAACTGGACGAAGCCGCAGCGCTGGTACAGATGAAACGCTGCGTCATTGCCGGCGGTGACGGTCAATTGAATGACTTTCAGCGCCGGATGCTGCTGCGCTTCCCCCAGCACCGCCTCCATCAATTTCAGCCCCAGCCCGCGCTGACGAAACTCGGCCGACACATACATGCCGAACACCGTTGCCTTGTGCCGGGCCTTCTCCCGAGGCTCGAACGCCAGGCCGACGATCCCCACCAGGCGGCCCTCTTCAAACGCGCCAAACACTGCGTCGAGCTTGCTGGTCAGGCGTGATTCCCACCAGCTCAGCGGCATCACTGCGCGCTCGCGCACACTGGAGGTAAACGCCTGCGGATGCCGGTCATACGCCTCCAGCATCAATTCGCGATAGGCCAGCGCATGACTGGCGTCCAGCCGTTCGATCCACATGTTCAGGCGGCCTTGCGCTGTTCAAGCATCAGCCGCACGGCCAGACCGCTCAGCACAAACCCCATGAAATAACGCTGCGTCGCCAGCCAGGTCGGGTTATTGACGAACCACGACGCGATGCCCGCCGCGAACAGCGCGATCAACAGGTTGACGCTGAAACTGACGCTGATCTGGGTCAGGCCGAGGATGATGCTCTGGGTGAACACCGAGCCGTGCTCGGGGGTGATGAACTGCGGGAATACCGAGAGGTAAAACACCGCGATTTTCGGGTTCAAGGCACTGGTGAGAAAGCCCATGGTGACCAGTTTGCGCGAAGAATCCGCCGGCAACTGTTGCGCCTCGAACGGCGAGCGGGCGCCGGGCTTCACCGCCTGCCAGGCCAGCCACAACAGGTACAGCGCGCCGGCCCACTTCAACACTTCATAGGCCATCGGCACGGCGAGAAACACCGCGGTCAAACCGGCGGCCGCCGCGAACAGGTGCACGAAGAATCCCGCCACCACGCCGAGCAGCGAGGTCACCCCGGCGCGACGTCCCTGGCAGATCGACCGCGAGATCAGGTAGATCATGTTCGGCCCCGGCGTCAGTACCATCAGCAGGGCGGCGGCGGCGAAAATCAACAGGTCTTGAAGCGGGATCATGACGAAGTCCTTTGCACGAATGATCAGGCGATCGCGGTCAGCGAGGCTCGATAAAACGGCAGGATCAGGTCACGTGTCAATGGGGCGAGAACCACATCGCCGTCGGTGGCCGGGTCGATCCAGATCACCTCTTCGATCTCGGCGGCCGGAGACACCCTGGCGTCGATGGTCAGCTGAAAGATCTCGGCCTGCACGACGAATCCCGGCTCGTTGGCGGCGGGTGCCGAGAACTGGCCGAGAAAGCTCGCCTGCGCCGGATCGATCACCAGTCCCAGTTCTTCCTCCAGCTCACGGGCCAGCGCATGCACCGGCAGTTCATGGGCTTCGATCTTGCCGCCCGGCTGCATGAACGCCGTGGTATTGCGCTTGCGCACCAGCAGGGTCTGGCCGTCGGGACCGATCAGCAGCGCGGCGGCGATACGGATGATGCGGGGGGAAACTGCGGATACAGAAGTCATGGGTCAGCCACCGGCCTTGAGAAAAGCCGCAAGGATCCCATGCCGGCCGCGCCAGCGTCATCCACCCTGGGCCGCGAGCGTCGTCTCAGGCTCTTGCGGCACCTTCACGAATACCTTGTATTTGCCGCCCTCCATGGCCTCGAAACTGATCAGTTTTTCAACCAGCGGAGCGCTCAGCACTTTGCCGGCGTTGAGCAGCAACATGCCGTTGTCGGCATTGAGGTTGCGCGCCAGGATCATCCCCGCCGCCAGCTCCCGGGTGCCCATAACCTTGACGTCCGGATCGGCCAGGGTGATGTCGCTGACCATTGCGCAGACCTTGATGAAATCCTCGATCAGCTCGGGATCGTAGAGTTTGCCGGCGTACTGGCGCAGGTACAGCAAGGCTTCATCGCTGTTCATCTGCCGTTCGAGAATCAACCCGCGCTGCAATTCGACGAAATCCACCGCCAGTTTCAACAGCCGCGAGCCCAAGGGAATGGCCTCGCCCTTGAGCCGGTCGGGAAACCCGCTGCCGTCCCAGTGCTCCTGATGGTGCAGGATCAGCCGCGCGGCATCCTTCATCGGGTCCAGGGTCATCAACAGCGATTCGCTCTGTTTCGGATAAGCCCGATAGCGGTCGCGCTCGGTGCTGTGCAGCAGGTCCGACGGCGTGGTCATCATGCTGTCGGTCCAGCTCAGCTTGCCGATATTGTAGAGCGCGGCGGCCATGGTCAGGTCGCGGCTGGCGGCTTCGTCCAGACGGTGCATCTTGCAGTAGCCGCGTACCAGCTCGATGATCTGCCGATTGGTCTGCTTCGCCGGCGGCAGGCGCAGGTTGGCCAGCAACGAGAACATTTCGGTGCCTGTCAGGAAACTGCGCTTGAGCTCCTCGTAGGCGAGGTCGAGCATGTCGGCGGTCTGCTGCAGTTCGGCGGTACGGGCGGCGACGTGTTTTTCCAGGGTGCTGTTGAGCAATTTCAATTGTTCGTTTTGCACTCGCGTCAGTTTTTCCAGACGTTCGCGTTCGCGTGCCAGATGCTGATGCTCGAGGGCCTGACGCAAGGTCAGCAGCATTTCCTCGTCGTTCCAGGGTTTGCTGATGTAACGGTGGATCTGCCCTTCGTTGATGGCCTTGATGATCGCCGAAGGATCGGCGTAGCCGGTGAGCATGATCCGCGCAGTCGCCGGATACCGCTCATGAACAAGAGCCAGCAGCGTGGCCCCATCCATGTTGGGCATGCGCGCGTCGCTCATCACCAGATTCACCGGTTGCTGCTCGAGTATTTCCAGCGCCTGGGCACCGCTGGTGGCCAGCAAGACGTCATAAGGCTGGCCGCGCAGCAGACGGCGCAGGCTGTTGAGGATCGGTTCCTCGTCATCGACCAGCAGCACTTTGGGCCGGGGCGGCGAAATCGGGGCGGACGGCTCTTCCATGGCGAAGCCTCGTGAAAAACGTTGGACATGACTGACGCGCCGGCAGACCTCCCCTGCTTACCCGCGCTTGAATCACAGGCTAGATGATTTTCGCCGGGGCCGTGTAAATCCTCTGTTACACCGCGACAGGCGAAGTTGCGCCCCTGCAACTATGCTCAAGTCGCTGGACGACACCATCGGCCTGCGCGCAGGCATTTGATGAGGGGAAAGGGATGCTCCCGATGACGAATGTGCGTGAACACACGGGTATTGCGTCGTGAGTGCGCAACCCGGACACACCAACCGCCGCGTGCTCATCGTCGACGATACCGCGTCGATCCATGACGATTTCGCCAAGATCCTCAAACCGGCCACGGCTGAAGCCGACAGCCTGGATGAAACGGAAAGCCTGCTGTTCGGCGATGCGTCCTCCGCCCCCGTCGCACCGAAAGACCGTTTCGAACTGGACTCGGCCTATCAGGGCCGCGAAGCGCTGGACAAAGTCGAAGCCGCACTCGCCGCCGGGCGCCCGTACGCCATGGCCTTCATCGACATGCGCATGCCGCCGGGCTGGGATGGCCTGGAAACCATCGAGCGGCTGTGGCAGGTCGATCCCAAGCTGCAGGTGGCCCTGTGCACCGCCTACTCCGATTACTCGTGGGAAGACATCGACCGGCGGCTGGCCCTGACCGATCGCCTGCTGATCCTGAAAAAACCCTTCGACGCGATCGAAATCCGGCAGATGGCCAGCGCCCTGACGGTCAAGTGGCAAATGACCGAAGACGCCGCCATGAAGATGAACCTGCTGGAGCAGGCAGTTCAGGAGCGTACCCGGGAACTGTCCGACGCCAACATCATCGTGCAGAACAGTCCGACCATCCTCTACCGGTTGCGCGGTGAACCGTCGTTTCCGCTGATGTACATCTCCCACAACATCACCCGCTACGGCCATGTCGCGGCTGATCTGGTGGGTTCGGCCAACTGGGCGCAGACGCTGATTCACCCGGACGATCAGCTCAGTGTCGATACCGCCATGGGCCGGGTGCTCGATCGGCATGCCGAAGGCGCCTCCATCGAGTTTCGCCTGCGTACCGGCGCGGGCGACTGGCGCTGGGTGGAAAACCGCTACATCCCGGTGCGCGATCACGACGGCCGCCTGCTGGAAGTCGAGGGGATCATTCTTGACATCACCGAACGCCGGCTGGCCGAAGAAAAGATGAACCTGCTGGCCCGCACCGACGGACTCACCGGACTGGCCAATCGCGCCACGCTGATCGAGCGTCTGCATCAGGCCTTCGCCGCCGCGCGTCGGGGAGCGGCACCTTTTGCGGTGTTTTACCTGGATCTGGATCACTTCAAGCGGATCAACGACACCCTCGGCCATCCGGTCGGCGATCTGTTGTTGCAGGCAGTGGCGCAACGGATCAAATCGAATGTGCGGGAAAACGACGTGGTCGCACGTCTGGGCGGAGACGAGTTCGCGATCCTGCAACTGGACGTCAGCGACCCGACCCAGTCTGCTGCCATCGCGACCAAGATCCGCGATGCGCTTCTGGAGCCCTACCAACTGGCAGGCAATGCCTTGCGCATTTCCGTCAGTATCGGCATCTGCCTGTACCGCGCCAACAGTCTGGATGCCGACAGTCTGCTGGCCGGCGCCGACATGGCGCTGTACCGCGCCAAGGAAACGGGCCGTAATCAGTACCAGTTCCATTCCGAGCAAATCACTCGCGAAGTCGCCGAGCGCATGGCCCTGGCCGAGGAATTGATGACCGCCCTGACTCAGGGAGGACTGAAGCTCGACTACACGCCGGAAGTGGACATGCACAGCGGCAAGATTCTCGGCATGACCGCGCAGGTCAAATGGCAACATCCCCGGCTTGGTCTGCTGCCAGCGTCGGCCTTCGTACCGGCAGCGGAAAAGACCGGTGCAATCATCCCGCTCGGTCGCTGGATACTGGATCACGCCTGCTGGCAGATGCGCCAGTGGCAAAACGAGGGAGTGGCGCCTCCAGTGATGGCGATCAGGATTTCCCTGGCGCAACTCAAGAGCGGCCCGGAACTCATCTATGACGTGCTGCGCACCACCGCCCGCTGGGAACTGGCACCGTGGGATCTGCGTTTCGATGTCACCGAAGCGACCCTGGCCCAGACCAAATGGACCCACAACGATGTGCTGCCGCGCCTCAGTGAGCTTGGGGTAAAGATCGCCATCGACGATTTCGGCACCGAGTACTCATCGTTCGATTACCTGAAAACCTACCGGGTCAATCACCTCAAACTCGCCCAATCCCTGATCGACAGTGCAGCCCAGGATGAAGGCAGCGCCAATACCCTGCGAGCGATCGTCAATTTCGCCCGGGATCTGGCGATCGACATCAGCGCCGAAGGCGTCCAGCCCACAGATCGGGATGACGCCCTCACCTCTTCGGCCCCGCTGAAAAACGTGCAAGGCCTTTGCTTCAGGGAAGCTGTCAGCCCCGAGCAAGCCGCCCGCCTGCTGAAGGACGGAAACGCGACTGCCCCGCTGCCCAGGGAGGATGAGGGATGAAAACACCTTTTCCCCAGACCAACCGGCGCATATTGATCGTCGACGATACCCCGGCGATCCATGATGACTTTCGCAAGATACTGAACCCGGACACCAGCGGTGCAGCAGACCTGGATACGCTCGAGCAAACGCTGTTCGGCACCCGGCAATCATCGCACCTGACGTTCCAGCTCGACTCCGCCTATCAGGGGCAGGAAGCGCTGAAACTGGTGCAGCATGCGGTGGAAGAAGGCCGGCCTTATGCCCTCGCGTTCACCGACATGCGCATGCCGCCCGGTTGGGACGGCCTGGAAACCATCGAAAAACTGTGGGCGGTCGATCCGAATCTGCAAATCGCCTTGTGCACCGCCTATTCCGACTACAGCTGGGAGGCCATGGCCGAACGACTGGAATTCGGCGATCAGTTGCTGATCCTGAAAAAGCCGTTCGACACCCTGGAAATCCGCCAGATGGCCAATGCCCTGACCTGGAAATGGCAGTTGGCCCAGGACGCGGCGCTGAAGATGCTCAGTCTCGAGCAGACCATCGAAGCGCGGGTGCATGAGTTGCTCAAGGTGTCGCACCTGCTGCAATACGACAGTCTCACCGGCCTGCCCAACAGCACCTTGCTCGGTGACCGTTTGACTCAATCGCTGGCCGCTTGCCGCCGCCATGACAAACAACTGGTGGTGATGTTTCTCGGGCTGGATCGCTTCAAGCGCATCAACAATGCCCTGGGCCACCCAGCGGGCGACGAGATGCTCAAACGGGTCGGCCAGCAATTGCTCGCCTGCGTGCGCGAATCGGATTCGGTTTTTCGTTATGGCTCCGACGAATTCGTGGTGATGCTCAGCGACATCAATCACCCGCAGCAGTCGCGCAGCATCGCCGAGAAACTACTGAGCGCTATCCGCACACCACAGACAATCGTCGGGCATGACGTGAGCGTCACGGCCAGTCTGGGCATCAGCCTCTACCCCGATGACGGGCTCGAGGCCATCGAGCTGATCAAGAAAGCTGAAACGGCCATGCGCAGCGCCAAGGAAAACGGACCGAACGAAATCGGCTTCTTCATCGAAGCCATGAACCAGCGCGCCCGGGAACAGCAAAGCATCGAGTCGGGCATTCGCCAGGCCCTGCAACGCCAGGAATTCGTCCTGCATTACCAACCGAAAATCGAGCTGGCCAGCGGCCGAGTAGTCGGTGCCGAGGCACTGGTGCGCTGGCAGAAACCGGGGCATGGCTGGGTCTATCCCTCGGAGTTCATCCCGGTGGCCGAAGACAGCGGCCTGATCGTGCCGCTGAGCAAATGGGTGCTGGCCGAGGCCTGCCGGCAGACCCGCGACTGGCAACAAGCGGGGTTGCCGCCGATTCGCATGTCGGTCAACACCTCGGCCATCGACTTTCGTCAGCGCCATTTCGTCGAGGGCATCGAGCAGGTACTGGCACAGACCGGGCTCGATCCCCGTCTGCTGGAACTGGAGATCACCGAAGGTGTGCTGATGCAGAACGTCGACGCAACGATGAACGCGCTGGGCAGGCTGAAGGCGCTGGGGGTTTGGCTGGCCATCGATGACTTCGGCACCGGTTATTCC
>Ga0068836_109748_pt1 | contig 13633 bp, 8 predicted proteins | sample Hof3ISUMetaT_17_FD_68487 | JGI IMG/M metagenome (GOLD analysis project Ga0068836, IMG submission 68487) | Enriched soil aggregate microbial communities from Iowa State university to study microbial drivers of carbon cycling -... | ecosystem: Environmental > Terrestrial > Soil > Agricultural land... | reverse complement strand
TTTTTTTCACAAAGGGATGACCTGACGCTGACACGCCGCTGCTTAAGGTGACGTCATCAGTAATTTCAGGAGTCCTGGTGATGGCCGGCCCGATCAAGCTCGATTTTTCCGAAAAATACGACGACAACCATGCGCAGAAGTACCTGCGTAAACATCAGGACGGTCTGGGGCGTCGTTTGTCCAATTGGCGAGATCAGCAGTTGGCCCGCAAGGCGTTGACCCTTGTTGGCGAGCCGGGCCTGGTGCTGGACCTGCCATGCGGTGCTGGACGTTTCTGGCCACTGCTGGCGGAAAAACCCAATCGGGTGATCATCGGGGCGGACAACTCCGAGTCGATGATCAAGACCGCCATGCAGGCACAACCGGCGGATGTGGTGAAACGGGTACAACCCTTGCACACATCTGCGTTCGACATTGCCTTGCCTGATAACGCCGTCGACAGCATTTTTTGCATGCGACTGCTGCATCACATCGGCGAAGCCGAGCACCGCCGGGCGATTCTGCGCGAGTTCGAGCGTGTCACCCGGGACAGCGTAATCATTTCGCTGTGGGTGGACGGCAATTTCAAGGCCTGGAAACGCAAGCGCGCCGAGCGCAAGCGTGGGCAGGAAGGTTACCAGAATCGATTTGTGTTACCGGCCGCAACGGTTGAAAAGGAATTCGAAGAAGCAGGATTCCGGATCCAGGAACAACTGGACTTTATTCCGCTCTATGCCATGTGGCGAGTCTACGTATTACGCAAGAGGTAAGAGGATGGCAGTGCAATTTGCAGCAGAAGCGGAAGTCGCTCCCGAGGATCGCTTCGACTACTACTGGAACCAGCGCGGTGAGTGGGTGGAAGAACCCAATGTGCGTCGTGGTGGCGAAAGTGGTGTGCAGCGGGTGGTGGGGCGCGATGGTCAACTGCTGTATGCCAAGCGCCAGACCGGACATATCTATCGCAGCTGGCGGCACCCGTTCGGGCGGCCTACCGTGTTGCGTGAACTGGATGCGCTGACCGGGGTTTCCCGTCTCGGGGTTCGTGTTCCTGAAATCGTGTTCTGTGGTGCGCAGCCCGATCCGAAATTCAATTGGCGCGCGCTGTTGGTGACCAAATCCCTCGACGGTTTTCAGGAGTTTGAGCAATGGAAGGCCGCCGGCGGTCGTGAGCAATATGGCGAAGCCGTCTATGAACGCGTGCTCAAGGACCTCGCCGAAAACCTGGCGCGCATGCACAAGGGCCGTTGGCAGCACAGCTGCATCTACATCAAGCACGTGTTCGTGCGGGTGACGGGCGCAGGTGAATCGGCCAAGGTCGAAGTCGCTCTGATCGATCTGGAAAAATGCCGTCAGCGTCTGACCGCTCATCGCGCGGCCGCCCATGACATGAAGCAACTGCGCCGCCACTCGTCGTTCAGCGCTACGGACTGGAAAAAACTCGTCTACTTTTATGAGACGGCGTTTGGCAGCGCTATCAAAGGTTTATAGCGATGAAACTAGAAATTGCACGAGGTTTGTTTCTGGTAGGAGCCTTGGCAGTTGCATCATTGGCGGTGGCGGCCTGGGAACAGCCACGCATGCAGGTCATTGGCGCATCGGCCAGTGATCCGCATTGCCCGATGCCACGGGTGGCGAAAGCCGCCGTGACCACACAACCCGATCATGATCTATTGCTGTTCATGTTCGGACTTTCTCAAGGGATGAGGCCGCAGAGTTGAATCGATTGAAATCTCTTTCTACAAGAGCCAAAGGCCTCGCTGATGCGAGGCCTTTTTTATTGCGTCATGGTTTGGGATCGGGTTTCGCCAGCACGGTGTAAACGCACGGCAGGACAAACAGCGTAAACAGCGTCCCGATCGACATCCCTGTGGCAATCACCGTCCCGATGTCGAAGCGGCTGACCGCACCGGCGCCGGTGGCCACGATCAGCGGCACCATGCCGAACACCATCGCCGCCGTGGTCATCAGCACCGGGCGCAGACGAATAGCCGCTGCTTCCTCCACCGCCTCGCGGGGTGTCAGGCCCTTCTCCTTGCGTAACTGGTTGGCGAACTCGACGATCAGGATCCCGTGCTTGCTGATCAGCCCGATCAGCGTCACCAGCCCGACCTGGGTGTAGATGTTCATGCTCGACCAGCCGAGGAACAGCGGAATCAGCGCCCCGCAGATCGACAGCGGCACGGTCACCAGAATCACCAATGGATCGCGGAAGCTTTCGAACTGCGCCGCCAGCACCAGGAAAATGATCGCCAGCGCCAGGGCGAACGTCACCCACAGCGCGCTGCCTTCCTGGACGAACTGCCGGGAGGCGCCGCCGTAATCGAAGGCAAAACCGGCCGGGGCTTCTTCCCGGGCGATCTGCAACACGCTGTCGATGGCTTCGCCCATGCTCACCAGCGGGAACCCGGACAGCTTGGCCGCGTTGAGTTGCTGGAACTGGTTGAGCTGTCGCGGTCGCGCGCGGTCAGTGACGGTGATCAGGGTCGACAGCGGCAGCAGTTCGCCCTGGGTGTTTTTCACGTAGTAATTGTTCAGCCAGTCCGGGTTATCGCGGTAGGCCCGTTCGACCTGGGCGATGACCTTGTAGCTGCGGCCTTCGATGGTGAACCGGTTGATTTCCGCCTCGCCCAGCAAGGTCGCGAGGGTGCCGCCCAGATCCTGCATCGACACGCCCATCTGCGCAGCCTTCGCGCGATCGATGTCGACCACCACTTCGGGTTTGTCGAAGGCGAGGTCAAGGTCGACGAAGGCGAACTTGCCAGACTCCGTGGCGCGCTTCTTGATCCGGTCGGCCACTTGCAGCAACAGCTCGTAGTCGTTGGCGGTGTTGATCACGAATTCGAACGGCAGACCTTCACCGGTACCGGGGAGGGACGGCAGGTTGAAACCGAAGATCTGCAGGCCCGGAATGCCCTCGAGTCTGCCCTGCACCTCGGGGAGGATTTCCATTTGCGTGCGGCTGCGCTCGTTCCAGGGCTTGAGCAGGAAGCCGCCGATGCCGCTCTGCACGCCGTTATAGCCGTTGATCTGGAACGATGAGTAGTACTCCGGGAACTCCTTGAAGATCTTGATGAACTCGTCGGTGTAGGTGTTCAGGTAATCGAGGTTGGTCGGCTGCGGGGCGTTGGCCATCATGAAAATGATGCCCTGGTCCTCGTCCGGCGCCAGTTCCGACTTGGTGAACTTGAGCAGCACCGGAATCAGGCACAGCACGATCACCGCAAACACCAGTACCACCGGCCGGGTATTGAGCGTGCCGTGCAGCATGCTCTGATAGCGCCGCTTGAGGCTGTCGAAAATCCGGTCCAGTCGATGAGCCAGGCCCGTGGGGTTTTCATCGTGGCGCAGCAGCATGGCGCACATCATCGGTGACAGGGTCAGCGCGACGACGCCGGAGATCACCACCGCCCCGGCCAGGGTCAACGCAAACTCCTTGAACAGCGCCCCGGTCAGCCCGGTCAGGAAGCCGATTGGTGCGTACACCGCCGCGAGGGTGATGGTCATCGACACCACCGGCATGGCGATTTCCCGGGCGCCTTCAAGCGCGGCGTCCAGCGGTGTCTTGCCTTCCTCGATGTGCCGGTGGATGTTTTCCACCACCACAATCGCGTCGTCCACCACCAGCCCGATGGCCAGCACCATTGCCAGCAGGGTCAGCAGGTTGATCGAGTAGCCCATCATCTGCATGAAGAACATCACGCCGATCATCGATAGCGGAATGGTCACCACCGGAATCACTACCGAACGCAGGGCACCGAGGAACAGGAACACCACCACGATCACGATCAGCACCGCCTCGAACAGGGTTTTCACCACTTCGTCGATGGACGCCTGGATGAACAGCGTGGCGTCGTAGGCGATTTCGCTCTTGAGATTGGGCGGCAGCTGGGCTTCCAGCTCCGGCATGATCTTGCGTACTTCCTTGATCACTTCCAGCGGGTTGGCCCCGGGCGTGGCCTTGATCCCGATGTATACCGAGGGCGTACCGCCGAATGAACTGATCGAGTTGTAGTTCTCCGCGCCCATCTCGACCCGCGCCACATCGCTGAGCAGCACCCGGCTGTCGCCGCTGACCTTGAGCGGAATCTTGCCGAAGGCTTCGGCGGACTTCAGTTCGGTGTTGGCGTTGATGCTGGTGACCACGTACTCGCCTTTCACTTCGCCGGCGGCGGAGAGGAAGTTGTACTGGCGCACCGCATTGGTCACGTCGCTGGCACTGAGGCCGAAGCCGGCGAGTTTCACCGGGTCAATCCACAGGCGCATGGCGAACACCTGGTTGCCGAGAATCTCCGCTTCGGCCATGCCCGGCAGGGTCGCCAGTTTCGGCTGGATCACCCGCGACAGGTAGTCGGTGATCTGCGGGTTGTTCAGCTCCTTGCTGAAGAAGCTGATGTACATCAGTGCCGAGGCGTCGGCGGCTTCCTTGCTCAGCACCGGATCTTCGGCGTCCTGGGGCAGTTTGTTCTTCACCTCGTTGGCCTTGGCCAGCAATTCGGTGAACAAACGGTCGCTGTTGGAGCCGATGCGTGCGTAGATCGAAATCACCGAGAAGTTCTGGCGACTGACCGAGGTCATGTAGTCGATGCCTTCGGCGCTGGCCAGGCTCTGTTGCATCGGCTGGGTGATGTAGCCTTGGATGGTTTCGGCGTTGGCTCCGGGGTACGCGGTGGTCACCGTGATCAGGGCGTTTTCCATTTGTGGGTACTGGCGCAGCGGCAGTTTGCTCCAGGCCTGGAAGCCCAGCAGCACAATCAGCAGGCTGACCACGGTGGCGAGCACCGGGCGGCGGATGAACGGATCAGTAAAAGCCATGGGGTTTCCTTGATCAGTCGGCGCGGGGCGGACTGTTCTGCTCGCCGAGGGTCTTGTCATCGCTGATGGCAATGTGGGCGCCGTTGTCCAGTTTGATCTGGCCGGCCGTCACCACCTGTTCGCCACTCTGCACGCCCTTGTTGATCATCACCTGGCCATCGCGGCGTTCGCCGGTCTCGACGAACCTGCGCTCGGCGATCAGCACGGGTTGGCCCTTGTCGTCTTTCTCGACGGTGCCGTCTTCGGCTTTCTTCTGGGTGACCACGTACGTCGAGTTGCCGTAGAGGGTGTAGGTAATCGCGCTTTCCGGGACCACGATGTGTTTCTGCGGATCCGGCAGCAGCACCTCGATGCTGGTGAACATGCCAGGTAGCAACTTGCCGTCGGGGTTGGCCAGGGTGGCGCGCACCAGAATGTTACGGGTGGTGCTTTCGACGATCGGGTTGATGGCGCTGATGGCGCCGGTGAAGTGCTGGCCGGGATACGCCGCGACCGTAATCTGCACCGGCTGACCGAGGGCCAGTTTCGGCACCGACTGTTCGGGCACGTAGAAGTCGGCGTAGAGGCTGCTCAGATCCTGCAGGGTGGCGATCTTGGTGCCGCTGGCGAGGTAGTCGCCGATGTCGACGAGGCGGATGCCGATGGTGCCGCTGAAGGGCGCGACGATGCGTTTTTTCGCCAGTGCCGCATTGAGCTGATTGACCGTGGCCTTGTTCTTTTGCAACTGCGCCGAGAGCCGGTCGAATTCGCCTTTGGAGATGGCGCTGCTGCCGACGAGCTGGCTGCCGCGACCGTAATCCAGCTGCGCGAGGCCGAGGTCGGCCTTGGCGGTTTCGAGGAAGGCGGCTTCGACGGCGCTGTCCAGTTGCAGCAACGGCTGGCCGGCCTTGACCTTCTGCCCCGATTCGAACTTCAGCTCGGTGACGGTGCCGGCGTTCTCCAGACTCAGGTCGACGCCTTGCAAGGCCTTCAGCGTGCCGACAGTGGGCAGACGCATCTGCCACGGGCGCTCGACGGCCGTGGCCACGGCGACGCTGATCGGCGGCTTCGGTTTGGAAAAGCCCTGGATCATCGTATAGATCGAGAAGGCTTTGTAACCGGCGAGAAGCAGAACGATCAGCAGTACAACACCTAACATGATCAGCATGCGGCGACGCAGCATATTTCCAGTTCCTTGGAGAAAATCAGGCGAGACAGGCGGGCACATTACCCCGAGTCCGGCAGGGATTCCAACTGCCAGTTTTACCGGGTGTAAGGGAGGACGGTGGAGAAAAGCGGGGCCGCCGACCGAACGGTCGGCGGCGAATTTCAGGCCATCAGATGAAGATGGTTGTCCCAGAGCCCTGCGGGCAAATCCAGCGGTTTGGCCAGCAGATCGTCCTGACGGCAATCGTAGTAGCGGCAACGTCCCTGACCGGAGGTCACGACAAACCCGTCCTTCACCGCACCGACACCGGCGCAGTCGGGTAATGGCGCGTCGAGGCGCACTTCGCCGCTGTCCAGGTCCCAGATGAAGAAACGGTTGCCACGCGGTGCGGTCAGTGCCACCAGCCGCAGGTCGCTGTGCACGGCGACGCTGGCGGTGTAATGCCCCATCGACTGCAACTGATGCTCCGGCACCGGGAACGCCACGAATGGCTGGCCGGGACGTTTGATCGCCAGCAGCTCCGAACGCTCGTGGGAAGGCCCCATGAATTGCTGGCCGGCAACGATGGTGCCATCGCTGGCAATCCCCAGGTGGCGCACGCTGTTCATCTGCTGGGCGAGGGTTTCCTTGCTCAGCAGGGTGCCGTCCCGTTGCATCAGCACCAGGCTCGGCTCCATGGCGTCGAGGTTCATGTCGACCCGGCTTTCGGCCTCGGTGCGGATCCCGCCATTGGCCACCACCAGGGTTTCACCGTCGGGCATCCACGACACCTGATGCGGGCCGAGACCGTGGGTGGAAAGCTCGCCGCTGTGCACCAGCCGTTCGCCTTCGAATTTGTACACCCCGAGCAGGCCACGGCCCGGATCGGTGGTGTCGTTTTCGGTGGCGTACAGGTAGTCACCGCTGTGGTGGATCACCGCGTGGCCGTAGAAATGCCGGTTCGGCTGCGAGGTCACGGTTTGCAGCAATGCACCGTTGCGCAGGTCGATCAGGTAGCTCTCGGTGCCCGGCCGGCGGGCGACGAACAGCGCGATCGACAGCGTCGGGTGATTGATGATGTCGTGGCAACGCTGGCCGACTTCGGTGGCGAACACCTGGGTGCCGTCCAGTCGATAACCGACGGCGTAATGCTTGCCGTCGGTGTCGTCCCGCGCCGACAACAGCAGCGGGCTTTGGTCCTTGCGTTTGAACAGCGTCCAGCCGCCCAGTGTCACTGCTCCCAGCAGCAAACTACCTAAAGTCAGAGCCTGGCGTCGCAGCATGGCACGTGCCCTCATCAGTCACCGTCGTTGGCGTTGAAGCCCAGTTGGATGCCCAGCGCCTTGGCCAGCTCGCCTTCGTGCAGGCGGTGGACGACGTTGAGGCTGTCGTAGATATCGTTGAGCTGCTGGCGACCGGCGTCATCGTTGAGCATTTCGGTCAGCGAGCGCTGAGTGCTGCCGAACAGTTTGAGCGACGCCGCGTAGGCTGCATCGATCTTGTCCGCCAACGGTTTCTGCTCCGCCGGCAGCAGGCCGCGCAGGCCTTTGTTGTCGACGCCTTCCCAGACGGTTTTGGCCGCTGCGAGGCTGGCTTCCAGCGCCTCCATGGACGACTGGCTGCGCCATGCATCGGCCTGGAACGGCTGAGGCACGCCCTTGCTCTGGCGGCCCATCGGCGTGCCGAGTTTTTTCTTCAGGGTGTCGAGGGCGGTGACCTGAACCCGCAGCAGATCGGCGATCGCTTCGTGGGAGTCGGCGTAGCGCTGGTTCGGGAACTTGCTCATCTGCGCGAGCATGCCGTCGGTGTTGTTCCAGCTGCTGAGGATCTCTTCGGCCAGTTGTTTCTGACGCTCGCCGATGGCCACCAGCAGTGGGCAGTATTTGGCTTTCTGCGCGACGTTGGCGACGTCAGGCTTGGCGTCGAACAGGATGTACTCGTAAGCGGACAGGCCTTGCACCACAACGCTGGACTTGGCCAGTGCGGCGGCGTCGATCTGCGGCTGCGCGGTGACCAGTTGCTCGACCTGACGGCCGACCAGGTTTTTCTTGTCCGGCCAGAATTGCACCTGCCACGAGCGGTTGCCCTCGGCCAGCGGGCCGATCAGCAGCGGTTGCAACTCGGCCCAGGCTTTCTGCGCATGCAGGAAGTCGGCACGGGCGGTGTCCAGCGACTCTTTGCCCTGGCAGTAGGCGAGGGCGCTGACGGCCAGTTGCTTGTCGGCTTCGACCCAGCGGGTGTAGGTCGGCAGGATCACCGATTTGGCGATGGCCGCCGAGGTGACGGCTTGCGGATCCTGCGGCGAGCACGCGCCGAGGGCCAGTGCGGCAAGGCTGGTGAACAACAGCTTGGGACGGAACATGTCGGGCTCCCGATTCGTTCAAGTGTTTAAAGTGAGTTCAAGAACGCCAGCAGCGCGGCACGCTGCTCGGCGTTGAAAGACAAAACCTGTTGCTGCGCCGCTTTCGCTTCGCCGCCATGCCAGAGCACGGCTTCGAGCAGATTGCGGGCGCGGCCGTCATGCAGAAACTGGGTGTGGCCGCTGACCGTTTGCGTCAGGCCGATGCCCCACAGCGGCGGGGTGCGCCAGTCGCGGCCGGAGGCCTGGAATTCAGTACGGTTGTCCGCGAGGCCTTCGCCCATGTCGTGCAGCAGCAGATCGCTGTACGGGCGAATCACTTGATGGGCCAGTTCAGGTTCGGCGGCATTGGCGGCGGTGGTGTATTTCGGTGTGTGACAGGACTGGCAGCCTGCCTGGAAGAACAGGCTCTTGCCGGCCAGCACCTGCTCATCGTTGACGCCACGGCGGGCGGGAACGGCGAGGTTGCGGCTGTAGAACAGCACCAGACGCAGGATGTTGTCGCTGACTTCCGGTTCGCCGTCCGGGCCGTTGCCGTTCGGCGCCTGTTTGCAGGCGGTTTGCGCGTCGGTGCAGTCATCAAACGGTCTCAGGCTGGTGGTCAGGCCCATATCACCCGAAAACGCGTGAACATTTTGTTGATTGAGGTTTGGTTGGCCGGCTTTCCAGCCAAATCGCCCCATGACAGTCTTTTGCTGCGCGTCATCCCAGACCCGGTTTGGCCGGCCGCTGATACCGTTGTTTTCTTTGGCCTGCGCGGCGGCGTTGGCGAGGATCGCTTCTTCCGGGATCGCTTCGAGCAGGCCCAGGCCGATCATCGGCGGCGCGACACGGGCCGAGAAACGTGTGTCCGGGTGCATCGGGCCATAGCCGAGCTGGGTGATCTGCAGGACCGGTTTGCGCAACTCGACTTCGGTGCCGTCCTTGAGGCGTACCGGCACCGGCGTGTAATCGACCCGCACCTTGCCCTCCGGCGCGACGCCCGGCACGGCCATGTCCTGGAACTGGCCGCCGTAGACTGGCTCGGGCACCACTCCGACCTGCTCGATCAATTTGGCGTACTGCGGCGCATCGGGAATCGACAGGCGTACCAGCATCGACACCGCGTTGGCCGCATCCGGCGTCGGCGGATGGCCGCGGCCGTCCTTGATGTGGCAGTTCTGGCAGGCGTTGGTGTTGAACAGCGGGCCGAGGCCATCGCGGGCGGTGGTGGTCGACGGCGCGATCACCCACGGGCTGCGAAAGAAACTGTTGCCGACGCTGAAGTCCACCCGGCGCGACGGCGGCAGATTGGCCGACGGCAGGGAAAACGCGTTCTGATCGCTCTTGCGCACGGTCGCCGCGCCGCCGGAACGGGCTTCACCCGGCTCGGCCTTGGTGAAACGCGGGGCGTCATCGCAAGCACTCAGGCCCAGGGCCAGAAACAGTGCGGACAAGCGAAGAGGCAGCGAGGGCATCAGACTTCCTGCAAGAGGGGCGAATTTAAAGGCGCAAAGTCTAACAGGGCGAGTGGGTTTGAATAAGAGGAATTATCGTTTGCTTGATTTGCGGCAATTGTGAAGGATCGCTGAAACCCTTGTGGGAGCTAGCCTGCTAGCGATTGTGGCATTCGCCTTTCTGAAAGTGCTGAAGCAGAAAATGCTTTCGCGAGCAGGCTCGCTCCCACGGGTTTTGTGTATGGCAGGAATAAAAAAGGCGACCCGAAGGTCGCCTTTTTTAACGCGGACGCTGTGATCAGAACTCGTGATCGGCGTTGTCCGGGTTCAGGTCGCTGATGCCCAGTTTGCCGGCAGCGGCTTCGATCGAACCGGTCTGTTTGACCAGCGAAGCGATGGCGTCGCGCACGATCTGGTTGCCGGCGGTGTTGCCGGCCGCGATCAACTGATCGTAGTGCTCACCCTTGTTGGCGTGATCGACCATGACCTGAATCTTGGCTTCGGTGGCAGCCAGATCGGCTTTCAGCGCGGTGTCGGCAGCCGGGTCGACCTTGGCCACCAGCGACGACAGGCTGGCGCCGGTCATTTTGGTGCCATCGACGCGGGTGTACTCGCCCAGATACACGTTACGAATGCCCTTGGCATCATAGAAGTGCGAGTTGTGGGTGTTGTCGCTGAAGCAATCCTGCTCGTCTTCCGGGGAGTTTGCTTCCAGGGACACCTTCATGCGCTCGCCGGCCAACTCGCCCAGGGACAGGCTGCCCATGCCGAACAGCATTTTGCGCAGGCCGCTTTCAGCCGGTTCGGCTTCCAGGGTGGCGCGGTAGTTGTCGGCCACGTTCGGCTTCCAGTTGCCGACCATTTCTTCCAGGTCGCTGACCAGCAGTTGGGTCACGGCTTTCAGATAGGCACGACGACGGTCGTTGTGACCGCCGGTGGCGCCTTTGCCTTCCAGGTAGTCCGACGGTGGACGGTTGCCGGCGCCAGGGCCGGTGCCGTTCAGGTCCTGGCCCCAGAGCAGGAATTCGATGGCGTGGTAGCCGGTGGCAACGTTGGCTTCGGAACCGCCCAGCTCGTTCAGGCTGGCGAGTTTTTCCGGGGTGATGTCCTTGACGTCGACCTTGTCTTCGCCGACCTGTACTTCGGTGTTGGCGATGATGTTGGCGGTGGCGCCCGGGTTGCCCAGTGCGTGTTCGTAGGATTTGTCGACGTAGTCGATCAGGCCTTCGTCCAGAGGCCAGGCGTTCACCTGACCTTCCCAGTCGTCGATGATGGTGTTGCCGAAGCGGAACACTTCGCTCTGCAGGTAAGGAACGCGGGCGGCGACCCAGGCAGCCTTGGCGGCTTTCAGGGTGTCGGCGTTCGGCTTGGCGAGGAACGCGTCGATGGCGGTTTGCAGGGTTTTCGCGGTGGATTCGGCATCGCTGTAAACGGCGAAGACCATGTCGGCATAGTGCGAGACAACGGCTTTGCCGGCGGCCTCGTCGACTTTACCGGCAGCAGCAGGCGCAGCCGGTGCAGCGGTGCTCGCAGCCGGAGTCGGCGCAGGAGCGGCGGCCTTTTCTTTGTCTTTACCTTCGCCGCAACCGGCGAGGGAAATAGCGATGGCCAGCAGACTGGCGGTAGCCAGAGGCATACGAATCATGGCGAACATCCTGCTTCGGTGATTGAGTGGACAGGCGCGGGGGTGCGCAAAACTGCGACATAATGCAAATCTTTCGCATTATGTGTAAAGGGTTGTAGCTGGAAATATTTCTTATTTGCGCGGGGTCTGCGCTGGATCAACAGCGAGGTTGATGCCCGGCAGAACCCGGGTTGCGTCGGGCCTGGCAGGCACGTTTCAGAGGATGGCCGCGTTGCTGCGCTGGGCCTGCTTGAGATAAATGCCCAACTCGCGCGCCGGCAGCGGTTTGCTGTAGTGGTAGCCCTGACCTTCGTGGCAGCCTTCGGAAATGATGTAGGTTTCCTGTTCGGCGGTTTCCACGCCCTCGGCGATCACCTGCATGCCCAGGCTCTTGCCCAGTTGGATGATGGCGCGAACGATGGTCGCATCATCGTCGTCATCCAGCAGGTCCTGGACGAAACTCTTGTCAATCTTGATCTTGTCCAGCGGCAGACTCTTGAGATAACTCAGCGAGGAATAGCCGGTGCCGAAGTCGTCGATAGCGATCAGTGCGCCGGAGCGGCGCAGGCTCAGCAAATGCTGGGCGGCGGTGCTGATGTCTTCCATCAGGCCGGTTTCGGTGACCTCCAGCTCCAGGCTGCGTGGCGGCAGGCGGTACATCTGCAACAGGTTGTTGACCACCCGTGGCAGCTCGGCGTGGTGCAGTTGCACGGTGGACAGGTTGACTGCCATGCGCAGGTCGACGAAGCCCTGATCGTGCCAGTCGCGCAGTTGCTTGCAGGCCTGATCCAGCACCCATTCGCCGATGGCGATGATGGTGCCGTTCTGTTCCGCCAGCGGGATGAACAGGTCCGGCGGCACCAGGCCGTGTTCCGGATGCTGCCAGCGGATCAATGCCTCGACCCCGACTACGCGATGATCGCGGTAGCTGATCTGCGGCTGATAGACGAGGTAGAACTGATCGCGCAGCAAGGCGTCGCGCAGGTCTTTTTCCAGTTCGCGGCGGCGGCGCATCTCGCTGTCGACGCTCGCGATGTAGAACTGATAGCGATTGCGCGAGCGGGTCTTGGCCAGGGTCATGGTCTGCTCGGCTTTCTGCAGCAGCTTCTCGGTGCTGTCGCCGTCTTCCGGGAACAAGGTGATGCCGATGGTCGCGCGCAGGCGGATTTCCTGATGATCAAGGGCGAACGGGGCTTCCAGGTCATCGAGGATGCTTTGCGCCAGCTCCGCCGCTTCGTAAGGCTGTTCGATATCGGCCTGCACCAGCGCGAACTGGTCGCCACCGAGACGGGCGAGGGCGCCGAGGCGACCGCTGTGGGCACGAAGCCGGTCAGCCAGGGCCAGCAGCAACTGGTCACCGGTCTGGTAGCTGAATTGTTCGTTGATACCTTTGAAATCGTCCAGACCTACGCAAAGGACGGCGACCCGCCGTTGCAGCTTGCCGGCATCCACCAGAATCTTGTCCAGCTGCTGCTGCAATTGCTGGCGATTCGGCAGGCCGGTGAGGAAATCGTATTGGGCCATGCGCAGCAGGCTGTTTTCCGCTTCGTGGCGCAGGTGGGTATTGCGTTCGATGGATTCGAGTAGCTGGTTGGCGGTATTGATCCAGATCCCCAGTTCGTTTTTTTCGTGACCCTTGAGCTGCGGGATCTTGTGTTCGCTGGGGCGGTCCGGGTTGATCTCGGTGAGGTGCTCGATGATCCGCGACAGCGGTTTGGTCAGCAGCCAGTGATAGACCAGATACAGCACCAGGCCCATGGCCAGGGCGCGCAACACGCCGGAAATGAAGATGATCACCGAACTGACAATGAAACCCTGACCGTAGGTGGCCGTGTCGAGGGTGATACTGAGGTCGCCGTAATATTCGCTGTAAGGCCCGCGCCCCACCAGTTGGGTGGTGAACGTGCGTTCCTGGCCGAGGATCAGGTCGGTCAGCCAGCGGCTGTTGGATTGCTGCAGCTCACGCGACTTTTGCGCGAGCATCGCTTCATTGGGATGGCCGATGGACGCCTGACGCACGGCGTCGTCCTGGAACAGGCCTTCGATCACCTGCATGCCCATCTCCCGGTCCAGGCTGTAGACCGCCTGGGTGGAGGGGTCGCGGAACATGTCGAGGATGCGTTCGGCATCGCCAGCGACGGCCTGGCGTGTTTTATAGGCATCGAACACGATCTGCGCGCAGCTCAAGACCACGCCGACGATCAATGCCGACAGGAGCACGACCCGGAGCAACTTCACCGACAAGCTGTTCTTGAGTTCCAGCTTCAAAGGGTTATTCCTTGTTCCGTGCGGGTAGC
>Ga0068836_187840_pt1 | contig 14051 bp, 1 predicted proteins | sample Hof3ISUMetaT_17_FD_68487 | JGI IMG/M metagenome (GOLD analysis project Ga0068836, IMG submission 68487) | Enriched soil aggregate microbial communities from Iowa State university to study microbial drivers of carbon cycling -... | ecosystem: Environmental > Terrestrial > Soil > Agricultural land... | reverse complement strand
TGAACAGCGCATTGCAATTTGGCTGAGGATGATGGTACATGCCTAGGATGCGATGGCGCTGCTCGGGCACACAGACGAAGCGAGAAAAGAGAGAGACAGCAAGCAATTACAGCGCGCGCGCCGCGGAAGAAGAGAGAGGAAGAGGATGTCCCCACTCACGACTTCTTTGTCCGATTTTGCGGGAGGTGAAAGACCCTGCCGAAAAAGGGGCGAGGCCGGAGCGGGGAACCCGAGAGAGTGAGAAGGAAATGAAAGGACAAACAAAATACACGCAACAAAGGGAGAGAGAGAGAGAGAAAAGAAAAAGAGAGAGAGAGAGAGCGAAGAGGGCGAAATGCAAAAAAAAGGAATGAAAGAGAAACGATGCAAGCACAAAAAGAGGAGACGTGAAGAGAGACAAAGAGAGAGCGAGAGACAGACAAAGGAGTGGAAGCCGTCGCCAAAATGAGACGCCCTTTCCTGGCTTACAAGTCCTCCTTGCGATGTTTCTTCGGTCTCTGTGCCTGGAATGCCGATCGCTGCTGCTGTGCTCCACCAGCGCCAGGGTTGCTGTATCCCTCGAGTTCGACGTCATCTGTCGACATCGCGCCAGGGTAGTCCGAGTCGCTGGAGGCCACCCCCGCGCCGATCAGACCGGAGGACAGCACGACCGGCGCGGCATGCACAGGCGCCATGTGCACGGGCTGGGGGCGCGAGGAAGACTGGGTGGATTGCACCGCCTCGATCTCGGCGCGCATGCGGTTGAGCTCCTCTGCGAGTGCATCGCGGTCGGCTTGGAGTTCTTGGATGTGCTCGTGTCGCACGACGGTCGCTTCAGCCTTCTGCTTGTTCTCCTGTTCTCGGATGGCCAATTGTGTCTGATCCAAGCGTGCCTGCATGTCCTTCATCTGCGTGACGAGCGGGTTGGACTTCATGACGACCTCCTCATCTTTGGTGCCGGCTTGGCCGCCGAACTGCTCCATCGTTGCCACTTCCTCTTCTTGCTCCTTGACAGCGCGGGCTTCCTCGTGATACTTGCCACGGTAGCGGTACAGACGTTGAGCGCAGTACAGCACGAAGAAGATGAACACGGCCGCGCCCGTCAAGCCCAAGAACAGCCACAAGGCATTCTCTTGCACCCAGCTCAATCCATCCGGAGGAACGGGCTCAGCGGTGGGCGCCAGCACGAACGCGTAGATGCCCGGTTCGCCGAGCGACGCAGACACCTGCCACACGTCACCGGCGTTGGTGACGTTGTTGATGGGGCAGCGGACCGTGATGGTGCTCTCGCGTCCATTGGAATCCGTCACTTGCTTGTTGCAATACAGGCATCTCCAGGCCGCGTAGTTGATCGAAGGGATCGTCTTGAGTTTCGCCAAGCAGATGTCGCTGAAATTCAGTTGCTGGCTGCTCGCAGTGGCGAACGCGATGCGATCAATCGTGGCCGTCAGGGTGAAATTCTGCTTGAAGGGCACGACTACCGCATCGTCGATGTCAAGAGACACCATGGTCGACAAGACCGACTGGGTGTGTGTCAGGAAGCTCGACGGAGCGACGCTCTCGGCGCGCGAAGAAGGGATGCGATTCTCGGCGCCTTGGATCGTGCCGTCGCTGACAGGACCCCACGAGATCGAGACGCGCGAGGGAGCGGCTCCGTCGGCGTATTGCGATGCGTTGGCGAGCACCAATGCACCGGCGGGCACGTCCAAAGTCACGAGCAATTGACCTTGTCCGTCGAGGGCCACTTGCAGCTTGCTGGGGGTGGTCAATGGCACCGTCGCGCCGGCGGGGGACAGCTTGATCATGCTGGCGCAGTTGTCGAAGCAAGGAGTCCAGCCGACCGTGCCGGTGCTGATCGGAGGACCGGCGGGGTTCGGATCGGGATCAGAGCCATTGCCGCTGACACGACGCAAGCCGTTGAGCGCAGCAGTGAACAGCTTTGTGCCTGCGGCGGTGGTGACCGCACTGGCGGAGCTGAGGGTGTCCGCCAACAAGCGACGTCCGACCACTTCGTTGGTCTCGTTGTTTTGCAGAGGACGCAGGATGAGGTTGCGGATGGCGCCGAAGTTGTAAGCGGCTCCAACGGAAGCGCCGCTGCACGAACCGGCGTTCAACGCGCACTCGCGGTTGGAGCATTGGTAGGGCTTCTGCCAGGGGCAACCGTTGTATGACGGACAGCGGTAGCGGCACACACCGTCTTGGCAACGCTGTTGCGGCACCTGCTTGCGGAAGGGGAAGCGGATGTCTGGGCAAGCGCCCACGACAACCGACCCACATCCTGTGGCACCGTCGCGGCAGCTTCCATCGGCGCAGCGCAGGCGTCCCACACCGCATGCAGGGATCGTATCACACGAAGCCACGCCGGACTGGTCTCCCTGAGGGTCCGGAGTGCACACTCCACCGGGGCAGGACACGGAGCCCGCGCCACAGCTATCGGCCACTTGCACGTACTGTGGGTCCGACGAGGTGTCCGCAGGCGGGGGCGTCATGCCGCGCAGAATGTAGGTGCGTGCTGTGCACACATCGTTGCTTGCCGCACAGAAGCCATCGAAGCATTCGATGGGCAGGGCAGGGTCAGTGCAGCGGCAGGAGCTGGAAGGCAAGTTCACTGCGCCGCTCGTGGTGCTGGCGGATCCCGAAGACGACGACGAGGACACCGAAGCATCCAATTGTCCATTCTGCTGCCAGATGGTTCCAAGCTGTCCCGATCCCGTGCTCGAGCCGGGCGAGCAGTACTTCGGGCAGAAAGAAATCGCCTGGACACAGGCACCCGAGTCGCAGAGCACGGGCGCGGAGGGTGGGCAAGCCGTCAAGGCCACAGTGCCCGTCACGGCCGACGCAGATGCGCTCGTCGAATTGCTGCCCATCACGCCCATCGGTCCGCATTCCTCCGCACTGGTGACGCACGAGCGATCGGCGCACAGCACCGTCGGCGCACCCACAGGAAGGCCGGGCATGGGCAAGCAGGCCTTCTGAGGCGGGCACAAGGAGTAAGCGGCCACGCACGAGCCGTCGTAGCACATCACTTGTCCAGCCGTGGGGCACATCACCGTCGGTGGGCAGGTCTCGGAGAGGGTGGCGCCCTTGAGCAGCGCGCTGGCAGGGTACTTGGCACAGCCGCCGTCCGCGCAACGGTAAGGCTCGTCCACCGGGCATCCGTTGACGGCATGACACTTCGTCGGCTCCTCGTCCGGCGCGCAACTGCCATCGGCGCAGCGGAAGCAATCGGCCGCCGGCGCCTTGCAATCGATTGAAGGCGATGCGACGCACTCGCCCGAGTTGAGGGGAGGGGTCAAGCAGCGGAAGGGCGTCTCCTTCTCGCATCCGAGTGCATTGAGGCACAGGGCCTCCGGATCCGATGGATCGACCACGTCGACGCACTCGCCCATTCCTTGGCACTTATGCTTTCCCTGTGAGCATCCATTTGCTTGCACGGGGCTGACCGCTCCGAAACTTTCGTCCAAGCACAGGTCGATCGTGGCACCGGAAGTGGACGAGTAACGATCGCCCAACAGACAAGCGCCGTTCGGGCAGCGTGTCTTGTAGCCGCCGGGGCAACCAGTGGTCAAATCGATGCAATCATCGGCGTTGGGTCCGACGGCGCAAAGTCCGTTGGAGCATCTGTATCTCGGTCGAAGGTCCGTGGCGGACACGGCCGGGCACGTGTTGACGATACCCCATGCGTTGCATTGCACCACGTCCCCGGGCATGGCGGTGCGGCACGATCCGTCCCCGCAGCGCATCTCGCCCTCGGGACAAGGGTAGAGCGGAGGGCACTGGCTCGAATCTTGGACGCAGAGCGAGTTGGCGCACTCCACCGGTCGTTCCGGAGGACAAGTGCCCGACTTGGGCAGCTCCGTGCACTGCAGCGACGAGGCAACGCACAGACCGCTGTTGCAGCGCCAAGGCAGCGAGGACGGGCACGCGTTGCGCAGGGGCGCGCCCGAAGGATCGCTCGTGCCAGATTGTGTGCACAGATTGCCCGCGGTGTTGGCCGTGATGTTGGCTCCTTCGCGCGAATTGACCAAGCCGCAAGTGCGATCGGCGCAGCGCAGAAGGCATTGTTGCGACGAGCAAATGGAATTGTAGTTCGGAATATCGGCCTCCTTGATGCACAGTCCGTCCGAGCACTGCAAGTAGCAGTCAGGTCCCGCGAGGGGGCACTGCGCCTCGTCGTCGGGGTTCACCACGCACGCACCCGTGGAGGGGCAGCCGACCAACGGAGGATAGCAGCCAGTCAGCAGGTCAGGGCACGCGGAAGATTTCGCGGCGCACACACCCGTCGCGCACAGGAATGGCAAATTCAGCGGGCAGCTCGGCGTGTCGCAACGAGCCACATCCGAGCGGCAGGTGCCGTCGCGGCATTGCGCCCATCCGCGCGGGCAGGAAGAGGCCGCCACATCCGCCAGTCCGCCCCCATTGCTCGAAGTGCTGTTTCCTGCTGCAGCGCACAGCTCGACGTCCGTGACGCACAGTCCGTCCACGGGGCACTTGACCGGCGTGTTCTCCGGGCACTTGGAGTACGCGTTGGCGCCCAACTGGCACGTCTCGGCGTAGGGGCTGACGGCACACGCACCGCCGGGGCAGCGGTAGGGCGTGGCGGGGTTGGTGCACGAGGTCGGAACGGCACAGTCAGCCGGAGCGGCGCGGCAAGTCTCGTCGGCGCACTTGAACGGCGTGATCGATGGACAGCTCACGGGCGTGTTGCACGTGCTGGGGTCCGTCACCCAGCTTCCGTCGGGGCAAGCGATCGTGCCGTCCAAAGGCGGCAGCGCGGGCACGGGAGGACAAGCGGCGATGGTGCTGGCGCACGAGGAATCCAAGCAGCGCACAGGCGCACTGGCGGGGCAGATGAACGACAAGGGGCACAAATCCTGGCTGGCGACGCACAACGAGCTCGTCGACGCCATCGGACACGAATAACCCTTCGTGCACGTCGCTGGCTCGATCGGCGCACAGATGCGCTGGCACACCACTCCGGCCGCGAGATCCTCCGATGTCAACTGCGCACATCCGATGGTGAATCCTCCTTCGCAGGTCTCCGTGGCCGTCTTGGTGCACTTTTGGTTCTTGCACGAGGTGCAGTCCGCGCGGCAAGAGCCGTCGCCGCAGCGCGAAGTACCCAACGGGCAGGTCACATGCGTGGGGCACAGCTCCGCGGACGACACACACTCGCCTCCGGGGCAGCGGACGGTACCCGAAGCACAAGCGGGCACGTTCGTGCACTGCTGCGACGAGAACACGCATGCGCCATTGGCACAGCGCACGGGCTGGCTCGCGGGACAGCTCGACTGCGTGGGGCAGTCGACGAGCGAGCCGCGGCACGATCCGTCGGGACAACGCATGGGGTTGGACAACGGGCACTTGGCCGGCGCAACGCATTTGCTCGCATCGTCCGTGCATGTGACCCCATCGGCGCACAGGATGGGCTGGCTGGACGAGCACGTCGTCGTCGAGGGACAAGTCGCCGTGCCCGCCACGCACGATCCGTCGGGGCACACGCGGCTGCCGCTTGGGCACACGCGCGGGTTGACGCAGTAGGCGATCGCAGCGGCACAGCTGCCATCCGGGCACTTGACGGGCGCGTTGGCACCACAAGTGGGCTGCGAGGGGCACAACAGCAAGTTGCTGACGCAGTTGCCCGCGGGGCAGCGCACGAGCGAAGGGTCGCACGGTGATGCGGACAAGCACATGTCGATGCTCTTGGCGCACTGCCCATTGACGCACATGACCCATCCGAGCGGGCACGTCGTCTCCGCGGGACATCCGGCCGCCGATGCGCGGCAAGTGCCGTCGGCACAGCGGAAGGGAGTGGGGTCGTAGCACTTGTACTGATCCGGGCACGACAGAGCGCTGTCGGCGCAGGATCCATCGCTCAAGCACACCACTTGTCCCGCCTTGCACGTCGTGAGCGAAGGGCAATCGGCGAAGGATGCAGTGCAGCGCCCAGACGAGCAGCGCAACGTGCCGGCGGGGCACACCAGGGGCACCTGCAGTGCGGAGCACTGGTTGATCTGCGCCTCGGCGTCGCCAACGATCTGCGGCACGCACGACAATCCGTCGGGGCACATCACGTATCCGGGCGTGCAGGCGCGCGGCGAAGGGCACTGCGATGCGTCCGTGCGGCATTCGCCCGTGGGGCACTGGAACGGCGCCGCCAGAGGGCAAACAGGGAGCACGTGGCAGTCATTGACTTTGTCGACGCAGGTGTCGAGGTACGTGACAGGGTTGGATCCAGTCAACGGGCAGCGCACCTGGTCCGCCTTCTCGCACGGACAAAGGGAGGGGAGCGCCACGCACGAGTTGTCCTTGGCGCATCGCACGGGAGTAGTCGCCGGACAGATCGCTCCGGGGGCAGACAGGTCCGCGCACTGATCGTACGACGGCTTGCACGATCGGTCCGGGCATCGGTAGATGTACGTCGGTGTGGTCGTGCCGGCCATCTGCTTTGCGCAGGTGACTTCCTGGACGGTGATGAACACATTGGTCGTGGCGGAGGAAATGACGCCCGGCGGTGTGTTCTTCAAGCAGTCGGCCCAGGAAGACACGCACTCGTTGTTCTTCAGAGAGCAGCGGATCGGCTTGGACTTGTCCACGGCGGCGCAGGCGTCGTCCTCGCCTTGCACCAACGTGATGGCCAACTTGACTTCTCCCGCCACGGCACTCATGGCGCTCCACGTCATGCGGGGCACGTCGATCGCACCGCCGAACACGTAGGAAGTCTGCACCATGCTCTGGCCCGAGATTTCGAAGCCGAAGTGGTAGACGCTGCCAGCTCCCGCGATTTCGTTGCCGTAGCGGTCCGTCACGGCAAGGTTGACGGTGAAGGGCTCGGCGGCGAAGATCGGTGAGGGGTTCGTCGAGTGCACCGTGGCAGACCAGGGTTGGTTCGGTTTGACGGCGATGACGGGTTTGTTGGGCGTGGTGGCATCTCCATCCACATAGGTGCGAATCAACTGTCCGTTGAGCGTCGCGACGACCTGCAGCTCTCCAGCGATCTCCGGACGGATGGTCGCCACGTACACGCCCGGCGTGCGCGTGTCCAGTTCGCTGATGTTGTGCACCCATTTCTCGGGTGTGCCGGACGTGATGAACGGCGACCAGCTCGACCCCGTGAACGCTTCGCCGAAGCCGACGTTGCTGAGGGAATGGTCGAGAACATTGTTGAATGCGTCCCGAATGATGACTTTCACTTCGGTCAAGTCTCCTGCGGTGACATTGTTGACCGAGAACTCCACGCGCGAGTTGGCGGCCACACCGACGCCGGGGGTGACCTGGAATCGCAGGCGGTCATAGTTGGTGCAGGGCAGCATCTCGCCGGCGAGGGTGATGTTGACCAAGTAGGTGTTGATGATCGAGGGGATGAAGCGGATGGTGTAGGGGTTGGCGGTCACGGTGAACGCCGTGAAGCCCTCGGGGAAGTACGTCTGTGGCTCGTCGCTCTCACTGTTGCACTTGAGCTCGGAGTTGTAGAGCGGATAATTGACCTCCAGCATGTTCTTGAACTGAGTGGCATCGAGGTTCGTCACGTCGTTGTTGAATGCGTCCTTGAGCGCCAAGTTCACTTGAACAGGCTCACCGGCCAACACCGCCTCCATCGTCGCGGGCACCACGGTCTTCGAAGCGGACACGGCACCGGCGACCACAATCACAGTCGGATCTGGACCCACCAAAAATTCGTCGTTGTTGGCCGTCAGGTGGAACGTGTAGACGCCGGCCCAAGCGGTGCGGTCGAGCTTGATCACATAGGTGCCCAGCGTGTTCGGCTTGGGGGTGGCTTGTACGGGCACAGGCACGTTGAGTTCGTCGAGTACGGGCGATGGATTCTTCGGATCCTTGGCCGTGACTTCGATGGACCCGATCCAAGGATTGCCGTATTTGTCCTTCGTCACCAGCGAGAACGTGATGGGAGAACCCGCAGCCACGGGGCTAGGGCCGGGAACAACGACACAGTCGGCACCCTTGATGACATTGCTGATCACGTGCACCCTCGGTTGCGCCGACACGGGGATCTGCACACCCGTGCCTCCAGCGGTGGGGCTGACGGCCAGCGTGATGTTGTAGTCCTGCGATTCCGGGTCATTGGCACGGAAGAGCGTGTAAGTGACCTGGAATGCTCCGCCGCCGCTGTATACGACGGGCGTGTTAAACACCGCGGTGTTGGACCCGATGGTCGCCGAGGGCGTAGTGTCGAACTTGAGGAACTGATCGATGGCACTGCCTCCCAACAAAGTGGGATCGATCGGATTGCCAAACTGGTCGCGCACCACGACGGTGAAGCTGGAGGCCACACCAGCGACGAGAGGCTCGGTGTACAGCTTCTTCGTGATGGGGTCAATGGGGACTCCGTTCGTGCCTTGGATGGTGGTCTTGAGGGAGGAGGGTGCGGCGGGCTTGACAGTCACCTGCGCCAACACGGCAGGAGAGCCGATCGACTGGCCGAGGTAGCTCACCGAGGCCACCCACACACCAGTCTGCGTCAGAGCAGCCTTGCACGTGAAGGTCTGTGGCACCGATCCGGAGGCCGCCGCGACCGTCACTGTGCCCGCCACGCTGACGACAGGTGTGCTGCCGAACAAGGTGAACTTGCACGTGAGGGGGTTGGCGAGCGTGGGGGCGGTGTTGTTCGGGTTGCCGTACAAGTCGCGCAGGACGATGGTGAAGCTCGCGAGGTTAGTGCTACTGGCGATGTGGTTATCGATGGGCAGTCCCGTCAGCGTGCACGCGCTGCCGGCCACGTCGCCCGCCAGCAGCTTGATTGCATAGGGCGATGCAAGCATGATTTGTCCGTTGGTGCCTGTTCCCTTCGATGCCTTGACGTTGCCGCGGGTCACATCGATCCAGAAGCTGTTGTTGCCGTTGGGGAAGGCGAAGGAAGGAGTGAAGGACACGGTGAATTTGGCGTTGTTCTCTGCGCTGACGGCCACGTTGGGCACGCGCAGCATCGGCGTCGCACCACCTTCCTGTGAAAAGATGGCCACGTTGAGGTAGAGCCCGCCCGGTTTCACGTCGCCGCTGATTCCATTGCGCTCCGTCAGCACGAAAGAGTTGGCGCGCCCGATGTACAGGGGCGTCGAAGCAGTCGGCTGCCCGTTGACGAAGAAAGCGGTGGCGGACTCGGCCAAAGTGGCCGTGAAGGGCGAACCGGGGAGATTTACCCACGCGCCACCACTTTCCTGTCGCTGCACTGTGACGGAGTAGCTGAACCCGTTTCCGGTGCTCAGGGGCGTGTTCGGCACGGCGTACGAGGTGGTGTACACGTAGGGTTCAGCCGTCGTCGAGCGAGTAATCGTGGGCGTGACAAGGGTGGCGCCTGTGGGCCCGCTGCGCACTTCGACGCGGAAGGTATCAGTCACAGTAGACTGCTGTCTGTTGCGGAAGGCATCTTGCGCCAAGATCTCGATGGAGACAGACTCGCCCTTCACGCCGCCTGTCAGACCCGAGCCGCTCGCCACACATTCAGACGTCTTCGTCGCGGCCGGAAGCACCTCCACAGCTACGTTGCCCTTCTGACCGCCCGTCACCTGCACCGAGCTCGCACGCACCTGTGTGCGGAGGAAATAGGTTCCCGCGCGCGTGGTTCCCCACTTGACATTGTGGAACTCGTTTCCCGTGTTGGTGATGACGCTGACGCCGTTGTCGTAAACTTGTCCCCCAGGGTTGGTGACGAGTGTGACACTGTAGTCCGTGATCACGTTACCCGATCCGACTCCGCGCTTGTTGCCGTACGCGTCGAACGAAGTGATGGTGAAGGCATTCGTCGGAGTGCTCGCGGCCGTCACGGGCGTGGCGATGCCCGCGGTGCTCGAAGGAGGACCCGCGACGCCAGGAGTCACAGTCAACGGGTAGGGAGAGTTGAAGATCGACAACACCGGCGACGGCGACTTACCGTACGTGATGGTGATGCTGTAGACGTTGGTCCCCGCCTTCGTCGGGATGAAGGTGGCGGTGTGCAGCCCATAGTTCGCGTAGGATGGCGTGCCGGGTGCGGGGGTAATGGTGGGTGCGAAGGTGATGGTGAACTCGCTTCCCTTGTCCGATGCGACGTTGTTGCTGTACTGATCGCGCACTTGCAAGTACATGTTCTGCGGCATCCCAGCTTGGGCGTTCGTCGGCATGATGGCGATACACTTCTCAGCGACAATGGTGCCGGGTTGGACGACAACGAACGTGCTGGCCAAGCTGGGCATCGACGCACCGTTAACGACGATGCTGACGGTGTACGTGTAGGCCACCGTGGTCGAATACTTGCACGTCATCACATCGGGAGCACCCACCCATGAACAAGCGACAGGGACGACCACAGGGGTCGGCAAGTACGGTTGGCCCGATGCATAACCAGTCGGCGCGGGCGTCACGGGATTCAGCTTCGCCACGACAGTATCACCGTTATCTTGAGTGATGGCATTGCCGGCAGAATCGCGCAGCGCAAGCGTGAAAGAGGCCGAGGCACCCGCAGACACGGTCGCCAATCCGGGGCCCGTCGCCTGCGAGGTGAGCGCGCTGGCCTTTCCTGCCGCGAACGTGACGGCGCTCGGCGAGCCCGCGATATTGTCCGTGGCCAAGCGCACGTAGAGGTCGAAGTGCGTCGCTTGCGGTGTGGCAAAGTTTGCCGTGTAAGTGCTCTCGCCGGTCTTGATCAGATCCTCCTGCATGCCACCGCCGAGGGTGATATCGGGGTTGAGGGCGAAGGAGAAGGGGTCTGTCAAGGCCGTCTGCAAGTTATCGTAGATGTCGCGCGCGGTGACCGTGATGGTAGCCACGTCGCCCCCGCCGCCCAACGCACCCGCGCGCGGCAAGCCCGTGGTAGTCGTGCCAGAATAAGTTACCTTGAACGTGGACTTGGCAGCGGAGGTCGGGCCAGGCTGCACTTCGAGATCGAACGGAGAACCGGCGATCGCCTGCGCCGCTTGACCGGGGTTGGCGTAGGTGACCGCGATCTTCCAGGGGCGAGCCGGATCGCTCGCGTAGGTGGGGTTATAGCGCAGGGTATACGATCCGTCGCCGTTGTCGGCGATGGTGCCCGCGCCGCACACCGCGCCCTGAGGACAGCACGTGAGCGTCTGGGCCAGGGCAGGCTTGTCGACGTTGGTGAGCTTGGCCGTCAGCTGCGCGCAGTCGTTTCCGGTCAAGATGACGTTGCCGCACACATCTTTGAGTTGGATGGTCATCGACCCGACTGTTCCGGCGGCCATGGGCATGGGCAAGATGGATCCATAGATGCGTGACGCTGAGGGCGGTACGACCTTCAGAGCGAAGTTCGTGATCTGGATCGTGTTGTGATAAGTGTCGCTCGAAGAGGCCGTGAAGCCCGCGTACGCGGCACCGTGCCACATCTGCTCCAACACCACTCCATCGACCTGTGCGCTGGTCACCGGAACCACGAGCAAGTTCTTGCCTTCGATACCCATGTACACGCGGATCCAGCCGTAAAGCGGTCCTCCCTGCCCATTGTCTGCCGCGGGCGTGTAAGTGATCTTGACGTTGTGTGTTGTCCTGTTGTCGAAGGTGAAGGGGATGGACTGGGGCGAGTAGACCGAGCCGCTGATGCGCGCCGACTCAGACGCATCGTTCGGCGCCGTGAAGCGCGAATGAATCGACACGTGCTGCCACGCGGGATCGCTCTGGCCCGTGCCTTGCACCCCGTCGAATTCCACGGCGATGGAGTTGGCAATGCCTGCAAGACCTCCATAGCCGAGCTGGCCGGAGGATCCTCCTTGGGCTTGGTTGTTGTCCTTCTGGAGCACGAACGCGAATCCTTCCGTCGGTCCGCCCCACTTGAAGCTGAAAGTGGCCTCGAAGCCGTGGGACACCTTGTATGGCTGCGCCACCGCCGGCGAGAAGGGCGAGTCCACTGTCCACCATGCTGCTCCCGTGCGCGAGGAGTCCGTGGTCATGAGGTTGATGCCCTGAGGGGAGGTGATCACGGATGCCACGCCGACCGTCGTGACCTTTGCGTAGTCGGTGGTCTTGATCACCGGCAAACCGGAGTCGAGCGAGTTGCACAGGGTGGCCGAGAGGAGCGACAGTTTGAGTTGTGGGTTGCCCGTGCCGCTGCGGTGCACGTAGAAGATGTCGACGTTGAACGTCTGCTGCTTGTCGGTCTTGGGGTCCAAGTGCGTGTCGAGGTTCACTGTGATGGCGCGCAGACGCGTGGAATCGATTCCACCAACGTTCCACCCCGCGGGCAGTCGCTTGTCAATGAACACGAACAAGTCGTCCCTGGTCTCGAAGAGCAGTTGCTCCCCTCCGGTGTAGGTGATGGCCGTGTGGATCTCCAACGAGAAGTAGCGGTTGTGCGCGTCGCCTTCGTTGCCGAACAATTGGTTGTCCAGTGGGTTCCACGTCGTGCCGGAATCCCAGCGGTACACGTTCGCACGACCCGTCGTGGCGTTGTTCAGCACGATGTCGTACACTTGGGGCAAGTTGATCTTGCCCAAAGGGTCCGTCACGAACCAATTGCGGAAGTTGCTCGCGGTCGTCGACGCAGCGGGCGCCTTGAACACCGGCAGCGAGTCTGATCCCAGTGTCGTCTGCACATAGGTGACCCCCAGGTCGATTTGGCTTTCGGGACGATTGAAGTCCGATAGATAAGTGGGGTATGAGGCGGACTTGTGGAAGTCGCGCATCATACCTGACAGATAGATGACATCTCCTTTACCAAAGATAAAGTTGACACAGTTCGATCCGGCAGAAGACATTTGTGTCACGGGGTCGCGCGCGGTGAAGCACACGGTGGCCGGTTGGGAAGTCAGCAAGGGCGTCCAGAGAATCTTGTAGGTGGTCCATTTGGCGTTGTGTCCTGCGCTGTTCTTGCCGCCGACGACGGACACGAACGTCAAGCTCGCACCGTCAGGAAGAGGGGTGGTCATGATGGTGCACTGATTGTTGTCGTCGTCCCTTGCCACGACCGTGAAGGTTCCGGCGCTGCCTTGGTAGAAAGTGACGGTCTTGGGCAACGGCGGATCGAACACGGGCTGATGGAAACACTGCGAAGTGGGTTGGGAGATCTTGCATTCGGCAATCACTTGGAAGATGAGATCGAGTCCAACGGTGGAGTAACCTGCACCAGTTTTGGCCGGATCGCGCGCCGAGATGATGAATTGGACGGGGAAAAGTCCGAGGACCTTAGGGGTCCAGGTGATATCGCCCGTCGATCCTGCCAAGCTGAAGGCGCCGTACTTGGTCGCATCGGGATGCGTGGGGCTCAGAGCCGACTCGCCCGTGGTGGCCAGGCGGTACGTCATCGCCCAACCGAGCGAGTGGATGGACGGGACGGACCAGTCGGCGGGTTGGCCGATGATGAGGTTTTGTCGCGGGAAGCTCGTGGAACGGGGGGCGAACTGGTGGCCAGGGATGATGGTCGAGGCCACCTTGGCAGACTGATCATGGCCGTACTTGAGCGTGCTGATACGGCAGCACATGCTGTACGCCAGTTGCAAAGGCACATCGTGCTCCACGTTCGCCGGCAGTTCGAACACCAAGCCAACCGTCTGTCCACTGAGCCAATCGTCCGGATAAGTCACCTTGACCAACACGCTCATGCGCGGGAACACGTAGCTCCATTTGCCGCACCCCTTCCCGGGCATGCTCAGATGTGCCGCGACCTTGTAGCATGCGTCCGTGGTTGGTTTTCCGCAACAGGGTCCCGCATTCACGGTCTGTCCGACGACGAGGTCGCCGATGTCTCCACCAGTGAAGTACTGTCCTGCGCTGGGGTTGCGTGGGTTCCACGTCACGTACGAACGACGCATTGCCACTTCCCACAACACGTTGTAGCGCTTCGGCTTGGTCGTCGGATTCTCCACGGACCAACTCATGGTTCCGTATGCAAAATGCGACGCCGCGACGGGGGACGGCGCACTCAACGCGAGGAGGACGAGGAGGGCGCTGAGCAATGAGAGCAGCGTCATGATGCACGCTCGGCCGTCCATGCCCGCCGCCGCTCCGCGCGCCTCCGGCGTGCGCGCCATGCTTCGCGTTGGCTGAGCTGGCTGAGCTGGCTGACGGCGGACTGGCGGTGACGGATGGATGGACGGACGAACGGAGGACTGAACTGAAGTAACCGTCGA
>Ga0068836_104071_pt1 | contig 14190 bp, 9 predicted proteins | sample Hof3ISUMetaT_17_FD_68487 | JGI IMG/M metagenome (GOLD analysis project Ga0068836, IMG submission 68487) | Enriched soil aggregate microbial communities from Iowa State university to study microbial drivers of carbon cycling -... | ecosystem: Environmental > Terrestrial > Soil > Agricultural land... | reverse complement strand
GATTGAGTGGCTTGCGAACCTGGAGGTCCAGGTTCAACCCAGGGGAGGAGACACCCAGATGAATAACAAAAACAAATCGAGTCAAAGTCATCCCACCAGTTCTCATGCATTGAAGGCAACGGTCGTGGCCATGTGTGCAATCGCCTGCGGCAGTGCCGCTGCGGTCGAGATCGATACCGGCAATGACGACATCCAGCTGCGTTGGGACAATACCCTGCGCTACAACCTGGGTATGCGTACCGAAGGGCAGGACAGGGCGATCCTGGCGAACCCGAACAACGACGACGGCGACCGCAACTTCGACAAGCACCGGCTGGTCAACAATCGCCTGGACGTGCTCACGGAGTCGGACCTCATCTACAAGGGCAAGTACGGTGCACGCGTCAGTGCCGCGCTCTGGTACGACGCCGCCTATGCCGGTGACCTGGACAACGACAGCGTTGCCACCTCCAACCACCTCAACTCCAGTGGTCGTCCGGCCACCGGCCTGAGCCGCTACACCGATCGTTACTACGAAGGCCCTTCCGGGGAATGGATGGATGCCTTCGTGTTTGGCGAATACGACGTGGCCGACATGCCGCTCAAGGCCCGTTTGGGGCGCCACACGATCAACTGGGGTGAGTCGTTGCTGGGCGCTGGCGCCATCCATGGCATCTCCTACGGCCAGGCGCCACTGGACCAGGGCAAGGCGCTGGCCCTGCCGGGGATCGAGGCCAAGGAGCTGTACCTGCCGCGCAACCAGATTTCCGCGCAGTTGCAGGTCAACCCCGAGTGGTCGTTTGCCGCGCAGTATTTCTTCGAATGGCGCCCATCGCGAGTGCCCGAATCCGGCAGTTACCTGGGCTTCGCCGACATCTACCAGCAAGGTGGTGAGTCGTTCATCCTCAGCCCGACCCTGCGCGCCATTCATGGTGACGACATCGAGCCACGCAACTCCGGCGACTGGGGCGTGATGACGCGCTGGAGCCCGGAGTGGCTGGACGGCACCCTGGGCTTCTATGTACGCCAGTTCTCCGACACCTTGCCCCAGGTGATTCTGCTGGCCAATGCCCGCCCGCAGTACTACCTCAATTACGCCGACAAGATCGACATGTACGGCATCAGCCTGTCGAAGGAAATCGGTGGCATCAGCGTCGGTGCCGACCTCAACTACCGTCGTAACATGCCGCTGGTGAGTTCGGCGGCGCGGGTCACCTCTACCGCGCAGCTGCCCGACGACGGCGATATTCTCGGCGCCCGTGGCGACACCCTGCACGGTGTGCTCAACGCTATCGGCACCGTCAGCCCGACACCGTTCTTCGACGGCGCCAGTTGGTCCACCGAGCTGACCTGGAGCCGCTGGATCTCGGTCAACGACGACCCGCTGAACCTGTTCAAGGGCTCGTCTGCCTACAAGGCGGTACCGACCAACATCGACGAAGTGTCCCGCGACGCCTACGGCCTCGCCATCAACTTCACGCCCAACTGGTACCAGGTGTTCCCCGGTGGCGACCTGTCGATGCCGATCAGTTACTCCCAGGGCCTTTCGGGCAACTCGGCGGTGGCATCCGGCGGTAACAAGGATGCCGGCAGCTATGCGGTGGGCCTGGCGCTCGACCTCTACAGCCGCTACCGCTTCGACCTGAAGTACGTGGACTACTTCGGTGACTACTCGACCAACCCGGTGACCGGCGCGGCCCTGACCCCGAGTGGCAGCCAGGCGATGCTCGAAGACCGCGGCGCGGTGTACTTCACCTTCAAGACCACGCTCTGAGCCGCGCTTGACGTAATGGCCAGTCCGCCCACGGCGGTCCCGCCGCGGACCGCCGTCGGTGCAATGCGCGCCTGCGCGCAACTGATGTGAGGTGACAACGTGTTCAAACAACTCTTGCGACCACCGCTGCTGATCCTGACCACGCTGCTGGCGGTGCCGGCGTTCGCCCAGTCGGGCTTCGTCTCGCCCCTCGACACGCCGGCGTTGCAAAGCGCCAAGGCGATCCAGGCGCCCGTCAACGCATTGGCCCAGGCCGCAGGAAGGCTGATCGCGGCCGGCCAGCGCGGCCATATTCTTTATTCGGACAACGCTACCGATTGGGTCCAGGCCCAGGTGCCGGTCAGCTCGGACCTGACCGCACTGGCGTTTCCCAGTGCCCGCCAGGGTTGGGCCGTAGGCCACGAAGGCGTTGTGCTGCACAGCAGCGATGCCGGCAAGACCTGGCGCAAGCAGCTCGATGGCCAGCAGATCGGCGCCATCCTGCTCAAGCAATATGGCAACCCCGCCAACCCGGATGACCCCGAGGCGCAGCGCCTGAAACAGGACGCCGAATTGTTCGCCGCCCAGGGCGCCGACAAGCCGCTGCTGGATGTGTGGTTTGCCGATGAGCGCACGGGCTTCATCACCGGTGCATTCAATCTGATCCTGCGTACCGAGGATGCTGGCCAGACCTGGACCGCCTGGCAGGACCGTGTCGACAACCCGCGCAGCATGCACCTGTATGGCCTGCGCCCGGCGGCCGGAACCCTGTTCATGGTCGCCGAGCAGGGCCTGGTGCTCAAACTCGATGCCGGCAGCCAGCGATTCGTCAAGGTCGAGCTGCCCTATGAGGGCACCTTGTTCGGTTTGCTCGGCGACGAGCACCTGGTGCTGGTCTACGGCCTGCGCGGCAATGCCTTGCGCAGTCTCGATGGCGGGGCAAGCTGGAGCACGGTCGACACCGGCATCAAGGAAGGCATTACCGCTGGCCTGATCGTCGACGACGGCTCGATCCTGCTGGCCAGCCAGACCGGTCAATTGCTGCGCTCCACCGACCGAGGGGCGACGTTCAGTCGTGTCCAGGTGGACCGCGTGGCGCCCAACTTCGCACTTGCACCTGCCGCCGACGGGGCCGTCGCCCTGGCCGGACTGGGTGGCGTGCGCGTGCAAAGCCTGCAAAAGAACAAGCAAGTCGGAGAGCTGTGATGGGTACCCACAACGCCAGCGACAACCTGCAGTCCATCAGCAACCTTGCTGATTTCAATCACAAGTCGGGCAGTCGTCTGGAACGGTTGATCTTCAACCATCGCCTGCTGGTCATCCTCCTGTGCAGCATCGTCACGCTCATCCTCGGCTGGGATACGTCGCGCCTGACGCTCAATGCCGCGTTCGAGAAAACCATCCCGCTGAACCAGCCGTACATCCGCAACTTCCTGGAAAACCGCGACGAACTCAAGGGTCTGGGCAACGCCGTGCGGGTGGTGGTCGAGAATCGCAAGGGCGATATTTTCGATCCCGCGTACCTGCAGGCCCTCAAGCAGATCAACGATGAGCTGTTCCTGACACCGGGGGTCGACCGGGCCAACGTCAAGTCGTTGTGGATGCCGGTGGTGCGCTGGAACGAGGTCACCGAAGAGGGCTTCGCCGGCGGACCGGTGATGCCCGACAATTACACCGGCTCCCAGGCCAGCATCGACGCCCTGCGCCAGAACATCGGCCGGGCGCAGTTGCTGGGTAACCTGGTGGGGACCGATTTCCGTTCCAGCATGATTTTCCTGCCGCTGCTGGACAAGGACATCAACACCGGCAAGCCGCTGGATTACTGGGAACTGTCCAAACGCCTGGAGAGTATCCGCGCGCAGTTCTCCGGCACCCAGGGCAGCGCTGACCTGGACATCCGCATTGTCGGTTTCTCCAAGGTCGTGGGCGACCTGCTCGACGGCTTGAAGCAGATGATCCTGTACTTTGCCGTTGCGGCGGTGATCGCTGCACTGATCATTTTTGCCTGGACCCGTTGCGTACGCAGCACCGTGCTGGTGCTGGGCTGCTCCTGCATCGCGGTGCTCTGGCAGTTGGGGTTGATCGCTCGCCTGGGTTACGAACTGGACCCTTATTCGATTCTTGTGCCATTCCTGGTGTTCGCCATCGGCGTGTCCCATGGCGCGCAGAAAATGAACGGGATCATGCAGGACGTGGCCAGGGGCACCCACCGGCTGGTCGCCGCCCGCTACACCTTCCGCCGCCTGTTCCTGGCCGGGGTCACGGCGCTGGTGGCCGACGCCGTGGGCTTTGGCGTGCTGATGCTGATCGACATTCCGGTGATCCAGGACCTGGCGATCACGGCATCGATCGGCGTTGCCCTGCTGGTGTTCACCAACCTGATCCTGTTGCCGGTGATGCTGTCCTACACCGGCGTCAGCCCCAAGGCCGCGGCGCGCAGCCTGCGCAAGGAACAGCGTGAAGTGAGTGGGATCTGGCGCCTGCTGGAACGCTTTACCGAGCGTCGCTGGGCAACGGCGCTGCTGCTGGGCTCGGCGGTGCTCACGGTAGCGGGCTTCATTGTCAGCACCCAGTTGCAGATCGGCGATCTGGATGCCGGGGCTTCGGAACTGCGGCCCAACTCGCGCTACAACCTGGACAACGCCTACATCAACAGCAAGTACTCGCTGTCTTCGGACCAGTTCGCGGTCATCGTCAAGACCCGGGCCGAAGGTTGCCTGGAATACCAGACCCTGGTCGATGCCGATCGCCTGGGCTGGGTCCTGCAGCAAGTGCCGGGGGTGCAGAGCACGGTGTCGCTGGCCGATGCGGTGCGCAAGATCACGGCCGGTTCCTACGAGGGCAGCCCCAAGTGGATGTCGATTTCGCCTAACCAGGACGTGCTCAACTACGCGGCGCGGACCGCCAGCACCAGCAACCCCGAGCTGTTCAACAACGACTGTTCGGTGATGCCGGTGGTGGCCTATCTGTCCGATCACCGGGCGCAGACCCTGGACCAGGTGGTGCAGGCCGCGCAAGCCTTCGCCACCGCCCACAGCACGCCGGAGCGCCAGTTCCTGCTGGCCGCCGGCAGCGCCGGGATCGAAGCGGCCACCAATATCGTGGTCAAGAAGGCCAACCTGACCATGCTCATGTACGTGTACGCGGCGGTCATCGTGCTGTGCTTCATCACCTTTCGCAGTTGGCGTGCAGTGGTGGTCGCCGTGGTGCCGTTGGTGATCACCTCGATCCTGTGCGAGGCCTTGATGGTGCTGCTGGGCATGGGCGTGAAGGTCGCGACCCTGCCGGTGATCGCGCTGGGCGTGGGCATCGGTGTCGACTATGCGCTGTATCTGTTGAGCATCCAGCTGGCTCGCCAGCGTGCCGGTGACACACTGGCCCAGGCCTACCGGCATGCCTTGCGTTTCACCGGCAAAGTGGTGGCGCTGGTAGGCGTGACCCTGGCCGCGGGTGTGATCACCTGGGCGTTCTCGCCCATCAAGTTCCAGGCCGACATGGGCATCCTGCTGACCTTCATGTTCCTCTGGAACATGCTCGGCGCCCTGGCCCTGATCCCGGCGCTGTCGCACTTCCTGCTCAGGAACGTGCACGCATCCGGCTCAACGGTGGTCATGCCGACAACCACGCAGGCGCCGGTCGCCAACCCATCCAAGGCCCGGACTGTGCAGTGCGTACAGGCCGATCCGAACCCTGTCTGACCCCCTGAATTCATAAGGAATCACCATGAGCGATACATCCGCAGCGTTCCTCGGCGAACAGGAAATCATGATCCGCGACTCGGCGCGCAAGGTCGCCGCCGAAGTGGTGGCCCCCACGGCCGCCGAACGTGACCGCAGTGCCGCCTGGCCGCGCAGCGAACTGCAAGCCGTTGCCCAACTGGGTTTTCTCGGCATGCTGATCCCGCAGGAGTATGGCGGCGCCGGTGCCAGCTTCGTCGAGTACTGCCTGGCCATCGAGCAGTTCGCCGCCGCCGACACCGGGTTCGCTACCCTGATTCACGTGCACAACTCGGTGGGCATGACCGTGGCGCGGCTGGGTAACGAAGAACAGAAGCGCAAATACTTGCCGGACCTGGCCAGCGGCAAACGCATCGGTGCCTTTTTGCTCAGCGAGCCCCATGCCGGATCGGACACGGCTGCGTTCCGCACTCAGGCCCGGCGCGAGGGCGATGACTTCGTGCTCAATGGCAGCAAGCAATTCATCTCCAACGGCAGCGAAGCGGGCCTGGGCCTGGTGCTGGCGGTCACCGACAAAGCCGCCGGCAAGAAGGGCAGCAGCCTGTTGATGGTCGACCCGCAGGAAAGCCCCGGTTACGTCGTGGCTCGCGTCGAGCACAAGATGGGCCAGCGCTCGGCCCATGTCGCGCAGATCCAGCTGGAGCAATGCCGGGTACCGGCGGCGAACCTGCTGGGCGAGGAAGGGGCCGGCTATCGCAGTGTGATGAGCTCGTTGTCGGAAGGGCGGGTGGCCATTGCCGCCGTCGCCACCGGCACCGCTCGCGCCGCCCTGGATGCGGCGGTGGGCTACGCCAGGGAACGTGAGGCCTATGGTGCGCCGATCATCAAGCTGCAAGGGGTGGCATTCGACCTGGCGGACATGGCCGCGCAAGTCGATGTCGCGCACCACTACATGGTGCATGCCGCGCGGCTTTGCGAAGCAGGGGTGGCCTGCGCCAAGGAAGCTTCGATGGCCAAGCTGTTCGCCAGCGAAATGGCGGAGAAGGTATGTTCCGACGCGCTGCAGATCCATGGCGGCTACGGTTACCTGAACGATTTCCCGGTGGAACGCTACTGCCGGGATGTGCGCGTGACCAAGATCTATGAGGGCACCAGTCACATCCAGAAGCTGATCATCGCTCGCAGCCTGTCCTGATTTTTGTGCCTACCCCCTCCACTTGGAGGGGGGGGCCGACCCGCTCAAGGGCATACCCTGTTACCCAGAGCGGGCTTGAATGTTGCGGTGCGACGATTGGCAGGGAACCAGACCATGACGATGCAGAAAACGACTGATGCACAGCGACTGGCAGTGGACAGCTTCCGTACCTATCTCGTGTCGGAGGTGACGCCCCTGGTCAGAAAGTTCCGCGGCCGTTCCATTCCCCCGCAGAGAATGCGCGAACTGACCCAGGGCATTGCCGAATTCGGTTTGCCCGGGGCAAGTATTGCGCCGGTTCATGGTGGCATGGGTTTCTCCGTGGTCACCGAGGCGATGCTGCTCGAGGAATTGTGCGTGGTCTCCTGCGAAGTTGCCCATTGCGTCATCGGCAACATGCTCGTGGCCAACGTATTGGCAGACCTGCCCGCAGCGCAGCACAAGTTGCGCGAACGTTATTTGCCAGACTTGCTCGCAGGGCGCAGCTGCGCCGGCTTTTACCTGCCCCAGGCCGAGGCCCTGGCAACGGGTGTCGAAGGAGGGGTCAATGCCTGGTCAACGGCCCGCGGCTGGGTGATCAACGGTACGCACGAGCGAGTCTGCAACGGTCTGTACTGCGACTTCCTGATTGCCGGGGGCCGCACTGAAGAGGGGGCGTTGTGTCATGTGCTGGTTGAGCGCGAGGAACATGGTTATGTTTCGCGAATCATCGAAGGGCCTGCCCTGAGCGGTACGTTCAACGCCCGAGTGTCATTCAGCAATGTGCGCTTGCCTGCCAGCCATGTCATCTGGGAGGGACCGGACGGCCAACAGCGACTGGCCAGGCTGCTGGAAGCAGTCGATGCCGGCGCATCCCTGTTATCCATTGGTTTGACGCGGGCCGTGCTGGAAGCTTGCATTACCGTTGCTCAGGACCCCCACGGGTCTGACCGGCCCTGTGCAGCGCAACCGTTGGTGGCGCTGAGGATTGCCGAGATGGCGACCCGTCTCGAGGCGGCGAGGCTCATGTGTTTCCGGGCTTATTCGCTGATCGAGGACGGCACGCATTGCCAGGTCCAAGCGAGCATGGCCCGCTGGCTGGCCAGTGACATGGCACTCAAGGCGTGCCAGGACGCACTGCAACTGCCCGGTGGCAAGGGCGTGAGCACGGCATTGGACCTCGAGCGCCTGGTGCGCGAGTCCATCCTGCTGCCGGCGCCCCACGGCCTGACTGACGCGCAAAAATTTTCGATCGCCAAAGCGCTCACGGGCATCAGTGCCCTGGGCTGATCCCTTTACTGTCGGCGGCCGCAAGCGGCACGCCCAACCCATCACTGTGGACACAAGCCACCCTTAAGGATTGTTTATGCGCTATTCGCTGGTTGCACTGGCTGTCACCTTCGCCTTGTCCAGTGGCCTGTCATGGGCCACGGACACCCCGGCCACGCCGGCAAAAGCCGCCAGTGCCACAACGGCGGCCGTTAACAAGGACGTGCTCAAGCAACTGCCGTTCGAGGATCGCGCCGACTATGAAGCGGCGCGGCGCGGGTTGGTCGCCCCGTTCGAGGGCGAGATCAAGGATGCCAATGGCAAGACAGTGTGGAACGCCCATCAGTACGATTTTCTGAAACAGGAGCAGGCCCCGGACACGGTAAACCCCAGCCTGTGGCGCATGGCACAGCTCAATGCCAACGCCGGCCTGTTCCAGGTCACCGAGCGAATCTACCAGGTGCGCGGCATCGACCTGGCCAACATGACCATCATCGAGGGTGACGATGGCCTGATCATCATCGACCCACTCTATGTCACCGAAACCGCAAAGGCCGGCCTGGAACTTTATTATCGCAACCGCCCGCACAAGCCGGTGGTGGCGGTGATTTACAGCCACAGCCATGTCGATCATTTCGGCGGTGTACGTGGCGTGGTCGACGAGGCTGACGTCAAGGCCGGCAAGGTTCGCATCTACGCGCCGGACGGTTTCATGGAACATGCCATCCAGGAAAACGTCCTGGCCGGCACCGCCATGTTCCGTCGCGGGATGTTCCAGAGCGGCGGTGCAGTGGCCGGTAGCGAGCGCGGGCAAGTGGACTCGGGGATCGGCAAGGGCGTCCCGCTGGGCGGCACCATCAGCCTGATTGCGCCGACCAACCTGATCGTGCAGCCGGAGGAAACCCACGATATCTCCGGTGTGCAGGTGGTGTTCCAGCTCACCCCTGGAACCGAGGCCCCCTCGGAGATGAACCTGTACCTGCCGCAAATGCAGGCGCTCTGTGTATCCGAGAACGCGGTGCGGTCGATGCACAACCTGCTCACGCCCCGAGGCGCCGAAGTGCGTGACGGCAAGGCCTGGGCACAGTTCCTCGATGACGCGCTGGTGCGTTACGGCGACAAGGCCCAGGTGATGTTCGCGCAACACAACTGGCCGACCTGGGGCGGTGAAAACATCCGCAACATGCTGGCCGACGAGCGCGACATGTACGCCTTCGTCAACAACCGCACCTTGAACCTGCTCAACCAGGGCATGAACCCGCTGGAAATTGCCGACGCGGTGAAGAAGTTACCGGGCGAGCTCGACCGCAAATGGTACGCCAGGGGCTACTACGGCACGCTGAGCTTCAACACCCGTGCGGTGTATCAACGTTATCTGGGCTTCTACGACGGCAACCCCTCGACCCTTGACCCCTTGCCTCCGGTCGAAGCCGGCCAACACTACGTGCAAGCCATGGGCGGGGCTGACAAGGTTCTGACGCAGATGCGCGCGGCGATGGACCAGGGCGATTATCGCTGGGCTGCCCAGCTGGGTAACCATCTGGTGTTCGCCGAGCCGGAGAACAAGGCGGCCCGTGAAGCCCAGGCCGATGCGCTGGAACAGTTGGGCTACCGCAGCGAATCGGCGATCTGGCGCAACATGTACCTCACCGGCGCGCAGGAGCTGCGACAGATCAAGCCGCAGCAAGGCGCCCGTGCCACCACCGACCTGATCCGGGCGGCAACGCCAACCATGTTCATGGACCTGTTGGCCGTGCGCATGGATTCGGACAAGGCCCAGGGCCACGACATGACCCTGAACTGGAACTTCGACGACCTTGACCAGCACTTTGCCCTGACCCTGCGCAACGGCGTACTGACCTATCGCGAACACACCAGCCATGCCAAGGCCGACGCCACGGTGACGATGAGCAAGGCCGTGCTGGACCAGATCAGCTTGCGCCAGCTCGATTTCCCGACAGCGCTCAAGCAGGGGGATATCAAGCTCGAGGGAGACGCGCAACGCTTCACGGCGATGCTCGGCATGTTGACCAGCTTCCAGCCGACGTTCAACGTCGTGACGCCCTGAATCATGGCCCGCCGGTTACCCCTGGCACCGGGCAACGAGGGGACGGGCACGTCCTCTCGTGGCCACGACAACGTTCTGGTGGAGCTGCCCGCCAGACCTCGCAAGCAGCCCAGGCAGGCACGTTCGGTGGCCCTGGTCGAGGCCCTGAAAACCGCCGGACGCGAAATCCTCGAACGGGAAGGGCGCGAGGCGCTGTCGATCTACCGACTGTCCGATTACTCGGGAGTCGCCATCAGTTCGATCTATGAATACTTTCCCACCATCGATTCGCTGATCGGCGCGATCTTCGAGGACTACCGCGCCGACGTGCGCCAGCAAGTGATCGCCGGCATCCACGCATTGCCCGAATCGGCCACGCTCTACGACGGTATCGAAATGATCCTGCGTCACGGCCTGGCGGCCTTGCATCGCTGGTTGCAGGTCGACTCGGAACTGAGCATCAAGAGCGCCTACTACGGTGAACTGGTGCGCCTGGAAATCGTCAAGCCGGAGCGTTTCTGGATTTCCATGGTCATTCCGGCACTGGTGCAGCGCTTTTCCGAGCAGGTCCTGGTGCGTGACCGCGAGAAAGCCGGCTTTCTTGCCTACCAGGCTGTGACGGCCTTGCCCCGTGCGCTGATGATCGAAAAACCCGAATACCTGCTCGGTGACGACACCGTGCGTTTGCTGACGCGCATGCTCCATGCGCTGCTGACCACGGCGGACCCGGAACAATCCGTCCCGCCCAGTCAAAAAATCGATAAATAAACATATATAACAACAGGTTACGGCGTATTTTTACCTGCCGGAATCCGGAAATGATTTTGCCTTGTGCGGCCCTAAACTGGGGCTGCCATCAAGGCCGTCAGGCATCGACGGCCCAGGTATAACCCCGTGAATCCCGGAGACTGTCTTGTGACAAGAACAATAGAAGAACAGGTCGAACTGCTGCTGAGCGACCCGGCGGCCCTGGTGGGGCACAGCTTGCAAACCTGGAAGCAGATGCCAGCCGAGCAGATCGACACGCTTCAGCTGGCCGGGCTCAAGCGTCGTTTCGCACAAATGCGCGACGGTATCGCAGTGCTCAAGAAGCTGGCAGACGCCGAGGGCATCGAGCGTATCGAACAACTGGACGATGTGGTGCCATTGCTGTTCGAGCACACCCTGTTCAAGTCCTACCCGCCATCGCTGCTGGAAAAGAACAACTTTGCCGCGATCAACAAATGGCTGGGCAAGCTGGTATTGCCGCAGCTGGCGGAAAAAATCGCCGCCGTCGACGTCAGTGCCTGCAAAGGCCTGGACGACTGGTTTGAAACCATGGACAGCGCCGTGCCCGAACTGTGCCTGTGCCACACGTCGGGCACCTCCGGGACACTGTCGTTCTTGCCGTGCAGTGTCCGCGAGTTCGAAAAGGCTTCCCAGGTGCGCAAGCTCTACGCCTGGAACATGACCGGTGCGGACACCCCGGACCCGGACTTGCATACCGCCTACCCGTATTACCGCAAGGGCTACCTGAGTCACCTGCGCGGCATGGGTTCGCTGGTGCGGGTATTGTTGCCCGATCCCTCGCATTTCCATCCGGCCTATCCGTCAACCCTGTCCAGCGATGTCCTGCGCCTGGGCGCCAGGCTGCGTGCGGCCCATGCCAATGGCACGCTGGATCGCCTGGTGGTAGCACCCGAGCTGCTGGCCAAGAAAAAAGCCTTCGACCAGCAACAGGCCGAGATGCCACAGCATCTGGCGGCCTTTTTCGATGACATCGCCACCCGCCTCAAGGGCAAGCGCGTCTACATCGGCGGCACCTGGAACCTGCTGCACAACATGGCTGTGGCCGGTCTGGAGCGTGGCCTGGAAGGGGTGTTCCATCCCGACTCCTACATCATCACCACCGGCGGCGCCAAAGGCGTGGTGCCGCCCGAGAACTGGCGCGAAGACGTGATGCGCTTCCTGGGGGTGAAGACGCTGAACGAGTCCTATGCCATGTCGGAGGTGGTCAGTGGTTCGCACCTCAAATGCGAACAGGGCAACTACCACTTCTCGCACACCGCGATTCCCTTCCTGCTCGACCCTGAAACCAGCAAGCCGTTGCCGCGCCACGGGCGCCAGACCGGCCGCGCGGCGTTCTTCGACCTGGGCGCGGACATCCACTGGGGCGGCTTCATCACCGGCGACGAAGTCACCATCGAGTGGGATCAACCCTGCACCTGCGGGCGCCACAGCCGCTACGCGGTCGGTGCGATCCAGCGTTACAGCGAGAAGAACGGCGGCGACGACAAGATCACCTGCGCCGCATCCGAACAATCCCATCGCGAAGCGATGGACTTCCTCAACACCCTGGAGGGCTGAGCCATGTCCCATCCCATTGCACCGATGATCATTCGTGGTCAGGTGATCACCGACAACCTGATCGAAGTGGGTGGCCGCGGCGGTGACCTGAGTTTTCTCACCCCCGACGCCAGCAAGTACATCGACCAGTTGCCCCTGGGCAATCCGGCGAAGCTCGCCGACCTGTACCGCTTGAGTTTCGACGACATTCTCGATTACGCCGTCGAACTCGGCGCGCGCCTGGACCTAGACAAGAACCAGTACTTGCAGGAAGCCTGTGAACTGTCGTTCCTGACGGCGCCGACCACCCCGACCATCGTCAAGGGCTCCTACATGGGCCTCAAGCACCTGCTGTCCCGTGAGTTCATCACCGAGATGGCAGAAAGCACGGTGGGCATCAAATACCTGGAAGGCTGGGTCCCGCAGACACTGCTCGACGGCACCGAACTGGAAGTGCGCTGCTTTGGCGCCCGGACCTTGCACATCGTCGCCGGCAATGCAGTGTCCCTGTCGTTGTGGACCATCATCCGCAACATGGTGCTGCGCAGCGACGCGATCATCAAGGCGCCGTCCAACGACCCGTTCACCGCGCTGGCCATAGCCCGCACCATGGTCGACATGGCCCCGGATCATCCGCTGACCAAACACCTTTCGGTGGCTTACTGGAAAGGGGGGGACGAGGCGTTCGAGCAGCGCCTGTACCAACCGCAGAACCTGGAAAAAATCGTCGCCTGGGGCGGTTTCGCCTCGATGAAGCACGTAACCCGATACATCCAGCCCGGTCTTGAGCTGATTTCCCTGGACCCCAAGCGCAGCGCCAGCATCATTGGCCAGGAGGCCTTCTACAACGAAGCGAACATGCGCGAAGCCGCGGTGCGCCTGGCGGCCGACATCGGTGCGATCAACCAGAAGGGCTGTGTCTGCGCGCGGGTGGTGTATGTGCAAAGCTGCACGGACGAGCAGGGCCTGGAGCGGCTCAACACCTTTGGCCAGTATGTCTATGAAGCCATGCTGGGCTTGCCCAATACCCTGAGCACCGCACCCAAGCGTTACGACCAGGGCCTGAAGGCCCACGTGGACGCGCTGCGCCTGGATGACGAGTGGTACAAGGTCATCGGCGGCAAGGAAGGCGAGGGCGCGATCATTTGTTCGCAATTGCCGGAACCGGTGTCCTTCGCCGCGAGCCTCGATGACCGTACCGCCAACCTGGTGCCGGTTGACGACTTGAGTGAAATGATGGCGGCGGTTGACGCCTACACGCAAACCGTCGGTGTCTATCCCGAAAGCATCAAGGATCAGCTCAAGGATGTACTGCCGCTGTATGGCGCGCAACGCATCGTGTCCCTGGGTTACGCCGCCGCCATGAAATTTGCCGCGCCCCAGGATTCCATCGAACCGATGCGCCGCATGGGCAAGTGGATTTCCAACCAGATCGCCGCCCCGCAAACCAGTGCCGCGCCCTGGTTGCGGCCGTCGATCTGACACCATTCCCTGTAGGAGCGAGCATGCTCGCGAAAAACGTCCAGGCAACGCGGGCATTCAGACACCCCGCGTCATCGTTAGCGACCATCGCGAGCATGCTCGCTCCTACGGGGGAGCGCTCATTCAATCTATGGAGAAATGAACATGACCACCTGCATCGGCTATGGTGTCCACGAAGCCAACGCCCCCCTCGAACCCCTGCGCTTCGAACGCCGTGAGCTGCGCGCCGACGATGTCGCCATCGACATCGACTATTGCGGCGTCTGCCATTCCGACCTGCATTACGTGCACAACGACTGGAAAAGCACCCGTTTTCCCTGTGTACCGGGCCATGAAATCGTCGGTCGGGTCAGCGCCGTGGGGTCGGCAGTCAATCGTTATCGTCCCGGTGATCGGGTCGCTGTCGGCTGCATGGTCGATAGCTGCCAGCAATGTGCGGCTTGCGAGCAACATCAGGAGCCGCATTGCACCCAGGGCATGACGC
>Ga0068836_105866_pt1 | contig 15092 bp, 13 predicted proteins | sample Hof3ISUMetaT_17_FD_68487 | JGI IMG/M metagenome (GOLD analysis project Ga0068836, IMG submission 68487) | Enriched soil aggregate microbial communities from Iowa State university to study microbial drivers of carbon cycling -... | ecosystem: Environmental > Terrestrial > Soil > Agricultural land... | reverse complement strand
AACGGATACGGCTGGAAGTCGATGCGCTGCTCATCCCAATGACTGTGCCGGATCGCGCCGCTGGCCAGGTACTGCTCGCGTTCGCCGGCGTTCGGCACCAGCACCTTGCTCAATACTTGCGGCGCATGAGGCGTATAGCGATTGTCGCCGTCCTTGGACAACAGCCTGGCGGCCTCGGCGCGATTGTCCCGGGTCCAGCGTTGCGCCTTGACGATGGCGTTGACCACCCTCTGCGACCATTCGGGGCGGTTGTTCAGGTCCTGCTCGTGCATGAACACCACGCAGCAGGCGTGATTGCGCCACACGTCGCCAGTGAAGCGTTGCACCCGGCCAACCTTGAGTTCTTCGGCCAGCGCATTGAAGGGTTCGGCGACGATGTAGCCGGCAATACGCTTGCTGGCCAGCGCCGGTGGCATATCCGAGGGCGGCAGCACCAGCAGGTTGACCTCGTTGTCCGCCAGCGCACTGCTGGCCGGCTTGCTCACCGGCACCAGGCCGTTGTCGCGGAACAATTGCTGCACGACCACGTTGTGGATCGAGTACCAGAACGGAATCGCCACCGATTGCCCACCGAGTTGCTTGATGTCGGTGATGCCCGGCGCGACGGTCAGGCCCGAGCCGCCGACATGGTTCCAGGCCACCACTTTGGCCGGCACCTTGCTGCCATAGCGGGCCCAGACGGTCATCGGCGAGAGTAGGTGAATCACGTTGACCTGCCCCGAGATGAACGCCTCGATCACCTGCGCCCAGCTGCGCAATAGCACCGGGCGTTCTGCCTGGATGCCTTCGGCCTCGAACAGGCCATTGTTGTGCGCCACCAGCAGCGGCGTGGCATCGGTGATCGGCAGGTAACCGATACGCACCGGTGCATTCGGATCGGAACCGGCGCGCGCTTGCAGGCTGCTGAGCAACGGCAAGGCGCCGCCGGCGGTCAGCAAGGCACTGAGTTTGAGGAAGTCACGACGCGTGTGGGTGAAGTCGTCCAGGCACATGGTCAATCTCCGACGGTTCGGGCAAGGGTTGGGTCAGTGGGTTGCGGCTCGCCCGCCGAAGGGTTTTTAGAATATCGATGCGTAGCGCGCCCAGTTCGTCCACCAGCTCGGCACGGGGCTGAGGGAAGTCGATGCGCCACTGGCCAAGGGTCCGCGCCGGGCTGTTACCCAGTAGCAGGATCCGCTCGGAGAGCAGCAGGGCTTCGTCAATGTCGTGGGTGATCAACACCGCGGCGGTGTCGTGTTCGGCAATGACCTGTAGCAGCAGTTGTTGCATGTCGGCGCGGGTCACTTCATCCAGTGCGCCAAAGGGTTCATCGAGCAACAGCACCTGGGGCTGACGCGCCAGACAGCGTGCCAGTGCCGTGCGCTGGGCCATGCCACCGGACAGCTGCGCCGGATGTTGTTGCCGGGCATGGTGCAGGCCGACCGCGTTGATCGCATGATCGATTCGCGCCTGGCGTTCCTCGCGGCTCAGCTTTGGCTGCCGGGCGAAGTCCAGGCCGAAAGCCACGTTGTTTTCCAGGGTCAGCCAGGGCAACAAGCTCGGGTCCTGAAACGCCACGGCCACCCGTGGATGCGGGCCGTTCAAAGGCTCGCCCAGCAGGCTCACGCTGCCGCGATGGGGCTGCTGCAAACCGGCGAGCACCCGCAACAGGCTGGACTTACCGACGCCGCTTGGACCGAGGATCGACACCACTTCGCCGGGTTGCAGTTGCAGGTCGAAATGCTCCAGCACCGAATGCCAGCCCTGCTCTCGCTGATAGCCGAGGCCAATATCCCGGGCCGCCAGTAACGGCCCGCTCATGCCGCTGCTTCCCGGTCCCGGCGTTGCAGTTCAGCGCGCAATTGCACCAGGCTCGGTGTGACGATCGGCACAAAGGCCGACTCACGCCAGCGCCGCGCGAATCCGCTGCCATGTTCGCTCAAGTACGCCTTGCCGCCACTGCTCTGCAGCTCAAGCTGCACGGCTTCGGCGGCGGATTCGGCCAGGGCGATCCGCAGCTTGAACAAGGCCGCCGGCTGGGCCAGGAAACGCCCGTCGAGCACGCCGTTTTTCAGCGCTTCGACCGTCAGTTCAAGCTGCTGGCGTTGCTCCAGCAGCGGCTGCGTCAGGATCGAACGACCGTCCTGCAGATGCGCCTGCACTTCGTTCAGTGCGCGGCGAGCCAAGCCGATGGCCAGGCCGCATTGCAAGCCGAGGAACGCTGGGCGTACCGCGGGCAGGAATGCGCGGGCGTCTTCGTGCAGCAGCCACTCGCGACTGACGCTGACCTGCGTAAAGTCGATGGCCGCCGTGTTGCTCGACTGAAGGCCCATCAGTCGCAAATCGGCGGAACGCTGCAAACCGTTTGAATTATCAGGGATCGCCAGAATGAACGGCGAACCGCCCTCCTCGTGCTCGATGGCCGCCGCGACCACAAAGCCGCTCTTGCGCAGATTGGTGACCCAGTGCAGCCGACCGTTCAAGGTCCAGCCGCTGGCTTCGGGACGGGCCCGCACTTGCAGCGCCTCGATGCCGGAGAGGAACTTCATGGCGTTCGACAACCCGGTCGCGCCAGCCAGCTCACCACTGAGCAGCAACGGCAGCAAGCGTTCGCGTAGGGCCGCGTTAGGGCTTTGCAGCAGGTATTCGATGAAAGCCCGTTGGCCCCAGAACACAAATGCCGCCGCCAGGGAATGACTGGCCACTTGCGCCACGGCTTCTATCGCGTCGCCCAGATCGCCTCCACTGCCACCCAGCGCATGGCTGATCCCGACACGCAACACGCCGGAGCTGGCCAGCTGCGCCACCACTTGCTGCGGGTCGCACTCCCCCAGATCCAATGCCTGGGCGTGGGTGTCCAGCCATTGACTCAATACCGGATTGAGCATCTCACATCCTCCTGTTTGCACAGCATCGGTCACACCGATGTTGCATGAGTCATTGCGGCGACTTCACGCCGTAACGGGCCAGTTCAGGGTTGAGCGGTGTGTCGGCAAAGACGTTGGCGAAGTTGCACAAGGTCGCCAGACTCACGCCGAGGATCACTTCCAGGGCATTGCCCTCGGTGTAACCGGCGGCTTTGAAGGCGTTGAAGGTGGCATCGCTGACCTTGCCACGGGTGGCGATCACCTCCCGGGTAAAGGCTGCCAGCACTTCGAGCTTCTCTTGCGGCAACGTCGCTCGCTCGCGCAGGGCGCTGACTACGTCGTCAGGCAATTTGGCTTTGTTCAGCGCCACGGCGGTGTGGCCGGCCACGCAGAAATCGCAGCCATGGGTCGTCGCTGCGACCAGTTGCACCACTTCACGTTCGGCCAGGTTCAGTTCGGACTTGCCATTGATCCCCGATACCGTAACGTAGGTTTCCAGCGCGGACGGCGCGTTGGCCAGCACCGCCAGTAGGTTCGGAATAAAGCCGCTGTTCTTTTGCGCGTTTTCCAAAAAGGGTCTGGCGGCTTCGGGTGCGCTTTGTAGGGTGTGCAGGGTCAGGCGTGACATGGAGTGGACTCCTGTTTGAATGGGGTGTCCGACAAGTCTGTTGGTTATAAAAATTTCGAACCATATTCTAAAGTAGCGATTACTTGCTCCTGAGTGTTTCCATTAGATGAATTCGTCCAGCCCGCTGGTTGATTGGTTATTAGAGAGCCTGGAACTTGAGGCCAGCCTGTTTCATGTCGGGCGTTACTGCGGCGGCTGGCATGCCAGCACCCATGGGCTGGCGCGCTCCAGTTTCCACCTGGTCGTGCAGGGCAGTTGCTGGCTGCACATCGATGGCGATGAGCAGGCCCACCCGCTGAATGCCGGTGATGCGGTCTTTCTGCTACGCGATCTGCCCTACCGGCTGTCCAGTGCGCAATCGTGCAGCGACGCGCAGAACCTGCCGCGCATGGCCATGACCGAACTGGACCAACAGGCTCGCGACGGCGTCGGCCTGGTCTGCGGCTTTTTTCATTTCACGTCGGGGTTATCGTCACTGATCATCGAAAGCTTGCCGGACTGGATCATTCTGCACGCCGACGATCCGTCATCGAAGGCGGCGCGGGCGCTGTTCGAACTGATCCTTGAGGAATGCAAGCGCGAGCCGGCACCCTCTTCCGCGATGCTGGAGCGTCTGAGTCATTTGCTGTTTCTGTACGTGCTACGCCAGCAAGTGGCGGACAACCGGACCCTCGGTGGCCTGGTGGCGTTGGCACGGCACGCACAGTTCGCGCCGCTGCTGGATCAACTGATCGAGCACCCGCAAAACCCCTGGACCCTGGAAAGCATGGCCGCCTGCACTGGCCTGTCGCGCTCGGCATTCTTCAAGCGCTTCAACGAACTGGCCGGACAATCCCCCGGCCAAGTGCTACTGGCGCTGCGCATCCGTCATGCTTGTCAGCTGCTGCGCAGCAATCAGACCGTGGAACAGGTATGCGCGGCGGTGGGCTACCAGTCAATCGCCGCCTTCACCCGTGCCTTTGCCAGAGTAGTAGGCGTGCAACCGGGGGCGTATCGCAAACAGCATGAGGGGCGATGAACTGCACTCAGTAAAACGGACTCGTCGCATCAATCATTGGACCTCACGGACGTGGCCATCGATTGATAACGGGTGGCGCAGCCATTATTGACTTGACACGAATTGACCTGGTCAGAAAGGCGAATCAGGAGAAATACGGATAGCCAAAAACACCACAGGCGCTGACCCAGCACCAATGCCTGCTCAACAGCCACAACAGCGATCGAGAGGAATGGCCTTATCACCTGAAAAAAAGGGCCGTTCACCCAAGCTGCTGATAAAGGTTTCCCGTATTGTTTTACCTGTTCACCCAATGCAAATATGCCGCTTTGTAAACCAAAGCAACATGGAGTCTTCGCAGTGAGCGCTACTTCTTCGATCTGGTTTTTTGTCGTGCCCTTCGCGATCGCAGCTGCAATCCCCGGCCCGGCTCAGGGGGCCCTTCTAGGTCAAGTGGTGTCGCGAGGCGCAAGATCTACGATACCTTTCATCGGTGGTATGGTGCTGGGAAATGCTGTTTGGCTGGTGGTCGCCACCCTCGGTCTGGCGGCGCTGGCACTCCAATTCGAGTCTGTGTTCATCGCGGTGAAATGGCTCGGTGTTGCGTTTATCCTGTTCATCGCATGGAACTTATGGTCGAAGAACACAGAACAACTTCAAGTACCTCCGAAGCGCTCAGCTAGTCGAGGTCTTCTTGCAGGCGCGGTGCTGGCTCTGAGTAATCCGAAGGCCGTTGTATTTTTCGGCGCGGTGTTGCCTCATGCATTTGATCTGACGGCGCTGTCTTGGCCAGAAGTCATCTTTATTACCGCGCTGGGCATCGGGATCGATCTCACCATCCAATTGGCATACCTCGTTACCGCATCGCGAATCAAGCGAACCATCCAGTCACCGAAGGCAATGAAGCGTCTGAACAGAACGTCAGCCGGCATAATGATGGGTTGTGCGGGCTGGATGGCCGTTTCGCGCTGACTTGTCTGCATTACGGCTTTGCAGTTGACGGGCCAAGCCACCCCATCTGCCTTCAATGTCCTGATCTCCTGATCGCAGGCTTGGGTGGACGTCTGCAATTGACCGACTGCCGCCCGACGCGAAGGGCAGCTTTGGGTCGGATCGAGCCTTCGCGGCCGGCAACCGTCGGCAAAAGCAGTCATTTACACGGTCATGCGGTAACACTACAAACCTTTCTCTAAGATATTTTTTCAATCAGGTGCATCCACCTAGTCCTCCCGCGGGTAGTACAGGTAGTAGCCATAGCTGCTGAACTGACCACTTTCTGGAGAGTTTTACATGAACGCTAAACGATTCCTCTGCACTGTTAGTGCTGCGCTTGCAGCTACCTGCTTGTTGGTCACGGCACCAACTGCCTATGCGCAAAAAGATCTGCCCGACACCATCAAGGTCCCGGACGGTCATAAGATCGCGCTGGAGACCGTGGGAACCGGCGAAATCACCTATGAGTGTCGCGACAAGGCCAACGCCGTTGGCCAGACTGAATGGACGTTCGTCGGACCCAAAGCGGTACTCAATAATCGCAACGGCATTCAGGTCGGCACTTACTTCGGACCGCCCGCTACCTGGCAAGCCAAAGACGGCTCTAAAATCACAGGGACACAACTGGCCGTTGCCCCCTCAGGCACCGGCAACCTCCCCTATCAGTTGGTCAAGGCCAACCCTGCTGAAGGTCAAGGCGCGATGAACGGTGTCAGTTATATCCAGCGGGTGGCGGTTAAAGGGGGCGTAGCGCCCATGACCGAATGCTCCACCGCAAACAGAGGCAAACGGGAGGAAGTGAAATATCAGGCTGACTATATTTTTTGGGCAGCCAATTAAGCCAACGATCCGGAACAGGTGGTTGACAACCCAGTCGTCTACGCTGCTTCGATGGAACTCCAGCCCTATGGCTGGAGTATTGACCACCTGCTGATGGCTGAAAACCTTGTCCTTGCCTGAGCCCTGTTTTGACTATGAAGCCTGCCTGATTGCTTGCGCCCGAGGCGAGCAGCAGGCACTGCGAGACCTGTATGAGCAGGAAAGTGCTCGTCTTTTGGGTGTTGCCAAGCGCATCGCCCGGGATAACGGCCTGGCCGAAGACATCGTGCACGATGTCTTTATCAAGATCTGGACCCGTGCCGCCAGTTTCGATCCGGCGAGAGGCTCTGCGCGTGGCTGGATTTTCAGCGTCACGCGGCATCTGGCACTCAACTTCATCCGTGATAGCGCCAGGGAAGTACAAGTCAGTGAGCAACGGGAAACAGCACTGCAGGCTTCAGCGTCCCTGGAGGCAACGCTGGAGAATGCGGAGACCTTCGATTATCGAGCCCGTTCAGGGCGTATTTATGTATGCCTGGAGCAACTGGAGCCGGCGCGTCGCAACTGCATCCTTCATGCGTATGTCGACGGCTATTCGCATTCAGAAATTTCACAGAAACTGGGCGCCCCGCTGGGCACCGTGAAAGCCTGGATCAAACGCAGTCTGGTGGCATTGCGCGAGTGCATGGGATGACCATAAACCCACAGGATGACAATCCCGACAGCATTGAAGAGCTGGCGAGTGAGTATGTGTTAGGCACGTTGTCGGCAGAGCAGCGTACCGAAGTACAAAAGCGTCTTGCCCAGGACGCCGATTTGCGAGCGGCTGTGGATGCCTGGGAACAACGGTTGCTTGCGTTGACCGAACTGGCTGAACCCCAAACACCTACGGCATTACTCTGGGGGCGTATCGAGCGCAGCCTGAATGGCATTGACCGGCGAGCACCGCGAGTGACGGCCACCGCGCAGCCAACCTCATGGTGGAACCTTCTGCCGCTATGGCGTGGGCTGGCGGGGGCAGGTCTGGCCGCAGCGTTACTGCTCGGAACAATGCTATTGACACAAACAGCTCCGGTGAATCCGACCACCTACCTGGTCGTTCTGGTGGCTCCCCAGAACCAGGCGCCCGGCTGGGTGATACAGGCCAGCAGCCCAAGAGAAATCCAACTGATACCATTGGGGGTCGCGCATGTCCCAATCGACAAAGCACTTGAGTTCTGGACCAAGGGGGACGGCTGGCAAGCTCCGGTATCCCTTGGACTGGTCAAACCCGGGCAAACGCTTTCTGTTCCCCTGGATAGATTGCCGCCGCTGGAACCCAACCAACTCTTTGAGTTGACTCTGGAAAACCCCAATGGATCGCCGACTGGCAAACCCACAGGGCCGATTCAGTTCATTGGACGGGCCGTTAAAGTGATCTGAGCGAGCGCTTTGGATGAAAAGGCCGCTGAGGCGGCCTTGTTCACCCTTCACGTATTGACCTGGGGCGAAAAGGAAAGGGACTCAAACCAATCAGAGCGCCACAAGCAACACCCGCACCTAGATCATCGGCGAGCTGCTGACGATACGCAGCGCCAGGCCTTCATAGGCATCGAGGGTAATGGTGAATTCGCCCTCGGGGGTGAGGTCGCCCTCGACCCGTTCATTGATGATGTCGACCACCGGCCCCGGCGCGATGTTGGGCAAGTGCAGGGTTTCGGTGATCGATGTCGCGCCAAAGTTCAGCGCGGTGATCTGTGTGCCTTTGCCCGCCGGCAGTTCGTGGACCATGATCAGCAGGCCCGGGTGCTGGACATCCGGGACCAGGATCTGCCGACTGGCCGCAATATCGTAGGCGCGGCGAGCCGCCAGGATTCTTTTCAGTTGCGAGGCAAACGAATCCGGGTCCTTCAATTGCGTGGGCAGGCTGCCGTACAAGGTTTTCGGACGGGGCATCAGGCCTGCTGACAACGATGCTTGCGGGTTCAGATCCACCAGATCGTAGGCGCCACGATGAATCCAGCGGGTATCGCCATCTCCCATCAGATGCTCGACCTGGTCTGCCGGCAGTGGCAGCGCCCCCACAAGATCCCACCCCGATAACGCGAACACGCCGGGTTGCATCGCGTTGTACATCACCAGCAGCAAATGAATCTGGCGGATCTGTTGGATATCTGCGGGGGTGATGGCCTCGAGATCGCGAATCCCGAGTGCGGCCGTGATGATGCTGGCGGTGGTGCATGACACGCCGTTGGTGACGAACTTCAGGTTGTAGGGCGCGTGCTCTCCGGCCAGGCGTTCATACATCTGCTCGCGGATGTGTTCGCGCAAGATGTTGCCGGGGAACGTCTGGCCCTGGAACAGAAAGGTGTCGTGGGCATGCAAGGTCCAGAAATGCACCAGCTCCAGCGTCAGTTCGTCATGATTTTGCAACGCATGGATCAGTGAGCCGGGGTCGATACCCAGTGAATGCATCTGGCGCAGCATGAGGCGCAGGAACTCGGTATCGCCCATCAGCAACGCGTGCTGGTAGGCCGGACGGGTAATGAAATCGTATGAGAGATCGGCACCGCCGTGGGACATCGCGGCGATATCGTCAACCGTCAAGTTCAGTTCCTGAAAGCTGAAGCCGCCGGCCTTGCGAATCGCCCCGCCCAGCAACTGGTTACCGGTAATGGACAGAGGATGGCTTTCCGACCATGCGGTGCCATCGAGCTTGCGTTCCACACCGAGAAATCCGTTGGCATCGAGACGCAGGATTTTCGCCCCCATGACGTCGATGGCATGCAGCGCATCGCCGATGATCATCTGTTGGGCGGCGAAGGTCGGGTCCAGCCAGTTCAGTGAGGGCTGGCCTTCCTTGAAGTAATGCAAGTACACCCAGCGTCGCGGCTTGCCATCGACGCCCAATACGATCGGCGTCGCACTCCAGTCGGTTTCCTTGACACCCGGTTCAAAGAAAATCACCCGTTGCAACTGGCCGACGATGTAATGCTTGTCTCGCAGCGCATCAACCTGGTGCGGGTTGAGGTTCTGCGCGTCGCGCCCTGGCGCCACCTCAGGCAGCAGCGGCCAATCCTCCTCGCGGATTTCCACCATGTGGTAGAGCCCGGGATAATCTTCATATGCCATCTCGGCCAGACGAAAGTCCGCGCCCTTTCCGGTATGAGACGGGATGACATCATCGATGATGACAGCGTTGTGCGCAGCGGCCATGCGGACCAGCGCCTGAAGCTGTGCCTCGGTGCCCAGTTGCGGATCGATGTCGAAACTGATGCGGTCAAAATTGCCATCGATGGTCGGCGTGTGTTCGGCTCCCCGCAGGCCCCCGGACTTTTTCAGCGGCCCGTTGTGGATGCCCTGGATGCCGATTCTCGACAGCACATGCCACAGGCTTTCATCGCCCAGGGCCTCCAGTACGGTGCCGTTTTCGCGGGTAACAATGGAGGCTGGATACGCGGTAAACCACACCGACGCCAGGGCTGACGCGTCGCGAGGCCGGGTATGGGCGTAGGGCTGTTGCCACAAGCGCCCTTGTCCCGAATAAAGTTTGGCCCGTTGCCTTGCGGCATGCAGCATGGATTGTTCGACCAACCACGCCACATGGTTATTTTCAGCACTCGTCATGAACACCATTGCCTCTAGTTGGGGAGAGCCTGCAACCGACCCTTGCATCCGTTACCCGCAATTATTGCTCGGTTCGTTTATGTATGAGGCCCGGACATGGATTTCGTTGCATAGACTTCGCAGAACGCTCCTCACTTCAATGATGGGCATCAGAAATGGCCGTGTGTGGGGACGGATGCTGAAGACTCCGTCCCCTGTTCTCCCAGTCGCGATCAATGGTTTGCATGCGGTGCTTCAGCGGATGAATCAGTTGGCTGGTTAATCGTCTTCGCCTGGCCCCTAGGCTCGTTTCAACGCTTCACCGCCACCCAGGTAAAACACATCGGTAACTGCGCCTCCTGCCCCTGGTATCGATCATAGAGTTCCTCGCGGTTGGAATGCGCATACTCCCTGAAATGGCTGATCTGCAGCCCCGCGTCAATGGCGCCACTGAAGATCTCGCCCAGGGTATGGACGAACCAGTAGGACGGCGCCGCCTCTCGGTCGACTTTGCCTTCGTAGACGATCGGCTGGGTCTGCACAAAGGGTTCGCGGCGAAAGTACGAACTGGCCAGGCTATACGGATCGGCTGCCTCGGGGTCGAACATTTCCAGGAACGGGTGGGTTTCGTATATCACCAGGGCGCCATCGGGCTTGAGGGTTTGCGCTGCATGGCGAAAGAACTCGCCGATGTCCGGCATCCAGTTCAACACGCCGATGGTGACCAGGGCCACGTCGAAACGCCCGTGCAGCGACTGTGGCAACGAGTGAATATCGGCCTCGATGAACTCAGGCCCGTGGGGCGAGCGTGACGCCAGTAACCGGGCCTGTTCGAGAAACGCCGCAGACTGGTCGACCCCCACGACATGGCGAGCCCCCAGGGCGAACAACGAAAGGCTTTCGCGGCCGTTGTTGCAGCCCAGTTGCAGCACGTCCTTGCCGTCGATACCGACCTGGTTCAGTACTCCGGTCAGGGTTTCATCCAGGCAGGAAAAATCAGCGTTTACCACCGCGCGCCAGAGCGTCTGCCATTCAGGGCTGTCCTTGTGGTAACGGGCCGAATCATTCCAAGCCGCGCGGTTGCTGGCGATGGCTTGTTGTCTTGACGGCATGTCCATTGCACGCTCCAGAATCGGCTATAGGTTTGACCGGCCCGAGTCTAGTCCATGGCTGGAAACCACCCCATCGGAGCATTGTTGCGATTATGTAATCTGCGCCTCGCCAACGCTTACCCAGCGCAACGCTATAGTTAATCACCTTGGGGAAATGCGCGAAAACCGATACCGCAGGTGCTGCCATGAACACAACCGTACCCACGCTATTGCTTGCCCTCTGCCTGGCCGCCAGCTGTGCACAGGCGGACGACAGTGCGATGCAAACCGAAGAATCCAGCAGTGAATTCAACTACTACGGAGCGGATCAACCTTTTGCCCATCCCGTTCCTCCAACCATGAGCACGGTACCACCGGGATCCTACATCCCGACCTCGCCCCAGACGTTCACCCCGGTTTCCAGCCAGCACGTGTTTTCCGACTCGCGCTTGCCAACGGTGGCCGATACCACTGTTCGTGTGTTCATTCGCACCTACGATGCCGAACACGGCGTCTACGTCAACCAGGAGGTCCTCGACCCGTCGTGCATGCTGGCTTGCAGGAGCGGTCAGAGCCCGGCCTTGTAACAAGGCCGCCCTGACTTGCAGCTCGCAGCTGCAAGCGCGCCACGATCCCTCTACCACTGCCGTTTGTCGGGGCGCGCCAGGCCGAGTTTCTCGATCCGGTAACGCAGCATGTCGCGGCTCAGGCCCAACAGCCGAGCGGACTTGGTGACGTTCCAGTCGGTCTTGTCGAGCATCTTGCGCACCATGTCGCGCTCCACCTCCGGCAGGTTCATCGACTCGCTGCCGTTATAGGACGCACGCGGCTCGCTCGGTGGCAGCTCATGGGTGAACATCGCCGGCTCGTCCACCAGGCTCAGGCACACATTCAACTGGTGGGCGGCAATGGTGTCGCTTTGTGCCAGCAACACTGTCTGTTCGAGCATGTTGCGCAGTTCGCGCACGTTGCCCGGCCAGGTGTAGTTGAGCAGCAGTTCTTCGGCCTGGTCGCTGAACCGCAGGTGCGGCTTGCCGTAGCGTTTGCCATGGGTTGCCAGGAAGTGCCGGGCCAGCAGCAGGATGTCCTCGCCACGGGCATACAGGCGCGGCACCTTGATCGAAATGATACGCAGGCGGAAGAACAGGTCGCGACGGAATTTGCCTTGCTGGACCATTTGTTCAAGGTTGCAGTTGGTGGCGCTGATCACTCGCAAGTCGACCTTGCGTTCCTTCACCGAGCCGACACGGCGAATGGTCCGGTCTTCCAGCAGCTTCAGCAGCTTGGCCTGCAGCAGCAGGTCCATTTCGCCGATTTCATCGAGAAACAGCGTGCCGCCATCGGCCGCTTCCACCAGCCCCAGGCGACGGTCCTTGGCATCGGTGAAGGCGCCCTTCTCATGCCCGAACAGCTCCGACTCCACCAGGTTGGAAGGGATCGAGGCGCAGTTGAACTCGATGAACGGCCCTTTGCTGCGCGGACCGTCGAAATGCAGTGCCCGCGCCACCAGTTCCTTGCCGGTGCCGGTCTCGCCTTCCACCAGCACGGGTGGCAAGTCGGTATTGGCCATGCGTCGTTCAGCGTCGAGCAGCTGCTTGATGGTGCCCTTGAGGTAGACCATCGGTGCCGACTCGCCGATCAACGCCTGCACGCCGGATTTCTGCGCTTCGCGTTCCTGATAGAACGACAGTGTGCGCTCCATCCGGTCGGTGGCCAGGGCCTTGTCCAGCAGCAGCTTGAGCTCCGGCAAGGCCACCGGTTTGGTCACGTAGTGAAAGGCCCCCTCTTTCATTGCCACCACGGCGTCTTCGACATTACCGTAGCCGGTCATCATGATCACTTTCAGGTCCGGCGCGCTGATGCGCAGCTTCTGGATCAGGTCGTGACCACTCATGCCCGGCAACGAGTTGTCGGTCAGCACCACATCAGGCACGAAAGAGCTCAACTGCGACAGTGCGTCTTCGGCCGAGTGGCAGACGGTCACTTCGAAGTTCTTGCGCTCAAGGTAGGTCTGGATATTTTCGGCGAGCAGCTCATCATCCTCGACCAGCAGTATGCTGTGCTCCATATTCCCCTCCCGTTGCCACTTTGAAATTAAGACAGACGCGGGTTCCTTCCTGCTCTTGGCTGGTCAGTTCGACCGAACCTTCAAATCGCTCCATTATTCTTTTGACCAGGGCCAGGCCCACGCCCAACCCTCCCTGTTTGGTGGTGAAGAACGGCTTGAAGACCATCTGCTGTTGCTGTTGGGTCATGCCCTTGCCGGTGTCGTTGAGGATCAGGCACACCTGGCCGGGTGCCGGTGTTTCAATGTCGATACTCAGCACGCCCCCTTTGGGCATGGCTTCCAGGGCATTGGCGAACAGACTATTGAGTATCTGCGTGAGCAACACCTGCTGGCTGACGACTGGTGGAACCGTCCTGGGCGTGAAGCGCACCTCGACGTTCGAACGCTGGATCTGTGGAGCGTAGGCGTTCAGGGTGTCGTCGATGGCCAGCACCAGGTCGACGGTTTCAAAGTCGTCGTTGACCGGGCGCAAGGACACCAGCAACTCGCGGACCCAGCGCGACATGCGATCGACCTGGCTGATGATGTCGCCGATGTTCTTCTGCGCGGTATGGCTGGCGATTTCCTGGGCCAGTTCGGCGCTGGAACGAATATTCGCCAATGGATTGCGCAAGCTGTGGGCGACCGCCGAGGACATCTCCCCCAGGGCGACGAAGGTTTCGTTGGCGACCAATTGTTTCTGCTGGCTATGCAGCAGCAGCGCCGCACGCCGCACAATCCAGAACAAGCCCAGGTAGATGACTGCACCACCCAGCAGAGTGGTCAGCCAGATCGCCTTGAATCCGCGCTGAATGCGCGCTACCAGGTCCACTGGTTCCTTGTAGATCTCGACCATGGCGACCACTTTGCTTTTGTCGGCGTTGAACATCGGAATGTAGTTCTCGACGAACAGGTATCGCGGTTCCCGCAGCAGACGTTGCTCGGGGCGCTCTTCGTCGATTTCGTGGTAGCTGGTGGACACCGCCTCCTTCATTTCGAAGGACTCGTCCAGTTCGTCGTCGTTTTCGATGCGCACACCGATCAACTCCGGGTTGGTCGACCAGACCACGCTGCGGTCCTGCGCGTACACCGTGGCCAGCAGAATGTCCGGCAGGTGTTCGACATGATCCAGAAATTCGATACGGGCCGCGGCACGGGCGCCCGGGTTGACATCGGGATAGGCCGTGTCAGCCCGTGGATCCAGCATTTCGCCCATGGTTCGGTTCGGGGAGATCTCGGCATGACGGATCTCGGCCGCGCCAATGGCTTGCACGAATTGCGCGGTCAGCATGGAGTCGCGCTCAATGCTTTCCTCGACCACGAAACGGGTCGAGACGTAGCCCAGCCCCAAGGCCACGGCGGCAATGATGAAAAAGCTCGCCAGGGAAAACCAGCGCACCAGGTTGAACGGCGGCCGCCAATCCTTGCCCTCTGCTGCCGGCGTATCCGGCGCCGATACCTGTGCTGGTTCCTGTCTCTGCATGGGATGTCCTGGTTACTTGAAACAAACCATTTTCAGCCGCATTCCCGATCAGTGTAGGTGGCAATGAACGGTACTGGCTGCCCAATAAAGCTATTTCGCCACTATTGCACCTGCGCCTGGCCGGGCACCTCGATCGCGTGCCGGTGTTGCGGTTCTTCGGTACCGAGGGTCAGCGGTGTGAGCAATGGCTGCTGGCGGTCGGTTTCAGCCTGAAGGAACTCGATGATCGACTGCGCCGAGTGCTCATCCAGGCGCAGGTTGGGCATCGGGATCTTGTCGAAGCGCTCGAACAACGCCATGGCAATCGGGTCTTTCTCGGCCAGCATGCGGTCGGGCTCGCGAATCCAGCGGCTCAGCCAGGCCGGATCGCGCTGGCGGGTCACACCGACCAGGTCCGGCCCGATGCTGCGCATGCCGATGCCCTGCCCGTCCATCGGACCGAGGCTGTGGCACGACGCACAACGGGTGCGGAACAATTCCTCGCCGTTGCTTGGCGGGCGGATTTGCGGGGCATTGGCATAACTCTCTGCGGCGCTCGGTTGCTTCCAGTTATGCAAGGTATTGGCCAGTTGGTCGGCCAGGATCCAGGGGTTCTCGAAGGGG
>Ga0068836_108195_pt1 | contig 16119 bp, 14 predicted proteins | sample Hof3ISUMetaT_17_FD_68487 | JGI IMG/M metagenome (GOLD analysis project Ga0068836, IMG submission 68487) | Enriched soil aggregate microbial communities from Iowa State university to study microbial drivers of carbon cycling -... | ecosystem: Environmental > Terrestrial > Soil > Agricultural land... | reverse complement strand
GTTGATGTAGAAGTTGCGCAGGTTCAGGTTGACCTTGGCCCCGTCGATAAAACCGGTTTCTTCTGCCGCAGCGGGCATCGCGATGCCGGCCAGGGCGAGGGCGATCAGACCGGGAAGTGCGTAGGGCGCAGGGGAGGTTGTCATGGGCTCGGGTCTCTCTTGTTTTTTTGGGCAAACGGGGGGCGCTGCGACCGTTTTTCAAGGCGCAGACATTCGATGGATTCAGAGGCGAAGCGGCGGCGATCAGCCGGGAGGAGCAGGGCGCGGGAGCATGGTGTCGAACCTGTTGTTATTGGTTTTGTGGCTCGAATGGTGCGGGGCGCGGGCGAGGCGATTCAATCGGCGAAAGTGGAATTTGGGCGATTATCGAACGCAAGATTTGCGGGCAACAAAAAGCCCACCAAACGGTGGGCTTCTTGTATTCAGCAGATGATCAGAACAACTTCATCTTCGGCGCTTCTTCTTTGAGCGGCTCGTTCTGCGCGGTCTGCGCATTCCAGCCACCGCCCAGGGCCTTGTACAGGTTGACCGCACTGGTCAGCTGCGCGAGGCGGTCGGTGATCAGCGATTGTTGTGCGCTGAACAGCTGACGCTGGGCATCGAGGAAGGTCAGGTTGCTGTCGACGCCAATGCGATAGCGACGCTCGGCCAGGCGGTAGTAATCCTGGTTGGCCTGAACGAAATCACGCTGAGCCTGCAACTGCTCGGTGTAGGTCTGGCGCGCGGCCAGGCCGTCGGCGACTTCCTGGAAGGCCGTTTGAATTGACTTCTCGTAGTTCGCCACGCCAATGTCCTTCTGGATCTTGGCGTAGTCGAGGCTGGCGCGCAGGCTGCCGGCGTTGAAGATCGGCAGGTTGATCTGCGGCTGGAACAGCCACGTGCCCGAACCGCCCTTGAACAGGCCGGACAGGTCCGGGCTCAGGCTGCCCGCGTTGGCGGTCAGGCTGATGCTCGGGAAGAACGCTGCACGGGCCGCGCCGATGTTGGCGTTGGCGGCCTTCAGGTTGTACTCGGCCTGCAGGATGTCCGGACGGCGTTGCAGCAGATCCGACGGCAGACCGGCCGGTACGTCGGCCAGCAGGTCATCCGACAGCGGTTTGGCCGCTTGCAGGTTGGCCGGGATGCCGGTGCCGAGCAGCAGGGTCAGGCTGTTTTCGTCCTGGGCCACCTGGCGGGTGTAACGCGCCAGTTGTGCCCGGGCGTTCTCGACCGAGGTACGCGACTGCGCCAGGTCCAGCGCCGAGGCCACACCGACTTCATTGCTGCGGCTGGTCAGTTTGTAGCTTTCCTCGAAGGCACCGAGGGTGTCCTGCGTCAGCTTGAGCAGTTCCTTGTCGGCCTGCCAGGTCAGGTAGGCGTTGGCCACGCTGGCCACCAGGCTGATCTGGGTGCTGCGGCGCGCTTCTTCGGTGGCGAAGTATTGTTGCAGCGCTTGTTCGCTCAGGCTGCGAACCCGACCGAACAGGTCGAGTTCGTAGGCGCTGATGCCGACGGTAGCGGAGTAGGAACTGCTGATGGCCGCTTCACCGGTCTGCGACGCACGGGCCGGAACCCGCTGACGACTGCCGCTGGCATTGGCCGACACGGCCGGGAACAGATCGGCGCGCTGGATGCGGTATTGAGCCGCGTAGGCGTCGATGTTCAGCGCCGCGACACGCAGGTCGCGGTTGTTTTCCAGGGCCACCTGGATCAGCTGCTGCAGGGCCGGGTCATGGAAAAACTGCTTCCAGCCCTGCTCGGCAGCGGCCTGCGCCGGTGCCTGGGCCGGCGAGTACGCCGGGCCCTGCGGGTATTGGCCCGCCACCGGTGCTTGCGGCTGCTGATAATCCGGTATCAGCGAGCAACCGCTCAGCACGAAGGCGGCGACTGCGATGGAGAGTAGCGACTTGCTCATTGGCCAGCCTCTTTAGGAGTTTCTATGGCGTCATCCTTGCCGGCGTTTTTGCGCTGACCCATGGACGACACAGTGACGAAGAACAGTGGAACCCAGAATATCGCCAGGATCGTCGCGGTGAGCATACCGCCAATCACGCCGGTACCGATCGCGTGTTGACTGCCCGAGCCTGCGCCGGTGGAGATAGCCAACGGTACAACACCGAGGACGAAGGCCAGCGACGTCATGATGATCGGTCGCAGACGCATGCGGCAGGCTTCAATGGCCGCATCGCGCAGACTGCGTCCCTGCTCGTGCAATTCCTTGGCGAACTCGACGATCAGAATGGCGTTTTTAGCCGCCAGACCGATAGTCGTCAACAGACCCACCTGGAAGTACACGTCGTTCGACAGACCGCGCAGGCTGGTGGCCATCAGCGCACCGATGATCCCCAGCGGTACCACCAGCATGACCGCGATCGGAATCGACCAGCTTTCATACAGCGCCGCCAGACACAGGAACACCATCAGCAGCGACAGGGCGTATAGCGCCGGAGCCTGTGAGCCGGACAGACGTTCTTCGTACGACAGACCGGTCCACGAGATACCCACACCGGCCGGCAGTTTCTTGGCAATCGCCTCGACTTCGGCCATCGCTTCACCGGTGGAGTAACCCGGCGCCGGGGCACCTAGGATCTCGACCGCTTCAACGCCGTTGTAACGCGCCAGCTTCGGCGAACCGTAGATCCACTCGCCCTTGGCGAATGCGGAGAACGGAACCATGGTGCCGGCGGCGTTGCGCACGTACCACTTCTTCAGGTCTTCCGGGCTCATGCGCGAGTCTGGCCGGCCCTGCACGTACACCTTCTTCACCCGACCACGGTCGATGAAGTCGTTGACGTAGCTACTGCCCAGCGCAATCGACAGGGTGTTGTTGATGTCGGAGATGGTGATGCCCAGGGCACTGGCCTTCTCGTCATCGATTTCCAGCTGGAACTGCGGTTCATCGTTCAGACCGTTCGGACGGACCTGCGTGAGCACCTTGCTCTGCGCGGCCATGCCGAGGAACTGGTTGCGCGCGGCCATCAGTTGTTCGTGACCGATACCGGCGCGGTCCTGCAGGAACACGTCGAAACCGGTGGCATTACCCAGCTCCAGTACGGCCGGCGGGGCGAAGGCGAACACCATCGCATCGCGGAAGCTGAAGAAGTGCTGCTGGGCGCGGGCCGCCAGTTTGAACACGCTGTTGTCGGCGTTACGTTCGCCCCACGGCTTGAGCATGATGAACGCCATACCCGAGCTTTGGCCACGGCCGGCGAAGTTGAAGCCGGTCACGGTGAACACCGAGGCTACTGCGTCGCCTTCACCGCCGTCCTTGGTCGGACGCAGCAGGAACTCACGCATTTCATCCACCACCACCTGAGTGCGCTGGGCACTGGAACCGGCGGGTGTCTGCACCTGGGCGAACAGAACGCCCTGGTCTTCTTCCGGCAGGAACGCGGTCGGGATGCGGGTGAACAGCCAGATCATGCCGACCACGATCAGCAGGTACGCCAGCAGATATGGCGCCTTGCGCGACAACATGTTGCCAACACCGCGCTCGTAGCTGTTGACGCCACGGTCGAAGTTGCGGTTGAACCAGCCGAAGAAACCCTTTTTCGGTGTGCCGTGCTCACCGTGCGGAATCGCCTTGAGCATGGTGGCGCACAGCGCCGGGGTGAAGATCAGCGCGACCAGTACCGACAGCGCCATGGCCGACACGATGGTGATCGAGAACTGCTTGTAGATCACACCGGTGGAGCCGCTGAAGAATGCCATCGGCAGCAACACCGCCGACAGCACCAGGGCGATACCGACCAGGGCGCCCTGGATCTGGCCCATGGATTTCTTGGTCGCTTCCTTCGGTGACAAGCCTTCTTCGCTCATCACCCGCTCGACGTTTTCCACCACGACAATGGCGTCGTCCACCAGCAAGCCGATGGCCAGCACCATGCCGAACATGGTCAGGGTGTTGATGCTGAAACCGGCCGCTGCGAGGATGCCGAAAGTACCGAGCAATACCACCGGCACGGTCATCGTGGTGATGACGGTGGCGCGGAAGTTCTGCAGGAACAGGAACATCACCAGGAACACCAGCGCAATCGCTTCGACCAAGGTGTGAACCACGCCTTTGATCGACTCGGTCACCACCGGGGTGGTGTCGTACGGGAACACCACTTCCATGCCTTGCGGGAAGAACGGCTTGAGGTCGTCAATCGTCTTGCGCAGTGCCTTGGCGGTGTCGAGGGCGTTGGCGCCGTTGGCCAGTTTCACCGCCAGACCGGACGCCGGGCTGCCGTTGAACTGGGCGCTGATCGCATAGTTCTCGCCACCCAGGCCGACGTCGGCGACGTCTTTGAGGCGAACCTGCGAGCCGTCCTTGTTGACCTTGAGCAGAATCTCTTTGAACTGCTCGGCGGTCTGCAGACGGGTCTTGCCGATGATCGTGGCGTTCAGCTGCTGGCCCTGCACGGCAGGCAAACCACCGAGCTGACCGGACGACACCTGGACGTTCTGCGCCGCAATCGCGGTTTTCACGTCGACCGGGGTCAGGTTGAAGTTGTTCAACTTGGCCGGGTCGAGCCAGATGCGCATCGCGTACTGGGCACCGAAGACCTGGAAGTCACCGACACCGGCGGTCCGGGAGATCGGGTCCTGCATGTTCGACACGATGTAGTTGGACAGGTCGTCCTTGGTCATGCTGCCGTCACGCGACACCACGCCGATCACCAGCAGGAAGTTCTTCACTGCCTTGGTCACGCGGATACCCTGTTGCTGCACTTCCTGCGGCAGCAGCGGGGTGGCCAGGTTCAGCTTGTTCTGGACCTGGACCTGCGCGGTGTCGGAGTTGGTGCCTTGCTCGAAGGTCGCGGTGATGGTCATGCTGCCGTCGGAGTTACTTTCCGAGGACACATAACGCAGGTTGTCGATACCGTTGAGCTGCTGCTCGATCACTTGCACCACGGTGTCCTGAACCGTCTGTGCCGAAGCACCCGGGTAGGTCACCGAGATTGCAATGGCTGGTGGCGCAATGCTCGGGTACTGGTTGATTGGCAGTTTCAGGATCGAAAGTGCCCCGACCAGCATGATCACCAGGGCAATTACCCAGGCGAAAATCGGACGGTCGATGAAAAATTTTGACATGGATTACTCCCCTTTGCCGCCGGCGGCTTTGTCAGCTGCCTGAGCGGGGGCCGGGTTCTTTTTGCCGACGTTGGTCGCTTCGGTCGGTTTGACCTCAACACCCGGTTTGACGAATTGCAGCCCTTCGGTGATCAGGCGATCGCCGGCCTTCAGGCCGTCTTCGATCAGCCACTGGCTGCCGACAGTACGGCTGGCCTTGAGCTGACGCAGTTCGACCTTGTTGTCCGGACCGACGACCAGCGCAGTCGGGGTGCCCTTGAGGTCGCGGGTCACGCCTTGCTGCGGCGCGAGGATCGCGGCGCTGTTCACACCGGCCTGCAACTGCGCGTGGACGAACATGCCCGGCAGCAGAGTGTGATCCGGGTTCGGGAACACGGCGCGCAGGGTCACGGAACCGGTGGTCTGGTCGACCGACACTTCGGAGAATTCCAGCTTACCGTCGAGCTTGTACTGGCTGCCGTCTTCGAGGGTCAGCTTGACCGCAGCGGCGTTGTCGCCGGCCTTCTGCAGACGACCGCTTTCCAGTTCGCGACGCAATTCCAGCAACTCGACCGAGGACTGAGTAACGTCGACGTAGATCGGGTCCAGTTGCTGGATCACGGCCATCGCGTCGGTCTGGCCGCTGCTGACCAGCGCGCCTTCGGTCACCGAAGAACGGCCGATGCGACCGGAGATCGGTGCGTAGACCTTGGTGTAACGCACGTTGATCTGCGCGCTTTGCAACGACGCTTCCGATTGCAGGCGGTTGGCTACGGCGGTGTCGTATTCCTGACGGCTGACGGCCTGCTCGTCGACCAGTTGCTTGTAGCGGTCGGAGATCGACTTGGTCGAACGCAGGTTGGCTTCGGCGCTTTTCAGGGTCGCTTCATAAACCGACGGATCGATCTGATACAGCTGCTGGCCGGCTTTGACATCGCCGCCTTCCTTGAACAGACGCTTGAGAATGATGCCGTTGACCTGCGGACGAACTTCGGCGATGCGGAATGCACTGGTGCGGCCCGGCAGTTCGGAAGTCAGAGTAAAGGCTTGTGGTTGCAGGGTGACGACGCCGACCTGAGGAGGTGGTGCGGCGGGAGCCGCCTCTTCCTTTTTACATCCGCTGAGCAGCGATGCCAGGGCGACGGCAGTGACCAGAGCGGTAACAGCTGGCTTGAATTGCATGAAGATCCTCGGGTCAGGCGCGCGAAAAGCGCACAAGAAGTGTGGAAGGGTAAAAAAGGGTTATCGGGTGGATAAGTAGCTTGCTAATGAATATACTTACGTTCATGGTTGTTTGTAAACACCTTGGCGTCGTATCCATCCTGTTACAAAAGTCGTCGCAAGGTCTGAAATTGTAGGCCGGGGAGCCGATCCGCGAGAGATCGACCCTTTTTTATTCAGCGGATATTCAGCCATCCCTGAAACATCCTGTTTGAGGTTTTACTGCCATGGTCCGTCGTACCAAAGAGGAAGCTCAGGAAACGCGCAGCCAGATTCTCGAAGCGGCCGAGAAAGCCTTCTATGAGCGGGGCGTGGCGCGCACGACATTGTCGGATATCGCGACCCTGGCCGGGGTGACGCGCGGAGCCATCTACTGGCACTTCAGCAACAAGGCCGATCTGTTGCAAGCCATGCTCGATACTCTGCATGAGCCGTTGGACGAACTGGCCAAGGCCAGCGAAAGCGAGGACGAACCCGATCCACTGGGCTGCATGCGCCAATTGCTGATTCATTTGTTTCATAAAGTTGCACTGGATCCGAAGACCCGGCGTATCAACGAAATTTTGTTTCATAAGTGCGAGTTCACCGATGAAATGTGCGATCTGCGTCAGCAGCGCCGGACCGCCAGCCTCGATTGCAATGTGCGGATCGCGCTGACACTGAGTAACGCGGTCAATCGTGGGCAGTTGCCGGCGGACCTCGACACCGCCCGGGCAGCCATCAGCATTCACGCCTATATCGACGGCCTCCTTTATGGATGGCTCCTGGCGCCGGACGCTTTCGATCTGTACGCCGAGGCGGAGCGTTGGGTCGATACGGGGCTGGACATGCTGCGCTGGAGCCCCAGCCTGCGCAAATGAAACAAAATTCGTTATTGGTCCGTGGGTGTCAACCGTGATGTTGAAAATGAACGGTGCTTCACGCACGCTGCGGTAATGGGCTGCTTTTATATACGCACGTTCACTTGATTGACAGATTGCTAGCTCAGTATTTTGTAGGAATTTTGTGTCTGGAATGTGAGAGAGGGTAAGTGCCAGACAATCAATCCTGACGTGATCCCCTATTGGAGCTGCGTCAGACCTACGATAAACAAAAAGCCCCGACTCTTTCGAGTCCAGGGCTTTTTTCGTGTTTCTGTAATTGACGAATACTGTCGGGTAGTCGATGTGGCCGACCGTGGAGCATCCTTGAGTGCATACCGCTTTACGATCAAAGGAATCTTTTTACTTGAATGGTTGCGAACTATGCAATCTCAGTTCACGACAGCCCAATAATTGGTTATACGGGCGGCGGTCGTACTTAACCTAAGTTGATCACTATGGCATAGCTATAAGGGCGAGCGGGCTGTTGCCGGGTTATATGAGATTCGCAGGTGAGTGGTTTTTTGCCAATAGAACGAACGTTATGTTCGCGTTTGGGGATTATTTTCGTGTCAAAGGCGAACGGTTCATAGGGGGCCGTTAACTTTACTGAGGTTGTGAAATGAAAGGCCTGTTTTTCACCGGAGTAAGTAAACGCATGTCCGACGGGGGTGGATCTACGCCGTTTCGCCCCACCAGAAATCGCTGGAGGCGTGCTGCGTAGTATGAACTGCATGTAGGTCCAAGGGTGGATGACCAGATCCTTTCCTTGGAATACATTGGTATCCCAGCTGCATTGGGTGAGTGAAAATTTTTCCGAGGTTCCATTGTAGATATTGATCAGAATACTGTTATTGCCTTCGTGTTTAATCGTATTCCAGGTTTTTTCTTCGTGTTGTTGAGCTTTTTTGATAACGGTTTTAAATTCATCTTCAGGTTTTGAGTGGTTAGTGGTCTTGGTGTGTTCGTCGTCGGTGATGCTGGAAAGCGCAGTACCTAAAATACCAGCGGCGACTGGATTAATTAAATAGGCTGAGTTTGATAAAATGGAGGTTGGAATAGTGTTTTCGAATGTTTTGATTTGAGTTTCTTCATGATTGTTTTCGTCTTTTGAAGCGGTGTTGTTTGTTGTGTCATTCATGACGGTTTCTCTTTTTGTTTAGTTGGAGGGTGCGAAAATAACAGTACCAAGGTCGATGTGCATGCGTGCTATGTAATGGTTTATTTCGCAAGTAGTCGCCCCCCCCCTGATAAACAAAAAGCCCCGGCTCTTACGAGTCCGGGGCTTTTGAATTGCAAGGCGTAGTGATTACAACGTTGGGTAGTCGATGTAGCCGACCGGGCCCTTGCCGTAGAACAGCTCTGGCCGCGGTTCGTTCAGCGGCGCATCGTCCTTCAGCCGGGCCGGCAGGTCCGGGTTGGCAATGAACGGGATGCCGAATGCCACGGCGTCAGCCTTGCCCTCGGCCAGCCACGCGTTGGCGCTGTCCTTGGTGAAGCGCTCGTTAGCGATGTACACGCCGCCGAAGGCTTCTTTCAGTTGTGGGCCGAGGCTGTCGGCGCCTTCTTTCTCGCGGGAGCAGATGAAGGCGATGCCACGCTTGCCCAGTTCGCGAGCGACGTAGGTGAAGGTCTCTGCGAGGTTGTCGTCGCCCATGTCATGGGAGTCGGCGCGCGGTGCCAGGTGCACACCAACACGGCCGGCGCCCCAGACTTCGATCGCGGCGTCGGTGACTTCCAGCAGCAGGCGGGCACGGTTTTCCAGGGAGCCGCCGTAGTGGTCGGTACGCTGGTTGGTGCTGCTTTGCAGGAACTGGTCGAGCAGGTAGCCGTTGGCGCCGTGGATTTCCACGCCGTCGAAACCGGCCGCCTTGGCGTTTTCCGCACCGACGCGGTAAGCGTCGACGATGTCGGCGATTTCAGCGGTTTCCAGTGCACGCGGGGTTGGATAGTCGGCCAGCGGGCGAACCAGGCTGACATGGCCTTTAGGCTGGATGGCGCTCGGTGCAACCGGCGCTTCGCCGTTCAGGTACGACGGGTGGGAAACCCGGCCGACGTGCCACAGTTGCAGGACGATCTTGCCGCCGGCGGCGTGAACGGCCTTGGTCACGTTGGTCCAGCCGCGCACCTGATCGTTGGACCAGATGCCCGGGGTGTCCGGGTAGCCGACGCCCATCGGGGTCACCGACGTGGCTTCGCTGAGGATCAGGCCGGCCGAGGCGCGTTGTACGTAGTACTCGGCCATCAGCGCGTTCGGTACACGGCCTTCGTCGGCGCGGCAGCGGGTCAGCGGGGCCATGATGATGCGGTTGGACAGCTCGAGGTCGCCCAGTTTGATCGGATCGAAAATTGTTGCCATGAGATACAACCCTCGTGAGGTAAGTGAGTGAATCAGTTAGCGGTAGCCAGCTCGGGATTGCCGTTCTGGCGGAATGTGATCAGGGTCACCAGCAGCGCGAGGACCGCCAGCGCAGCAGCGGCGAGAGGCACGCTGGTCAGGCCGTAGCCGTGGGCGATGACGCTGCCGCCGACCCAGGCACCGAGGGCGTTGCCGACGTTGAAGGCGCCGATGTTCAGGGTCGACACCAGGTTCGGTGCGGCCTGGCCGTAGGTCACGACGTTCACTTGCAGAGCCGGCACGGCAGCGAAACACGCGGTAGCCCAGAGGAACAGGGTGATTTCGGTGGGGATCAGCGCGATGCTGGTCCAGGTCAGGACGGTGGAAGTCACGGCCATGGCGATGAACACGCCGATCAGCGTCGCGGCCAGGCCTTTATCGGCCAGTTTGCCGCCAATGATGTTGCCGACGGTCAAGCCCAGGCCGATGAGCATCAGGGTCCAGGTCACGCCACGGGGCGAGACGCCGGTGACATCGCCCAGCAATGGAGCGACGTAAGTGAACAGGGTGAATACCGAGGCGGCGAACAGCGCGGTCATGCTCAGCGACAGCCAGATACCGGCGCCCTTGAGCGCGGCCAGTTCGGCGCGCATGTCGAGTTTTTCTTCGTCACGCTTGGCCGGCAGGAAGCGGATCAGGCCGATCAGCGCGATCACACCGATCACGGTCACTGCCCAGAAGGTCGAGCGCCATCCGGCTTCCTGACCGAGGGCGGTGCCCAGCGGTACACCCAGCACGTTGGCCAGGGTCAGGCCGGTGAACATCAGGGCCACGGCCGAGGCGCGTTTGTTCGGTGCCACCAGATTGGCCGCGACCACCGAACCGATGCCGAAGAACGCACCGTGGCAGAGGGCGGTGACCACTCGGGCGAACATCAGCACGTTGTAATCAGTGGCGATGGCGCAGAGCAGGTTGCCGATAATGAAGATGCCCATCAGCGTAACCAGTGCAGCCTTGCGCGGCAGTTTTGCAGTGGCCATTGCCATGAACGGCGCACCAATCGCCACGCCCAGGGCGTAACCGGTCACCAGCCAGCCGGCACCGGGGATCGACACACCGAGGTCAGCCGCCACATTGGGCAGCAGGCCCATGATGACGAACTCGGTGGTGCCGATGGCGAAGGCGCTCAAGGCGAGTATGAGTAGCGAGAGGGGCATTGTCTGGTCCTTTTGGCTGGCTGACGTTAAGGGTCAGAGCTCTTTGCTGAGGGTGCTGAGGAACGCCTGGATCACGTCCTCGTTGCGTTTGAAAAAGTGCCACTGGCCGGCCTTCTGGCTGCTGATCAGCCCGGCCCGTTGCAGGGTGGCCAGGTGGGCGGAAACGGTCGATTGCGACAGGCCGCAGCGTTGATCGATCTGCCCGGCGCAGATGCCGTACTCGTGGTTGTGGATCTGTTCCGGAAACTGGGCTTTCGGGTCTTTCAGCCAGTTGAGGATGTCTCGCCGTACTGGGTGTGCCAGGGCTTTTATTATTTCGTCGAGGTCAATGTTCATGGCTGGGTGCTCGTGATGTGTGTAGCGCTATATCGCGATGAGGCGAACTTTATATCGGTACTTCGCGATACACCAATATGAATTTGATCTGACGACCGCATAAATCGGTATATCGGGTTATAACGATATGTGAGGTGTAAACAACCGCGGGCGCGGTGCTAAGCTGCGCCCATGAACTATCTCGCACATTTACACCTCGGTGGCCAGCGCCCCGGTCAACTGCTCGGCAGTCTGTATGGCGATTTCGTCAAAGGGCGGCTGCAAGGGCAGTTCGACCCGGAGATCGAAGCGGCGATTGCCCTGCATCGGCAAATCGATGTGTTCACTGATCGCCATCCGTTGGTGGATGCGTCGCTGGCCCGGTTTTCGACGACTCGCCGCCGTTACGCGGGCATCGTCCTCGACGTGTTTTTCGACCATTGCCTGGCCCGCGACTGGACGCAGTACGCCGATCGGCCGCTCGGCCAATTCACCACCGACGTTTACCGCGTGCTGTCCAGCGAGCGGCAATTGCCCGAGCGCCTGGCGAAGATCGCCCCGCACATGGTCGCCAATGACTGGTTGGGTTCGTATCAGGAATTCGAAGTGCTGGAGCAGGTGTTGCGCGGGATCTCCCGGCGCCTGACCCGGCCTGAAGAACTGGCGGGGGCGATGGAGGAATTGCGGCGGTTGTATGAACCGTTGAGCGAGGACTTTCGTTTGTTCTACCCACAGCTGCAGGACTTTGCCGGCCGGCAGCTGTAGGCAGGCTTCGCCGATCAGGCCGCGATCAGATCGCGGGCGTGTTGCGCTTCGACCGGTTTGAGCACATCACCGAACAAGGCTTTCTGCACCGCTTGCTGGGCCTCGTACGCCAATGCCGCGCGCTCCCGCCCCTGGCAGGCAATTGGCTTGAGCAGATGAATTTCGACATCGCCGCAGTCGTTGCTGAACAGGCGCATCAGGTGCGACAGCAGATCATCGTCACCAATGAACGGCGCCAGCGAATCGATCTTGCCGTCGCGCAGGTAACGGATCGCCACCGGTTGCAGTTTCACCTCGGAATCAATCGCCGCCGACAGCAGGCGACCATGAAAGGTGCGCAGCGAACGGCCATCGGTGGTGGTGCCTTCCGGGAACATCAGCAGCGGATGATCGGTTTGCAGGTGACGGGTCATCTGCTTGCGGATCAACTGGCTGTCGCCCGAACCGCGACGGATGAACAGGCTGCCGGCCTTCGCCGCGAGCCAGCCGGCCACCGGCCAGGTGCGCACTTCGGCCTTGGACAGAAACGACAGCGGCGTGAGCATGCCGAGCAGCGGAATGTCGGTCCACGACACATGGTTGCTGACCCACAGCATCGGCTGCTTCGGCAGCTCACCGTGGACGGTCACGCGAAAGGGCAGGGCATTGCTCAGACGCGCCATGAAAAACCGCGACCAGCGCTGCCGACGCTCCATCGAATGGGCCAGGCCCAGGCGCTCGAAAACCCCGAAGACACCGGCCATGCTCAGGCCCAGCGTCACCACCAGCAGCACTCGCGCGATCCGCGCGTACACCCGCAGCCGGCTCATTACACGGCCGCCTTGAAGTGCTTGGCGTAGCGCGGGCAGAGTTCGTCGCGCTTGAGCAGGATGAACACGTCGGCAACCTGGAAGTCTTCGTCCCAGCAAGGTTCGCCGCAGATCTTCGCCCCCAGGCGCATGTAGGCCTTGAGCAGCGGCGGCATTTCGGCGATCACGTTCGACGGAATGTCGAGGCTCGGCAGCGGATTCTTCGGCTCGGCGCGCAGGTGTTCGGTGCACAGATAGCGTTCGCGCAGGCGCTGCATGATCGCGTGGGCCTGTATGCCGCCGTCCTGCATCGGGATGCTCGCGCAACCCATCAGATAGCTGTAGCCGCCCTGATTGAGGACTTCGGCCAGCTCGCCCCACAGCACGGCGATGGTGCCGCCGTTGCGGTAGGCCGGGTCGACGCAGGTGCGGCCGATTTCCAGGATCGGGCCTTGCAGATGCGCGAGGCCGTGCAGGCTGAATTCTTCTTCGCTGTAGAACTTGCCCAGGCTGCTGGCGGCGGTGTGATCGAGCAAACGGGTGGTCGCCACCAGGCGGCCGGTGTTCAGGTCACGCACGCCGATGTGGCTGCAGTGAACATCATAGTCATCCATGTCCAGACCCAGCTCCGCGCCGTTCAGCTTGGCGTTGAACTCGCCGCTGAACACGTTGAAGCGCAAGGCCTGGGCTTGCTGCAAGGCCTCGGCGCCGATCAGGCGTTCGGCTTGCAGGCGGCGTTCATTGCCGGTGTCGCTGATGCGGGCGATCTGAGTCATGTGAATCTCCGTACGGGCCTTGAACCCGTCATGGGTTGCAGCCGATCGACTTTCTTTATGCAGCCGTGTTGTGCAAAGTCAGGCTATGTAGCCCCGGTGTCATCGCCATGAATGTTTGGTGATGCTTATATGACAGCCCACAAGGAGCCTCTGATGACCTGGTCGACCCTGCTGGAATGCCGCGAACGCCTGCCCGCCGTTGCCGACCTGGCGGAGGGCTTCGCCATGCTGCTACATCAACTGGGCAGCGTTTCGCCGTTCGAACTGGCGGTATCAGGCGGGCGGCGGATGGCGACGCCGGGGCTGGCGTTTCTGGTGGGTTATCAGGCGGCGTTGCGCATGCTCTGGCCGAGCGCGCCGCCGAGCCTCGGTGCGATGTGCGCGACCGAGCAGCGCAGCCTGCGCCCGGCGGACATGCAGACCCGGCTCACGGATCTGCGCCTCACCGGGCAAAAGGATTTCGTCACCGCCGGCGATGCGGCCGACTGGCTGCTGATCGCCGCGCGCAGTGAGCAACCCGGCGAATCACCGCGCCTGAGCCTGGCCGTGGTGTACCCCGGCGAGCCCGGCGTGCGAGTGGAAAAACTCCCGGCGCTGCCGTTGATGCCGGACATCAGCCATGGTCGGCTGCATCTCGACGATGCGTTGTGCGAGTTGCTCGCCGGGGACGGTTGGGATGCTTACGTCAAACCGTTCCGCACCCTTGAAGACGTTTACGTGTTGAGCGCAATGACCGCGTGGCTGTACGGCGTCGCTCAGGACAGCGGCTGGCCGCAGCCGCTGCAATTGCGCCTGCTGGCGCTGCTGGCCGGGTGCTCGGAAGTCAGTCGTCAGCCGCCGAACAATCCCGCCGGGCATGTTTTGCTCGGCGGATTGTTTGCGCAGTTCGACGGGTTGAAAGCGAAAGTCGATCAAGCCCTGCGCGACGGCGATCCTGAGTGGGCGGCGATGTGGCAACGCGATCAGTCGGTCATGCAACTGGCGGCGGGTGCGCGGGCCAAACGCCTGGCCAAGGCGTTGGCGGCAAACCAAAACACATCTGTCATGAACGCCGGCTAGTCTTCTCAGGTTCATCCCCAGAGCCCTCACCATGTTCAAAGGCCTGTCCCTGTTTCTGCTGCTGATCAGCTTCACGGTTCAGGCCGAACAATGGCCGGGCGAGCAATGGCCGACCGGCGCGAAACTCACCGGCCCAGCCGTCGAGGCACTGGAGGCCTATGCCTTCCCGACCCGCGATGACAGCACCCGCAAAGGCATCCGCACCGACGCCTTGCTGGTGATCCGCGACGGCCAGCTCATCTACGAACGCTACGCCGCTGCGGCCACCGCCGACACGCCGCACCTGACCTGGTCGATCAGCAAAAGCCTGATGGCCACGGTGCTCGGCGTGGCGTACGGCGAAGGCCTGTTCAAGCTCGATGACCCGGCCGCGAAATATTACCCGGTGCTGGAAAAACACCCGGCCGTCACGATCAAGGATCTGCTGCACTGGGCCTCGGGCATCGACTGGCAGGAAGACTACGAATACGCCCCGCTGAAATCCTCGGTGGTGGCCATGCTCTACACCCGTGGCCACCGCGACATGGCCGCCTTCACCGCCGATCACGACCGCTACGCGCCAGCGGGGCAGGTGTTCCGCTATTCCAGCGGCGACAGCAATCTGTTGGCGGCGGCGCTGAAAACCATCGTCGGCCCACAGCGTTATCCCGACTATCCGTGGACAGCGCTTTTCGATCCCTTGGGCATCCGCCATGCCACCTGGGAGACCGACGCCACGGGCACCTTCGTCGCCTCCTCCTATGCCTATATGACGGCCCGGGATCTGGCGCGAATCGGTCTGTTGATGGAACGGGACGGACGCTGGAACGACCGGCAGTTGCTGCCCAAGGATTGGGTCGCCTTCAACCGCCAACCCTTCGCCGGCTACAAGGCTCATCAGGACGAAGCCGTGCCCGGCGGCCAGTGGTGGCTCAATCGCCCGGCAGACGGTGCGTCGACGCCATGGCCCGACGCACCACCCGACACCTTCGCCGCCCTCGGCCACTGGGGCCAGGCGCTGTACGTGATCCCGAGCGAAAAACTGCTGATCGTGCGCTACGCCGATGACCGCGACGGCAGCTATCGCCACAACGAATTGCTCAAGCGCGTGCTCGGGGCGGTGCGGCCATGAAACTGTTCAGACGCATCCTGCTGGTGCTGCTGGTCGTGCTGCTGGGCTGGGGCTGGCACGAGCGCGAAAACCTGTGGGCCTTCCCGGACATCATCAGCGCCTACACCGCCAAGGAATATTGTTCGTGTCGCTACGTGATGAACAACGACGCCGAGTATTGCCGGGGCTACGTGAAGCAGTGGCTGCCCAGCGAACTGACCGATGACCGCACGCAAAAAATCGTCACCGCCAGCGGCCTGGGACGCAGCAACAGCGCCCAATGGTTAGGCGAACGCCAGGGCTGTCGCCTGCAACCCTGATCCGGTTCCACCCTGTGGAACCACATTCGATTGTCCTCTCGCGTGTCTCGCGGTTATCTGGCGGTGAGCACGACCTGCCGTTCACGTGTCGTGAAACAACACCGAACAAAAAGACCGGGAACACCCGCGCGAGGAGATCCGTCATGCCCCGACATCAGCACATTCTGGCCTGGCTCAACGATGTGGCTGGCGACCTGCACGCCACCCGCCAGGACATTCACGCCCACCCTGAACTCGGTTTCGAAGAAAGCCGCACCTCGGCGCTGGTCGCCAGGTCGCTGGAAGAGTGGGGCTATGAAGTCCACACCGGCGTCGGCAAAACCGGCGTAGTCGGCG
>Ga0068836_101844_pt1 | contig 16480 bp, 10 predicted proteins | sample Hof3ISUMetaT_17_FD_68487 | JGI IMG/M metagenome (GOLD analysis project Ga0068836, IMG submission 68487) | Enriched soil aggregate microbial communities from Iowa State university to study microbial drivers of carbon cycling -... | ecosystem: Environmental > Terrestrial > Soil > Agricultural land... | reverse complement strand
TCGTACGGCATTCTCGGACGCCTTGCGGCTGTCCTCGCCAGCCGACAATGCTAAGGTTCAGTCCTAGCTTTTGTACTTTTCCAAGGAAGCCTTCATGCCGGACACCCAGTCCCTCAACGCTGCATTCATGGTCGTTCAGAGCAATAGCCTGGATGAACTGCGCAGCCTTGTGATCAGCATCATGAGGCGTTATCCACTGGCTCCCTTGGAGAACGAAATTGCACTCGTACAGAGCAACGGCATCGCTCAATGGCTCAAGCTGGCACTGGCTGAGGATCCTGAAGCAGACGACTTAGGCGGCTGTGGTATTGCCGCCGCAATTGATGTGCAACTGCCGGGCAGTTTCATGTGGCAGCTTTACCGGATGGTGCTGGGCCGAGAGGAAATTCCGGCAAAGTCGCTGCTCGACAAGGCACCGTTGACCTGGCGTCTGATGCGCCTGTTGCCACAGGTCATCAACCGGCCGCATTTCGAACCGCTGCAACGCTTTCTCACCCATGACACCGATCTGCGCAAGCGTTACCAGTTGTCCGAACGCTTGGCTGACCTCTTCGACCAATATCAGGTTTACCGCGCTGATTGGCTTGAGGACTGGGCAGAGGGGCATCATCAGCTTCGCAATGTAAGAGGTGAAGCGAAGCCGCTCCCAGCGTCCAGTTGCTGGCAGGCAGAGTTGTGGCGCGCCCTGCTGGACGATGTGGGCGAGCAAGGCATGGCCCAAAGTCGGGCAGGCGTGCACCAGCGATTCATGGAGCGCATCAACAGTCTTGAAAGCGCACCGTCCGGACTTCCCCAGCGAGTGATCGTTTTTGGAATTTCCTCGTTGCCCGCACAAGTACTGGAAGCGTTGGCCGGGCTTTCCCGTTTCAGCCAGGTTTTGTTGTGCGTCCATAACCCCTGTCGTTATCACTGGGCCGATATCGTTGCCGACAAGGATCTACTACGTCATCAGTACAAGCGACAAGCCCGCAAAAACGGCATGCCTGTGGTGCTGGACTCGGAATCACTCCACCAACATGCTCACCCGCTCCTCGCTGCATGGGGTAAGCAAGGTCGTGATTACATCAACCTTCTCGACAGCTACGACGAGCCTGACAGCTATCGCGCAGCATTTCGTAACGGGCGTATCGATCTGTTCAGCGAAACCCAGCCGGAGAACATGCTCAATCAGTTACAGGACGATATTCTGGAACTGCGGCCACTCAGCGAGACTCGAGCGCGCTGGCCGGCAGTCGATCTGACTCAAGACGATTCGATCCGCTTTCATATTGCCCATAGCGCCCAGCGCGAAGTGGAGATTCTTCACGACCAGCTCTTGGCCCGTTTCAGTGCCAACCCTCAATTACGCCCTCGCGATGTGATCGTGATGGTGCCTGACATCGATAGTTATGCGCCGCATATCCGCGCCGTCTTTGGTCAGCTGGATCGTCATGACCCACGCTTCATTCCCTTCACCATGGCCGATCAGGGGCAACGCGGACGAGATCCATTGCTGATCGCGGTCGAGCATCTGCTCAAGCTGCCGGATAGCCGTTTTCCCGTCAGTGAGATCCTCGACTTGCTCGACGTTCCTGCGTTACGCGCCAGGTTTGGTGTGCAGGAGCGAGACTTGCCGACCCTGCATCGCTGGATCGAGGGGGCTGGGGTGCGTTGGGGCATCGATGCCGGGCAACGTGCCGAGCTGGGATTGCCCGACGAGTTGGAGCAAAACAGTTGGCGCTTTGGCTTGCGCCGGATGCTGCTCGGTTATGCCGTCGGCAGTTCCGGCGCCTGTGGGGATATCGAGCCGTACGACGAAATCGGTGGTCTCGATGCCGCGCTGATCGGCCCGTTGGTAGCATTGCTGGATGCACTGGAACTCTCGCATCAGCAACTGATGAGGCCTGCACAGCCACAGGAGTGGGGGTATCGGCTTCAGGCGTTGATGCAGCTTTTTTTCAAACCCGAAGACGAGCATGACGACTACCTGCTGGCTCAACTCGAGGAGTTGCGCGAAACCTGGCTGGAAACCTGCGAAGCCGTCGGTCTGCTGGACGAGCTGCCACTGACCGTCGTCCGTGAGGCCTGGCTGGCAGGACTGGATCAGGGGCGTCTGTCGCAGCGCTTTCTGGCCGGAGCCGTTAACTTTTGCACGCTGATGCCGATGCGCGCGATTCCGTTCAGACTGGTTTGTCTGTTGGGCATGAACGATGGCGATTATCCACGCGCTCAACCACCGTTGGACTTCGATCTCATGGGCAGCGACTACCGGCCGGGAGATCGTTCCCGTCGTGAGGATGATCGTTATCTTCTGCTAGAGGCGCTCTTGTCCGCTCGTCATCAGCTCTACATCAGTTGGGTCGGTCGCAGCATTCGCGACAACAGTGATCGGCCAGCCTCTGTGTTGATCGGCCAGTTGCGCGATCATCTCGCCAATGGATGGCGATCGGCTGACGACAACGAGGATCTCCTGATTGCCATGACCCAGGAGCATCCGTTGCAGCCATTCAGTTCGCGCTACTTCCACGACGAAGACAAATTGTTCAGCTACGCCAGCGAATGGCAGGTGCTGCATCAACGTCACGAACGGAACGACGTCGCAACAATGCTTGACCCGCATGTCCAGGAGGAGCCGTTGAGCCTGGAGCTGTTGCAGGACTTCCTGCGCAATCCGGTCCGACACTTTTTCACTCAGCGCCTCAAAGTTTACTTCGAAGCGGCGAAGGTACCTCAGGCTGACGAGGAACCCTTTGTGCTGGATGCGTTGCAGCGATACATGCTCAGCGACAGCTTGCTCGGGGCCGCCTTGAGACACCCGGACAATGTTGGTCAGGCACTCGAGTCTCAGGCCCGTCGCCTGCAAAACAGCGGACTGTTGCCCATGGCCGGATTCGGTGAGTGCCTTCAGCGAGAGTTGATCGAACCTTTGCCAGACTTGTTGCAACGCTATCAACAGCTGTTGGCGTTATGGCCAATGCCATTGACCAACGCGCTACCGGTCAATTTTGAATGGCAGGAACTGCGTCTGGAGGGATGGCTGGGCGGTTTGCACCGGCGCGCCGATGGCGGCGTGCTGTCGGTCACGACGATCCCCAACAGCATAGGCTCGATCAAGAGCCGCAAATGGCATCGCATGACCAAATCATGGGTCAGTCACCTTGTCGCGTGTGCCAGTGGGCTTTCCCTGACGACCGCACTGGTGGCCAGTGATGACACGCTCCTTCTTGATCCTCTGGAACCAACCCGAGCGGGGCGAATTCTTGAGGATCTGCTGCTCGCCTGGCAGACGGGCATGCGCCAGCCGCTGCCGGTCGCGGTGAAAACGGCTTTTGCGTGGCTGGCACAGACCGATCCGGTCAAGGCTGAAGCGGCTGCCCGTAAAGCCTATGAAGGGGATGGTCAGACCAGCGAAGGTGAACGTCGCGAAAGCCCGGCTCTGGCCCGACAATTCGCCGACTATGATGCACTGCAGGCGGATGAAACCTTCTCAGGTTGGTGTGATGCACTGTATCGCCCCTTGCTTGAGGCGGGGTGGCGCACATGGACCCATGAGGAGGCAGGCGCATGAGCAATCAACAGCCGCTCGCGCTGGCATTCCCGTTAAGGGGCAGCCAACTGATCGAAGCCAGCGCGGGCACTGGCAAGACGTTTACCATTTCGGCGTTGTATCTGCGGTTGATCCTCGGCCACGGAGGCGAGGCGAGTGGTTTCGGTCGTGAGCTGTTGCCCCCGCAGATTCTCGTGGTGACCTTCACCGATGCGGCGACCAAGGAGTTGCGCGAGCGTATACGCACACGCCTGGCTGAGGCGGCCCGCTTCTTCCGTGACGAGACACCGCCCCCCGATGCGTTGATCGATGAACTGCGTGCACAGTTCGATCCGCAACAATGGCCCGGCTGCGCCAATCGCCTGGACATCGCTGCGCAATGGATGGACGAGGCCGCGGTCTCGACGATCCACAGTTGGTGTCAGCGAATGCTGCGCGAGCATGCGTTCGACAGCGGCAGTCTGTTTACCCAGACCCTGGAAACCGATCACAGCGACCTGCTCGGCGAAGTGTTGCGCGATTATTGGCGGCTGTTCTGCTACCCGATGCAGGGCGACGCCTTGAGCTGGGTCCGCAGTCACTGGGGAGGGCCGGCGGCCCTGTTGCCGCGTGTACGGGGGCTGTTTGGCACCGAGCGCGAAGGGAACTCAGACAAGACGCCATCCGAACTGATCGAAGAATGTCTGCAGGAACGCCGTGCGGCATTGGTGGAGTTGAAGGGACCATGGCGGCAGTGGTCCGATGAGTTGCTCGCTATCTGCCATCAGGGTGTCGCCAACAAAACGGTGGATGGGCGCAAGATGCAGGCCCGCTATTTCGAACCCTGGTTTGAAAAGCTCAAGGCCTGGGCTGAGGACGAGACGCTCGAACAATTGGATATCGGCACCGGGTTCGCCCGGCTCACACCGGAGGGCATGGCTGAAGCCTGGAAAGGCGAGCCACCGAGTCACCCGGGCCTGGATGCCATGCCTGTGCTCAAGTCGAGTCTCGACAATTTGCCGACGCCCGATGCGGCCGTGCTGCAGCATGCTGCCAAATGGGTCGGTGCTCGCTTTGAAGACGAGAAACGCCGTCGAGCGGAAATGGGTTTCGACGACATGCTGTTGCGTCTGGATGCGGCTTTGCAGTCCGACGGTGGGGAGCGTCTCGCCACGCTCATGCGCGAGCAGTTCCCGGTCGCCCTGATCGATGAGTTTCAGGACACGGATCCGGTGCAGTACCGGATCTTCGAAAGCATCTATCGCATTGAAGAGGATAACCCCGAGACCGGGTTGTTTCTGATCGGGGATCCGAAGCAGGCGATCTATGCCTTCCGGGGCGCGGATATCTACACCTATCTGCGAGCCCGGCAGGCCACGTTCGGGCGTCTGCATACCCTGGGCACCAACTTCCGTTCCAGTCACGGGATGGTCCGTGCGGTCAACCATGTGTTCGAGCGTGCCGAGGCTCGTGAGCAAGGGCGCGGGGCGTTTCTGTTCCGAGAGAAAAACGGCGATAACCCGGTGCCGTTCCAGCCTGTGGAGGCGCAGGGACGCAAAGAACATTTGCAGGTAGCCGGGCTGGACGTACCGGCGCTGAACATCTGGCATCTATCTACCGACAAGCCACTGTCCGGGGCAGTTTATCGCCAGCAGTTGGCGGCAGCCTGCGCCAGTGAGATCACAGCCCTGCTCAATGGCGGGCAGACCGGTCGCGTCGGGTTTGCGCAGGAGGGCAAGGATTGGCGTGGACTGCGGCCAGCGGACATTGCGATCCTGGTGCGCGACGGTAAAGAGGCGCAGGCGATACGCGGTGAGCTCGCAGCGCGTGGAGTCCGCAGCGTTTATCTGTCGGACAAGGACTCGGTTTTTGCCGCTCAGGAAGCCCATGATCTGCTGTCGTGGCTCAAGGCGTGCGCCGAGCCGGATGTCGAGCGTTCCCTGAAAGCGGCGTTGGCGTGCATCACGCTGAATCTGCCACTGGCTGAGCTGGAGCGTCTGAATCAGGACGAACTGGTCTGGGAAACCCGGGTCATGCAGTTCCGTGGTTATCGTGAGCTCTGGCGCAAGCAAGGGGTGCTGCCGATGTTGCGGCGCCTGCTGCACGACTTTCAACTGCCGCAGATGCTCATTGCCCGCAGTGATGGTGAACGCGTGCTGACCAACCTGTTGCACCTGTCGGAGTTGTTGCAACAGGCCGCGTCGGAACTCGATGGCGAACAGGCACTGATCCGTCATCTGGCCGAGCATCTGGCGCTGTCCGGGCAGGCAGGTGAAGAGCAGATCCTGCGTCTTGAGAGCGACGAGCAACTGGTCAAGGTCGTGACCATTCACAAGTCCAAGGGGCTTGAATACCCGTTGGTGTTCCTGCCTTTCATCTGCTCGGCCAAACCCGTGGATGGCAGTCGATTGCCGCTGCATTACCACGATGAGTCCGGCAAGGCTCGCATCAGTCTGAAGCCCGACGCGGAACTGATCGCTGTGGCGGACACCGAACGCCTGGCAGAGGATCTGCGTTTGCTCTACGTCGCGCTGACCCGCGCACAACACGCTTGCTGGCTTGGGGTGACGGATCTCAAGCGAGGCAATCACAGCAGCTCGGTGCTGCACCTTTCTGCACTGGGCTATCTGTTGGGCGGCGGCGTAACGTTGAACGAATCCAGCGGATTGGCTCGCTGGCTGGACGATCTGCAACAGGATTGTTCAGCGCTGAGCGTTGTTGAAATGCCAGAAGCCACCAGCGAGGTTTACCAGCCTCCGCGTAACGAAGCCACGCTGCGTGCCACCCTTTTACCGAGCCGCAGGGCCAGCGAGAACTGGTGGATCGCTTCGTACAGTGCCTTGCGCATCAGTGACGTGCTGAGCGCTGGCAACGACGAAGCCCCCGACAGTCCGCAAGCGCAAAAGCTGTTCGACGACGAACGCCTCGATCCTGAAGCACCGCGCGAGATCATCGCCGGCGGAGCTGATATTCACCGTTTCCCTCGTGGACCGAATCCGGGAACGTTTCTTCACGGTTTGCTCGAGTGGGCGGGTGAGGAGGGCTTCGCGGTCACCCGCGAGTCGCTCGATGATGCGATCGCCCGGCGTTGCAATCGACGGGGCTGGGAGGGCTGGATCACCACCCTCGGCGACTGGTTGCAACACTTGCTCAAACTGCCACTGCCTGCGGGCCTCGACCAACCGCCAGTGGTGCTTGAGCAATTGAAGCAATATCGGGTCGAGATGGAGTTCTGGTTCGCCAGCCACAAGGTCGACGTGCTCAAGCTCGACGAACAGGTGCGTCAATTCACTCACAACGGTGTGGCCCGGGTCGGCGCCGAAGCGGTGCAGCTCAATGGTATGTTCAAAGGCTTTATCGACCTGACGTTCGAGCACGAGGGCCGGTACTACGTGGCCGATTACAAATCCAACTGGCTGGGCGTCGATGACGCCGCGTACACCGAACGGGCCATGGAGCAGTCGATCCTCGACAACCGTTACGACCTGCAATACGTGCTGTACCTGTTGGCACTGCATCGTCAGCTCAAGGCGCGGCTCGCCGATTACGACTACGACCGGCATATCGGCGGCGCGTTGTATCTGTTTCTGCGTGGAACTCGGGCGCCTGGTGGTGGCGTTTACTTCGCACGCCCACCACGGGAGCTGATCGAGCGTCTGGACATCATGTTCCAGGGTAAACCGCAACCCAGGGCCGAGCCCGCGTGGGTGCAGGGAGAATTGCTATGAATCGGACGTTCGCCGACCTGCTGCCCACGCCGCTGACCGCCGACAGCCTCGCGCAGCTGACACCTCTCACCTGTGCCGATGATCTGCTGCTATTGCTCACCCGCTGGGTCGAGCGCGGATGGCTGCGGGCACTGGACAAGGCATTCGTGGCTTTTCTTCATGAATTGGCACCCGATGTCGATCCGCTGGTGTTGCTCGCCGCCGCATTGACCAGTCACCAGCTCGGCCATGGACATGTGTGCCTGGATCTGTTTGAAACCCTCAAGGCGCCGGATTTCGCCCTGTCTTTGCCTCCGGAAGGGGACATGCAACCCGGTGCATTGCTGCTGCCATCGCAGCTGCTTGAAACACTCGACGGGGCGCACTGGTGCAATGTACTGGCCGGCAGTTCGCTGTTGGCACTGGCCGCCGACGAAGGTGCGTCGGCTCAGGAGCGCCCGCTGGTGTTGTCCGGCAAACGCTTGTACTTGCGGCGCTATTGGGCCTACGAGCGGCGTATCGACAGCGCACTGCGTCAGCGACTCGCGGAGCAGGAAGCGACACCACCCGATCTTGCTCGGCGGTTGGACGCACTGTTCGATCCGGCCCAGCGTGCGGATGTCATCGACTGGCAGAAACTCGCCTGCGCCCTGGCTACCCGGAGTGCCTTCAGCATCATCACGGGCGGCCCGGGCACCGGCAAGACGACGACGGTGGTCCGTTTGCTGGCGTTGCTCCAGGCACCTGCGGTCGAGGCTCATCAGCCACTGCGCATTCGGCTCGCGGCGCCTACCGGTAAAGCGGCGGCGCGGCTGACCGAGTCCATCAGTCAGCAGGTGCAGTCGCTGAAGGTCGCTGACAGTGTCCGGGAAAAAATCCCGACCGAGGTGACCACGGTGCATCGACTGCTCGGCAGCCGACCTGGCACGCGGCATTTCCGCCACCATGCCGGTAACCGCCTGCCACTGGATGTACTGGTGGTCGATGAAGCATCCATGATCGACCTGGAAATGATGGCCAACCTGCTCGATGCCTTGCCGCCTCATGCTCGACTGGTGTTGCTGGGCGACAAGGATCAACTGGCCTCGGTGGAGGCTGGCGCGGTGCTGGGCGATTTGTGCCGTGATGCCGAAGCGGGTTGGTACAGTCCGCAGACTCGCCAGTGGCTGGAAGCGGTGAGCGGCGAATCCCTGCAAGACAGCGGTTTGCAAGAAGGCAGTGACAGCTCGCACCCGCTGGCCCAGCAAGTGGTGATGTTGCGTCACTCACGGCGTTTCGGCGAGGGCAGCGGCATCGGTCAACTGGCGCGACGGGTGAATAAGCAACTCTCGGACGAGGCTCGCCAGTTGCTGGATGCCAAAACCCATGGCGATGTGTTTTCGTTGCCACTTCAGAACGAGCACGACCGGAAACTTGAGCACCTGGTGCTCGATGGACACGGCGAAGGCCCCCACGGTTATCGACACTATCTGAGCATTTTGCGCGATCGACGTCCGGTGAGCGGAACGCCGCTCGAGAACCCGGGTTGGGTCGATTGGGCGCGTGACGTCCTGCGGGCCTTCGATACCTTCCAGTTGTTGTGCGCAGTGCGCAAAGGGCCGTGGGGTGTTGAGGGGCTTAATCAGCGCATCACCGATGCATTGCTCAAGGCGCGGCTGATCGAGAGCGACCAGCAATGGTACGAAGGCCGGCCGGTGTTGATGACTCGAAACGACTATGGCCTCGGGCTGATGAACGGTGACATCGGTATCGCCCTGAAATTGCCCGAGCGCGATGGCCCGGATGCCGGTAAGTCGGTGTTGCGCGTGGCGTTCCCGCGTAACGACGGGCGCGGTGGGGTGCGTTTCGTGTTGCCGAGCCGGCTCAATGATGTCGAGACCGTGTACGCCATGACCGTGCACAAGTCACAGGGCTCGGAGTTTGCCCATACCGCACTGATCCTGCCGGACGCCCTGAATCCCGTGTTGACCAAGGAACTGATCTACACCGGAATTACCCGGGCCAAGGACTGGTTCACCTTGATCGAACCCCGCAGTGGCGTTTTTGAAGAGGCAGTACAACGCAAGGTGAAGCGCTTGAGCGGACTGATGCTGGAACTGGAAGAAGGAAGGGCGCCTCGAGGATGAAGGTGCCTGGATGACCGGCGCTTATTGACCGACCGGTCAGAGGTCGCTGTATCGCTGGTGTTCCAACGCTGTGCTATCGTTGCGGCATCATTTCGTAACGATCCAAGAGAATCCCTGCATGAAGGTGGCTGTCTGGGCGACAGAGCGCGTAGTTGTCTGCAAGCAGGCGTTGCTTGCCGGTGTGCTCTGTTTGCTCACGGGTGTGGCCGCTGCCCAGACTCCAGCCCCTGCGGGGATGGCCGAACAGCGGGCCAAATCCGTCACTCAGGTTGTCCTCGGTATCCTCAGTTATGCGCGCTGGCCGGTAGAGCCGGCGCAGTTGCGCCTGTGCATCGTAGGTCCGACCGAATACACCGATGACCTGGTCAAGGGCACGACCCAGGCCACGGGTCGTCCGGTCATCGTGCGCCGGCTGTTGGCCGACAATCCAGCCATCGTCAGCGAGTGCGACGCGGTCTATATCGGCAAGCTCACCACAGACGAACGCAGCCGGCTATTCGCGTCCCTGATCGGCCATCCGGTGCTGAGCATCAGCGAAGGCGGCGATCAATGCACGGTCGGCAGTCTGTTCTGCCTGCGGGTCGGTGATGAACAAGTGTCGTTCGAGGTCAATCTCGACTCCGTCGCTCGTAGCGGTGTGCGCATTCACCCCAGCGTGCTGCAGTTGTCGCGCCGCAAACCGGCGGTGCCATGAGACGCGACAAATCCACAGGGCGCCCGACCCTCGGCTCGGTCATCGGCCGTGGCAACCTGATTGTGGCGCTGGTCGCCGTGGCAATGGCCAGCGTGTCGTTGACGCTGCTCGGGGTGCTGGCGCTGCGGGTCTATGCCGATCACAACCTGCACTTGATCGCCCGCTCGATCAGTTACACCGTGGAAGCCGCCGTGGTGTTCAACGACAAGGCCGCCGCGACCGAAGCGCTGGCGTTGATCGCCTCGACCGAAGAAGTGGCCGATGCCCAGGTGCTGGACGCTCAGGGCCAATTGCTCGCGCGCTGGCAGCGTCCGGAGAACGGCCTGATTTCCGAGCTGGAGATGCAGGTCGCGCGAGTCATTCTGGAAAAACCCATCAACCTGCCGATCCAGCATCAGGATCGTGAGATCGGGCGGATCTTGCTGATCGGCCACGGCGGCAGCCTGATGCGGTTTCTGTTGAGCGGTCTGGCGGGAATCATTCTCTGCACAGCAATCAGCGCCTGGGTCGCGCTGTACCTGGCGCAGCGTCAGTTGCGCAGGATCATCGGCCCGTTGCACAGCCTGGCGGCGGTGGCGCATGCGGCCCGCAGCGAGCGGGCACTGGATCGACGGGTGCCACGGGCAAAAATTGCCGAACTGGACAACCTCGGCACCGACTTCAATGCCCTGCTCGATGAACTCGAATCCTGGCAAACCCACTTGCAGAGCGAGAACGAAACCCTCGCCCATCAGGCCAGCCATGACAGCCTCACCGGGTTGCCGAACCGGGCCTTTTTCGAAGGCCGCCTGATCCGTGCTCTGCGCAATGCCCACAAGTTGAATGAGCAAGTGGCGGTGCTGTTTCTCGACAGCGACCGTTTCAAGGACATCAACGACAACTTCGGTCATGCCGCCGGCGATGCCGTGCTGGTGGCGGTGGCGAATCGGGTGCGGGCGCAGTTGCGTGAAGAGGATCTGGTGGCGCGTCTGGGCGGTGACGAGTTCGCCGTTCTGCTCACGCCCTTGCACAAGACCGAAGACGCCGAACGCATTGCCGACAAGATCCTCGCCAGCATGGACACCCCGATTGCGCTGCCGGGCGACAGCAGTGTCGTGACGTCGCTCAGTATCGGCATCGCGGTTTACCCCGATCATGGCGTCACGCCTGGCACCTTGCTTGATGCGGCCGATGCCGCGATGTATCAAGCCAAGCGTTTGTCGCGCGGCGCCCAATTCACGGCCGGGACGGAGTACCCGGTCGATTCCGTTCAAACCAGGAGCTGATGCCCGTGTCCTCACTTTCCTTTCGCCTGTTTTCCACTCTGTTGCTGACGGCCATGCTGGCCCTGACCGGTTGCCAGACCGCCCCGCAAAAAGGCCTGACGCCGGCCCAGGTCGCGGTTCTCAAGCAGCAAGGCTTCGAGCTGACCGATGACGGCTGGGAGTTTGGCCTGTCGGGCAAAGTATTGTTTGGCAGCGATGTCGAAAGCCTGAATCAGCAAAGTACCGAAATCGTCGAGCGTATCGGTAAAGCCTTGCTGGGTGTCGGCATCGAACGGGTACGAGTGGATGGCCACACCGACGCTTCGGGCAAGGAAACCTATAACCAGCAGCTGTCATTGCGTCGCGCGAAAAGCGTCGGCAAAGTGCTGACCTCGGTCGGCATGAAAGAAGAGAACATCCAGTTGCAAGGCCTCGGCAGCCGCGAACCGGTCGCCTCCAACGATACCGCCGCCGGCCGCACCGAAAACCGCCGGGTGTCGATCGTGGTCAGCGCCGATTAGTCGGCGAACTGCATCTCTCGAGTTTCACCCATCAACAGCGCCTGATTGCGCTCGGTCACCTCGCGGATGTAATCCCACAACAGGGTGATCCGCTTGAGCTTGCGCAGATCTTCCCGGCAGTACATCCAGAACTGCCGGGTGATATCGATTTCCTCCGGCAGCACCGGCAACAGGCGCGGATCCTGAGCCGCGAGAAAGCACGGCAGAATCGCCAATGAGCGCCCCTGCTGCGCCGCCACGAACTGCGCAATCACGCTGGTGCTGCGTAAATTGGCGCTGGCACCGGGCAACACGTTCGCCAGATACAGCAGCTCCGAGCTGAACGCCAGGTCATCCACGTAACTGATGAATTGATGCTTGCCCAGGTCGGCGGGGCGGCGGATCGGCGGGTGTTTGTCGAGATATTCCTGGGTTGCGTAGAGCTGCAAGCGGTAGTCGCAGAGTTTGCAGCACACGTACGGCCCGTGTTCCGGGCGTTCGAGGGCGATGACGATGTCGGCCTCGCGTTTGGACAGGCTGATGAAGTGTGGCAGCGGCAGGATGTCCACCGAGATCGCCGGGTAGGCGTCGACGAAGTGGCTCAGTTGCGGGGTGATGAAGAAGCTGCCGAAACCTTCGGTGCAACCCATCCGCACGTGCCCGGACAGTGCGACGCCGGAGCCCGACACTTGCTCGCAGGCCATGTGCAGCGTGCTTTCGATCGACTCGGCATAACTCAGCAGGCGCTGGCCTTCGGCAGTCAGCACGAAACCGCTGGTGCGGGACTTTTCGAACAGCAAGGTACCGAGCGCCGCTTCCAGCGAACTGATCCGCCGCGACACGGTGGTGTAGTCCACCGCCAGGCGTTTGGCCGCCGTGCTGGCCTTGCGGGTACGGGCGACTTCAAGGAAAAACTTGAGGTCATCCCAATTCAGCGAGCCTAGAGAGGTGATGTTTTTTTGCATGATGGACGAGCTTATATGTGCGTTCTTATTAGAAGTTTGCACATCTATACTCCAAAAACAGTCCGACAACCAATTCGTGACACACGCCTCATCTCAAGGCGAACCTTTCGCCTTGGCTCCTACGATAAAAACAAGTTCTGGAGACCAGCATGAACGCATCGCTTACGCCCAACGAAACCACGATCCAGAAGGTCAAGCTGCTGATCGACGGCGAGTGGGTCGAGTCGCAGACCACCGAATGGCACGACATCGTCAACCCGGCGACCCAGCAAGTGCTGGCCAAAGTCCCGTTCGCCACCGCCGCTGAAGTCGACGCTGCTGTCAGCGCCGCCCAGCGCGCCTTCCAGACCTGGAAGCTGACCCCGATTGGCGCGCGCATGCGCATCATGCTCAAGCTGCAGGCGTTGATCCGCGAACATTCCAAACGCATCGCCGTGGTGCTGAGCGCCGAGCAGGGCAAGACCATTGCCGATGCCGAGGGCGATATTTTCCGTGGCCTGGAGGTGGTCGAGCACGCCTGCTCCATCGGCAGCCTGCAAATGGGTGAGTTCGCCGAGAACGTCGCCGGCGGCGTCGATACCTACACCCTGCGTCAGCCGATCGGCGTCTGCGCCGGCATCACCCCGTTCAACTTCCCGGCGATGATCCCGCTGTGGATGTTCCCGATGGCCATTGCCTGCGGCAACACCTTCGTCCTCAAGCCATCGGAGCAGGATCCGCTGTCGACCATGTTGCTGGTGGAGCTGGCGATTGAAGCCGGCATTCCGGCAGGCGTGCTTAACGTCGTTCATGGTGGCAAGGACGTGGTTGACGGCCTGTGCACCCACAAGGACATCAAGGCGGTTTCGTTCGTCGGTTCGACCGCCGTCGGCACTCACGTTTATGACCTGGCCGGTAAGCACGGCAAGCGCGTGCAATCGATGATGGGCGCGAAGAACCACGCGGTGGTGCTGCCGGATGCCAATCGCGAGCAAGCGCTCAATGCCTTGGTCGGTGCCGGTTTCGGTGCGGCGGGTCAACGTTGCATGGCCACTTCGGTGGTGGTGCTGGTGGGCGCGGCCAAACAGTGGCTGCCGGATCTGAAAGCGCTGGCGCAGAAACTCAAGGTCAACGCCGGCAACGAGCCGGGCACCGACGTGGGCCCGGTGATTTCGAAAAAGGCCAAGGCGCGAATTCTCGATCTGATCGAAAGCGGCATCAAGGAAGGCGCGAAACTCGAGCTGGACGGTCGCGACATCAGCGTGCCGGGCTACGAGCACGGCAACTTTGTCGGTCCGACCCTGTTCTCCGGGGTCACCACCGACATGCAGATCTACACCCAGGAAATTTTCGGCCCGGTGCTGGTGGTGCTGGAAGTCGACACCCTCGATCAGGCCATCGCGCTGGTCAACGCCAACCCGTTCGGCAACGGCACGGGCCTGTTCACCCAGAGCGGTGCGGCGGCGCGTAAGTTCCAGACTGAAATCGACGTCGGCCAGGTCGGCATCAACATCCCGATTCCGGTACCGGTTCCGTTCTTCAGCTTCACCGGTTCGCGCGGTTCGAAACTCGGCGACCTCGGCCCGTACGGCAAGCAAGTGGTGCAGTTCTACACCCAGACCAAAACGGTCACAGCGCGCTGGTTCGACGACGACAGCGTCAACGACGGCGTGAACACCACCATCAACCTGCGCTGAGGAATGGCCATGAAAATCGCATTTATCGGGCTGGGCAACATGGGCGCGCCGATGGCGCGCAACCTGATCAAGGCCGGGCATTCGCTGAACCTGGTGGACCTGAACAAAACCGTGCTGGCGGAACTCGAGCAACTGGGCGGCACCATTCGCGCTTCGGCTCGCGAAGCTGCTGAAGATGCTGAACTGGTGATCACCATGTTGCCGGCGGCGGTGCATGTGCGCAGCGTCTGGCTCGGTGAAGACGGCGTGCTCGCCGGGATCGGCAAAGGCGTGCCGGCGGTGGATTGCAGCACCATCGATCCGCAGACGGCACGCGATGTCGCGGCGGCTGCTGCCAAACAAGGCGTGGCCATGGCCGACGCTCCGGTGTCCGGCGGCACTGGCGGCGCCACGGCCGGGACGCTGACCTTCATGGTCGGTGCTACCCCGGAACTGTTCGCCACCCTGCAACCGGTGCTGGCGCAGATGGGCCGCAACATCGTGCATTGCGGTGAGGTCGGCACCGGCCAGATCGCCAAGATCTGCAACAACCTGTTGCTCGCCATTTCGATGGTTGGCGTCAGCGAGGCGATGGCACTGGGTGATGCGCTGGGGATCGACACCACGGTGCTCGCCGGGATCATCAACAGCTCGACCGGTCGTTGCTGGAGTTCGGAAATGTACAACCCGTGGCCGGGCATCGTCGAAACGGCGCCGGCCTCACGCGGCTACACGGGTGGCTTCGGCGCCGAGCTGATGCTCAAGGATCTGGGGCTGGCCACCGAAGCGGCGCGTCAGGCCCATCAGCCAGTGGTGCTGGGCGCGGTGGCGCAGCAGTTGTATCAGGCGATGAGTCAGCGCGGGGAAGGTGGCAAGGACTTCTCGGCGATCATCAACAGCTATCGCAAGCCGCAGTAATCGTCGTCAGGCCTGTGCTCGCCACAGGTCTGCACATCCAATGCAGTAGGTGTTGCCGGGAAATCACGTCGGGTGGTTTCCCGGCTTTTTTGTATCAGGCGAACACGAAATATTTGCGCACGGTCTCGACCACTTCCCAGGTGCCTTTCATGCCGGGCTCGACCACGAAGATGTCGCCGGCGCGCAGGTGGATCGGCTCCATGCCGTCCGGGGTAATCACACAGTAGCCTTCCTGGAAATGGCAGTACTCCCACTTCACATAGTCCACCCGCCACTTGCCCGGGGTGCAGATCCAGGTGCCCATGATCTTGCTGCCGTCTTCGCTGGTGTAGGCGTTGAGGTTGACGGTGTGCGGGTCGCCCTCGAGCTTTTCCCATTTGCAGGCGTCGAGTACGGGCAGGGGATGGGTGTCGCGCAGAACGGTGATAGGTGCGGGCATGACGGCTCCAGGCCAAAGGGGGTTGGAGCCGTCACCGTAGCTTTCGCGGGTACTGTCGGAATGTCTGGGGTCGACCTCCAGATGCCTGTAAGCGCTGGGGGCAAGTCTGCGTGACTCGCGAATGTGCACCATCGCTGTGCATATCAGACGGTTTTAGTACAAGCGTGCACTATAAAAGTTCAATCAATTTTTAGACTAAAACGAGATAACCATTCTGACACCTATTGCAAAACAAAATCGTCTGTACTATAACATTCGTACTAAAGAACTATTCCTCAAAACGGAGCTTCATCTGAGTCACGGACAGACTTGAATCGGCTTTTTCTCATCTCGACAACTGACTTGGCCTTTGGCTCAAGTGTGAACCTTTATCTGTTGTTAATGAATAATGACAGTTGAATGAACCGGACAGTTAATAAGTGGCGCGGACGCAATGTCTCGCGTGCTTTGAGTTGAAGCCTTAAATGAACAGTTAATTAATTATTTGTGCACTGGCGGATTTATATCTGCGGGATACGCACGCCTATCGGAATTTTATGTGCCCGGCATCAATGGAATGAGGCTTTATTGTGGACGACATAAACGTAATTGAAGTTTCGACGACTGTTGATAGTTCAAGTGAGCTTGGCCGGCACGTCTGGGTGCGTGCCGGCAGTCGCCTGAAAAACGTGCAGATCGGCGATGACTGCTTCATCGGCTTCAGGTGCGATTTGCAGCACGCGTCGGT
>Ga0068836_104910_pt1 | contig 19778 bp, 14 predicted proteins | sample Hof3ISUMetaT_17_FD_68487 | JGI IMG/M metagenome (GOLD analysis project Ga0068836, IMG submission 68487) | Enriched soil aggregate microbial communities from Iowa State university to study microbial drivers of carbon cycling -... | ecosystem: Environmental > Terrestrial > Soil > Agricultural land... | reverse complement strand
CAGGTCAACGAAGTCGCCCTGCGCGTGGTCGCGGCGTCGAACTCGTCGATGTTCAACTCCGACCAGCAGGCCTCGCGCACCAACAGCGTGGCCGCCGCGATTAACCAGCTCGGCGCCGCCGCCCAGGAAATCGCCCAGAACGCCGCCCTCGCCTCCCAGCACTCAAGCGACGCGCGAAGCCTGGCCGAAGACGGCCAGCAGGTTGTGGATAAAACCATCCACGCGATGCAGCAACTGTCGGCGAAGATCAGCGACTCCTGCGGCAACATCGAAACCCTGAACAGCAACACCGTGAACATCGGGCAGATTCTGGAAGTGATCACCAGCATCTCCCAGCAGACCAACCTGCTGGCGCTCAACGCCGCGATCGAAGCGGCCCGTGCCGGTGAGGCCGGTCGTGGTTTCGCCGTGGTCGCCGACGAAGTCCGCAACCTGGCGCACCGCACCCAGGATTCGGCGCAGCAAGTGCAGAAGATGATCGAAGAGCTGCAAGTCGGCGCACGTCAGGCGGTCGGCATCATGACCGAGAGCCAGCGTGAGAGCGAAAGCAGCGTCGGCATCGCCAACCTGGCCGGCGAACGCCTGGGCAGCGTGACCCAGCGCATCGGCGAGATCGACGGCATGAACCAGTCGGTGGCGACCGCGACGGAAGAGCAGACGGCGGTGGTCGAGTCGATCAACGTTGATATCAACGAGATCAACACGCTGAACCAGGAAGGTGTGGAGAACTTGCAGGCGACTTTGCGGGCTTGTGCGGATCTGGAGCAGCAGGCTGCGCGATTGAAGCAGTTGGTTGGCAGCTTCCGAATCTAAGTCGTTCGAAGCCGTCTTCGCGCTTGAACCCGCGAAGACGGAACAACGCTAGACACGCTTGTCACCTCGGACTGACTCAGGACTGAATTAAGACTAAACTCAGTCCTAGTCCACTCAGCGAGGCGCAGCCCGTGAAGCTTTCATCCCAGATCAAACCCATCAGCTACCTGAAAAGCCATACCGCCGAAATCGTCAAAACGATTAGCGAAAGCCGTGAGCCGCTGGTGATTACCCAGAACGGCGAAGCGAAGCTTGTAGTCATGGACGTCAAAAGTTTTGAAGAGCAGGAAGAAACAATGGCTCTGCTCAAACTGCTTGCCATGGGAAATCGAGAAATTGAGGAAGGCAAGTACAGGGACGTTGAAGACGTTTTCGCAGAGTTGGACAGGATCGACCCCCAATGAGTTTGAAGGTCGTTATTCTTCAGTCCGCCGAAACAGATCTCAAAGATCTTCGCACCTACCTCATCAAACAGTTCTCACCTCAAACCTGGCATAGCACTTATGCCAGCTTGAAGATCGCTATTCGCAGTCTCGCATCCTTACCCTATTCAGGTTCCATTCCCGAAGAAATAGAAAGGCTGAACCTTGGTCAATATCGACAAGTCATCTCTGGCTTGAATCGCATCATTTATGAAGTCCGAGAGCAAACCATCTATATCCATATCATCGCCGATACGAGAAAAAACCTGCCTGCACTCTTGATGAAGCGTTTGCTTCAAGGCAATCCGTGAGTCTGATGCAGCTTCAGAAACTCGACCCCGGCTGCGAAAGAAACTCCAGCTCCTCAACCGTAGACTCCCGCCCCAACACCGCATTGCGATGCGGAAACCGTCCAAACCGCGCAATCACCTTCTGATGCCGCTCGGCATAATCCAGATTGTCGGCAAACACCCCACGCTCCGCTTCCGGCTGTTCAGCCACCAGTTCGATGAATCGCGAGACCGCTTCATTCTGCACCGCGAGGTTTTCGCAGTGTTCGAAGACGAGGTAGATGAAGAGTCGCTGGATCGGCTTCAACTGCCGATCGAAGTCTGCAGCAATCCCCTGAGCCACCAGTTTCTGTGCCCGTAGATCGCCGGAAAAAGCCTTGGGCGTATCGCGAAAGATCATTCGCGGGAGTTGGTCGAGCAGCAGCACCAGCGCCAGCCAACCTTCGGGATGTTGCGTCCACTCGGTCAATTCGCCAGCGAGGGCCTGATCGACAAAAACCCCGAAACGCTCACGCGCTTCGAGGTCCTGGCTGTCTTTCTTGCCGAACCACAACTTGCCCTTTTCAGCCGTTACATCCTTTGCCGATTCGGACTGACCGAACCACCAATCGAGCAACGGCTGCCAGGGCGCGGTCATGGTTTATTCCTTGTGGTACGCCGTGGCGCGGGCGACTTCTTCTTTCGAGCCGAGGAACACCGCTACGCGCTGGTGCAGGCCTTCAGGCTTGATATCGAGAATGCGCTGGTGACCGTCGGTGGAAGCGCCGCCTGCCTGTTCCACCAGGAACGACATCGGGTTGGCTTCGTACATCAGGCGCAGTTTGCCCGGTTTGGACGGCTCGCGGCTGTCGCGCGGGTACATGAACAGACCGCCACGGGTCAGGATGCGGTGTACGTCGGCAACCATCGCCGCGACCCAACGCATGTTGTAGTTCTTTTTCAGCGGGCCTTCTTCACCGGCCAGCAGCTCCGAAACGTAGCGCTGTACCGGAGCTTCCCAGTGACGCTGGTTGGACATGTTGATGGCGAATTCCTGGGTGGATTCAGGAATGGTGATGTCTTCGTGAGTCAGGACGAAGCTGCCCATTTCGCGGTCCAGGGTGAAGCCTTTGACGCCGTGGCCCAGGGTCAGCACCAGCATGGTTTGCGGGCCGTAGATCGCATAACCGGCGGCAACCTGCTGAGTGCCTGGCTGCAGGAAGGCCTTTTCATCCAGCGCTTCGTTCTGGCTCAGGTATTCGTTCGGGCAACGCAGCACGGAGAAGATGGTGCCGACCGGGGCGTTGATGTCGATGTTCGACGAACCGTCCAGCGGGTCGAATACCAGCAGGTAGGCGCCTTTCGGGTATTTGCCCGGGATCTGGTAGGCATTGTCCATTTCTTCGGACGCCATGCCGGCCAGGTGACCGCCCCACTCGTTGGCTTCGAGCAGGATTTCGTTCGACAGCACGTCGAGCTTCTTCTGCACTTCGCCTTGCACGTTTTCCGTGCCCATGCTGCCCAGAACACCGCCCAGGGCGCCTTTGGACACGGCGTGGCTGATCTCTTTACAGGCGCGCGCCACCACTTCGATCAGGAAACGCAGATCGGCAGGAGTGTTGTTGCTGCGGGTCTGCTCAATCAAATAGCGACTCAGGGTAACGCGGGACATGGACGGCTCCGGTGGAATGGGGGGCTAAAAACCCGCGCAGTTTACAGGGAGTCTGAAACCGTAGCGAGCAATGACGCCGGTAACGTGCGTCGGGGGCAATTCCTGCTATCAGACGTGATCGAACCGAGAGAGTTCAGGCACCGGATTCAGCGTAGATGCAAACCCGACGGGTGTGGAGGTCACACCCGTTATATTCACGACTTGGCCGACGGCTTGCGCAGCAGACTGAAGGCCATCGCTGCCAGAAACAGCACACTGAGCAGCAACACCGCCCACAGGCCGAATTTCTTCCAGTTGATATCGGTGGTCGCAGCCGTGGTGGCCGTCGAGGTCTGAGTCGCCAGCGCTTCACCCTGCACCGTGGCCTTGCCCAGCGTGGCCAGTTTCTCCGGTTTGAAATCCGGGATCAGCGTGGTCAGCGGCAGGTTCGCCGTTTTCACGGTCGGATTGCCCAGTGCCAGGCTGTAAGGCCCGTCGCCGCGCGCGAGGAAGATCACCTGCGTGGCGCGCACCGCGTATTTCACGCTCGGCGCCTGTTCGCCGAGACCGCCGCCGCGTTCGTCGACCATGAGTTTCAACTGCTGCACGGTCTGCCCGTAGAGCTGCAATTCGTTCTGCACCACGTCCTGGCCATTCTGGGTCAGGCGATAGAGCAAGCCGCTGCTCAACGGTTGCCACGGCATACTGCTTTCGCGACGCCCCGACAGTGTCACTGGCGCCAGGCTGTTGGCCTGCTTCAGTTCGACCTGCACCCGCTCGATGTTCAGCCCCATCGGCAACTGCCAGGTGTATTCCCCGGCCTTGCCGCTGCTGCCGGCCAGTGCCGGCGACCAGACCAATGGCAGCGGCAGGTTGCGCGGGTCACTGCTTTTCAGTTGCGCCGACGTCAGGACCGGCGCCGAGGCCGGCGAATCCCACAGCAGACGCAGATAGCGCGCCGATTGCCCGGGCAGCGCCACTTCATGTTGCTCGACCCGCTCGTCGGCAAAGGTCAGGCGCGCCACCTGACCTTCGCCCCAGGCTTGCCAGTGCTGCAGGTCGTCGCTGGCCTCGATGCTGAAACGCTGGAAGCCGTCGCGCTCGCTGGTCCAGTCGAGGATCAGTTGCTGCAACGGCGCCTTGATCGCGCTGGCGTCGAGCAGCCAACCGCGCAGCACTTCTTCCCCGGCTTCGAGCTGGCTGGACGGCTGCACTTCCACCAGCGTACCGGTGGTGGTGGATTGCACGCGCACACTCGGCGCGCGCTCGGTGGCATCCGCCGAGTTGTACAGCGGGAACCACTTCACCTCATGCAATTGGCCGTCGTCGCGGGTCTGCGCTGATTCCCGGGCCAGCGCATAGGCCTGCGGTTCTCCGGCGGCGTTGAACACTCGCAGATCGCTGAGATCGGTCTGGCGCGCCTGCAACTGCACGCTCAGCGGCAGTTCGAGGCGATACCACGGGCCGGAACCGCTGACCGACAACGGCACCTGCGCGGCGAAGTCCGCCGGTTTTTCCTGGGCGCCGGCCGCCATGGCCACGCCCAGCAACAGCCACCCGAGATTAAGCTTGCGACTCAAGACGACACTCCTTCGGTTTCCGGGGCCGGTTGGTCCGCCGCCGGTGCAGCTTCAACGCGTTTGGGCGGCAGCGGCGCAAAGTAGCCCACCACCAGCAGCAACACGCCGACGCCGATGAACGAGACGATCCGGGCCAGTCCGCCACGGTTGCTCAATTCGACAAAAATCAGTTTGGCCACCACCAGCGCAATCAGCGCCGCGCCGATCAGCCACACTTCGCGGCGATGGCGCAGGTGCCCGCCGATCATCAGCCCGAGCGCCATCAGCGTCCAGACGATGGACAAGCCGGCCTGCACCAGCATCGATTCGAGCAGCAGATCCAGCTCGAACGGAATGCCCGCCCAATGGTGCGCGGCACGGGTCACCAGCGCGGTGCAGAACGCGAACAGGGAAACGCCAGCAATCAGTTGCGTCGCGTAAGCCGCGTAATCCTGGCGGATCGACAGCTCGGCAACGGCGCTGCGCGACCAGACGTAGACACCGAACAGCGCAAACAGCAGACCCAACTCCAGCGGGTTGAGCAGCGGCACATAAGGCAACGGTTCGGCATTGCCATCGCTGACGCCATTGGCCAGCCAGAACCAGACCAGCATCAACACCGCCAGCGGCGCCGCCGCGTACAGGCGATATTCACGAGGGAACGCTGCCACCGGCCATGGCCACTGACGCGGTGCGGCCATCAGCAACAGATACACACTCGGCAGAATCGCCCAGCCCAGCCAGCGCCAGGCGTTGTATTGCTCGGACAACAGCAGCAGGCCGTAGCGCAACTCCAGCGCCAGCACGCCGATCAGCAGCCAGCAACCGAGCACATGGGCCGTGCTCAGGGCCCGCGCCGACAGCATGGGTGCCAGACGTCGCAGGCTGATGAAATGCACAACGAACACCGCCGCCCACGCCAGCCAGCCGAAATCCGCCGCCGGGTGATAACGCGAATGCCACGCGGCCAGCAACACCAGCCCGGCCGCCGGAATCAGCAAGGTGCAGAGCAACGCGAGCGACGGCCATTTCAGGCGCAAGGCCAGCAGTGCCCACAACGCGGCGCTCAGCGCAGCGACCAGCAGCAACAGTGGCCCCTGCAGATTCAGCGGCGCAAACCGCAGCACTTCGCTGACCCACGCCAGCGCCCACCAACCGGCGCCCCACACCAGCAACACGTCGGACAGTCGCTGCAGGCTCATCACATCGAACGCCGAAGCGTGATTGCCCAATTGCAGGCGCCACGCCCCGATCATCGCCGCCAGACCCAGCACCAGCGGCGTCCAGAATCCGCCATGGGCCAGCGGTCGCAGCCCCTCGCTGGACAGCGGCCCCAACAACTCGGGGCCGGCGAGCAGAAACGCCGCGCCGCCGATCAGTTGCAACAGCAGACCGAAGACAAAACTCACGCGCTGCTTGAGATACAGACTGAGCCAGATGATCAGCAAGCCACTGGCCGCCCATACCGCGCTCGCGGTCTGCCACGGCAGCACAAACAACACCGCCAGATTGATCAGCACCAGACCCGCCAGCAGCACCACCGACAACCCGCGCAGCAGGCGAACATCGCTGCGCACCATCTCGTCGCGCGCCGCCAGCAGCATGCCGGCGATCAACGCCAGACCGATCAACGAAGCGCTGAGCAGACCGCTCCAGCCAGCGCTGAACACCGCCGCCGAATCCTCGCCCGCCCCTTGCAGGCGCAACAGGAACAACGCCCCGCCGAGCAGTTGCACGGCAAACGCGGTGAACAGGAACGTGCGCGATTGCAGGCGCAAGCCGACGAACAAGGTCGCCAGCCCGGCCAATGCCCAACTGATCGCCGTGCCCTGAATAAAGAAGAACAGCGGCGCCAGCAAATACAGGATGGTCAGCCCCAGGCACGCCAGCACCGGCAAGCCCTGACGCTCCCACAGCGAGGTTTGCTCCGGCGACGCCTTGCGCAATTGATAGAAGCTGAACAACAAGGCCGCGCCGAGCATCAATGCGCCCAGCGGCGCAGCGTCGAGCAGGCTGCTTTCGCCAACCCGCAACTGACTGAGAAACGCCAGCGCCGAACCCAGTTGCAGCAGCAATGCGAAAGCCCGGGCCAACGGCCGTTGCTGACGCAAACCGAGCCAGAAAATCCCCGCGCCCTCCACCGCCCAGGCCGCGGACGTCCAGCGCGCATCCAGCCCCAGCGGAATCGCCAGGCTGGCGAAAATCACCCCGAGCGCCAGGCAAGTCTCGCCCAGCAACATCGCCCGACCGCCCATCAGCACTTTGGCCAGGGCCATGTAGATCATGCCCAGCGCCAGCGCACTGAACGCGGCAGCGAATTCCAGATGCTGGACCAGCGCGAATTGCAGGCCGAAACCCACCAGCGGCGGACCGAACAGCATCGTCCCGTCGACGTAATCGCCCTTGCGCGCCGACCAGTGCAGCAGCGCCTCGCGATCGTCGTCCGCCGGGGCGTTCGGCATGTCCAGCAACTTGCGTCGGGCGAACAGCAGGCCGATGGCCAGGTACATCAGGAAGAACAGCATCAGGAACGGCTCGGTGCTCCACAGCAGTTCCGGCGTGTACGAACGCAAGCCCCAGGCGAAACCGATGCCGAAGGTCCCAACGAAGCCGATCAGGTTAAGCAGGCGCCAGGCCTTGAACCAGGCGATGGCTAGAATGCCGGCGTTGAGCAGCGCGAAATAACTGAACAGCGCGACGTGGTTGCCGGCCCCGGTGGAGGTCAGGATCGGCGCGGCGAAACCGCCCAGTGCGGCGACGCAGGCCAGGGCCAGGGAATCCGGGGTGATGGCCAGAATGGCCGAAAACACCGTCACCGCCACCAGCAAGCCCAGCGCGGCAGACGGATCGAGCAGCGGATGCAGACGCATCGCCGCAAACACCGTCAGGTACAGCACCGCGATCCCCGTGCCTTGGAGCATCAAGGCGTAGCTGTTGTTGCGATGGCGCAACCACCAGCCCAGCGCCAGCAAGCCCAACGCTGCTGCTGCAACTCCGGCGTAACGCAATTCGATCGGCACCACCATGCCTTCGGTGGCGTAGCGCAGCAGGAACGCCAGACCGAAGAACAACAGCACCACGCCGACCCGCAGCACGGTGTTGCCACCGAACAGCCAGTTGCGCGCAGCGCTGATGCCGCGCTCGATGAGATTCGGGCCACGGGGCTCGGCGGGTTGTCGGGGTTCAGGTTCAGGCGTAACGGCGTCCAGACGCCAGACATCGACCGGCAGCGGCTGGCTGGATTCACCGGCGGCGACGGCAACAGGTTCGAGTTCGGGTGGCAGTTCCCAGACCAGCTCGGGTTCTGCGGCAGAGGGTTGTTCAACTACCGTGACAGGCTCTACGAATGTTTCGTTGTCCGGCGCGACACTCGGCGGCGCTGACGAATGCACCGGAGCGCCCTCCAGCAGAAACAGTCGCTGTTCGACGCCCTGCAACGCGATCTTCGCGTGATCCAGCTGACGCTGTTGCTCGGCAGCCTGTGAACCGAGCCGCGCGATACGCATCGCCTGGCCGATGGCGAGCCCGAGCAAGGCGCCCAACAGCGCATCGCTGAACGACTCGTCGAGCAGCCAGCCGAGCAGCAGCCCGATCAACATGAACATCCATTGCATGGTCGATATCCCTGAGCAGCCCCGTGGCGGGGCGGAACCAAGGCTCAGTATATCGGCCCGGCCCAACAATCGTGGGGCCGGGCGCACATTTGTCGCTAAAAGTTACTCCAGTGCCTTCCAGATATCCGTGGCGTACTCGCGGATCGTCCGGTCGGAGGAGAACCAGCCCATGCGCGAAGTATTCAGCACCGCCGAACGCCACCAGTTATTGGCGTCGTGCCAGAGCGCATCGACGCGCATCTGCGCCTCCCAGTAGGAGTCGAAATCGGCGCAGACGAAGAACCGGTCGTAATCCACCAGCGAATCGATCAGCCCGGTGTAGCGCGACGTGTCGTCCGGCGAGAACACCCCGCTGCGGATCGCCTGCAACACATCATTGAGGCGATGGGACGCGGCAATGTCCGGCACCGCGCTGAACTCGTGGTTCTGCTTGCGCGCTTCGACCTGCTGGGCACTGAGGCCAAAGATGAACATGTGCTCGGCGCCGATGCTCTCGCACATTTCCACGTTGGCGCCGTCGAGGGTGCCGATGGTCAGCGCGCCGTTCAGGCCGAACTTCATGTTGCTGGTGCCCGAGGCTTCGAAACCGGCGGTGGAGATCTGCTCCGACAGGTCCGCCGCCGGAATGATGCTCTCCGCCAGGCTGACGTTGTAGTTGGGCAGGAACACCACTTTGAGCAGGCCACGCACGGTCGGGTCGTTATTCACCACCCGGGCGATGTCGTTGGTCAGCTTGATGATCAGCTTGGCCTGGTGATAACTCGCCGCGGCTTTGCCGGCGAAGATTTTCACCCGCGGCACCCAGTCGATTTCCGGCTCGGCGCGGATCGCCTGATACAGCGCGACGGTGTGCATCAAATTGAGCAACTGACGTTTGTATTCATGGATCCGTTTGACCTGCACGTCGAACATCGCCGCCGGGTTGACCGCGATCCCCAGCCGTTCATGGATCAGGTAAGCCAGGGCTTTTTTGCTGTGCAGCCGCTGCTCGGCGAAGGCTTTGCGGAAGGCGGGTTTTTCGGCGAACGGCTCAAGATCGAGCAGACGCTCTTCAGGGTTGTCCAGCACGTCGGCGCCAAGGGCATCGACCAACATCGACGTCAGCTCCGGGTTGGCCTGATACAGCCAGCGGCGGAAGGTGATGCCGTTGGTCTTGTTGTTGATCCGCTCCGGATACAGCTTGTGCAGCTCGGCAAATACGGTTTTGCGCATCAGTTGCGTGTGCAGCCCGGACACGCCGTTGACGCTGTGCGAGCCGAGGAACGCGAGGTTACCCATGCGCACCCGACGGCCGTTGTCTTCCTCGATCAGCGACACCGCGCGCAGCACGTCGAAATCGTGGATGCCCTTGGCCCGCAACGAATCGATGTGCTGGGCGTTGATCAGGTAAATGATCTGCATGTGCCGCGGCAGCATGCGCTCCATCAAACCCACCGGCCAGGTCTCCAGGGCTTCGGGCAACAGCGTGTGGTTGGTGTACGACAGCGTGTCGACGGTGACTTGCCACGCCGCGTCCCAGGCCACGTCGTAGACGTCGACCAGTTGACGCATCAATTCGGCAACGGCAATCGAAGGGTGGGTGTCGTTGAGCTGGATCGCCGCGTGATCGCCGAGGGTCAACACCGAGGTGTGCATGTTGCGATGACGGCGCAGCAAGTCCTGAAGCGACGCAGCGACGAAGAAGTATTCCTGACGCAGGCGCAGTTCCTGCCCGGCTTCAGTGCTGTCCGCCGGGTAGAGGACGCGGGAGATACTTTCGGCCCGGGCTACTTCGGCGACGGCGCCCAGGTGGTCACCGGCGTTGAAGCGCTCCAGGTGCAGGTCTTCCATCGCCCGCGCCCGCCACAGGCGCAAGGTGTTGACGCTCGCCCCGCGCCAGCCGACCACCGGGGTGTCGTAGGCAATGGCCCGGACGGTTTCCGCCGGGTGCCAGACTTGCCGGGATTTGCCGCTGGCGTCGGTGACGGTCTCGACGCTGCCGCCAAAGCCGATCGGATAGACCACCTCTGGCCGCTCGAACTCCCAGGGGTTGCCGAAATCCAGCCAGTGCTCGGTCTGCTCCTGTTGCCAGCCATCGACGATGGCCTGCCGGAATAACCCGTGCTCATAACGAATGCCGTAGCCGTGGCCGGCAATACCGAGGGTCGACATGCTTTCCATGAAGCACGCCGCCAATCGTCCGAGGCCACCGTTGCCCAGCGCCGCGTCCGGCTCCAGGATGCGGATGCGCTCGAGATCGACGCCCAGCTCGGTCAGCGCTTCACGGGCAACATCCAGCAGACCGAGGTTGCTCAGGCTGTCGTACAGCAAACGGCCGATGAGAAATTCCAGCGAGAGGTAATACACCCGCTTCTGGCCTTTGCGGTAAATCTGCCGGGTGTGGTCCATCCAGTGCTCGACCATGTGATCGCGCGCCGCCAGGGCAATAGCTTCGAACCAGTCATGGTCGAAGGCGTGATCCGGGTCTTTGCCCACCGCGTAGGTGAGTTTGGTCAGGACGGCGTCGCGGAATGCGGCCACCTCTGCTTCGCGAACTAGTGGTTCTTGAGTCATCGATAGGACCTCGAGCGAGCGGGGAGTTGTCAGAGCCTAGACGGTCTGACCGACGGTAAGGGCTCTGGTTCGGCAGTTTTTACCGAGAGTGTGAGATCGACCGGCAATACTCTGGCGAATGCCTCAATGAATGCAGGGGCCGTGCCGAATTGTCGGACGATGTGCGCGCATGAAGAAAAAATCTGGCGAAAGGTTGTTCAAAAATCCACCAGTCCCGGTATGATCGCGCGCCCTGATGCACACGCCTGGTAAACACCGATGATGAAGCCCAACCTGATCGCCGCAGCCGAGATCGACCGTCTCGATACCTGGGCCAAATATTCGGCCCCGATGTGCGGCTCGTGCGTTTCCAGCTGCTGCACGCTGCCGGTCGAGGTCAAGATCAAGGACCTGGTGCGCATCGGTGTGGTCGACGAGTTCGAATTGGGCGACCCGCCGAAGAACATCGCCAAGCGTCTGCAAAAGGAAGGTCTGGTCGAGCGCTTCAATCAGAAGTCGGGGATCTTCACCCTGCAGCGCATGAGCAACAACGATTGCTACTACCTGGATCGTAAGAGCCGCCTGTGCACCATTTATGACAAGCGCCCGGACACCTGCCGCAACCACCCGAAGATCGGCCCGCGCCCGGGTTATTGCGCGTACAAGCCGAAGGAAGTGGAGCGGGTGCAGAACTCCCGTTCGATCGAGCGCTTCTAAAAGCCGACCCTCACCCCAGCCCTCTCCCGGGGGGAGAGGGAGCCGACCGAGGTGTCTTGCGAAATCCATCGACCTGAAACAACCAGTCGATTATGGATTCGGCACAGCCCGATCAGGTCGGCGTATCTCTTGAGCATCCCCCGATCAGTCCCCTCTCCCTCCGGGAGAGGGCTAGGGTGAGGGGCTCTTGATCTTCAAGGCCTATTCCACATTTTCCCCAGACAAACAAAAACGCCCCCGATCTCTCGACCGGGGGCGTTTTTTTCAGCCTTGGCTAAATCTTACGCCTTGGCTTTCTTGGCAGCGCGGGTACGCTCGCTTTCGTCCAGGATCTTCTTGCGAAGACGGATGGACTTAGGAGTCACTTCGCACAGCTCGTCTTCCTGGATGTATTCCAGAGCCTGTTCCAGGGTGAAGCGAACAGGTGGGACCAGAGCGATGGTTTCGTCTTTACCCGAAGCACGCATGTTGTCGAGCTTCTTGCCTTTGGTCGGGTTCACACCCAGGTCGTTGTCGCGGGAGTTCTGACCAACGATCTGACCGTTGTAGATCTCCTGGCCGTGTTCTACGAACAGCTTGCCACGAGCCTGCAGGGTTTCCAGGGAGTAGGTCAGTGCCTTGCCGGTTTCAACCGAAACCAGAACGCCGTTCTGACGGCCGGACATGTGGCCCGACTTCACTGGAGCATAACGGTCGAAGATCGAGGTCAGGATGCCAGCACCGTTGGTCAGGGTCAGGAACTGGTTACGGAAACCGATCAGACCGCGAGCAGGGATGTTGTATTCCAGACGAACACGGCCCTTGCCATCCGGCACCATGTTGCTCAGGTCGCCTTTACGCAGACCCATCTCTTCCATGACCTTGCCCTGGGATTCTTCAGGGATGTCGATGGTCACGTTTTCGAACGGTTCCTGCTTCACGCCGTCAACTTCACGGATGATCACTTCAGGACGGCCCAGGGCCAGCTCGAAGCCTTCGCGACGCATGGTTTCGATCAGTACCGAGAGGTGCAGCTCACCACGGCCGGATACCTTGAACTTGTCAGCCGAGTCGCCTTCTTCAACGCGCAGTGCAACGTTGTACAGCAGCTCTTTGTCCAGACGATCCTTGATGTTACGGGAGGTCACGAACTTGCCTTCTTTACCGCAGAATGGCGAGTCGTTTACCTGGAAGGTCATGGAAACGGTTGGCTCGTCAACGGTCAGAGGCTTCATCGCCTCGACGTTGTTGATGTCGCACAGGGTGTCGGAGATGAACAGCTCGTCGAAACCGCTGATGCAGACGATGTCGCCAGCTGCAGCTTCTTCAACGTCAACGCGGTGCAGACCGTGGTGACCCATCAGCTTCAGGATACGACCGTTGCGGCGCTTGCCGTCGGCGCTGATAGCGACAACCGGGGTGTTCGGCTTGACGCGACCACGAGCGATACGGCCAACACCGATAACACCCAGGAAGCTGTTGTAGTCCAGAGCGGAGATCTGCATCTGGAACGGACCGTCACGGTCAACAGCCGGAGGCGGAACGTGGTCGACTACCGCCTGGTACAGCGCGGTCATGTCTTCGCCCATGGCGGTGTGGTCCAGACCGGCGATGCCGTTCAGGGCCGAAGCGTAAACAACCTGGAAGTCCAGTTGTTCTTCGGTGGCGCCCAGGTTGTCGAACAGATCGAAGATCTGGTCCAGAACCCAGTCAGGACGCGCGCCCGGACGGTCAACCTTGTTGATGACCACGATTGGACGCAGGCCGGCTTCGAAAGCCTTCTTGGTCACGAAACGGGTTTGCGGCATAGGGCCGTCCTGGGCGTCGACCAGCAGCAGCACGGAGTCAACCATGGACATTACACGTTCAACTTCGCCGCCGAAGTCGGCGTGGCCCGGGGTGTCCACGATGTTGATGTGGTAGCCGTTCCAGTTGATGGCGGTGTTTTTCGCCAGAATGGTAATGCCGCGCTCTTTTTCCTGGTCGTTGGAGTCCATCACGCGCTCGTCGTTGAGCTCGTTGCGCTCCAGGGTGCCGGATTGACGCAGGAGTTTGTCTACCAGGGTGGTCTTACCATGGTCAACGTGGGCAATGATGGCGATGTTGCGTAGATTTTCGATCACTTGTGTATCTCGATCAGAGGATTCGGTTTGCTGACAAGTCTTGGCAGCGATTGACAGTAGTGTCCGGCATGGCCGTTACAGCTTGACGGCGGTGTCGGGGGGCCGGTGACGCAGGCCACAGGCAAACAGCCCCGGGCACTTAGCTCGGTCGATAAACGCGCACATTGGCATGCCCCTCACTGAGCAAATGGTGGGCATGCAGGCGACTCATCACGCCTTTGTCGCAATACAGCAGGTACTGGCGAGTAGGGTCCAGTTCCTTGAAACGAGCGTTCACTGCGTAGAACGGCATCGTCTGTACCTCTATGCCGGCGAGCTCCAGCGGGTCATCCTCGGCGGCATCCGGGTGGCGGATGTCGATGACGATCTGACCGGCCAGCGCTTCGCTGACTTCTTCGATCTGCAAATCCTGGCCCAATTCGTCGATCACCCGATCGATCGGCACCAGTCTGGCGTTTGCGAGCGCACGCTCAAGCACCGCCATGTCGAATTCCTGCTCTTCGTGCTCGACCCGGCCACGCTTGGCGGCGGTCTTCGGGTTGACCGAGATGACGCCGCAGTATTCCGGCATGTGCCGGGCGAAATCACCGGTACCGATCTGGTCGGCCGTGTCGATGATGTCCTGCTTGTGGGCGACGATCAGCGGCCGCAGGACCAGTTTGTCGGTGACGCAATCGATGACCGACAGGTTCGGCAGCGTCTGGCTCGACACCTGGGAAATCGCTTCACCGGTGACCAGCGCATCGATGTGCAGGCGTTCGGCAATGCTCGACGCTGCGCGCAACATCATACGCTTCAATACGACGCCCATATGACTGTCGTCGACCTTGCCGAGAATTTCGCCCAGGACTTCTTCGAATGGAACACTGACAAATAGCACGCGTTGCGAGCTGCCGTACTTCTTCCAGATGAAATGCGCGACTTCCATTACGCCCAATTCGTGAGCACGACCGCCCAGATTGAAGAAGCAGAAGTGCGTCATCAGGCCGCGACGAAGGATCTGGTACGCGGCCACCGTCGAGTCAAAACCGCCGGACATCAATACCAGCGTCTGCTCCAGCGCACCGAGCGGGTAGCCGCCGATGCCATTGTGCTGGCTGTGAATCACGAACAACCGTTTGTCGCGAACTTCGATGCGGACTTCGATCTCCGGCTGTTTCAGGTCGATTCCGGCAGCGCCGCACTCACGGCGCAGCTTGCTGCCGACGTATTTTTCGACGTCCATCGAGCTGAACGCATGCTTGCCCGCACGCTTGCAGCGCACCGAAAAGATCTTCCCGGCCAATGCATCGCCGTAGTGCTGCTTGCACTTTTCGGTGATGTCGTCGAAGTCGCCCAGCGGGTACTCGTCGATCTGCAGAAAGTGCGCGATGCCCGGCATGCAGGTCAGGCGCTCGCCCATCTCTTTCAGGGCCTTGGGGTCGGTGACGCGGGTTTCCAGCTCGAGGTTGTCCCACACACCGTTCACCACCACGGCCGGGTCCAGGTCGCGGAGCACGGTGCGGATGTTCTTGGCCAGCTGGCGGATGAATTTCGTCCGGACAGGTCGGCTTTTGATGGTGATCTCGGGGAAGACTTTTACGATTAGTTTCATGAAAACAGCGCGCGCAGGGCCAGCCGAAAAAGGGGGGCGCGGATTATAGCGGAAATTGCTCAAGGTTTAACCAGTTAATGTGCAGAAGGTTTTGCACGCACCAAAACGGATCATTTTTCGATTTGAGCGCTACATTAAAGGGCGAGATTTTCGTCTTTAAGGCACTTTCGACCTTTAGAAGCGTGAATTTGGGGCAAAAAACCCATGCTGGGGCACTGGCATGCAATTTGCTCCCTTGTGAGGCAGGTTGCCTTGGCAGAGTATTCGCGCCGGCATCACCACTATTAAGGGCATCCACTACCCGCCCTAATTCACCCGGAGGACACTATGTCGAAGTCGGTTCAACTCATCAAAGATCATGACGTCAAGTGGATTGATCTGCGCTTCACGGACACCAAAGGCACTCAGCACCACGTGACCATGCCGGCTCGCGATGCGCTGGAAGACGACTTCTTCGAAGTTGGCAAGATGTTCGACGGTTCCTCCATCGCTGGCTGGAAAGGCATCGAAGCCTCCGACATGATCCTGCTGCCGGACGACGAAACCGCCGTTCTGGACCCGTTCACCGAAGAGCCGACCCTGATCCTGGTCTGCGACATCATCGAACCTTCGACCATGCAAGGTTACGATCGCGACCCGCGCGCCATCGCCCGCCGCGCCGAGGAATACCTGAAGACCACCGGTATCGGTGACACCGTATTCGCCGGTCCAGAGCCAGAGTTCTTCATCTTCGACGAAGTGAAGTTCAAGTCCGACATCTCCGGTTCCATGTTCAAGATCTACTCCGAGCAAGGCTCGTGGATGTCCGATCAGGACGTGGAAGGCGGCAACAAAGGCCACCGTCCAGGCGTGAAAGGCGGCTACTTCCCGGTTCCGCCGTTCGACCACGACCACGAAATCCGTACCTCCATGTGCAACGCACTGGAAGAAATGGGCCTGACCGTTGAAGTTCACCACCACGAAGTGGCAACTGCCGGCCAGAACGAAATCGGCGTCAAGTTCAACACCCTGGTGAAGAAAGCCGACGAAACCCAGACCCTGAAGTACGTTGTGCACAACGTTGCCGACGCCTACGGCCGCACCGCGACCTTCATGCCGAAGCCGCTGTACGGCGACAACGGTTCGGGCATGCACGTTCACATGTCCATCTCCAAAGATGGCAAGAACACCTTCGCGGGTGAAGGTTATGCCGGCCTGTCCGACACCGCCCTGTACTTCATCGGCGGCATCATCAAGCACGGTAAGGCCCTGAACGGCTTCACCAACCCGGCCACCAACTCCTACAAGCGTCTGGTGCCAGGCTTCGAAGCTCCAGTAATGCTGGCCTACTCGGCTCGCAACCGTTCCGCCTCGATCCGTATTCCTTACGTCAACAGCCCTAAAGGCCGTCGTATCGAAGCCCGCTTCCCGGATCCGGCTGCCAACCCGTACCTGGCTTTCGCAGCGCTGCTGATGGCAGGTCTGGACGGTATCCAGAACAAGATCCACCCAGGCGATGCTGCCGACAAGAACCTGTACGACCTGCCGCCTGAAGAGGCGAAAGAGATCCCGCAAGTTTGCGGCAGCCTGAAAGAAGCCCTGGAAGAGCTGGACAAGGGCCGTGCGTTCCTGACCAAGGGCGGCGTGTTCTCCGACGACTTCATCGACGCTTACATCGCGCTGAAATCCGAAGAAGAAATCAAGGTCCGCACCTTCGTACACCCACTGGAATATGAGCTGTACTACAGCTGCTGATCCGGTAGCGCCGCGCTACGCGGCGTGACAAGAAAGAGGCCTCCTGCGGGAGGCCTTTTTTGTGGGCCGTTTCCGACAACGTCTTGCTCATTCTCCTCGGCCATTCACGGCATCGTCCGGCATTAATTCATTCGAGTTGCTCGTAGCCTGTACTGCCTGGCAATAACTCGATGGATTGAACAATGAAGACCTGCCTGCTGGTACCCCTGCTCATCACCCTGACTACAGCGTTGCCGGGCTGCAGCCCTGCATCATCTACGACAGGCGTCGAACGTAAAATCCTGCTGCAAACCAGTTCATCCTGGGACGGCACGCCTTACATTCGATACCCCGAATCCGCGCCTGAACTGTCACTGCTCAAACTCAAGATACCTGCCAATACCGAACTCGACTGGCATACCCACCCAATCCCCAACGCGGCCTATATTCTCGAGGGCGAATTGACAGTGGAGAGCAAGGACCATGGCAAGATCCAGCGCTTCAAACAGGGCGACGCGCTGGCTGAAATGGTCAATATCACGCATCGTGGAAAAACCGGAAACAAGCCGGTAGAACTCATTGTGTTCTATGCTGGCAGCCAGGGTATTCCATTGTCGGAGTAATCCTCGCTGCCCACAGGGAGGCTGAATGCGGCCGTTATCAATGCTTTTGCTGCTGTGTTTGGCTTTTCCAGTGACGGCTCAGATTTATAAATACACCGACGCCGAAGGCAACACCGCATACAGCAATCAACCGCCAGACGGGGTCAAGGCGTTACCGGTCGAGTTGCCGCCACTCAACAGCGCCGAGAGCCAGCAGCCAAAAGATCCGACCCTGCCCGCCAAAGCGGCCAACTCTGAACAACCCCACGACACTTACCAGAGCCTGGTGCTCACCGGCCTTCCCACCACCGAAGCCCTGCGCGCCAACAACGGCACCTTTACCGTCAACGTACTGGTCAACCCTCGCCTGCAAGGCGCGCATCTGTTCAGGCTGTTGCTTGACGATCAACCCTACGGCCAACCGAGCAACGTGCCGATCCTGCAACTGGTCAACATCGATCGCGGCACCCATAGGCTTGCAGTGCAGGTCATCGATGGGGAAAAAATCGTCCAGCAGAGCCCCACGGTGACTTTCACCGTGCAACGGGTGCATAAACCGTGAGGGCATGGATATTGATCGCGTGCCTGATCGCGCCGCCTGCGTCGGCCGAGGTCTTTACCTACATCGACGGCCAGGGCAATCGGGTATTCACCGACCAGCCAAAACCCGGTAACGCCAAACGGGTGCCGCTGGCGACCGGCAATCGCATGTCCGCCCCGGACACCGCACCCGCCATCGCGGCGAGGAAGCCAACGCAGGAAGCCTTGTTCCGCTATGACATGCTCCGCGTCCTGGTGCCGGAACCCGATGACACGGTGCGCAGTACCGAAGGCGAAATCATCGTCAGCGTGACCAGCGAGCCCGGCTTGCAACAAGGACACCTTTATCGATTGCTGCTTGACGGGCAACCCACTGCCGAACCCGGTCCGAGCCCGGTCTTTCCATTGAGCAATATCGACCGCGGCACCCATCAGTTGTCCGTGGAGATCCTCGACGCACAGGGTCGCACCGTCGAGCGCACCGCCAATCAGCCTTTTCACATGTTGCGCATTTCGCTGGCCCAGAAGCGCAAAGCCAAGCCCTGCATCCTCAGCGATTATGGCCAGCGCTCGGAATGCCTGCTTCGCGACAAACCCGCGGAAGAAAAAAACGCATTTCTCCGACTTTTTTAACGTCGCCGAGCTTTGAGCACTATATTGGTGCAATAGATTGCACGAGCGCCCGACTACATCCCATTTTGGTTCGAAAGTACCCGGCAAGAGTCCCATTGCGCCACGCAATCGAGCGCCAAACCCCCATTTCAGGCTTTTGGCGCTTCTTTTCGGAGCCTTGGTTTGGTTTTTGCATTTTCCCCGTACCAGCTTCTAATTCATGCGCCAAAAGAGGTCCTGAATGACCATCAGCGACGCACTGCATCGTTTGTTACTCGATAACCTGACCACCGCAACCATCCTGCTCGACGCCGAATTGCGCCTCGAGTACATGAACCCGGCGGCGGAAATGCTCCTGGCCATCAGCGGCCAGCGCAGCCATGGACAATTCATCAGCGAGCTGTTCACCGAGTCCACCGAAGCGCTCAATTCCCTGCGCCAAGCCGTGCAGCAGGCGCACCCCTTCACCAAGCGCGAAGCGATGCTAACCGCCCTTACTGGCCAGACACTGACCGTCGATTACGCGGTCACGCCGATCCTGAGCGGTGGCGACACGATGCTGCTACTGGAAGTGCATCCCCGTGACCGCCTGTTGCGAATCACCAAGGAAGAAGCGCAGCTGTCGAAACAGGAAACCAGCAAGATGCTGGTGCGCGGCCTGGCCCACGAAATCAAGAACCCCTTGGGCGGGATTCGCGGCGCGGCGCAATTGCTGGCCCGCGAACTGCCCGAAGAAAGCCTTCGCGACTACACCAACGTCATCATTGAAGAAGCGGACCGCCTGCGCAATCTGGTCGACCGCATGCTTGGCTCAAACAAGCTGCCATCGCTGGCCATGTGCAACATCCATGAAGTGCTGGAGCGCGTCGGCCAACTGGTCGAGGCCGAAAGCCAGGGCTGCATCACATTGGTGCGCGACTACGACCCGAGCATTCCGGACGTACTGATCGATCGTGAGCAGATGATCCAGGCGGTGTTGAACATCGTGCGCAATGCCATGCAGGCCATCAGCAGCCAGAACGAGCTGCGCCTGGGCCG
>Ga0068836_190175_pt1 | contig 22378 bp, 17 predicted proteins | sample Hof3ISUMetaT_17_FD_68487 | JGI IMG/M metagenome (GOLD analysis project Ga0068836, IMG submission 68487) | Enriched soil aggregate microbial communities from Iowa State university to study microbial drivers of carbon cycling -... | ecosystem: Environmental > Terrestrial > Soil > Agricultural land... | reverse complement strand
CTCGACGCCATCGCCGCCTGCTTCATCGGCGGCACCTCGATGCGCGGCGGTTCCGGCACAGTCTACGGCGCCCTCCTCGGCGCCCTGGTCATCACCAGCCTGGACAACGGCATGTCCATGCTCGACGTCGACAGCTACTGGCAGATGATCGTCAAGGGCAGCATTCTGGTGTTGGCTGTCTGGGTGGATGTGAGTACGCGGACTGGGCGGCGTTGACAGGCTGCTGCCGTCACAGGCCTTTATCCGGAGCGGGCCAAAGCCTAAATTGGCGTCCATGGCACCGGATCAAGTCGGTGCAATTTCATGGATAACCGAGGAAGTACAGATGGCACGCATTGTCAGGATTCATGAATACGGTGACGCGAGCGTCCTGAAACTGGAAAACGTCGACGTCCCGGCGCCCGCTGCGGACGAAGTGCAGATCGAGGTCAAAGCCTTTGGCCTGAATCGCGCCGAAGTGATGTTCCGCAACCACGCTTATCTGCAGGAAGCGGAGTTCCCCAGCCGTCTCGGCTACGAAGCCGCGGGTGTGGTGGTCGCGGTTGGCGCCAACGTCAGTGAATTCAACATCGGTGATGCCGTCAGCCTGATTCCGCCGCTGGACATCGCGCGCTGGGGTACTTACGGCGAACTGGCCAACGTGCCCGCCCACCTCACCGTCAAACACCCGCAGAACCTGTCGTTTGAACAAGCGGCGGCGTCCTGGATGCAATACGTCACCGCGTGGGGTGCGCTGGTCGAACAGGCCAAATTGCAAAAGGACGATTTCGTGATCGTCACCGCCGCCTCCAGCAGCGTCGGCCTGGCAGCCTTCCAGATCGCGAAAATGGTCGGCGCCACCTCGATTGCCGTCACCCGCACCCGCGCCAAGAAACAGGCTTTGCTCGACGCCGGCGCCGCGCACGTGATCGTCAGCGATGAAGAAGACATGGTTGCAGCCGTCATGGCGCTGACCGACGGCAAAGGCGCGCGGGTGGTGTTCGATCCGGTGGGCGGCCCGTCGTTCGAACCGCTGACCCAAAGCATGGCGCGCGGCGGCATCCTGCTGGAGTACGGCGCATTGAGCCCTGAGCCGACGCCGTTCCCGCTGTTCACCGTGTTGGGAAAATGCCTGACCCTCAAGGGTTACCTCTACTCGGAGGTCGTCTCCGATCCGGCCACCCTGGCACGCGCCAAGACTTTCATCGGCGACGGGCTGGCGTCAGGTGCGCTGCAACCGGTCATTGCCAGGACATTCGCCCTGGATGACATTCAGGAAGCGCATCGCTTTCTTGAGGCCAATCAACAGGTCGGGAAGATTGTCGTCACGGTTTGAGGTGACGAGTCCCCTGCTCTTCTGTTTGCGGTAGAAACGACGAAAGCCTGCTTTGAAAAAAGCAGGCTTTCGTCTATCCGGCATTCGGTTATTTCTGATGCGCCGTCAGTGCGGCATAGCCGTTCATCAAGTTGCGGTAGTTCGGAATGCGCTGGGACAGCAGGTTCCCCAGGCCTTCGATGTCGTTGCGCCAGTCGCGGTGCAGTTCGCAGGCCACCGAGAACCAGTTCATCATCTGCGCGCCGGCCTGGGTCATGCGATTCCATGCGGCTTGTTGCACGGTGGTGTTGAAGGTGCCGGAGGCGTCGGTCACCACGAACACGTCAAACCCTTCCGCCAGCGCCGACAGGGTCGGGAACGCTACGCACACATCGGTCACGACACCGGCAATGATGATCTGCTTGCGGCCGGTGGCCTTGATCGCCTTGACGAAGTCTTCGTTGTCCCAGGCGTTGATCTGGCCTGGACGGGCGATGTATGGCGCGTCCGGGAACATTTCCTTGAGTTCCGGCACCAGCGGGCCGTTCGGGCCTTGTTCAAAACTGGTGGTGAGGATGGTCGGCAATTCGAAGAATTTGGCCAGATCGGCCAGCGCCAGCACGTTGTTCTTGAACTCGTTTGGCGAGAAGTCCTGAACCAGAGAAATCAGGCCGGTCTGGTGGTCAACCAGCAGTACTACGGCGTCGTCTTTATTCAGGCGGTTGTAGGTTGGAGTGCTCATGTGTGAATCCCTTTTTAGTTGTGGAAGTGCGTTTGCGTTCAAGATGGGCACAGATTACTGACTCGCCTGAAAGCGATAAATCGTCTGAAAAGCGTTTCACCGTCAACTCAAAACGGACAATTCGCTCAAACTGCCGAGCAGATCACACAGCCAGCCCGACCTTCCCCCCGATCCTTGTCATACTGTTCACTCGCTCACAACGACACCCAGGGAATGTTGATGCCCGGACGCAACACGCAAGCGCCCACCCCAGATGAAACACCGCGCGCGCCTCGCCAAGGCGTGAAGGCCGGCTCGACCTTTCGCCTGACCGTCAGTTTCATGCTGATGGTGGTCGTGGCTTTTTTGACCGTCGAGAGCTGGAGGACGTGGCGCGATTACCGTTCGGTGTTTGCTTCCGCACGCGATTCGGTGACCAACCTCGCCCGCGCCACGGCGCAACACGCCGAGGACACCATCCGCCAGGTCGATGTGCTGACCGCCGGGCTGGCCGAGCGGGTTGAAGGCGATGGGCTGCAGAACCTGGATGTGGCACGGATTCACAAGCTGCTCATCCAGCAGTCGAAAATCATGCCGCAGCTGCATGGCCTGTTCATCTACGGCCCGGACGGCCAGTGGATCGTGACCGACAAGGAGGTCACGCCCGAAACCGCCAACAACGCCGACCGCGATTATTTCCAGTACCACCGCACCCATGAAGACCGGCATGTGCGCATTGGTCAGGTGGTGGAAAGCCGTTCCACCCACGACCTGATCATTCCGATCTCGCGGCGTTTGAACAACCCCGACGGCTCGTTCGCCGGCGTGTTGCTGGGGACAGTCAAGGTCAGCTATTTCGTCGACTACTACGGTGACTTCCGCATCGATGACAAAGGCGCGCTGGTGCTGGCGATGCGCGACGGCACGATCCTCGTGCGCCGGCCGTTCATAGCTTCCGTAGTCGGCAAAAGCCTGGCGAACAGCGAGATCTTCAAGACCTACCTGCCCAACGCCAACCAGGGCATTGTCCAGATCAGGGCGGTGGTCGACGACACCGAGCGCCTTTATGGCTATCGCGCGCTGACCACCTACCCGCTGGTGGTCGAAGCCGGTTTGTCCCGTGACTCCATCATCGCGCCGTGGCGCCAGGACCTGCTGAAAAACGGCTTCGTGCTGGTGTTCCTGATTCTGGTCCTGGCCTGTTTCGGGCTCATCGTTCTGAGCCAGTTGCGTCAGCGGATGGCGATGGAACGGGAGATTCGCTCGGCGCACAAAACGATGCGCGACATGGCGCTGACTGACAGCCTCACAGGCCTCGGCAACCGTCGGCGGCTGGACGCGGCGCTGACGGACGAGATTCGCCTGGCCCGGCGTCAGGGTTCGCCGCTGTCGTTGATCATGCTCGATGTCGACTACTTCAAGCGCTACAACGACCAGTACGGTCACGCTGCCGGCGACGACTGCCTGATCGCGGTCGGCGACGGCATCCGCAAAGCGCTCAAGCGGCCCTCGGACCTGGCCGTGCGCTACGGCGGCGAAGAGTTCACCGTGCTGTTGCCCAACACCGACAACGCCGGGGCGATTCAGGTGGCCGAAGATATTCTGCAGACCATTCGTTCGCTGGAGCTTGAACATGCCGGGCATCCGCTGGGGTATGTCACCGCGAGTGCGGGGATCACCACGCGCTATCCGGTTGACGATGCGGTGACCCCGGCCACTTTGCTCAAGTCGGCGGACACTTGCCTCTATCAGGCCAAGCAACAGGGCCGGAACCGCTGGTGTTCGGCGCAGGCATCCCGGCAAATACCGCCGATTGCGGCCATGCCGCGTACCGATCGCTGAGAGCAACTACCACCCGCCAATTCCAGCGTCCTTCAAGTACATAAGCAGCGTCCTACATCAGCCGTCCCTCACGCCTGATTACGTGGGCGCCCTCGCCTTCGATACCGTCTGCTGCCTGCTCCGGACAGAACACAGACGATGCGAAGAAAAGGCGTCTTTCCACTGGACCACCCATAAGATCGACTCAAGCAACCAGGCACGAGAGGTGTCCATGAAACACAAGAAGCCAAAAGCTCAACCAGCGCTTGCTTCCAGACTTCGTGCCGAAGAGCCCGGTTTGCCCATCAGGGTTTCCGCTAGTCAGCGGCATTTTTTGAAAGTAGCCGCAACGTGTGGCAAAGAAATGGAGCCTGATGGTTGGCTCGCCGGTTGCGGGAAGACACCGTAACGATTTATTTACCGGCTCAACCTTGGAATCGGCCCACACTCCCTCATATCAAGGAACATCTGCGACCCATTCGAGAGGAAGGACATGCCATGACCACTCAAACCGAAACTGCGATTCTCGCCGGCGGCTGCTTCTGGGGCATGCAGGATCTGTTGCGCCGCTACCCCGGCGTGCTGCAGACGCGGGTCGGTTACACCGGCGGCGATGTGCCGAACGCCACTTACCGCAATCATGGCAACCACGCCGAGGCCATCGAAATCGTCTTCGACCCCGCCGTGATCAGCTATCGGCAGATCCTTGAGTTTTTCTTTCAGATCCACGACCCGAGCACACCCAACCGTCAGGGCAACGACCTCGGTCCGAGCTATCGTTCGGCGATCTATTACCTGAACGAGCAGCAACGCGATATCGCCGAAGACACTGCGGCCGATGTCGACGCGTCAGGCCTGTGGCCAGGCCGGGTGGTCACCGAAATCGAACCGGCGGGGCCGTTCTGGGAAGCGGAACCGGAGCATCAGGATTACCTCGAGCGCATTCCGAATGGCTACACCTGCCACTTCATTCGCCCGAACTGGAAGCTGCCGAAACGCGGTTGAGCTCCAGCGGAATCAGTGCGCAGCGCGGTGTTCATCGCGTTGCGCCTGATCCCTTTCCTCGCCGCACTGTGAGTGCAACGCAGACAAATCATAGACATCTACCCAGCTTGATCTAGCCTTGAAGGACATCACGCGGGAGTAGAACACCATGCCCCTCGTTCCCCGAAACCTGCTCGTCCTGCTGACTCTCGTCTGCATGGCAGCGCAGGCTCAGGACGCAGATCCGCTTCAGCCGCCGGCCATCCTTCCCCTGCCATCCGAATCGGCGCCGCAACTCATCGCCTACCCGCCGCTCCCCGAGCCGCTCGCGCGCGGTGTTGTCATCATCCAGTATCGAACCGAACACGCCCGGATCATGCCGGTATTTGGCAAAGCGGCAGCGGATGTGTCACCTCGACTCGGTCACCTGCATGTCACGGTCGACGACTGGAAAGGCACGTGGGCGCACACCAGTGAAGATCCGATCATCCTGGTGGGGCTGACACCGGGCAAACACAAGGTTCTGCTTGAAGTGGCGGACCCGACTCACCGGATTCTCACCCGTGCGACAGTGGATTTTGTCGTTCCCGAGAAAACGCCCTGAAGAGGCCATACATCGAATAGCGCCCATGCCATCCACGCTCATCAGCCTCGTCACCTGGCTTGCCCTTGTAACGCCTGCCCAGGCTGACACCTGCCCTGCCGGCGAAAAACAAGTGTGTCTCGACAGCTGCATTTGCCTGCCGGACCCGGGGCGTCTGTCTGAAGACCTGTTCCTGATCGCGGCACCCGCTCTGGCGATGGGATTGACTCAGGCCCGCGCCGAAGCCGCCAGCACCGACATCAAACCGATTCCCCCGCACATCCGGGAGCAACTGTTGCGCTGGTATGACCCCGGCGTCCTCGATACCGTGCATTACAAGGTCACCAACGACGGCCAATACAACGCCGCAACGGCCATCCTGCAGAACCCGGATGTCGGAGCGGTTACGCTGATCGACATCATTCTGTTCCGCGACGCTGAGACAGCAGAGCAGAACGTGGCGCTCTGGGCGCACGAACTGAAGCACGTGCAGCAGTTTCAGGAATGGGGAGTCGACGGGTTTGCGCAGCGCTACACGCAGGATTTCAACGCGGTCGAGGCACCGGCCTACGCGATACAGGGCGAAGTCAGACGTTGGCTGCGAGCCGAAGCCCGGTGATCGGACATCCCCAGCGTCCATGCCGGGGATAATCCCATCGTTCAAGCACCAGAAAAAACCTAGGCCTTGCCCGCCGCTACCGCTGCCCTCACCTGCCCATGCTGCCGCGTGGTCACCAGCCCGATAAAGGAAATTGCCAGCGCCAGGCCGATGGTCGACGTCACTTCCAGACGATGCTCGGGCGTCACCATCATCACCGCCAGCGCGGCGCAGATGAACGCGATCACCAGCCACGTCAGCCATGGAAACAGCCACATGCGAAACGTCAGCTCGACGTTCTGCCGACGCAGCATCCGGCGCATGCGCAATTGCGAAACCGCGATCACCAGATACACCAGCAACGCAATCGCGCCGGAGCTGGCGAGCAGAAACTGGAACAGCCCAGCGGGCATGAAATAGCTGAACAGCGTCACCCCGGCACCGATCACGGTGCTGGCAATCACCGCCGCTCTCGGCACACCCGCTGCGGAGGTCACCTTCAGCGGTTGCGGGGCATCGCCGCGACGCCCCAGCGAGAACAGCATCCGCGAGGAAATGTAGATCGAGGAATTCATGCAACTGGCCACTGCGATCAGCACGACCACATCGACCAGGAATTTGGCGTGGGGAATGTTCATCAGCTCCAGCGCGCGCTGGTAAGAACCGACGGACGCCAGCAGCGGATCGTTCCAGGGCACGACGGAAATCACCACGAAAATCGACAGCAGATAAAACACGCCGATGCGCCAGATCACCGAGCGCGTGGCCTTGGCGATGTTCTGCGCCGGGTTGCTCGATTCGGCGGCCGCGATAGTCACCGCTTCCGTCCCGATAAAACTGAACATGATGGTGATGAAGGCCCCGACCACCGCCGACAAACCATTGGGCGCAAACCCGCCGTGTTCCTTCATCAACCGGCTTAAACCGCTGGCCTCACGCTCCGGAATCCAGCCCATCAAGACCGCAAAACCCAGACCGATGAACCCGATGATCGCCACCACCTTGGCCATCGCGAACCAGAACTCGAACTCACCGTACTTGGACACGCTGAACAGGTTGGTCACCACCAGCAAAATGATCGACAACAACGCGAACAACCACGCATCGACCTGGGGAAACCACTGATTCAACACATGCCCGGCGGCCAGCGCTTCGATCGGAATCACCAGCACCCAGAACCACCAATACAACCAACCAATGGTGAACCCCGCCCAACGGCCGATGGCCTGATCGGCATAGGTGGAAAACGATCCCGTGTCCGGATGGGCCACGGCCATTTCACCGAGCATGCGCATGACCAGCACGACCAGCAGACCGGAGAAAAGATAAGCGAGCAAGACGGCCGGGCCGGCGGCGGCAATGGCGTGGCCGGAGCCGACAAACAGCCCCGCACCGATGATGCCGGCAATGGAAAGCATGGTGACATGACGCGGCTTGAAGCCCTGCGCCAACTGACCGTTCGAGTCCTTCGAGTTCAAGCTATTCATTGTTTTTGTTGTTCTCTGGTGATCGACGTTTGGGCGTACTGACGACGTGTCAGGCGATCATCATTTCTTCCTCTTGCCCTGCTCCAGAGCGGCGCACCTCAAGCGCTGCAGCGTTACAAATCGGTCGGACGACGACGCAGGGCGATGAAATGATGCGTCACCTTACGTGCCCGGCGTTGATCGCAAATAGCCTGGGAGCGGCATGGACGAGTCTGATTTCGACATGAGTCGACCTCGCGCAAAAAACAAAGGCAGCACCCGCTTTCGCGAGGTGCCACCTTCATCAATTGCCGCTCATCAGGCCTTGTTGCCTGCCTCTTCCAGAGCCTTTTCAGCATTAAACCCGTCGAAGTTCTCGAACACGCCCATAAAGCCCGGCACGGTCACTGCTCGCGCCCAGTCGCGCTGCAGTTCGCAGTACATCTGCACGCGGCTGATGAGCTTTGCGCCCGCCTGCTCCATTCTGCGCAACGCCGCCTCGTGTGCGGCGAGCGATGTGCCGCCAACCGCATCGACCGGCACATACACTTCATAACCTTCCTGAATGGCGTCGAGCACCGGGAAAGTCAGACAGGCTTCGGTCCAGAGTGCAGTCATGATGAGTTTCTTGCGTCCAAGCGCCTTGACCGCCTGTTTGAATTCCGTGTCCTCCCAACTGTTGATCGAGGTGCGGTCATAGGTCGGCAGGTGACCGAGCACCTGTCGCAGCTCCTGAATCGGCGGCTTGTTGCGGCCGGTCGCGACATTGACAGTCGAGTGGATGATCGGAAGGTCGTAGTTGACCGCCGCCCTGGCGACGCTGGTGATGTTGAAGACGAGTTCGTCACGCGGCATCGAGCGGATCGAGGAAACCTGAACAGGCTGATAATCGATGATGATCAACGCCGAGTTTTCCGGGGTCAGCAACTGATCGGTCTGGGCGTTGCGGAGCGTTTCGCTTGCCATGGGCAAATCCTTTTTATGGGTGACGCACGTTGGTGAAAGGGCCGAAGCCCGTGCGGAAAATCAATTCCAGGTAAGGCGAAAAGCCTGAGGTGCCTGGAAAATCCATTGTGCTGTTCCCATGTTCGAGGCAGTAGTAGCATCACGCGATGTGCTGTGTCGCACAAAGGGGAACGCAAGCATGGATATCGAAGAACTACAGACCTTCGTGGAAGTGGCTGACGCCGAGGGCATTTCGCAGGCTGCACTGCGTCTTGGCGTATCGAAGTCGATCGTCAGTCGCCGCCTGGCCCGCCTTGAAACCGAACTGGGTGTGCAACTGCTGGCACGCTCAACGCGCGGATCGGCACTCACGGAGGCCGGTGCGATATTCCGGGACTACGCCGCCAGGGTCTGCACCGAGATCAACGTCGCCAAGGAAACCATCCTGCCCGCCGGCGCCCTTCGCGGCCGACTGCGCGTGGCCGTCCCGCTGTCGTTTGGCCCGACTCACTTCGCGCCGGTGCTGGCGGAAATGGCGCGCCGTCACCCTCAGTTGCATATGCAGACTTGCTACAGTGATCGCTTCGTTGACCTCATCACCGAGGGCTACGATTGCGCCATTCGAGTGGGTTATCTGAAGGACTCCAATCTGATCGCAAGGCGTATTGGCCCGGTCTTCACCAAGCTCGTCGCGAGCGCGGACTACATCAAGGCCCACGGCGCCCCTGAGAAGCCGGACGACCTGGTCAACCATCAGGCGCTCATGCAGGGCACCGAAGCCTGGCAATTCATGGACGGCGACAAGACCATCACGGTTCGTCCACAAGGACGCTTCAAGGCCGACAACGGCACCGCCCTCGTCGCCGCTGCCATCGCAGGCCTCGGCGTCGCCTACCTGCCCGACTGCCTCACCCACGAGCACTTGGCATCGGGCGCACTGATGCAGATCATGACAAACCATCCCCCACCCCAGGCCGGCGCCTACATTCTCCGCCCGCCGGGTCCGCATCCTGCCCGGAAAATACGCGTGCTCACCGAGCTGCTGATCGAGTTCTTCGGCGAATCTCCGCACCTGGCGGTGCAGCCGCTGTCACATCAGGAGGATGCGCTGACGCCTACCTGAACCCACACAGGAGATGTGATTTGCTGCAACGCCCGCCACAGTCAATGCGTCGAACTGCGTTTCTCGCAGACACAACGGCGCTGATCCTGTTTTTCACAACCACCGGCATCATCAATGAACGATTCATTGCCGGCATGACGTGGGATCAGGTTCTTCATGCGCGCCTTGTGGGCGCCGTATTGATGGTGCCAGTCGCAAGGCCTTACGGCCTGTGGCGGGACTGGGTGATGAAGCGCGCCGGTCAGCGCCGGGTTTCCAGGTTGCTGTGGGACAGCTTCGCCCTCGTCAGTTTCCAGGTCCCCCTCTATGCAGCGATCATTGCCTCCAGTGGGGCATCGGGAGGTGAGTTGATTCGCGGAACGCTCGGTGCGGCATTGATGATGCTGGCGCTGGGGCGACCCTACGGCGCATTTCTCAACAGGGTGCGCAAGGTATTCGGCTTGCCTCCGGGTGGCGACAAGCCGATGTCGCTGAACAGCTGAGCGACCGCCGCTTTCACCCCTTGGTCAGATCAACCAACGGTGTCTGCCGCACCTCGGTCTCCCGCCCGCCCTGAATGTCGCTCACCTGCTTCAAGGCCTTGTCCACGGCCGCCTTATCCGCCAACAAGCTGTAGCTGATGCGGAAGTTTTTGTGTTCCTTCGGCCCGATTGTCGGTACCAGGTTCAGTGGACGCTGATAACGGCGGTTGTAGGAAAAACTCGTCCCCGGCTCCAGCCCGGTGACATAACCCTGGCCTTGGGTATCGGTGTTCTTCCACAGGGAAAACACCGGCAAAGTCTGCGTATTGAAGCCAACCGAAACGCCAAGGCTGCCGGCCTTGTTATGCAACACAGTCAACGTATCGCCCTTGACATCGGCATACGGCACGACGTTGTAAACCGTTTCGTCGTAGTCCTTGGTCGGTGCGCGATAGGTTTGCCATTCAGCCAAATCGCCCTTGGCCTTGTCGTTGAACGGCGACACCTGTTTCACCGGCGCGGCGAAACGAGCGCCCTGCTCCAGGAACGGGGTGCTGAAATTGCTGTGGTACAGCGCCTGATATTCCTTCGGATAGTCGCCGTTGTTGGTCAGGGTGTCGTTAAGGGCGAACACTACGCTGCCGGGTTCGGTGACCAGTTCGGTGGCGACCGAGAAGTCGACTTTCTTGAACGCCTGCTCTTTCAGCTCACCGCGTAGGGTGATGGCGTACGGTGGCGTTTCATCGATGTGCAGGGTGACTTTGTTCGCCGGAATGTTGGCGGCCCGACCGTGCAGGGTCAGCAGTTCGCCGTTGTCGACGCCGGGGTGGCCGACCCACTCGTATCCGCAGCGGGTCACCAGCTCATTGAAGCCCTCCAGCCAGCCCAGGCCACCGCGGCCATTGAGTTCGATGAAGGACGGATTGACCACCTCCTTGACCGGCGAATCCCAACCCATGCGCACATCGCCGACCGAGGCCTGCAAGACGTTCATTCCCCGCGTCGGCACCACCGAGAGTTTCATCGTGCCGTTATCGATGTCGACGATGCTGACGCCCTCTTGCCGACCGCCGTGCAAGGTACGAAGTGACACGGAGAAGGGTTGGTCGGTTTTCACACCGAGTTGCTGGCTGGTGATCTGCCAGTTTTGCGCGGCTTTGTCGCTGTCGAGCAGGACGTAATCCCAAGCCATGGCGTGGGAGGCGGATAGCGCGCCAAGGACAACGAGGAGTTTGAGCGAGGTCATGGGGCAAGCCTTTCTTGGAGTTGTGCAGTTTTTATAGCGCTGATGAAACGTTTCAGCAAGCCAAAAAAGCCCATGTCCAACCTTCCCCAGCCAATAAAAATTGACCTTCATGCAACCTGCGCACGCTTACGTTAGTCTCATAAGGTTTAAACCTTCGGCAGACGGGCGGTGATATCATCACGACATTAAGGTCGCCCGCCAAATGCAGGAGCAGGTACAGACACTTCTGTCTGTCATTTTTGCGCAACGGTTCGTATGGAGTTTGAATGCGCGGGGCACTATTACGCAGCGGTAAGAGCGGGTCATTCACTGCCCTCGGCGAAACAGGTCAACCGGTCTACCGGGCAGCCCTGCAATTGCGCGAAGCCATTCGCCGCAAGAATCCCGATTTGGTCGATCATCTGGCCATCCCTCAAAGCGATGAACTTGGCAACCGGATCGATTGGTACAGCGCCCTCGACGGCGACGTGATTCCGTGGAGCAGCGCGACCGAAGAAGAACGCGCCCCTGCCCGCCGCCAGCTTGAAGCGTTGAAGACCGCGCTGGAAGAATTGAGCCAGCGTTTCCTGGGCACTGACTCCGCCGAACAGCAGCAAGGCGACAAAGCCGTGTTCGGCAAGCTGCTCAAGCGCGTGATTCATTTCCCGGACGAAAACTTCGTCTACCTGGTGCAAGGTAAACCGGTGCTGACCTTCTGGGGTTTCGAGCATGCCGGTACCGGCAATGGCGATCCCCTGCACTGCCTCTATCAGGTCCCGCCCGCGTTCACGCTGCCACCCGAGGTCGAAGCGCCTGTTGTTGCGCCCGTCGCGCCGGTGGTTGCTCGTCCGTGGTGGCGTCGCTGGTGGTGGCTGTTGCTGCTGCCGCTCCTGCTGCTGCTTCTGTGGCTGTTGCTCGGCCTGCGAGGGTGCGTCCCGATTCCGTTGGTGGCGGTCGATTTGCTGCCCAAGGACGTTGTACCGGTGGAAAAACAACTGGCAGAGCCGCCACTGACCGGCAATGTCACGACGTTGAATGGCGTCCCGGTGACAGGCACCGTTATAGGCTCAACCACTGGAACCGGCACCGCCGTGACCGGAACCCATGGTGTGGAAACGCCGGCCGTCGAGGGTAACGAGGCTGGCATGCCACCCGCCGACTTGACCAAAGACCCGGCCATTGACCCGGCAGCTGAAAACAAGACTGCGCCACCCGAAAACAAAACTGAGTCACCTGAAAACAAGACCGCGCCACCCGAAAACAAAACCGCGCCGCCGGATGTCACATCGCCCGAAGCAGAAAAATCCGCCGCCGCAAAATCCGGCCCGCCCCTGAGCATCCCGCCGGATGCCGCCGACGGTGCCGCCAAGTTTCTCGATGGTCAGTACAACGCAGGCGCCGGGATACAGGACCGCCGGACCGGCAAACCGCTGCGTCTGGAATACCAGCTCAAGGACGGCAAGGGCGAAGTCACCGTACACCAGGCCGACGGCTCCAAATGCAGCGGGCCGGTAAGCGCTACCATGAAGGGTGGCAGCCTGGCCATCGACAGCCAGGGCCAAGCCGTTTGCGCCGATGGCAGCACTTACGAGCTGCCCAAGGTCAGCTGCAGCAAAGGGGCGACCACGGTCGCGGACTGCACCGGCGGTTACGGAAAAGAACAATTCCCCATGTCCATGCGGCAAGTGGCCGAATAAAAACGGAATAACCCGACATGTTGCCTGAAGTCACTCAGTTCGAAGACACCGTCACGCTGGTCAGCGACACCGGCATCCAGTTCATGGATTTCGCCCTGCGCCTGGATCCCCGCAAGGAACCGGCGGGCGAGTTTGCACCGATGATCAGCGGCCTGATCTGCCGCCTGGCGCACAACGAAGAGAAAGACTTCTTTTTCTACGAACCCGAACCGGAAAAGGTCGAAAAAGCCAAACCTGCGTTCAGCGTCGACATGAAAAGCAGCCTCGATTTACTCGACGGTATCTGGCTGCCGATCCCGTTTTTCCGCTTCATGCCGCCGCATCGCTTCGACGAAGGTCCAACCAACTGGTCGCGCATGCGCTTGGTGAAATTGGCGACTCCCGACATCGACGGCAATACCCACCGCCTGACGATGGCGTTCGACAGCCGTGTGATGCCCAAGCGGGACGGCACTGCCTATCTGGCGCCAAACGAAGAAGACATCAGCTCTGGCGTGTCGTTCAAACTGGCGACCAAGGCTAGCGAAACCCGCTGGTTCCTGGCGCAGCCGTGGGTCAACGAGTGGTTGCTGGAAGTGTTCAACGAGGGCAATGCCCACCGTTCGCGCGCAGAGCTGGACATCGATATCCGCGCCAACCATCACCTGGCGCATTACCTCAACTTGCTCAGCCTGTTGAGCAAACCCTCAGCCGCCCAGGAGTCGAAGGCCCGGGCGAAAGTTGAGATTCCCGAGCTGAAAGTGGTCGCCAACGACAGCAATGGCCTGGTCAAGCCGATACCGGTGGACCTGGTGCTGGACGTCGGCAACTCGCGCACTTGCGGCATCCTGATCGAAAACCACGGTCAGGCCGGCTCCGGATTGAAGCAGAACTACGTGCTGGAACTGCGCGACCTGATTACTCCCGAACACACTTATAACCTGCCGTTTGAAAGCCGCGTGGAGTTCTCCCAGGCGTACTTCGGCAAGGACCACTGCTCGGTCAAGAGCGGTCGTCATGATGCGTTCCAGTGGGCGACGATTGCCCGTGTCGGCAATGAGGCCAGTCGTCTGGCCAGCCGTCGTCGCGGCACCGAAGGCTCCACGGGCCTGTCCAGCCCGAAACGCTATCTGTGGGACGAAAACGCCTATGGCCACGGCTGGCGCTTCAACTGCTCGTACATAAAGACCGACAATGAGCCGTATGCCACCGCCGCGCCGTTCTCGCACCTGATCAACGAAACCGGCGAGGCGCTTTACAGCCTTGAAGAAGACGATCGTCTGCCGGTGTTCATGCCGCGTTATTCACGCAGCTCGCTAATGACCTTCATGCTCGCCGAAGTACTGGCCCAGGCGCTGTCGCAAATCAACAGTCCGGCCCAGCGCTCGCGCCAGGGTCACACCCGCGTGCCGCGCCAGCTCAACAGCATTACCCTGACCGTGCCGCCGGGCATGCCGCAGGCCGAGCGCAGCATCCTCAACGAACGCATGCTGCAAGCCATCGGCCTGGTGTGGAAAAGCCTCGGCTGGCATGCCGGAGAGGAAGATCCCCATCAGGATCAGGCCGTCAGCCCACGCACGCCGATCCCGAGTATCCGTGTGGAATGGGACGAAGCATCCTGCGGCCAACTGGTTTACCTGTACACCGAGGTCAACGAGAACTTCGCCGGTCATCCGGAAGAGTTTTTTGACACCATCGCCCGGCCGGACAAGGCCGACCGCGAACGCATCACCCTCGCCACCATCGACATTGGCGGTGGCACCACCGACCTGGTGATCACCGACTATCGCCTCGACCGCGCGGGCAATACCGGCAGCGGCAGCAACGTGCACATCGTGCCCGAGCAGCGTTTTCGCGATGGCTTCAAAGTGGCCGGCGACGACATCCTGCTGGACGTGATCCAGGACTTCATCCTGCCGAGTTTCGAAAAAGCCTTGCAGAACGCCGGCGTGAAGGCGCCGAACTCACTGATGTCACGGCTGTGTGGCGATGAATCGGTCAGTGCCCAGGACATGATCCTGCGTCAGCAATTGAACCTCCAGGTGTTCGTCCCGCTGGGCCTGGCGCTGCTCAAGGCGTATGAGCATTACGACCCGCAGGTCCCGCAGGAAGTCCTCCCGCAAAGCTACCGCCAATTGCTCGGTGACAATGCCATCAGCCAGACCGTGCTCGACTACGTCAATGTCGCCGTGCGCCGCGATGTCGGCGCCCAGAGCAGTTTCGACCTGTACGACGCGCCGATCAGCTTCGACCTGCAAAAGCTCCATGCCGCGTTCCTCAACGACCAGATCAACATCACCAAGATCCTGGGTGCGCTGTGTGAAGTGGTCGCGCATTACCCCTGCGATGTCTTGCTGCTGACCGGCCGCCCTTCGCGCCTGCCCGGCATCCAGGCGTTCATTCGCAAGCTGTTGCCGCTGCCACCGGGGCGCATTCTGGCGCTGCAAAATTACCGCACCGGCGGCTGGTATCCGTTTCACAAGAACGGTCGGATCGACGACCCGAAAAGCACCGCCTCGGTCGGCGCCATGCTCTGCCTGTTGTGCGCCAACCACAGCGTGCCGAACTTCTACTTCCGGGCATCGGCGCTCAAGCCGTATTCGACGGTCAAGCACATCGGCGTCATTGATCTGAACAACGTGATCAAGGATGCCGACGTGCTGTACCGCGACATCCAGTCCGAGGACTACAAAATCAAGCTACCGGAAATTGGCGTTGGCGATGCCGCCGACACGCCGCAGCTGGAAATGCGCGGCGACCTGCGCCTCGGGTTCCGCCAGTTGGCCACCGAACGCTGGGCCGCTTCGCCGTTGTACACCTTGCGGTTCACCAAGGCGGGTCGGGAGAAGTTTTCCCGGGCGACCGGTGAAAACGGCAGCGCCCCGCTACTCAAGGTGCGGTTCGAGGTCAAACCGGCGGACAAATACACGCGCAAGCAGGATCTGGTCAGCGACCGCCTCTCGGTTCGCGACATCGAATCCAACAGTAACAACGTCAACTTCAACCCGCGCAGCGACCTCGAGCTGGAACTCAACACCATGCTCGACGCCGGCCTGAGCGAGACCAAGTACTGGCTCGACAGTGGAAGTGTGAAACGCAAATGAAAGACCTGACCCCCGATCAAACTCAGCTCTCTGCCAGTTGGGCCGCTGTTTATGAAGGCGCCGGTCAGGCGCTGGACTGGATTGACCAGACGCGCGGCAACGCGCCGCGCCTGGACAGCGAAGCCGACAACCTGAACATCCGCCTGCACCGCGCCCGCAACCTGGCTCAAAGCCTCGGTCGCGTGGCCTGCACGCCGATGACCATTGGCTTTTTCGGCTTGTCCCAGGCCGGCAAGTCCTACCTGATTTCAGCCCTCGCCGCCGGTCAGAACGGCAAGCTGGAAACCGAGTTCGGCGACCATCGCCTGGACTTCATCAAGCACATCAACCCGGTGGGTGGAGGCAAGGAAGCCACCGGCCTGGTCACGCGCTTCAGCCGTCGGGCGACGCAAAGCCAGGACAAGGACTTCCCGGTAGAACTTACGTTGTTCAAGGAAATCGAGCTGGCGAAGATTCTCGCCAACGCCTGGTTCAAGGATTTCGACCTTGAGCGGATTTCCTACGAGATCGACGAAGAGCGCATCCAGCGCGTGCTCAAACCGTTCGAAGGCCGCGAAACCGGGCCGCTGCAAACGGGTGTCAACGCCGACGATCTGGTGTCGCTGTGGGATTACCTGCGCGACAATTTTCGCAACTCGGTGAAGAAGCTTGAGCACTTGTACTGGCCCAAAGCGTTGCAGCTGGCGCCACGGCTGAATTTCCAGGAACGGGCCGAGCTGTTTTCGATCCTCTGGGGTGAGCAACGCGAGCTGACCCGCGTGTACCAGCAACTGGCCGGTGCACTGCACAAGCTGGGCCTGCCCGAGACCGTGTTCGCACCGCTGAAGGCCTTGGTGAGTTTCGACAACGACACCTACAGCCAGCGCGACAGCATCATGAACGTGGACATCCTCGAACGCTTCGGCAGCCCGCTGGACTTGCCAATCGATGTTCGTCCGCTGGTTGGCGATCGCCTGCAAAACAGTCAGGCAATTGCAGTCGCACAACTGGCGGCGCTGACCGCCGAAATGACCTTCCGCCTGATCGAGGCGCCAGTCGATGACATCGTCAATCAGGTCGACCTGCTGGATTTCCCCGGTTATCGCGGGCGCCAGAAACTGCACGAGATCGCCGATTCCAGCGACCCGCAATCGACCGCCAAGGACAACTCCGTTTCCCAGCTGATCCTGCGCGGCAAGGTCGCCTACCTGTTCGAACGCTACACCGACAACCAGGAAATGAACGCACTGGTGGTCTGCACCAGTTCGACCAAGCAGAGCGACGTCAACGACGTGGGACCAGTGCTGACCCGCTGGATCGAAAAAACCCAGGGCGCCGACTCGGCCGCTCGCAGCAAGCGCGATACCGGCCTGATCTGGGCGCTGACCATGCTCGATCTGCGCGTTACCAACTCCCTGAGCCTGACACCCGATCAGTACGATGAGAGCTGGAACGGCATGGTCAAGCTGACCATGCTGGAGCGTTTCGGCAGCTTGAGCTGGATGAACGACTGGGCCGGCACACCGTTCCAGAACACCTACCTGGTGCGCAAGCCGCGTATGGACGCGGCGTTCATCGGGCAAGACGCGACCGGTGCGGAAACCGGACTCAATGCCATCTATCAGGAGCGTGTCAGCGCGCTGGGCACCAGCTTCGCCAGCAACGCTCTGGTGTGCAAACACATCAAGAACCCGGTCACCGCCTGGACAGAAATGCTGCGCAACGATGACGGTGGCATCAGCCACTTCAGCGGCAGTTTCAAAGGCGTGGCCAATATCGAGTTCAAATTGCAGCGCATCCGCGAGCAACTGAGCGAATGCCTCGAAGGCCTGACCACTCACGGCCTGAGCACCTGGTACCACGCCGACGACGGGGCCGCGGCCGCCAAGAAAGCCAAGGCGCAGATGATCTTGACGGGCCTGGGCCGTCGCCCTGCGGTGCTTGGCGAATTGATCGATCAACTCGACATACCGAGCGAAGAAGTGCGCGACTTGTACCTCAGCGGTGTGTACGAAACCGATGACGAGCCGGTCGTGAAAGACGAGCCGGTCGCCCCGACACCGAGCCAGAGCCTTTACGGCAACGACCCCGGTTTCAATTTCGATTTTGGTGACGACCTGAGCCCCGACGGCACGCCGGCGAGCAGCAAAGCCGGCACCCCGGCGTCCGAATTGCAAAGCAATGAGCATCGCTTCGCCAAAGCGGCCTTCAAGGCCTGGATCGCCCACCTGCGTGAATTGACCACCCGGCAAAGCCTGCTCAACCTGCTGGGGCTGGAAAAGGCCTTGCTGGAAGCGGTGGTCGATGAACTGATCACCGCTGGCTATCGCCAGGACTTGCCGGGGCAATTGAGCCGCGCCGTTCTCAAGCGCGCACAGAGTGGCGCGCGGCGCGATCAACTGGTCGAGCGCCAGGTACTGGAAGTGCAGCGTGTGCTGCGCGATTTCGTGTCCTGGTTCGGCTACCTCCAAAAACCGGTGAACGAGCGTCCGAACAGCCGCGCCGGTGCCAAGGAGCCTTTATTTTCGTTCTACACCGACATTGGCCCTGGACAAGTGCCCGTACTGCCGGCGCAACCGGCGAATCAGGCGCAACGGTACCTGGGTGACTGGCTCTCGGGCCTGGCCTACATCACGCAGGACAATGCCGGCCATGGTGCCGGACGTGAAATCACCCCTGAACAGAACGAACGGCTGGGCCAAGTGCTCTCAGCCTTCGCAGCGAGATAAGCAATGCCAATTCGTGTCGACCTGCTCGCGTTAGAGCCCAATGTGCCTGGCCAGGCCTACCTCACTGTGAAGAAATGGCAGGGTGGCGAGCAACAGCTGGAGTTTTCCATTCAGCGCAACCAGGACGGTTTTTACCTTCAGGACCACAAGGCGTGGAGCAATAACCCATTCTGGTTCAAGGTCTCGCGTTTCAACCTCGCGGCCAACGGCGAAGCGCTGGAAACGCAGGTCGGACCGGACGTGGTCGACCCGCTGCTGGAAGGCGTCGGCCATTCGCAATTCCAGATCGAACTGCGCGAACAGAACCACGGTCATGCCGACAAAGGCGTGGTTCGCCCAGGCGTTGGTTTGCTGCCGTCCACGGCCGGCGGCCAGACACGCTCGACTTACGGCGGTGCCGAACTGACGACGCCGAGCGCACCGGCACCGGAGGTTCCGCAGACCCCGGAAATCCCGGATCTGCCTGAACTGACCCTGTCCACCGCCGAGCCAGAAGTGGCGTTGGAATCGGTACTCACCGAGCGCGCCTATACGCCGCCTCCCGCACCGGTGAAGAAAAGCAACAAAGGCCTGATCGGTCTGTTGATCGTAGTGCTGCTGCTGGCGGCGGGCGGCGGATTCTGGTTCTACAAACGCACCCCGGCCCCTGCGGTTGCAGCCACGGCCGCCGTACCCGCCGGCGCTGACACTCAAGCCTGCACCCTCGACAGTATGAACAGCCTGCCCGAGCTGACCTTCGTCCAGTCCTGTATCAAGGCCGCACCGGACAGTGCCAGGTTGCTGGAGATCATTAACCAGGCCAAGGCCAGTAAACACTGCGGCGTCGCCCAGCGCCTGTACGCCAACCGTGCCCAGGCCGGTGACGCGCTGATCGCCAATGCCTATGCCCGTGAATACGACCCGAAATACCTGAAGGCCAGCGAGTGCTTCCCGACCGCGGACAACGCCACCGCCGCGTACTGGTATGAAACCATCCTCATTCAGGACCCGAACAACGCCGAAGCCAAGCAGCGCTTCGAGGAGTTGCAGAAGTGATGCGTTTTCCCCTGAGTCGATTCCTGCTGAGCGGGGCCGCATTACTGGCGCTGAGCATCAGCCCGCTGTCCCAGGCCGATGACAAACCGCTGATCCAGGCCGGTAAAAAGACCCTGTTCCAACGTGTGCTGACCACGCCGGGCTGCAAAGTCAGCTCGACGGCGGGCGGTGCGGCAGGCGACGCGCAACCGGTCTTCAGCCGCTTTTATGTGTATGAGCGCGCCCAGGCGAACAACGCCGAGTGGCTGAAAGTCGGCCCCGACAGTTACGGCAAAACCATTGGCTGGCTGCCTGCCAGTTGCACCACCGACTGGAAGATGCAGCTGACACTGGCCTTCACCAACCCGGCCAACCGCGACCGGCTCCTGTTCTTCAAGGACCGCGCCACTGTTGAAGGCATCCTTGATGCACCGGACCCGGTCAGCAAAGTTGCGCCGCTGCGCGCCACGCTGAAAAAGGGCCAGCAAGCGCCGGGTGTGCTGGCTGAAGAACCGGAGTACTTCGTCGACCTGCAAAAGCAGTTCTACCTGCTGCCGGTGCTCAGTGGCGAAGAAGTGATGACCGAAAGCGGTTTCCGCACGCGCCTGCTCAATGTGGCCTCCGTCAGCAAGCCGGATGACAAGAACGCCAAGGGCGGTGCTGCAAACAGCCCTGCCGGCAGCAAGGAAGCCGAAGAGAAAAAGGCCAATCAGCTGAAGGAATTCAGTGCGGCCGTGGTATTTGTCATCGACTCGACGATCTCGATGGACCCCTACATCGACCGCACCCGCGAGGCGGTCCGCAAGGTTTACCAGAAGATCGAAGCGCAGAACCTCGGCAAGCAGGTCAAGTTCGGCCTGGTGGCTTTCCGCTCCAACACCCAGGCGGTGCCAGGGCTGGAATACACCACCAAGATGTACGCCGACCCTACCAAGGTGAAAGACAGCGCCGACTTTTTCGCCAGGATCAAAGACCTCAAGCAGGCTAACGTGTCGAGCAGCAGCTTCGATGAAGACTCGTTTGCCGGGGTCATGGAGAGCATCGACAAGGTCGGCTGGAGCCAGTTCGGCGCACGCTACGTGGTGCTGATCACCGATGCGGGCGCCATCGAAGGCGACGACAAGCTGTCGAAGACCGGCTTGAGCGCTGCACAGGTGCGTCTCGAAGCCGCCAACCCGGGCGTGGCGATTTACACGCTGCACCTGAAAACCCCGGCCGGCGCCAAGGACCATGCCAAGGCCGAGGCGCAATACCGGAACCTGTCGACCTACCCGGGTACCAACACTTCGCTGTACTACCCGGTAAACGCAGGCGATGTGCAAGAATTCGGGCGCAAGGTCGACACACTGGCCGCAGCGATCACGACACAAGTCAAAGCCGCCTACATGGGCGAAGACGCCATCGGCAGCGCGGCGAACGCCAAGCAGGACCCGGCCGAGAAAAAAATGCTCGAAGACGCGGCGCTGATCGGCCACGCCATGCAACTGGCCTATCTCGGCGAGAAGACCAACAGCAAAGCCCCGCCAGTGTTCAAGGCATGGATCACCGACCGCGACCTGATCAAGCAGAACATTCCGACCACCGACGTGCGGGTGCTGCTGACCAAGTCACAGCTCAGCGACTTGAGCGACGTGATGAAGCAGATTCTCGATGCCGCCAACGAGGGCCTGATTTCGCCAACGGACATGTTCAATCGCCTGCGCTCGGTGGCGGCGACCATGGGCGCCGATCCCAATCAGCTCAAACAGAACAGCAATGCCAAACTGGCGGACATGGGCGTGCTCGGTGAATACCTTGAAGACCTGCCTTATCAGAGTGAAGTGCTGAACCTGGATGAAGAGACCTGGAAGAGCTGGGATGGTCTGGCACAAGAAAAATTCATCCGCACGCTAAACACCAAACTGCGGCATTACCAGCGTTACAACGCCGATGTCGACCGTTGGGTAGCCTTGGCCAAAGACAGCGATGCGCGGGACAACGTCTACCCCGTACCGCTGGAAATGATGCCCTGACGAGACGCCGATGCTCGAAATCAAGAACCTGCTGGTGCGCCGTGGTGAAGGCGCGCAAGCCCATCATGTGCGACTGCCGCACATGCACGTCGGTGCCGGGGAAATCCTCGCCATCACCGGCGAGAGCGGCAGTGGCAAAAGCACGCTGCTCGAAGCCATCGGCCTGTTGCTCGCGCCGGTGGAGCTCGAGCGCTTTCGGCTGGGCCCGACGCACGCTCAGGATATCGCCCGACTGCTGGCCACTGACGATCAGCCTGCGCTAGCCGCGGTGCGTTCACGGCACTTGGGATTCATTTTGCAGAGCGGCGGCTTGCTGCCGTTCCTGAGCGTGAGCGACAACATCAGCCTGCCGCGCCGTTTGCTCGGGATGCCGGCGAAGAGCGATCACATCGACCACGCCGTTGACGTTTTGCGCCTGCAAGACTTGCTGGACAAACAACCCCAGGCCTTGTCGATTGGCGAGCGCCAGCGCGTCGCCTGCGTTCGGGCAATTGCCCATGAACCGCTGCTGCTGTTGGCCGACGAGCCGACTGCCGCGCTCGACCCTCACAGTGCCCGGCGATTGTTTGAGTTACTCCTGAGCCTGGTGTCGAGCATGGGCCTGAGTGCGCTCGTTGTATCCCATGACTGGGCCCTGCTGAAG
>Ga0068836_112964_pt1 | contig 22763 bp, 20 predicted proteins | sample Hof3ISUMetaT_17_FD_68487 | JGI IMG/M metagenome (GOLD analysis project Ga0068836, IMG submission 68487) | Enriched soil aggregate microbial communities from Iowa State university to study microbial drivers of carbon cycling -... | ecosystem: Environmental > Terrestrial > Soil > Agricultural land... | reverse complement strand
GCGGTTCGACCAGGGCGAAGTGTTCAGCGAAAGCTGGAACATGGAACGTGCACAGGGCGAAAACCAGCCTTGGCTGGTGGCCGGTATCCGCCAGAACGGCTGATTGCCTGCCCCGCTTCACTTGATGTAATAAAAACCCCGGCCTTGGCCGGGGTTTTCTATTTCGCGGTTGCATCTATAGCGAGCTACTGTATAAACCGCCCCATATAAACCGCGCCATACAAGCAAGAGGATCCCGGACGTGGAAGAAATCATCGAACAACTGCGTGAAGCCAACGAGCCGGTACCGGTCCCCTTGGAGTTGCCCGACGAAGATCTACTGGTGGAAATCGAAGAACAACTGTTCATCGACATTCCGTTCGTCTTCAGGGAGTTCCTGCTGACCGTCAGCGATGTGGTCTATGGCAGCCTGGAACCCGTCACCGTCACCGACCCGCAATCCCATACCTACCTGCCGGACGTTGCCGCCAACGCCTGGGATGCAGGCGTCGATCGCAGCCTGATCCCGATCTGCCAGGACGGCGACGACTACTACTGCGTCGAGGAAGACGGCACCGTCGTGCTTTGGCAGGCCGAAGAAGAGCTGATCGCCGAAGAAACCTGGGAATCGGTGTGGCACTGGGCGCGGGACGTCTGGCTGGAAAGCTGAGCCAGTCGACGCCCGCCCCTTGGGGTCAATGCCCGGGTGAATCCTTGTGGTTTTCCAGGGTATCGAGCAAGGCCACCTGCATCCGTGTGTGCACGCGGATGAACCAGCGCCACAGCAGCGCCGCCACGGCGGCCGCGACCAGGGCAATCAGGCCCAGCAACTTGTTGGTCGGCAGGATACTGGCCGACAAGGCTGCCAGCAGCAGGAAAATCACCAGCAGCGAGAGAATCGGGATGACTTCGGAGATCACCCGGCGCACTCGCTGCGTGTGACGGCCCGCCATCTCAGGTTTGACGCCCATTTCCGCCAGCAACATCGACAATGCCTTGAGCTTGCGATACGCGGCAATCAGGAATGGCAGCGACAGCAGTAGTGCCCCGCCCCAAATCAACGCTTTCTGCCAGCTGGGGTCGCTGATCCAGCCTTGCAGGTAAGTGGATATGCCTTCGGCGAAGTAAGCCCCGGAAAAGAAGATCGCGATCACCAGCGCCAGATTGACGCCCACTTGCAGCAAGATCCGGCGAATCATCGATGCCAGCAATGCGCCCTCGCCTTGCGGCTGGATGCTACGCAGCCACTCGCCATACATCCCCAGCACCCGTCCCAGTCGTTGTGGCATCACCGCGGCCAGCTTGATCGACAGAGGGTCTGCAGCCCGGATCAGATAGGGCGTAAGCAAGGTGGTGATCACCGAAACCGCCACAGCCACCGGGTAAAGGAAGTTGCTGGTGACCTGCAGAGTCATGCCCAGGGAGGCAATGATGAAAGAGAATTCGCCAATCTGCGACAACCCCATCCCGACGCGCAGTGAAGTACGTCCATCGTTGCCGGCGATAAAGGCACCCAGGCCGCAGGACAGCATCTTGCCGAGCACCACCGCCACGGTGATCACCGCAATGGGCCAGGCGTATTGCAGCAGAATCATCGGGTCGAGCATCAGGCCGATGGCGACGAAGAAAATCGCACTGAACAGGTCGCGAACCGGTTCGATCAGGCGCTCGATTTTCAGCAACTGCCGCGACTCAGCCATGATCGCACCAATCAGGAATGCGCCCAGCACCATGCTGTACTCAAGCTTGACCACCAGCAGGCAGAAGCCAAAACACAGGCCCAGCACGGTGATCAACAGCATTTCGTTGCTTTCGAACCTGGCCACGTAGGCCAGCAACCGCGGCACCAGCAAGATGCCAATGACCAGCGCGACGATCATGAACAGCGAAAGCTTGCCGACGGTGGAGAACACCTCGCCCGAACTGACCGTGCCGCTGACGGCAATACTCGACAGCAAGGCGATGATGCCGATGCCCAGGATGTCTTCGACGATCAGCACGCCAAATATCAACTGCGCAAAGCGCTGGTTTTTCATCTTCAGGTCATTGAGTGCCTTGACGATGATGGTGGTCGAGGAAATGGCCAGGATCGCCCCGAGGAATAGCGAGTCCATTGTGTTCCAATCGAACCATCGGCCGATTTCGTAGCCGATCCAGATCATCAGCACGATTTCCAGGAACGCTGCGATGAATGCCGTGGCGCCCACCTTGAACAGCTTGCGCAGGCTGAACTCCAGGCCCAGGCAGAACATCAGGAAAATCACCCCCAGCTCCGCCAGGGTCTTGATGGTTTCTTCGTCGTGGATCAGGCCGAACGGCGGTGTGTGCGGACCGATAATGAAGCCGGCCACGATGTAGCCCAGCACCACCGGTTGCTTGAACCGATGGAAAAGTACGGTCACTACGCCTGCAACCAACATGATCACTGCCAGATCCTGAATAAAACTGATGGCATGCATGGCGTAGGCTCCTTGGGTGCATTGGCTTAATCATCGGTGCGGCGAAGCGTCCGATTCGAGCAGCGTAAAAGTCTGCTTGGCGTGTAGGACTTTTCCCTGGGTCCGGGTTTTTGCAGGGTAACACCGCGACTTCCGGCGCAAAGGCGGTGCAATATATGGAAACAGATCGATCGGGCGTGACGGCGGCCGGCTGCGCGGCGTCCCGATATCTGTTGGTTTGAAAAAAACCGCTGAAGCGCCCGCAGAGGTGCGTCCCTCAAACCTTGCCTTGACCCGTGAGAACGCTATGGAACCCGGAAACGCCCAACTGTCGATGACAGTATTGATGACCCCCGACATGGCCAATTTCTCTGGCAACGTTCATGGCGGCACTCTGCTCAAATACCTCGACGAAGTGGCCTACGCCTGCGCCAGCCGCTACGCCGGCCGCTACGTGGTGACCCTGTCGGTGGACCAGGTGATTTTCCGTGAGCCGATCCATGTCGGGGAACTGGTGACATTCCTGGCGTCGGTCAATTACACCGGCAACACCTCCATGGAGGTGGGCATCAAGGTGGTGACCGAGAATATCCGTGAGCGCTCGGTACGCCATACCAACAGCTGCTTCTTCACCATGGTCGCGGTGGATGACCAGCGCAAGCCCGCCCCGGTGCCGCCGCTGCAACCTGAAAACAGTGAAGACAAGCGCCGTTATATCCAGGCCCAGCAACGTCGCCAGATACGTCAGGAGCTGGAAAAGCGTTATCAGGAAATCAAGGGCGACGCTTAAGCAGTTTTTTGGTGATCGTCAGCCCCCCATCGTCGGAACTCCCCCCGGAGCCGGTTCCGGGCGGCGTTCCGACGATGGGGGTAGCGCTGAATCAGAGACTGATCGGGGTTGCCTCGAAGCGCACCCGCGGATGGGCGATCCGGTCCTGCGCCCTTACCAGCTCCATCTCATAACTGGCGCAGGCCTGGGTTTCCAGCAACACTTCGTGCACCGCCGACGCGGCGAATTCGAAGGCCGCCACCAGGCTGTCGCCCAGCAGTACGCGAGCCAGGAACAACCCGGACGTCAGGTCACCAACCCCCACCGGCTGACGCGGAAACGCCAGCAGCGGACGTTGCAGATGCCAGCTGCCTTCGGCCGTCGCCAGCAACATCTCAAAGACATCGGTTTTTTTACCGGGGTAATCGAGGTGCTTGACCAGCACCGCCTTCGGTCCGCGTGCCAGCAACGCGCGCGCCATCGCCAGGCAATCGAACAGCGACTGCGGCTTGCGCCCCGAGAAGCTGTCGAGCTCCAGTTGATTGGGGCACATGAAATCAGCCACGCTGGCGGCCTCCTCCAGGAGGAAATCACTGACTTCAGCTGGTACGCTGCAACCCTTCTCCGGATGGCCCATCACCGGGTCACACAGGTATAGCGCCTTGGGATTGATCGATTTGATCTTCGCCACACCCGTCAGGATCGACCTGCCCTGGGCTGCGCTGCCCAGGTAACCGGAGAGCACCGCATCGCAATTGCCCAGCTCGCCAATGGCCGCGATACCTTCGACCAGATCCGGAATCTGGTGCGGTGCCAGTACATCACCGGCCCATTGTCCATACTGGGTGTGATTGGAGAACTGCACGGTATTGAGCGGCCAGACATTCACCCCGATCCGCTGCATCGGAAAAACCGCGGCACTGTTGCCGGCGTGACCGAACACCACGTGGGACTGGATAGCGAGCAGATGGGGCGTACGTTTCATGCGGTGAGTTATCCGTAAAACGATTGAAGTTCAAGCCGCGCAGTATGCGACTAAACGCAGCCTGTACGACAGACCGGCGACACAGTTAAGCTGACACTATCTTGTTGGAGCGCCCTGTTGATGCTGACCCTTGGAAATATTCTAGTGCTGATGCTGTTCGCTACGGCAGGTGCCTGGCTATGGCACAACCACGGCTTGCGCGAACACGCACTGGAGCGGGTCAAGCAGCATTGCGCCAAGCTCGGGATCGAGTTGCTGGACGGCAATGTGGCATTGAAAAGAATCGCCTTCATCAAGGATGCCAAGGGTCGGCGACGATTGGCCCGCGTGTACAACTTCGAATTCACCGTGACCGGCGAAACCCGCCACAACGGTACCATCACACAATTCGGCCCGCACAGCGCACAGATCGAACTGGCGCCTTATCCCATGCCATTCGACGACACCCCCACGGTGGTCGACGTGGTCAAGCCGCGTGCCGAGGTGATCGAGTTGAGCCAGTGGCGACAGGAACACACCAAGTGGCGGCCTTGAACTAACGCTGGCAATCCCTGGAGCTGCCGCAGGCCGCGATTTTTTGATCCTCACCCCAACCGACAGCCATCCAGTCCCCGTTGCAGCACCTCGACATCCTGCGACTCATCGAAAATAAGCTCGATCCGCGAATCCTGTCGCCATTCGCTGGGCTGCCACGTCGGCACCGCGTTATCCAGCGCATTGACCGACACCCATCCCCCGCGGTTGTGGATAACCAACTTGGCACGCCGCCAATCAAGGCCGGCGAGCCACCGAGCGATCCTGTCGGTGTCAAAGGCCTGGCTCGGATGCCAGCGCCAGCCAATGCTCCACCCCCCCTCCTGCTCCTGGCTCAGGCAAATCGGCAACGCCGGATCAGTCCAGATCGCCGGCAACTGCGCCAGCCCCTTGGGCGCCACGAAGTTATCCACACCCGCCACAGCCTGAGCGTCCAGGCCCGGCAGTTGGTTCAATGGCAAGGCTGCGTGGTGCGTCCAGTACAGCGGGCGCGTCGGCAATTGCACGGTGAGGCGCTGGCGCACGATTTCATCGAGGTGTTCCGCCTTGTTCATCAGCAACAGCCCGGCACTCTCCAGTGCCTCTTGTTGCGCCGGTGGCAGTGGTTTGCCGGCGGCAAGTGCCTGGGCGTCGAGGACCAGCACGCAGGGCTGAACGCTCAGCACCCCTTGCCAGGGCGCTTCACGCAGCTGCCTGAGCAACTGCGCCGGATGCCCCAGCCCGGACGGCTCGATGAACAGTCGATCCGGTCGCGCCTTGCGCAGTAAACGGCCGAGGCCGACCTGAAACGGCGCACCGTTGACGCAACACAAACACCCCCCGGCCACTTCACCCAGTGCGATACCATCGGCATCACGGGTCAGCAGCGCGGCATCGATACCGATCTGACCGAATTCGTTGATCAGTACCGCCCAGCGCTCGCCAACGGGGCGTTGCGCCAGCAGGTGCCTGATGAGACTGGTCTTGCCAGCCCCCAATGGTCCGGCGATGACATGGGTCGGTATGTTCTGCAACATGATCGAAAGTCTGAGGAGGTAAGGATGCGATGGATAGGATTGCCGTTGCTGCTGGCGCTCAACGGCGGCGAGGCACTGGCCCAGGCTTGCGTGGTCCACAGCCAGGCGCAACGGCTTGACGTGAAAGTCTGCCAGCAGAACCGCAACATTCCGCAAAAACTCTTCGCCGAAGGCTTCTGCCAGCCTAGCCTTGCAGGGCAGAAAGTCGAAGTGCAGTACGTGGACCAATGCCCTGACGGGGCGTTCGGCGTGTGCAGCAATGCCCAGGTCGCCAATATGCCCTACCGGCAGGATATTCACTATTACGGCGTGGCCACCGACGCGACGTACCTGAAGCCGTTTTGCGAAGCCCAGAGCCAGGGGACCTGGCTCAAGCCTTGAGGGTCAAGCGGCGTCTTCGTACCAAGGGCCGAACGGATCAGGCAGCAAACACCAGCCCTGTTCGCCCAGTGCCATTTCCTCATCGCTCAACAGGCAATCGTCGAGCTCGGCGGCAAGCTGAACGAAATCCACATGCTGGCCGATGAACACCAGTTCCTGCCGACAATCACCGCTGGCAGCGTCCCAGTTCTGCAGGATGGCGGCACTGCTTTCCGGATCCTGGGGCCACTGCTCCTTCGGTACGTAACGCCACCAGCGCCCGGCAAAGCCATACCGCATCATGCCGCCGGCCTGGGACCAGCTGCCGGCATCCGTGGGTTTACTCGCCAGCCAGAAGAAGCCCTTGGAACGCAGCAGCCTGCCATTGAGCCACGGACCGTCGATGAAGTTGAAGAATCGCTGCGGATGGAATGGGCGGCGCGCACGATAGGCATAGGATGCAATGCCGTAGGCGTCGGTCTCCGGTACGTGTTCGCCGCGCAGTTCCTGCAACCAGCCCGGCGCCTGCGCCGCCTTCTCGAAGTCGAAGCGACCGGTATCGAGGATCTTCTCCAGCGGCACTTCGCCCATGACCATCGGGATGATGTGCGCCTGGGGGTTGAGTCGTTCGAGGACCGCCGTCAGCTCTTCGCGTTCTCGGCTGCTGATCAGGTCGATCTTGCTGATCAGGATGACGTCGGCGAATTCGATCTGCTCGATCAACAGATCGGTGATTGCGCGCTCATCCCCCTCACCCAGCGTTTCGCCACGGGAGGCCAGGCTGTCGGCGGCCTGGAAGTCGCGCAGGAAATTCATGCCATCGACCACCGTGACCATGGTGTCGAGCCGGGCGATGTCGCAAAGGCTCTGGCCGTCTTCGTCGCGAAACGTAAAGGTTTCCGCTACGGGAAGCGGTTCTGAAATGCCGGTCGATTCGATCAAGAGGTAATCAAAGCGGCCTTCGCGGGCCAGGGAGCCGACTTCCTTCAACAAGTCTTCACGCAACGTGCAGCAAATGCAGCCATTGCTCATTTCCACGAGCTTCTCTTCTGCACGATTGAGGCTGACATCGCGCTGCACCTCAGTGCCATCAATGTTGATTTCACTCATATCGTTGACGATAACGGCGACTCGCATTCCATCTCTATTACGTAGTATGTAATTAAGAAGTGTACTTTTTCCGGCTCCAAGAAAGCCCGACAGGACCGTCACGGGTAGACGATTCGGCATTTGCAGGTCCTCACAGGGGGTGCCCGGTAAAATGACGGGCCAGTTCAGATGTTATCATATAACATTGCATATCAAATTCCACGATGAACCTTCCCATGAATGACCTGACTCTGCCGGACATTGCCGCTCAAGCCTCACGCCAAGCCCTGCCACTGGAGTGGGTAGGCATGCGTGGCATCGCTCTTCCTGTTTTGCTCAACGATAAAATATTGCCTGCAACGGCTGATGCCGGTGTGAGCCTCGATAACGGCGAGTCGCGGGGTATCCATATGTCGCGCCTGTACCTGGCGCTGGAAATGCTTGAACAGGAAACGCTTACCCACGGGCTGCTGCGACGGGTCTTGCAGCGTTTCCTCAACAGTCACGATGGGCTGTCGAATAGCGCGTACCTGAACATTCACACCGATCTGTTGCTGAAAAGACCGGCTCTGGTCAGCCCATTGGCTGGCTGGAAAAGTTATCCGATCAGTATCGAGGCACGTTTGAAAAACGCGATGTTCCACGTGGAACTAAAAATCGCGCTACCTTATTCCTCAACCTGCCCGTGTTCAGCAGCGCTTTCGCGACAACTGATTCAACAGCAATTCATTGATGATTTTGCCAATCGGACTTTGCATCACGCCGAGGTATTGGGTTGGCTAGGCTCCCCTGATGGGATCGTCGCGACACCCCACAGCCAACGCAGCACAGCGCAGTTGCGTCTGCGCCTGCAGGATGATCTGGATGACCTGCCACTGATCGCCGTGATCGATGACGCCGAAGCAGCGCTCGGAACAGCCGTGCAGACCGCCGTCAAGCGTGCCGATGAGCAGGCATTCGCCTTGGCCAATGGGCAGAACCTGATGTTCTGCGAAGATGCCGCTCGACGCTTGAACCTGGCCCTGAAACGTTCACCCGGCATTCGCGGCTTTCGAGTACGGGTTATTCACACTGAAAGCCTGCATGCGCACGACGCCGTCGCCGAAAGCCGCTGGAACTGGGAGGCCGTGTGACGCGTTTCCAGGTGTTTCGCCGGACAATCCACCCAAGGAAGAAGCCTATGCACAAATAGATCTGATGCGCGCTACGAGGCGTCGCTGGATGGGTTTGGATTGGTCACTACAAACGTCTACATGACAGCGACCAGGGTTTGGATCTAAGGTTTATCCGCTGGCGCCTGTGATCGAAGCATTCGAGAACAATAATCATGATCCAGATCACTCTGTCCGATGGTTCCTTGCGTGAATATGATCAACCGCTGTCCGTGCATGAAGTTGCCGCAAGTATTGGCCCCGGGCTGGCCAACGCTGCGGTGGCGGGACGGGTAGACGGCCTGTTGGTGGACTGTGAGTTTATGATCCGGGCCAATGCCAGGGTCAGCATCGTGACACCGCAGGAACCCGACGGGCTGGAGATTCTCCGGCGTTCCTGTTCGCTGATGCTGGCGATGGCAGTCAAGCAATTGCACACCCATGCGCAATTGCGCACCGGCGCGGCCCTGGGTGACGGGTTCTACTGCGAGTTCGCAGTCGAACGCCCGATGATGGCCGCCGATCTGCCGCTGATCGAAGCGCGCATGCAAGCATTGGCGGCGACCAACCACTCGATTCGCCGCAGTCAGAAGTCCCCGTCGTGCGCCGAGCTGTCGCTGTACCGCCTCGGGGACACCGAATATTTGACCAGCGGCCCTCATGTTCCCACCACCAGGGTCTTGCAGGCCTTTGCCCTCGATCACATCAACGGGACCTTGCAGCAACGCATCTATGGTACGTGTTGGTCCAGCCACCAGGAGCTGCAGCATTGGCGCCAGCCGGCGCATGTGGTGGTGGTCAGCATGGATGACCGGCAGGCCGGTTATGCACACGCGGTGACCGAACGCCTGCGCCGCAGCGGTGTGCGAGCCCTGGCGGACTTGCGTAGCGAAAAAGTCCGCCACAAGATTCGCCATCACAGTCAGACGGTGCCGTACCTGGTGGTGGTCGGCGAAAAGGAAAAGGCTGGCGGATATGTCAGCGTGCGCAATCGCAATGGGGAGGATTTTGGCAGGATGAAGGTGGAGGCGGTGTGTGAGTGGTTGAGCCAGCCTGGAATGTCAGGAGCCTGAACCGACGAGCCTCGCCCCGGCAGAGCGAGGCTCGTGCGCGAAACGTTTACGCTCTTGGCTTCACAGTCCCGCAATCCTGCCCCAGCCAGACCGCACGGGTATCGAGGCTACCCTTCTGCTGAATACCGGTGGCATTGAACGTACCGTTGACCTTGGTGGTAAATTCGCGATCGCTGAGGAAGGTGGCGACACCCGCGCCTTGCGCTTTCGGGCAGCTGAAACGGAATTTCCACTGGTTACCGGTGCGCTCGGTGATTTCCTGTTTGCAGCCCGATTGAGGGTCGGTCAGCGGAATGTTGTCGGTTTTGACCTGCTCTGGCGTCAAGCACGCCCGAATCCCTTTGCCCCCCATGGTAATGCCCTGTTTTTCCAGCTGAGCGCGCTGTTCAGGGGTCATCTGGCTTTGTATTTGACCAAGGATCAGCTGCAGATCCGGCATGTTCTGGTCATCGACCTTCATGTTGCTTGAGGTCAATTCCCACAAACCGGGCTGAAGCATCTGCGCCTGAGCAGCCAGAGGAAGTGCCAAACCAAATGCCACGGCCAAACCCAGCAGACGAACGTTCATCGAGTAACTCCTGATCAGTTGTGGCCGTTAGACGTCGCCGGCGGGCTTCGGTTCATGGGCCAATTAATTAGCGACATTCTGCACGGAACATGGTCTGTTAAGCATTGAATCTTCAGGAGCAAGGCTGCCCCCATGGATTATTTTGGACCGCATGTCTTTGGCTATGTCATCGCGCTGCTGCACTCATTGGGCATGATTGCGGCAGTCCATGCCGTGTTGACCGTCCGCACAGCCCAAGGCTCGATTGCCTGGGCCTTGTCACTGTTGTTCATGCCTTACCTGACGCTCATCCCCTACCTGGTCTTCGGTCGCAGCGCCTTCGACGGTTATATCAAGGCACGGCGCCAAGCCAACGAAGAAATGCGCAAGGCCATCTCCGAGCTCAACTGGCGGCCATGGGTAGAGGAAGCCCTCACTGCTCGTGCATCCAGCGCCTACGCGTCGTTGAGGGCGATGCCGAAACTGGGGCGCATGCCCTGCCTGGCAAACAATGAAGTGCACTTGCTGGTCAATGGACAGGCGACCTTCGAGGCGATTTTCCAGGCCATCAGCCAGGCCACGCAGGCCGTGTTGGTCCAGTTCTTCATCGTGCACGACGACCGCCTGGGCCGACGCTTGCGTGACCTGCTGGTGCACAAAGCCAGCGAAGGCGTGGCGGTCTACCTGCTCTACGATCGAATCGGCAGCCACTCCCTGCCCCACGGTTACGTTCAGTCGCTACGCGACGGCGGCGTCGAGGTCAAAGCCTTTGCCACGCGCAGCGGCTGGCTCAATCGATTTCAGGTCAATTTTCGCAACCACCGCAAGATCGTGGTGGTCGACGGTATCCTCGGCTTCGTCGGTGGCCATAACGTTGGCGACGAATACATGGGCGAGAAACCACCCCTGGCACCGTGGCGCGATACCCATGTGCAAGTACGCGGACCGGTGGTGGCCTGCATGCAAGAGTCCTTCGCCGAAGACTGGTTCTGGGCGGCCCGCGCACTTCCGCCACTGATTCTTCCCGAGGTGTATCCGGACGACGGGGTGCTTTGCCAGATGCTCGCCAGCGGCCCGGCGGACGCCTACGAAACCTGCTCACTGTTCTTCGTCGAAGCGATCCACGCGTCGACCGAGCGGGTGTGGATCACCACGCCGTATTTCATTCCCGACGAAGCGGTACTCGCTGCGTTGCGCCTGGCGGTATTGCGCGGGGTGGATGTGCGGATATTGCTGCCGTCGCGGCCCGACCACCGAATCGTCTACGCCGCTTCCAGCCTCTATGCCTTTGAAGCCGTGCGCGCCGGTGTGCGGGTGTTCCGCTACCAGCCCGGGTTTCTGCATCAGAAAGTGGTGTTGATCGACAACGAAATCAGCGCCATTGGCAGTGCCAACATGGACAACCGATCGTTTCGGTTGAATTTCGAAGTGATGTTACTGACGGTCGACAAGACGTTTGCCGCCCAAGTGGAGCAGATGCTCAACGACGACTTCGACCTGGCACACGAAATCGCCAAGGAAGAAAGCCGGGAGACCCATCGCTTGCAGCAGGTCGGCATGCGGGTTGCCCGGCTTATTTCCCCCATCCTCTAGGGATTGTAGATATCGTCCCGCGTCCAGGGCAGCTCATGGCTGCCATCGGCGTGAGCCTTCACCGCAAGAATCTGGTGCAGGTTGATCCAGCCACGGGCGAATGCGTAAGCACAACCGGCCAGGTACAGTCGCCAGATACGCAAGGCTTGATCTGGCACCAGCTTCGAGGCGGCCTCAAGGTTGTCCTCCAGACGCTCGCTCCAGTGATCCAGGGTCCGTGCGTAATGCAGGCGCAGGCTCTCGACATCGACGATCTCCAGCCCCGCGTCACTGATCTCGGCAGAGATCATTGCCAGGTGGGGCAATTCGCCGTTGGGGAACACGTATTTCTCGATGAATTCCCCAGCACCGCGTCCCACCGGGCGGCCATCGGTGTGCTTGGCGGTGATCCCGTGGTTCATCACCAGCCCGCCCTCTTTCACCGCGCCGAACAGGGTCTTGCAGTATTCGGCCAGATTCGCGTGACCGACGTGCTCGAACATACCGACGCTGACCACTTTGTCGAAACGCCCGTCCTGAGGCAGGTCGCGGTAGTCGAGTAACTGCAGCTCGACCAGATCCTCCAACCCCTCCTCTTTCACGCGTTCCCGGGCCAAGGCCAATTGTTCCTTGCTGAGGGTAATGCCGAATACCTTCGCCCCAAACTCACGGGCCGCATACCGTGCCAACCCGCCCCAACCGCAACCGACATCCAGCAGATATTCGCCAGGTTGCAGGCGCAACTTGCGGCACAGGTGACGGAATTTTGCCTGTTGGGCCTGTTCAAGGGATTCGCTGCCCGTCTCGAAATATGCGCAGGAATACGCCATGTCGCTGTCGAGCCATAGCTGATAAAAGGCGTTTGAAAGGTCGTAGTGATAGGAAATCGCCTTGGCGTCAGTCTCCTTGTCATGCACCGTGCGGACCGGCAGGTGAGCCTCGCCCTCATCCAGCAACGCCTGACTCCATTCATCGCAGACGCGGATCACATCGCTGATGGCGCCTTCCAGCTCGAGCTTTCCTTCGACGAAGGCCGCTCCTAGCGCGTCCAGGCTTGGGTGGGTGAACTGGGTAACCATTTGTGGGTCCTTGACCACAATCGTGACGCTGGGCGTCGGCCCCAGATTGAATTCATGGCCATCCCAGAGTCGCAGGCGTAGCGGAAGCTGCAGATTCTGTAAGGCCGGTGGAAGATGCGCGAGCATGGATAACCCCCTTGTTTCAGACGTCTGATCAGAGGGTAGACCATCTTGGAAAAATAGCTGGCTATCGAATTAATAGCCAATCTATAGGGTTCGCGAGGGTGCAGCTTCATCCGTCGCGAATGCACAAAATGACAGGCCCTCAGCATTAATGACTGCGAATCCGGCATACAGTTCATGCTCAACGACCCTGTGTTCCACGTGGAACAAAGTTTTACCGCGAAGCAATTTGTGAAGGACATAGCTGGAAAACGAACTACCTTTTACTCCTTCAATCCCCGTTCGCAGGAAAAGATCCATGAGCACATATGACGTCGTCATTCTGGGCGGTGGCCCGGGCGGTTACAACGCCGCAATCCGCGCCGGCCAATTGGGGCTGAAAGCGGCCTGTGTGGAAGGCCGCGCCACACTCGGCGGCACCTGCCTGAATGTGGGATGCATGCCCTCCAAGGCATTGCTGCACGCTTCAGAACTCTACGAAGCAGCCATGGGAACGGAATTCGCCAATCTCGGTATCGAGGTCAAGCCCACGCTCAACCTCGCTCAAATGATGAAACAGAAAGACGAAAGTGTGACCGGGCTGACCAAAGGCATCGAGTTCCTCTTTCGCAAAAACAAGGTTGACTGGATCAAGGGCTGGGGCCACATCGACGGGCCGGGCAAGGTCACAGTGACGGACAGCACCGCAAGCAAGACCGAACTGACCGGCAAAGACATCATCATCGCCACCGGTTCCGAACCCACTCCCCTGCCGGGCGTGAATATCGATAACAAACGCATCCTCGATTCCACCGGCGCACTGTCACTGACAGAGGTACCGAAACACCTGGTGGTGATCGGCGCCGGGGTGATCGGCCTGGAGCTGGGTTCGGTGTGGCGGCGCCTGGGGGCACAAGTGACGGTGGTCGAATTCCTCGATCGGATCTGCCCGGGTGTAGACGGCGAAGCAGGCAAAACCCTGCAACGCTCTTTGAGCAAGCAAGGCATCAGTTTCAAACTGAGCTCAAAAGTGACCAGCGCCACATCCTCCGCGACAGGCGTACAGCTCAACGTCGAGCCCGCTTCGGGCGGCTCCGCCGAATCGCTCGAGGCCGACTACGTATTGGTGGCGATCGGACGCCGGCCTTATACCCAAGGCCTGGGGCTGGAGAACGTCGGCCTCGCCACCGATAAACGCGGCATGCTCGCCAACAAAGGGCATCGCACCGAAGCCGCGGGTGTCTGGGTGATCGGCGACGTTACCTCCGGCCCGATGCTCGCGCACAAGGCTGAAGACGAAGCCATGGCCTGTGTCGAGCAGATCGTCGGCAAGGCTGGGGAAGTCAATTACGATTTGATCCCCAACGTGATCTACACCCGGCCGGAACTGGCCAGTGTCGGCAAGACCGAAGAGCAATTGAAAGCAGAAGGACGTGCTTACAAGGTTGGCAAGTTTCCGTTTACCGCCAACAGCCGAGCGAAGATCAATCACGAAACCGAAGGTTTTGCCAAAGTACTGGCCGATGAACGTACTGATGAAATCCTTGGCGTGCACCTGGTTGGCCCAAGCGTCAGCGAAATGATTGGAGAATACTGCGTGGCCATGGAGTTCAGTGCGTCCGCCGAAGACATTGCCCTGACCTGTCATCCACACCCGACGCGATCCGAAGCCTTGCGTCAGGCGGCGATGAATGTCGAGGGAATGGCGACGCAGATGTAAGGCTGGAGGTGGTCAGTGATCCAATCTACCGCCATCTCGAGGTACTCGGGATGGCGGCTTATGCGGTCTAAAGCGGCAGATGCCCCAACGGCAATGCTCCTGGCGTCTTCACCGTGTGAATCGCAAAGTTGCTGCGGATATCGCTCACTCCCGGCAGTTTCAACAAGCACCCCGTGAGAAAGCGATCGTAGGCGCGTAAATCCGGCACCACCACCTGTAATAGAAAATCCGATTCCCCGGACACCAGAAAAGCCGAAATCACCTCAGGCAATGCCGTCACTGCCAAACGAAAAGATTCTGCCTGCTCGTCATTGTGGCGCTCCACCTTGACCCCGACAAACACCGTCAGCCCGAGCCCGACTTCATCGCGATCCAGAGTGGCCTGATAACCTCGGATGACTCCGGCCTCCTCAAGCATCCGCACCCGTCGCAGGCAGGGAGAGGCAGACAGGCCGATCTCTTGAGCCAATTGCACATTGCTCAGGCGACCGTCGCGTTGCAGTGCGGCGAGAATCTTGCGGTCGTAGGCGTCCAGTTTCATCGTTTGGCAGATCCCACTTGCTGAACTGAAATTTGTTGGCAGCTTATGCCAAAGCAGGCCGCTTTAGAAGCGAACTACGCAAGCACATGCCCTGGCCTTCGGCCCTAAACTGGCCCGACCGAATCGACGGCGAACAGGAGGCACAGGATGGCGGAACTCGGACTGTTTTTCATGGCACTGGCGGTGGTCTATCTACTGCCCGGCCCCGACATGATCCTGCTGCTGCAAACAGGCGCCCGTCAGGGCAAGGGCGCCGCGTTGGCCACGGCGGTCGGTCTGGCTATCGCACGCGGTTGCCATGTCGTGCTGGCGGCACTGGGGCTGGCGGCATTGTTCAAGGCGGCTCCCTGGACCTTCGACCTGGTACGCCTGCTCGGTGCTGCCTACCTGCTGTGGATCGGCATTCAATGTCTGCGAACGACGATGTTGCCAAACTTGAACAGCCCAGGTACGACAGACAAAAGACCACGCTGTGGCGAGGCCATCCGCCGCGGTTTACTGACCAACCTGCTAAACCCCAAGGCGTTGCTGTTCTGTTCGGTGTTGTTGCCGCAATTCATCGAGCCACTCGAAGGACCGGTACTGGCGCAATTTGCGATCCTGGGCTTGATGTTAGTCGGCGCGGGTTTGCTGTTCGATAGCGCCTATGCGTTGACTGGCGCGGCGCTGGGTCGTTGGCTGCAACGCAGTCCCTGCGCCCGGCGCCTGCAACAATGGCTGTTCGGCAGCCTGTTGATCGGTTTCGCGGTGCGGCTGACCTTTGTCCAACAGGCTTGAACCTTATTGCACCTTGCGGCGGCGATTGACCAGCAACAGCACCAACGCCATGACGACCAGCACGCCACCCACCTGAAGTGCTGTCTTATACGGCCGCAGGGCTGAGCGAGCAGCGTCGGTGACCTGGGTGACATAACGCTTGTCGGCATTCTCAAAGTCCGGATAAGGGCATTGATGCCCAAAATCCGCCGCCCATTCCACGAAGGGCCCCTCTTTGACATATCGCTGGTAAAGCGCACTTTGCTCTTCGAGGCTGCTATTCCAGCCGGCCGCTTCGCACAGCACGGCGGCAAACGCCTGGCTGGTGTGTGGCAAATTGTCCGCAGCACGGCTGGCCAGTGCCGTTGCCACGAAGCGATAGTGGTAGCGCTGATCCGGTTGGGCGGCGCTGGCTTGTTGACGCTTCACTTCGTCCTCGCCTATGAGTGGCCCGACTTTGAGTTCAGCGCTCTCGAGGCTGTAGTTGCCACCGAATGTGGCGTAGTCCGGAGCCATTTCATAGCCGAGGATATCCATCCCCCACTCGCGTGCGGTCCAGGCGGCGTTGAACAGTGCCGCGGCACGACGCGTCGGCCACCACGCCGAATCGGCCGCCATACGTTGCTGGCCGTACAACCTGGCCTTGTGACGCAAGCCATCGTTATCGAAATAGGCCGGCGCTTGCTCGTAGTGCCCTTCGCGCAGCAAACGCCGACCAAGCAGATTGCGCAGGTTCGCAGCCACGGGCAGAGGCACGTAATTGTCCCGTTCCTGCTGGCTCAGCGGCGGTGGCGCCGGTACTTGGGTGTCAACGTAATGCTTGAGTTCGTCCAGGGTCAGTACACGCTCGGCGACGGTGGCCGCGTCGAACCAGTAGATACCTTGGCTGCGGTACAACTGGTCGAACGCCTGCAAATAGTCCCCGCGCTGCAGGGCCAGGATCGCGCTCTCTCCTTCGACCCGGCATTTGGGTTGCAGGGTTTCGAAATCGTAATCCGGCGTTCTCCGATCGCCCCACGATTCATTCTGCGGGAAGGCCTTGGCAGCCTTTGCATAGGCAGCAGCCGCAGCCGCTTTATCGCCATCGCGCACCGCCAGTTTGGCCCGCAGCCACCAGGCCAGGCCACCATCGCCCGCGTGCTCGAGAAAGGCTTTGGCGCTGGTGAAATCACCCTGTTGATAATTCATTGCGGCCAGACGGTCCGCATTGTCGAGGCTACCGCGCGTGCTGTTCTGCAACAGTTTGATCAGTTTCAGCTCGTTCGCCGGTTGCTCACCGAATGACCAGCCCAGCCGGCTGATCAAGGAAGCGGTCACCAGTTGCTGCACAGGCTTGCCCTTGAGCAATCCGGCCAACTGATCCTCGGGCATCGAAGCCAGATCAGCCATCAACAGCTTCAACGAGGTATATCCCACTGCCGAACCCTGCAGGTTTTGCGTGGCATACAGTTCGATGGCGCTGTTCCAGTCACCCGCCGTGCGGGCTACGCGGGCTTCTTCACCGAGACTGGCAACACCCAGTTCCAGCGGGTCGCTAAAGCCCTCGATGCTCAATTGACGCGTTTGCTCGAAAGCTTTGCGCGATGGGTCCAGCAACTCGGGAGCCGCGTCGACCCGGGAGCGCATGGCGAACAACGCCCGGCCCAACGAATAGGCAGCCCAGGTACTGCGCAATGCGCGCTGCTCGGCCGGAAGCGCCAGCACCTTGCGAAAGTACTCGGCGGCCAGCGCGTGATCCCCAGCATTGAACGCCACCGCCCCCGCCAGATAGAACCTGAGCTCGGCGGTCAGATCCGCGCCCTGTACCTCAACCTGACGGGCATCGGCCAGCCCGCGCAACTGTTTGACCAGCCTTTGCTGTTCATCGGTCAAACCCGTCTGTTCGGCCTGATCGCGCTGTTCGGCATGGGCGGAAGCTTCACCATAGGCTTGGCCAGGGCCAAGTGTGGCTGCCGTGACCGGCTTGAGGCCGGCAATCGCATGGCCCAAGCGACTCACCTCGAAACTGAAATTGCCTTCCGGCAGCTCCGCCAGGGACTGACCTCGGTTGTCCAGCAGTCGCATGGGGAAGTCCGGCCCGCACGCCATGGCCGCCAACGGTAAGCCAAGGCTCAGACAGAGCAGGTGACGGGGCCAGTTACGGGAGAACATTCGACGCTCCTTGATCAATTGTTGCGCAGCGAGCCCAACCGATGGCGCGCTGTCCGCCAGCCGCTATACGACCGTCGCGCAAGCGGGTGAAGGTAAGCAGATTCGGATCTTGTTGCAACGTATAGCCGGCCAGCGCATCGGCTCCCTCGCAACCCTGTACCGCCAGTGTCACGCGTTCGGGCCAGGCGTTATCGAGGTTTCCCCTATTGGAGATGCCGATATCAAAGAGGCCATCGTGAGCCGAGAGGCTCAACACGAGATCACTGCGAAGGACTTCACCACGGGACACGGCGCGCAAGGTCGACAGGCTCCAGGCTCGACGGTCATTGGCCAAAGGCAGGCGAAACCAGATCAGTCCCGCCAGATGAGCCGGCGGGTCAGCGCGCAATCGGGCAGCAAGCTGGCTCAATTGCAGTGGATCGGCCAACAACTCCCGGCGCTTGCCGGCATTTTCAATCGCAACCTCGCTTTCCACGATGGGCGCACCGCCGTCACTCGGCAACAAGGCGACCCCATAAGCCGGCAGGGCCAGGTAAAACGGTTTCGCCGTGATGCGACTCCAGGCCATTGTCCATTCCCGAGCGAGGACGGGATCAAATAAGCCGCGATGGGGATCGCTCACGGCATGTACCTGTAACACAGTGCTATCGACAGTGGATAACAGAGCAGGCAACTCGGAACTGTCGAGCCAAGCCGGCAACCCAGTGATGCTCAAGGCCATGGATGCCGGCAACATGGAACGCAGATGCTCAAGAAATTCACGATAGGCGGCTAGCCGGGCATTGCCCGCATCGTGGTCGATTTCAACACCGGCGAGTATCAACCCTTGCTCCTGCCAATCGCTGATCAGCTGCTGGATTTGCCTCATGACCTCATCCTGATTCAGCGACTTGAGCTGGCCATCAAGACGAATCACCGCAATCAGCGCCCGGCCATCACGCTTGAGCAGCACCGGATCAATATGCGCCCGAGTCCAGCCCTCCCGAGGGAAGGCCTGTAGGGCCAGCACTCGCAACGTGGAAAACTCGGCGCGACTGTCGCGCAATGCGGCCTCATGCGCCGCAGTCCATTGTCGTTGCCAGACATAAAGCTGCTGATCGAGAGGCGCAGCGTCCTGCTGTTGGCAACCGTTGAGCAGCGTCAGCGTCATCAGTGAGACGATCACGCGAGTGAGAAAACCCATGAGAAAAAGCCTGTCCCTGAAATGCATAAAGGGCCTTTCACGGCCCTTTTCTTCTGCCCTACCCTACCCAGCCATTGACCGTCGGGCAATGGCTCCTGCGACAATCCCTCATAGATCCAGGACCAAAGGCTGCGTGCCTTGAGCCGGTATTGCACAGCAAATCAGTACCTGACCTTCATCCGGTACCTCCGCTGGCGGTTGCGGATAATGGACCTGGCCACTGATGAGCCGAGTCTTGCAGGTTCCGCACGAGCCGCCACGGCAACTGAATTCCGGGTGCAATCCACGGCTTTCCGCCAGCTCCAGCAAAGTGCCTCCCTCGGGTTGCCAGCGAGCTTCCTTGGCTGAGCGCTGGAATACAACCGGCGTCGAGGTGGTCGCTGCTGGCGGTTGTTCCATAACCAAGGCGTCGGGGTCGGGACGTCGACGCAACGTTGATGGACCAAAGGTTTCGGCGTGAATCCGCGCGTCGCGAATGTCCAGTTCACGCAGGGCGTCATACAGCGCCTGGGTAAAACTCCCGGGGCCGCAGAGCACAAAATCCAACTGATCATAGTCCTCGACTTCAAGCAGCTCCGAGAGCCTTGCGACATCGATCCGGCCGCTCAAATCAAAGTCTTCCCCCTCCCGAGCCTCCGGTTCCGGTTGACTGAGCAGACGTACCACCCTGACCGCGTCATTGGCACGTTCGAGCAAGCGATCCACCTCGGGACGAAACGGCTGATCGGCCAATGTGCGCGAACTCTGGAAGAACCAGGTCGGCCGGATGTGACGGGTGCGCAAGCCTTGGTAGACCACCTCTCGCAGCATCGACAGCAGCGGCGTAATACCCACACCGGCAGCCAACAGCACCAGCGGCCTACGTTCATGAGGCGCGACGGTGAAGTGACCCTGAGGCGCACGTGCCTCCAATAGATCACCGACGCGAACCTTTTCATGCAGGTGCGAAGATACCCGCCCGTCTCGCTTCACACTGATACGGAAAAAGTCATCCGAAGGTGCACTCGACAGGCTGTAAGTGCGGATATGCGTCTCGCCATCAATGTTGAAGCGCAGCGGTAAATGCTGACCAGCCTGAAACAACGGCAATCCGGCGCCGTCGGCCGGCTCCATGTAGATCGAGCGTATGTGCTGGCTTTCCGCTTCGATTCGCACTACTCGCAGTGGCCGCCATTGATCGCCCAATGTCTTGGCTTGCAAGCGTGCAGCAGCCTGCTCCCAAGTGCCCGTCAGCAAGCTGGTGGGCGAAACCCCGTCGAAGCGCCAGCGCAATCCCAGTGCCGCGGGACGACGTACAACGTGTTCCACGTGGAACATCCATAAACGTTCGGCACCTTGAAACGCCTCAACCAGCGGACCTTCAAGAATGATTTCGGTGCGCCCGTTGAGGTGTAGCAAGTCACCAGAATTGAAATCAATGAACAGTAAACCGGCCTTTGGATTGATCAACAAATTGCCCAAGGTGTTGAAAAACAGGTTGCCGGCAAAGTCCGGGATGGTCAGGCGATTTCCTTCCACCTGGACAAAACCCGCCTGCCCACCACGGTGGGACACGTCCACCGATCGTACGCCGTCGACGTCCACGAAACTGGCGACAAAGAAGGTGTCTGCCTCGGCGATCATGGCCTTGGCCGCCTCATCCAGTTCGGTGAGATGCTGTGCGGGGCGAGTCGCCGGCTCCGCCAGGGGCACCGAGCGCAATTGCCGCAACTGGATGTACTGGGGGCAGTTGCCAAAAGACTGATCCACCGTCACCGCAAAGCCACTCTCGGTCATTGAACCGATATGGCCATTGATGCGATTGCGACGCCGGGTATGCAGTTCAATGCCCAGCAGGCCGATGGCCGCGCCAGTGCTCAACTGCGCCGGATCATCGGCAGCCGGCAAACTGCTGAATTGCAACAAACCCGGTTCGGGTGAAGAGGCGAAACCCGGTGGACCTTCAAGCACGCTGGCCCAGGGACGATCATGCGCATCGACCGCGCCGTAGAGCATGAATGGAAGTTGCTGATAGAAGGTGCGGTGCTGATCCGGCATATGGTCGCGAATTACTCTGCGCCCGAGTACGTCCATACGCTCACTGACACCTATGTGAGCCTGCAGCTCTTTTTCGCCAGCATGCCACGGTGAATGGTCCATTGCGGCTTCTCCCCTGCGCCATCGGCGCAGCGTGAATGTGCCCGACAGGGTCGGGCGAAAAACATCAGGCCGTTTTTTGCAAGCCGGCGACAGTACGCGGCATGCCGACAAAACCGGGTAAGGCTTCTACCCTAGCCAGCCAGGCACGAATGTTGGCGTAATCGTCCAGCGACACATTGCCTTCCGGTGCGTGGGCGATGTAGCTGTAGGCAGCCACGTCGGCAATGGTCGGTTCGCTGCCGGCCAGGTAAGGCGTGTCGGCCAGTTCCTTATCGATCACTTTGAGCACGCTATGGGCGTAAGGAATCACGTCATCGGGATTATAGGGAGCACCGAACACCGTGATCAGCCTTGCCCGGGCAGGGCCAAAGGCAATGGGCCCGGCAGCGGCAGACAACCAGCGCTGCACTTTGGCGGCGCCAACCGGATCGGCGGGCAACCAACGACCTTTGCCATATTTTTGCGCCAGATAAACCAGAATCGCGTTGGAGTCCGCCAGTACCACGCCTTGATCGTCCAGTACCGGTATCTGACCGAAAGCGTTCAACGCCAGAAACTCCGGCTTTTTATGCTCGCCCTTGGCCAGGTCGATGAAGACCAGTTCGGTCGGCAGTTGCAGCAGCGAGAGCATCAGTTCCACACGATGAGCGTGGCCGGAACGTGGGAAGTGGTAGAGTTTGATGGCTTGCATGGTCGACTCCGCGGTGAGTGGCGCTGAGCGGGAGAGATCAGCACCGATGGCGGTCATCTTCCACCAGTCCTCAAATCAACAGAATAACCAGCAAACGCAATCCATTATTTCGCCCGGTGAAACAAACCATCAATCCTGCAATGCCGGATGCTCTCGAAGCGTTTTCACCGTGAAGTCGACAAAACTGCGAATTCGCGCCGCAGCCTTGCGCCCCCCCTGATAGATCACATGGATGGGCAATGGCGGCATTTCGAAATCCGCCAGCACGATTTCCAACTCCCCCGCCGCGACCTTGCTCGCCGACTGATAGGACAGCACCCGTGTAAAGCCCAGTCCGAGCGCGGCAGCAGTAATGGCCGCCTGATTGGCCGTCACCGTCAGACGCGCTTCTGCCCGGACACTCAATGGCTCGCCCCGCTCGAGAAACGGCCAATGTTTTAACTGACCGATGGCGGACGTTGCAATAATGGGTGCTTGAGCCAGCTCTTGCGGATGTTTTGGCCGACCATGAGTGGCCAAAAACTGAGGGGACGCGCAGATCACCCGTCGCACTTCACCCACCCGAATCGCATGCTGGTTGCTGTCAGGCAGATCACCGATGCGTATGGCCACATCGACACCTTCCTCGACGACACTCACCACTCGGTCTACCAAGAGTGCATTGATCGTGACGTCGGGAAACTGCGTCAGAAAATTCACCATCAGCGGCGTGACGAATAACTCTCCGAACAAAACCGGTGCCGTGATCGTCAGTTGCCCACGGGGCTGGGCGTGACTGCCCGCCGCCGAATCCTCAGCTTCCTGCACCTCGGCGAGAATTCTCCGACAATCCTCCAGATATCGTTGACCCGCCTCGCTCAAATACACGTTGCGCGTAGTGCGCGTGAG
>Ga0068836_107891_pt1 | contig 23979 bp, 20 predicted proteins | sample Hof3ISUMetaT_17_FD_68487 | JGI IMG/M metagenome (GOLD analysis project Ga0068836, IMG submission 68487) | Enriched soil aggregate microbial communities from Iowa State university to study microbial drivers of carbon cycling -... | ecosystem: Environmental > Terrestrial > Soil > Agricultural land... | reverse complement strand
AATGTGGCGTTGGTGTAGGCGTTGAAGATCACGTGCTGCATCTGCTCGACGTTCTTGGCCGGAGCGAGCACCTGACCCGCGGCCAGTGCGTCGTTGTATTTCTTGGCCAGCGACAGGAAGCCGATCGCCGGGTTGGCGTCGAACAGCTTGATGAAGCCTGCGGTCGTGGTGCAGATCAGCAGCCAGGTGGCCGGCAACAGGGTGACCCAGATGTAGCGCTGGCGCTTCATCTTGATCAGGACCACGGTGCCGAGCATCAGCGCGATACCGGCGAGCATCTGGTTGGAGATGCCGAACAGCGGCCACAGGGTGTTGATACCACCCAGCGGATCGATCACGCCCTGATACAGCAACCAGCCCCACATCGCCACACAACCGGCGGTGGCGATCAGGTTGGCGGTCCAGGATTCGGTACGTTTCAGTGCCGGTACGAAGGAGCCGAGCAGGTCCTGCAGCATGAAGCGCCCGGCACGGGTGCCGGCGTCCACAGCGGTCAGGATGAACAGCGCTTCGAACAGGATCGCGAAGTGGTACCAGAACGCCATGGTGTTTTCACCCGGCAGGACACTGTGCAGGATCTGCGCGATACCGACCGCCAGGGTCGGCGCACCACCGGCACGGGCCAGGATGGTGGTTTCGCCGATGTCATGCGCCACGGCTTGCAAGGCTTCCGGGGTAATTGCAAAGCCCCAGTTGCTGACTGCGGTTGCCACGGACACCACGTCACCGCCGACCACGGCGGCCGGACTGTTCATGGCGAAGTACACGCCCGGCTCAATTACCGAGGCAGCGACCATGGCCATGATGGCCACGAACGATTCCATCAGCATGCCGCCGTAACCGATGTAGCGGGCGTTGGTTTCGTTATCCAGCAGCTTCGGCGTGGTCCCGGAAGAGATCAGCGCGTGGAAGCCCGATACCGCACCGCAGGCAATGGTGATGAACAGGAACGGGAACAGACCGCCCTTCCACACCGGACCGGTGCCGTCGACGAACTGGGTCAGCGCCGGCATTTTCAGCTCGGGCATGGTCACCAGGATGCCGATCGCCAGAGCGACGATGGTACCGATCTTGAGGAAGGTGGAGAGGTAGTCACGCGGTGCAAGGATCAACCACACCGGGAGCACGGCGGCGACAAAGCCATAACCGATCAACATCCAGGTAATTTGCACACCGGTGAAGCTGAAGGCTTTGGCCCAGACCGGATCGGCGGCAATCTGCCCACCGAGCCAGATCGAACCCAGCAGCAGCAACACGCCGACTACCGAGATCTCGCCGATGCGGCCCGGACGGATGTAGCGCATGTAGATGCCCATGAACATCGCGATCGGGATGGTCGCCATCACGGTGAAGATGCCCCATGGGCTTTCAGCCAGGGCCTTCACCACGATCAGCGCCAGCACCGCGAGGATGATGATCATGATCAGGAAGCAGCCGAACAGGGCAATGGTGCCGGGGATGCGGCCCATTTCTTCACGCACCATGTCGCCCAGGGAACGGCCGTTGCGACGGGTGGACATGAACAGAACCATGAAGTCCTGCACCGCGCCCGCCAGCACCACGCCGGCGATCAGCCACAGCGTGCCGGGCAGATAGCCCATCTGCGCCGCCAGTACCGGGCCGACCAGCGGCCCCGCGCCGGCGATGGCTGCGAAGTGGTGACCGAAAAGAATGTGTTTGTTGGTTGGAACGTAGTCCAGACCGTCGTTGTTGAGCACGGCGGGGGTGGCCCGACGCGGATCGAGTTGCATCACATTGTTAGCGATGAACAGACTGTAGTAACGGTACGCAACCAGATAAATGGCCACGGCGGCGACCACAATCCACAAGGCGTTGATCGCCTCGCCTCGGCGCAATGCCACTACGCCCAGGGCGCACGCTCCTACGATTGCCAGCAGCAGCCAGGGTAAGTGGCGTAGCAGGCTATTATTATTTTTCATTTTATTATTCCAGCCAGGGTGGACAAGAAAGACAGCCACCCCGAGTTTAGCGCTGTTGGCGGCAAAGGCCATACCCCGACATTGGTCTAGACAGTCCATTCGTTGGCAACACCCCGCAGGTCGGGTCTATAGTCAGCTGACCTTCCTGAGGATTGCGCCATGAGCGAGCACCCGTCCGAGCGTCGCCGCTTCAAACGTATCGCTTTCGATGCCCGAACCGAATTGAGCCAGGGCGAGTACATCTGGCCGGTGAAGCTGATCGATCTGTCGCTCAAGGGGCTGTTGATCGAGCGGCCCGAGCCCTGGCTGGGCAATCCCGAGCAGGATTTTTTCGTCGACATTCATTTGAGCGAGGACGTACACATCGAGATGGATGTGCAACTGGCGCATGAAGATCACGGCCAGCTCGGTTTCGTGTGCCGGCATATCAGCCTGGAGTCGATTCAGCGCCTGCGCCGCCTGATCGAACTCAATCTGGCGGACGAAACCGAACTGGAGCGCGAGCTCGGGGCGCTGATCGACGTCTGATCACTCGAACAACGAGTCCAGCGCCTGCTCCAGGCGCGTCACCGCAATGATCTGCAAGCCTGGCGGCGCTTCCTTCGGCGCATTGCCCTTGGGCACAATCGCGCGCTTGAAACCGTGCTTGGCAGCTTCCTTCAACCGCTCCTGACCGCTCGGCACCGGGCGCACTTCGCCGGACAGGCCGACTTCGCCGAACACCAGCAAGTCATGGGGCAAAGGACGGTTGCGCAGGCTCGACATGACGGCGGCCATCAAGGCCAGGTCAGACGCGGTTTCCAGCACCTTCACCCCGCCGACCACGTTGAGGAACACGTCCTGATCGTGAGTCGGAATGCCGCCATGCCGGTGCAACACCGCCAACAGCATCGCCAGACGATTCTGGTCCAGACCCAGCGTGACCCGACGCGGGTTGGCCAGATGGCTGTCATCCACCAGCGCCTGAACTTCCACCAGCATCGGCCGGGTGCCTTCCCACGTCGCCATCACCACACTGCCCGGAACTTCTTCCTGAGCACGGGTAAGAAAAATCGCCGAAGGGTTGGAGACTTCCTTCAAGCCCTTGTCGGTCATGCCGAACACGCCCAGCTCGTTGACCGCGCCGAAACGGTTTTTCACCGCTCGCAGCAAACGCAACCGACCGTCGGACTCGCCTTCGAAATACAGCACGGTATCGACCATGTGCTCCAGAACCCGCGGCCCTGCGAGCGCGCCTTCCTTGGTCACGTGGCCGACCAGGAAAATCGCCGTGCCGCTTTGCTTGGCGTACCGCACCAGCAACGCCGCACTTTCGCGCACCTGGGATACGCCGCCCGGCGCCGATTGCAATTGTTCGGTGAAAATCGTCTGGATCGAGTCGATCACCATCACCTTGGGTTTTTCCTGGCGGGCGGTGGCGATGATGGTTTCGATACAGGTTTCGGTCATGACCCGCAGTTGATCCTGCGGCAGACCCAGACGACGTGCACGCATGGCGACCTGTTGCTGGGATTCCTCACCGGTAACGTAAAGCGCCGGCATGGTCTTGGCGAGGTTGCACAGGGTCTGCAGCAGAATCGTCGACTTGCCAATGCCCGGGTCGCCGCCGATCAGCACCACCGAACCGTCCACCAGACCACCGCCGAGCACGCGGTCGAGCTCGCCGGAGGCTGTGGAAAAACGTGGAATCTCTTCGATGCTGACTTCGGCCAGGGTCTTGATCTGCGCTTGCTGCCCGGCCCAACCGGTGCGCCCGCTCGGGGCGGCGGCAGCGCCGCTCTCGACCATGGTTTCGGTCAGGGTGTTCCAGGCGCCGCATTCGCCGCACTGCCCGGCCCACTTGGGAAAGGTTGCGCCGCACTCGGTGCAGCCGTACATGCGCTTGGCCTTGGCCATCTGAACCCCCGACAAAAACCGCGATGATAACGCAGCCATCGTCGATCAGCGCGGCGCAGCGGGATGGATTTCTCCGCTGGCCAGACGCGCGGCGCTGCTGTCGGTCAATCCCCGACAATTGCCGGGGCTTGAAAGGGTCGCTGTCAGTCGACCAGTTTGGCGGCCAGGGCCTTGACCCGCTCCAGGTCACCCTTGGCCACTTTGGTCACACCGGCGCCGTATTCCGGATCCGCCTTATAAAGGAAGGACAGCATGATGTGCTTGCTCTCGTCGTCGGTACCCGCCAGCGAACCGCCGAAGCTCTCGATCAGGTCCTGACGTTCCTTCTTGCTGAACGAGCGATACAGATCGCCAGCCTGCTTGAAGTTCTGCTCACGCTGGATCTTCGCCTGTTGCGTGCTGCCCTGCAGCGCGGTCTGGCTGTAGCGCGCACCTGGCGTCTCTTCACGTGATTGCAGACGGCTTGGCTGATAGTTGACGCCCGAGGTGCTCGCACCGGCATTCATCGCGCCATCCTGATTGCCATTGTTGACTGCAGTTTTGGCAGCATTGATCGGCAATTGCAGGGCATTGGCGCCGAGGCGATACATTTGCGTATCGGCATAGGCAAATATCCGACCCTGAAGTAAACGGTCTTCCGAGGGCTCGATGCCCGGAACAACATTTGAAGGCGCCATGGCCACTTGTTCGGTTTCCTGGAAGACATTAGAAGGATTGCGGTTCAAGACCATTTGTCCAACTTTTCGCTCTGGAATACCTGGCCAGATCTTGGTTGCATCAAGAGGATCGAAATCAAACTTGGACAAATCTTGCGGATTCAAGACCTGGATGTACAAGTCCCACTTAGGAAAGTTGCCGCTGTTAATATTTGTTACTAAATCGTGAGTCATGTGACTGTAATCACGGCCCTGAACTTGCGCAACTTGTTGCGGATCGAGATTCTTGATGCCCTGCAAACTTCTCCAATGGAACTTCACATAGTGCACATCGCCTTTGGCATTGATCAGTTTGTAGGCGTGCACACTGTTACCGTCCATCTCCCGATAACTGGCCGGAGTTCCCGAGTTGGAATACAACTCGGTCAATGTGCGGGTGGCTTCCGGTACATGGGAGAAGAAGTCGAAGCGGCGTGAATCATCGTCAAGGTTGGTACGCGGATCAGGCTTGAAGGCGTGCACCATGTCCGGAAACTTGATCGCATCGCGGATGAAAAACGTCGGGAAGTTGTTGCCCACCAGATCCCAGTTGCCGTCAGCGGTGTAGAACTTGGTGGCGAAACCCCGTGGGTCCCGCAGGGTTTCCGGTGAATGGTTGCCATGCACCACCGCGGAGAAACGCACGAACACCGGCGTGACCTGGCCGACAGCGAACACCTTGGCCTTGCTCAGATCACTCAGGTCATTGGTCGCGGTGAACGTGCCATGAGCCCCGGTGCCACGAGCATGCACGACGCGTTCGGGAATGCGTTCGCGGTCGAAGCGTTGCAGCTTCTGGATCAGTTGCACGTCCTGCAACAGTACCGGGCCGGTTGCGCCGGCAGTTTGTGAGTTCTGGTTGTCGCCGACCGCCGCACCGTTATCCCGGGTCAACGGCGCCGCACTCGCGGAAAGGGTCAGTAGGCCGGCAGTCAATAAACCGAAGGTATGACGAAGGGAAAAGGCCCTCAGGCCATGCATGGAATTCATTTCAGACTCCTCTGTTATTTTGAGGCGCATCCAGGTGCGCCTGCCAGAGGCTAGAAGCTCAGCTTGCCAAACATAAATAGAAAGTTCGTAACGCGACGATTGAGCATTTTTTCTTGAAGATCAGCACGTTGCAGCGTATTTCGCGCGCGATTAGTGGCACTTTGCAAACTAATTGCGAAATGGTGTGTCGATAAAAGCGGGCTTTGTAAGAAGGTGTTTCGCGCAGGACGCGTTATGCTGATTTACACTGCGTACACCAAACTCATCTGTAACAAGGAAATAACTATGGGCGTGCTCAGCGAGTTCAAGGCCTTCGCGGTCAAAGGCAATGTGGTCGACATGGCCGTCGGTATCATCATCGGCGCGGCCTTCGGCAAGATTGTTTCGTCATTTGTCGGCGACGTGATCATGCCGCCAATCGGCCTGCTGATCGGTGGGGTGGATTTCAGTGACCTGGCGATCACCCTCAAGGCTGCCCAGGGCGATGCCCCCGCCGTGATGCTGGCGTATGGCAAGTTCATCCAGAGTGTTCTGGATTTCGTGATCGTCGCCTTTGCGATTTTCATGGGTGTCAAAGCCATCAATCGCCTGAAGCGTGAAGAAGCCGTGGCTCCTTCCTTGCCACCGGTGCCGACCAAGGAAGAAGAACTGCTGGGCGAGATTCGCGATCTGCTCAAGGCCCGGAACAACCAGCCTTGAAGACTGAAACGGCGCCTTAGGGCGCCGTTTCCTTACCAGTAGTTTTCCACTGCCACCTGCCCCGGTCGCCGGGTCAGGCTCAAGGCCATACCGCGTTGCTTGAGCAAGGCCCGGGTGTCATCGATCATCTGCGGATTGCCGCAGAGCATCACCCGGGAATGCGCCGGCGTCAGCTCCACACCGGCCATCTTTTCCAGTTCGCCATTTTCGATCAGCGTAGTGATGCGTCCGTTGAGGGCGCCGGCATACGGCTCACGCGTGACCACCGGAATAAACTGGAACTTGTGGGCGTATTCCGCGAGGTAGTCGCGCTGTGTCAGTTCCGCGATCAGCTGTTGATAAGCCAGCTCCCGAGACTCTCGCACGCTGTAGACCAGGATGATTCGCTCAAACTTCTCCCAGACCTCGAAGTCCTGCAGGATCGAAAGAAAGGGCGCCACACCCGTGCCTGTGGATAACAGCCAGAGATCACGACCATCAATGAATCGATCCAGCGTCAGATAGCCAAAGGCCTGGCGCTCGATCAGCAAGCTGTCCCCCACCTTCAGGCGGCTCAGTTCGCTGGTGAACTCGCCCCCCGGCACCACAATGGAAAAGAACTCGAGAAATTCGTCGAACGGCGAAGACACCATCGAGTAGGCGCGCCACACCGTGCTGCCATCCTCACGGGTCACGCCAATCCGGGCGAATTGTCCGGCTCGGAAGCGAAAACCGGCATCCCGTGTGGTACGCAGGGTGAACAGACTGGGGGTCAGCGACTGTACATCGAGCAATGTCTGGCGGCTGAATTTTTCGCTGCTGGCGGTCATTGGGTCACTCCATCAACAAATGAATGAATTGTTACGCATTAATCCTCATTGGAACACCGACGGTTTGTAATGCTATTTCAATGTGCCATCACCCTGAGAAGGAGTAGTAGATAACATTCAAGCGATGCAATTCTTTAAATGATCCTCCGCATATAAATCGACATCTGATATTCCCGTTTCAAGCATCGCTCAAGAGCAAAACAATCCAACAGATTTTTGGGAATCCTCCTACACTTCCATCCGTGTCGGCGCCTTGGATCCAATCCAGCATTCTCACGAAATAGGAAGAGATGGAGAACTCTCGAAATGGAAAGGTGGAAGGAGTATCAAATAGAACAGCTTACGCGCGCGAAGAATATTGAAAACGCATTCCCGATCTTGAGAAATTTTGCCAACAACATCGGTTTTCAATTCTGCGGTATTACAATCTCGCGGCCTGACTCCCAGTCATTCAAACCGTTTTATATCAATAACTTCACAGAGGCGTGGAACGACGAATACGAAAAACAGTGCTGTGAAAGCGACCCGATTGCGGCTTTTTGCCATCAATCAATGTTGCCGTTTCTCTGGACCAGGAAAGCATTTTCCAAGACACCGAAAATGTGGAGTGCACTTCAGAACCACGGGATGGAACATGGCTGGTCACAGTCGTATCTCGACGAAGAGAACGACCTGTGCTGCACAATCAGTCTGGCGCGAACCTACTGCGAAATCTCTGCATTGGAGCTCTACGAACAATACGGTGTGATGCACTTCATCACGCAGCATTTGAGTGAAATGATCGTTCGCGCCCTCCCGCCAGCACAGGCCAAATCACCGCCCGTACGATTGTCTACCCGAGAGCTCGAAATCGTGAGGCTGTGCGCCTTGGGCAAGACCGCCTGGGAAATCGGTCAGATTCTGAATGTGGCCGAACGGACCGTGCACTATCACATCAAAAACCTGATTGTTAAGTTCAACGCCTGCAACAAGATGTCAGCCGTCATCGCCGCCACCAGGGCCGGGTTCATTCCCAATCACCCTTGCTGAAATCAGACGAGTATTGCCAATAAAAAAAACGTACCATTTGCAACCTTCCTGAGTGATGACGCGATCTTTTGCGCCGCTGTCCACTCGGACGGTTCCGCCGCACTACTCCTGGGCCGCGGGACACCCGTCGATTACCCAGAGTCCCCGCCCCATGCCTTTGCTCGATACGCCCTTCGCCCAGCTCGATCTGATCCGCCAGCCCGAACAGCAGAAGGAACCGCTGCAAGCCTTCGACGCAGCCGACGAATACCTGCTCAATCATCTGGCCGAACAGAACCTGCCGATCGAGACACGGGTTCTGGTACTTAACGACAGCTTCGGCGCCCTGGCCATCAGCCTCTCGGGCAAACTGCAGGTCAGCACCAGCGGTGATTCATTCCTGGCGTTTCAGGGGCTGGAAAAAAACCTGCTGCGCAACAGCAAGGCGTTCGATGCTGTGCGCGGTATTCCCGCCAGCGCGCCATTGGTCGGGCCGTTCGACCGGGTGCTGATCCGCGTTCCGAAAACCCTGGCACTGCTGGAAGAACAATTGATTCGCCTGCAAGGCCAATTGGCGCCCGGTGCGCAAGTGGTGGCAGCCGCGATGGTCAAGCATTTGCCCCGTGCCGCCGGTGATCTGCTGGAACGCTACATCGGCCCGGTTCAGGCTTCGCTGGCGGTGAAGAAGGCCCGACTGCTGATCGCCACGCCCGAGCCCAAGACACCGGCCGTCTCGCCCTACCCGACCCGCTATCACCTCGACGAGCCGGCCATCGAACTGCTCAACCACGCCAACGTGTTCTGCCGCGAAGGGCTGGACATCGGCACCCGTGCCTTCCTTGCGCACCTGCCGAAAAACCTCGGCTCGGCACGAGTCGCCGACCTCGGCTGCGGTAACGGCGTACTGGCCATCGCCAGCGCCCTGCAAAATCCTGAAGCGCATTACACGCTGGTGGACGAATCGTTCATGGCCGTGCAATCGGCAGCCGAGAACTGGCGCGCGGCGTTCGGTGAACGTGACGTGATCGTACGCGCCGGCGACGGTCTGGCCGGTCAGGAAGCGCAATCACTGGACGTAGTCCTGTGCAACCCGCCGTTCCACCAGCAACAGGTGGTCGGCGATTTCCTCGCCTGGCGCATGTTCCAGCAGGCCCGCGAAGCGCTGGTGGTCGGTGGCGCGCTGTACATCGTCGGCAACCGTCACCTGGGTTATCACAGCAAACTGGCGCGACTGTTCCGGGGTGTCGAGCAAGTCGCCGCGACTCCGAAATTCGTGATCCTCAAGGCGCGCAAATAATCCGGGCAAAAAAAACCCTCCGGTCGGAGGGTCAAAAATCCGTGCCGCAAGGCAGCGGGATGGGAAGTCTCAGTGCGTGGTCAGACCTGCGGCGTTCATGAACATGCGCATCAGGCTGGCGACGATGAACAGAGCACCGACGCTGCCGACCCAGATCATGGCCAACCAGCCGAGCCGCTGCCACAGCGGCTTTTTTTCGGCTTCTTCAATATCGTGCAGGGAATGTTTGCCGGTCATGCTTGCATCCTCCGGTTGCGGGAGATGGCGCCGCGCTCGGCGCCATCGTGATCACCATTAGTGATAACCGTCTTCGTGGGTGACCTTGCCGCGGAACACGTAATAGCTCCAGAAGGTGTAACCCAGGATGAACGGGATGATGAACAGCGTGCCCACCAGCATGAAGCCCTGGCTTTGCGGCGGCGCGGCGGCGTCCCAGATCGAGATCGACGGCGGCACGATGTTCGGCCACAGGCTGATGCCCAGACCGCTATAGCCGAGGAAGATCAGCACCAGGGTCAGCAGGAACGGCATGTAGTTGGCGTTTCGCGCCACCGCACGGATCAGTGCGTACAGCGTCACCAACACCAGAATCGGCACCGGCAGGAACCAGAACAGATTGGGCAGGCTGAACCAGCGCTCGGCGATTTCCGGGTGAGAGAGCGGCGTCCACAGGCTGACGATGCCGATCACCGCCAGCAACACGAAGGCCAGCGGGCGCGCCAGGTCATGCATCTGCTCCTGAAGCTTGCCTTCGGTCTTCATGATCAGCCAGGTGCAACCGAGCAGCGCATACGCCACAACAAGCGCGGCGCCGCAGAACAGCGTGAACGGCGTCAGCCAGTCCAGTGAACCGCCGGCATATTGCCGGTTGACCACGGGCAAGCCGTCGATGAACGCACCGAGCGCCACGCCCTGGAAGAATGTCGCGGCAATCGAACCACCGATGAACGCCTTGTCCCACAGGTGACGCTTGTCATCCTTGGCCTTGAAGCGGAACTCGAACGCCACGCCACGGAAGATCAGTCCGATCAGCATGAATATCAATGGCAAGTAAAGCGCCGACAGCACGACCGAATAAGCCAGCGGGAACGCGCCGAACAACGCCGCGCCGCCCAGTACAAGCCAGGTTTCATTGCCGTCCCACACGGGGGCAACGGTGTTCATCATCACGTCGCGGTCGGTCTTGCCGGGGATGAACGGAAAGAGAATCCCGATCCCAAGGTCGAAACCGTCCATGACCACGTACATCATGATGCCGAAGATGATGATCACGGCCCAGATCAGCGGAAGATCAATACCCATGATTCAAATCTCCTTGGTCAGGCTGCGGTCGTGTTCGGCGCCATCGTCGTCGGCAGCGGACAACGGACGGGCCGGCGTACGTTTCTGGCCAGGACCACCTTCGTTGGTTTCCTTGCCTTCGTCGGTCTTCGGTCCTTTGCGCACCAGGCGCATCATGTAGCCCAGCCCCGCACCGAACAGCGCGAAATACACCACCACGAACATGATCAGCGTGATGCTCATCTGCATGAAACTGTGGTTGGAAGACGCATCGGCCGTGCGCATCAGCCCGTAGACCACCCATGGCTGACGACCGATTTCAGTGGTGAACCAGCCCGCCAGGATCGCGATCAGGCCGGACGGCCCCATCCACAGCGCCAGGTACAGGAACGGCCGCGAGGTGTAGAGCGTGTCGCGCTTGCGCAGCCAAAGGCTCCAGAGGCCGGTGAAGATCATCAGGAAGCCGAGGCCGACCATGATCCGGAACGACCAGAACACAATGGTCGAATTCGGCCGGTCTTCTGGCGGGAATTCCTTGAGCGCCGGGACTTGCTTGTCCAGCGAGTGGGTCAGGATCAGGCTGCCGAGGTACGGGATCTCGACGGCGTACTTGGTTTTCTCTTCCTTCATGTCCGGCCAGCCGAACAGGATCAGCGGCGTCGCTTCGTTGCCGACGTTTTCCCAGTGACCTTCGATCGCGGCGATCTTCGCCGGTTGGTGCTCAAGGGTATTGAGGCCATGGAAGTCGCCGATGACTGCCTGGATCGGCGCAACGATCAGCGCCATCCACATCGCCATCGACAGCATGGTGCGGATCGCCGGGTTGTCCTTGCCGCGCAGCAAGTGCCAGGCTGCCGACGAGCCGACGAAGAAAGCCGTCGCGACGAACGCCGCCGTCGCCATGTGCATCAGGCGATAGGGGAATGACGGGTTGAAGATGATTGCCAGCCAGTCGGTTGGAATGACCTGACCGTTGACGATCTCGAAGCCCTGCGGGGTCTGCATCCAACTGTTGGAGGCGAGAATCCAGAACGTGGAAATCAGCGTGCCGATGGCCACCATCACCGTGGAGAAAAAGTGCAGGCCGCGCCCGACCTTGTTCCAGCCGAACAGCATCACCCCGAGGAAACCGGCTTCGAGGAAGAACGCCGTGAGCACTTCATACGTCAGCAACGGGCCGGTGACTGAACCGGCGAAGTCCGAGAAGCGGCTCCAGTTGGTGCCGAACTGGTAGGCCATGACCAGCCCCGAGACCACGCCCATGCCGAAGTTCACGGCAAAGATCTTCGACCAGAAATGGTAGAGGTCACGGTAGGTGTCATTGCCGGTTTTCAGCCACAGGCCTTCCAGCACCGCGAGATAGCTCGCAAGACCGATGGTGATCGCCGGGAACAGGATGTGGAATGAGATGGTGAACGCGAACTGAATTCGGGCGAGATCCAGGGCCTCTAAACCGAACATAAGCTTTCCTCTATCAGATAACGGTTCCAGGACTGGCGGCCTTGAACCACTGCCCCCACGGGTATGGAGTGCGGCGAACTCGAATTCGTTCTTCTTTTTACAGGCATCGCGACGCAGGGAGTCTGCCGACGGGTCCGGGATCAGTTCCGCGATGGGTCTTGATCTGGATCAATCAACGTTGAAAGAGTAGTCCCATTTCCGAGGGAGAACCGCGTGGTCTTTTGCCGCGTGACAAGTTGCCTCACAGACCTGGCAACGCCCTGAAATACATCCGAGGCCGGGGTTCGCGCCACGGCGGGGAAAAATCGATGTCTGGCTAACTAAATTTTCTGTCATAGCAACTTCCTGTTACAGACTGGTGATAATCTCGCGGTTCCCCTCGATCAAGATCGGCCCGCAAATGCCCAGCCAAGAGCCCTTGCTGTTACGTCACCACCGTCCCTTCGTTGCGTTCTGGTTGGCCCGGATCTTCACCGCCAGCGGTTTTCAGATGCTCACCGTGGCGATCGGCTGGAACCTCTATCAACTGACCGGCAATGTGCTCGACCTGGGTCTGGTCGGGTTGGTGGAATTCGCGCCACGCGTATTGTTCATGTTGCACACCGGCCACGTTGCCGATCGCTACGACCGGCGCAAGGTCGCGGCGATCTGCCAGTCGCTGCAGGCCCTGATCGCCCTGGCACTGGCCATCGGCAGCGCCACTGACCATGTCACCCGGGAAATGATCTTTATCCTGGCGTTCCTGCTGGGCGCCGCACGCTCCTTCGAAATGCCGACCACCCAGGCGCTGCTGCCGAGCATCGTGCCCAGCGCGCTGTTTCCACGGGCGGTTGCCGCTGCGCAATCGGCGCAGCAATCGGCCACCATCGTCGCCCCGGCGCTCGGCGGTCTTCTTTATGCCTTCGGCAGCGTGTGGGTCTATGGCCCGACGGTCATTCTGTATGTCATCGCCTGCACGCTGATGCTCAACCTGCCCGCGCGGCAAACACCGCTGAACAAAGGCAAGGCGACGCTGGATTCGTTGCTGGCCGGAATTCGCTTTATCCGCAGCCGCCCGGACATTCTCGGGGCGATTTCGCTGGATCTGTTCGCCGTGTTGCTGGGTGGCGCCACGGCGCTGTTGCCGGTGTTTGCCAAGGACATCCTGCTGACCGGGCCGTGGGGCCTCGGGCTGCTGCGTTCGGCGCCGGCGGTCGGGGCGTTGATGATGTCGCTGTTCCTGGCGCGGTTTGCCGTTGAGCGAAACGTCGGCCGGGTGATGTTCACTGCCGTTGGCGTGTTCGGTGTTGCCACTATCGCCTTCGGCCTGTCGACCTCGTTCTGGTTCTCCCTGGCGGTGCTGGTGGTGCTCGGCGCGGCGGATATGATCAGCATGGTGATCCGCGCCTCGTTCGTGCAGCTGGAAACCCCGGACGAAATGCGCGGCCGGGTCAGCGCGGTGAACGGCCTGTTCATCGGTGCCTCCAACCAGCTGGGCGAATTCGAATCCGGCCTCACCGCCCACTGGTTCGGCACCGTGCCGGCGGTGGTGATGGGCGGCATCGGCACGCTGGTGGTGACCGGAACCTGGATCAAACTGTTCCCGACCCTGGCCAACCGCGACCGGATGCATGTGCCGGTGGAAGAGGTGAAGGCCTGACGCTCTCAGGCCAATAACTCCCCCGCCACCTTCGCTCTGACGGCCTTGCCCGCCAGTTGCTCGACCAGTGTCAGCGCAAATGCCAGCGCGGCGCCGGAGCCTTGGGCGGTGATGCAATTACCGTCGACCACTACGGGTTGATCAACAAAGGTGCAACCGGAAAGGTTATGACTGCTAAGGGGCAGGCAGGTCATCCGGCGTTGACGTAATACACCGAAGCTTTGCAGGGCGACCGCCGGGGCTTCGGCGATGGCGGCGAACAGGCGTCCGGCGCTGGCTTGGTCCTTGAGTAATTGTTGCAAGGGCTGATGAGCCGCCAGGTGTTGCGCGCCGACAGCGCCGCCGGGCAGGACAATCAGGTCGAAGGTCTGGGCCAGCACATCAATGAGCATGCCGTCGGCGGTCAATCGCGTGCCTCGGGCGCAGGTCAGCATGCGCCGGCCCTCGATGCTGGCCGCCACTACTTCGATGCCGGCGCGGCGCAGCACGTCGATCAGGGTCACGCATTGCAGATCATCGATGCCCTCGGCGAGGGTAATCAGGGCTCTAAAGGTCATGGGCGCCATCCGCTGGGTGATCCTTAAAGCGTAGTCAGCTTTGTCCTGCCCTGTTCGGCGACAGCCGTTACTTGATGTAAAGCTGGGTCGACAGCGTGTTGCGCGGGGCGTTGATCGAGGTATTGCTGAAGGTAAAGGTGCCTTCCTGACGGGCCGCCAGATCGAAGGTGTACAGCGAACCGACGGTTTTCGCGCCTGGCGTGCATTCGGTCAGGTTGCCGTTATCGAAAGCACAGACCGGGCTCCGGGTGCCGTTCACTTCAAAGCCGTCCAGCGCTGCCTGAGGCTGGCTCTGGCCGTAACCGATTTCCAGCACATACACCTTGATGCCCGGCGCGCTGTGATCGCAGCGGGTCTGCACCTGGCCATCGGTAATGTCTTCGAGCCCGCAGGACGATGACTGAACCTTGATGACTTTCACCTCGCTCAATGACGGTGCCGACGCCGCGAGTGCCGTCGGTACACCGGCCAGCAGCAAGGCCATCAGTCCAGCGGTCTTCATCCAACCCTTGTTCATGCGATCCATCCCCGAAAAAACAGCGCGCAGTATGGCGTACTTGGCCGTGGTGCAAAACTTCGCCGACGATCGACACCAACATCCGCCATCTTCCTCACGCTGCTGGTATGATGCGCGGCTTTTTCCGGCCCACCACAATTTTCCAGGCGCTTGCGACGGTCTGTGCTTTGCTGTTGAGGTCGATACATTCACGGCGCCACGCGCGCCACGGGGAGCAGACATGCTGGAAAGGCTGTTTCAACTCAAGGCACATAACACCAACGTGCGGACCGAGATTCTTGCGGGCGTCACGACCTTCTTGGCCATGGCCTACATTCTGTTCGTCAACCCGAGCATCCTCGGCGAGACCGGCATGGACAAAGGTGCGGTGTTCGTCGCCACGTGTCTGGCAGCCGCCATCGGCTCCACGGTCATGGGCCTGATCGCCAACTACCCGATCGCCCTCGCGCCGGGCATGGGGCTGAACGCCTTCTTTACCTACACCGTCGTGCTGCACATGGGCCACACCTGGCAAGTGGCGCTGGGCGCGGTGTTCATTTCGGCCGTGTGCTTCTTCCTGCTGTCGATCTTCCGCATCCGTGAATGGATCATCAACAGCATCCCGCTGCCACTGCGCTCGGCGATTGCCGCCGGTATCGGCCTGTTCCTGGCGCTGATCGCCCTGCACAACGCCGGCATTGTGGTCAGCAACCCGGCGACCATGGTCGGCCTCGGCGACCTGAAACAACCGGCGCCGATCCTCGCCACCCTCGGTTTCGCCCTGATCGTCGCCCTTGAGGCCCTGAAAGTACGCGGCGCGGTGCTGATCGGCATTCTCGCGGTGACCATCGTTTCGATCGTGATGGGCTTCACCCCGTTCGGCGGCGTGACCTCGATGCCACCTTCGCTGGCCCCGACCTTCCTGCAACTGGACATCAAGGGCGCGCTGGACATCGGTCTGGTCAGCGTGATCTTCGCTTTCCTGTTCGTCGACCTGTTCGACAACTCCGGCACCCTGATCGGCGTCGCCAAGCGCGCCGGCCTGATGGGCAAGGACGGCCACATGCCGAAAATGGGCCGTGCACTGATCGCTGACAGCACCGCGGCCATGGCCGGTTCGCTGCTGGGCACCTCGACCACCACCAGCTACATCGAATCCGCTGCGGGCGTGAGTGCCGGCGGCCGCACCGGCCTGACCGCCATCGTCGTCGCGATCCTGTTCCTGCTGGCGCTGTTCTTCTCGCCACTGGCTGCCAGCGTACCGGCGTTCGCCACCGCACCAGCGCTGCTGTTCGTCGCCGTGCTGATGACTTCGGGCCTGGCGGAAATAGACTGGGAAGACATCACCGTCGCCGCGCCGGTCGTGGTCACCGCTCTGGCGATGCCTTTCACCTATTCCATCGCCAACGGCATCGCCTTCGGCTTCATCGCCTGGACTGCGATCAAACTGCTGTCCGGCCGCGCCCGTGAGCTGAACCCGGCGCTGGTGATCCTGTCGATTCTGTTCGTGATCAAGCTGGGTTGGTTCAACGCATGACTTTTGATTCCCAGGCTTACGCCGCACAACTCGAAGACAAGGTCACGCGCCTGCGTGACCTGCTGGCCCCGTTCGATGCACCGGAGCCAACGGTGTTCGACTCGCCGTTGCAGAACTTCCGCCTGCGCGCCGAATTCCGCCTGTGGCGCGAGGCCGGCGAGCGGCATTACGCGATGTTTTCCCAGGACGACAAACGCACGCCGATCCTGATCGAAGAGTTCCCGATCGCCAGCCTGCGCATCAACCAGTTGATGCCGCAATTGAAAGCGGCCTGGCAGGCCAGCGCGGCGCTGAGCCACAAGCTGTTCCAGGTCGAGTTTCTGACCACCCTGGCCGGCGACGCGATGATCACCCTGTGCTATCACCGTCCGCTGGACGAACACTGGCACGCGGCGGCGACCCAACTGGCGACGGATCTGGGCGTCAGCATCATCGGTCGCTCCAAGGGCAAGCGCGAAGTGCTCGGCCTCGATTACGTGGTCGAGAAACTCGACGTCGGTGGTCGTACTTTCAGCTACCGCCAGCCGGAAGGCGCGTTCACCCAGCCCAACGGCACCGTGAACCAGAAGATGCTCAACTGGGCATACGAAGCACTGGGTGATCGCAGCGACGATCTGCTGGAGCTGTACTGCGGCAACGGCAACTTCACCCTGCCGCTGGCGACCCGCGTGCGCAAAGTGCTGGCCACCGAAATCAGCAAGACCTCGGTCAACGCCGCGTTGAGCAACCTGGCCGAAAACGCTGTGGATAACGTCACGCTGGTGCGCCTGTCCGCCGAAGAGCTGACTGAAGCACTGAACGAAGTTCGCCCGTTCCGTCGCCTGCACGGTATCGACCTGAAAAGCTACGAGTTCGGCAGCGTGTTCGTCGACCCGCCACGGGCCGGCATGGACCCGGACACCTGCGAGCTGACCCGTCGCTTCGACAACATCCTGTACATCTCCTGCAACCCGGAAACGCTGGCGGCCAACATCGCCCAACTGCACGACACGCACCGCATCACCCGCTGCGCGCTGTTCGACCAGTTCCCCTGGACTCACCACATGGAATCCGGCGTGCTATTGACCCGACGTTGATCGCAAGTGCCAGAAACAAGAAAGCCGTCCTCATCGACGGCTTTTTTGTGCCTGTTCATGGCACGGGATCGATCTTGCGCGGACGCCCGCCCTTCCTGCCGTTGGCCCGTGCAGCTTCAGCTTTCGCAGTGCTGCTCTGGCGGCCATTGCGCGAAGCGATCACCGAGGCAGCCATGGCCATCAGTGGCTGACTGGCGGAGATCATCCCGGCGATGGAAACCTGCAGGTCCTTGCCGTCGTGGCACAGCGCGGTGCCAGCGAAGCCGACGTTCAATCCGCTGAAGTCTTCCGGTTCGAAGTCATCGAATTCGCGGTAGAGATTCACTGGGAGCAGCACGCCGCTGTCGTCCTCGAAGTGAATCACCAGGCAGGGTTTCTGAAAGGCCACCGACACGGCTTGAAGGCTGCTGCGTCGGCGCACGCCACCACGGTCGACAGCTTCATCCAGACGTTTTTCCGTGACGGGCCGATCCGCGTGCAACGCGGCTTTGACTGTTTTCATAGTTCTATTTCCACTCCTTCGTGAGCGCCGACCAGGGCCAACAGGGTTTTGTTGACCTCCGGCTCGTAATACGCCGACCCAATCCTGAAACTCGTGCTGGTGACTTCCCGCAGCACCGCCACCTGATTCGACTGCCCGTCCCACCATTGATTGTCGAGACAGGCCGTTCGCAACCGAGTCCACCAGATCCAGCGCGCCCGCCGCAGATGTTCGGTTTCACGCAGCGACTGGCGCAGCCCTTCAAGCAGGCTGACCGGCGGTCGATGCGACAACGGCACCACATCCCACAGTTCAACGCCGTTGTGCCAGAAACTGAATTTGAAGCGGGCGCTCCAGGCGCCTGCATCCACATGTGCGTGGGGCGGACAATGTTCGTCATGCAACATGATCACCACTGACAGTCCTTTGTAACTGCATACTTTCATGCTACCCATCCGTTAGGTTTAAAGTTTCAACACTTGCCATTCCCTGGCAAATCCGACCATCGGCGCCAACGCATGCTGTGGCCGTTACCTTTCGAGCCTAGTGCGGGAGCCGTAAAAGCCCCGCGCAAAATGGTAAGCAGTTCTTTCGCAGCGGCCGCGCATTTGCTACATACGAAGACTCATTCCCCGGCGCAATCAATCATGCAGAGACACTTCGACGATCTTCAGCTGGGCAGCATCGAGCTGTTTTGCCTGGCCGCCGAGTGCGGCAGTTTCACCGGCGCGGCGCAGGCGGCTTCGGTGACGCCGGCAGCGGTGAGCCGCTCGGTATCCCGCATGGAGGAACGCCTGGGCGTGCGGCTGTTCGCGCGCACCACCCGCAGCGTGAAACTGACCGACAGCGGCCGGCGCTACTACGAAGAATGCAGGCAGGCGCTGGCGCAACTGGTCGAGGCGCAACGGGAAGTCATGGGCCAGCAGCAGGAACCGTCCGGCACCCTGCGTATCAGTATTCCTACAACCTACGCCCATCACCGGATCCTGCCGCTGTTGCCCGCGTTTCGTGCGCGCTTCCCGCAGGTGAAGGTCGACATGCACATCAGCAACCGCAACATCGACTTCGTCGGCGAGGGCTACGACATGGCGATCCGCGTGCGGGCGATTCCCGATTCCGGCCTGATCGCCAGACATCTGGAAGACGCGGCGCTGGTGATGGTCGCCAGCCCCGACTACCTCAAACGCGCCGGCACGCCGCAGACCCTCGAAGACCTCGAACAACACGAGTGTATTCAGTACGAATTGCCCAGCAGCGGGCGGCGGATCACTTGGCTGTTCTATGAGGAAGACGCGCCACGGGAAATCCTCGCCGAGGGCAACTTCTGCTGCTCCGATGACGTGCTCGGTGGCGTGACCCTGGCCAAACATGGCGCCGGGTTGTTCCAGACGTATCGCTTCATTGTCGAAAAAGAACTGGCCGACGGCTCGTTGGTGGAAGTGCTCCAGCCCTACAGCGGACGCTCGCGGCCGTTCACTTTGCTGTACCCGCAGAATCGCCACATGCCGCTGCGCGTCAGGGCTTTCATTGATTTTCTGGTCGAGCAGTTGCCGCATTGATTTCACCTGTGTGCGATCACCGCACACAAAACCGGGCTGTCGATGCAGAGCAATTGATTAAAGTAACCATCTAGTACAATTTAACTCCACAGGTCGAAACCCTCGGCCCAAGCCAAAAACAATAAGTGGAGTTTGCCCCCATGCCCCCTATCGTTCTGGTGCTCAACGGCCCGAACCTGAACCTGCTCGGTACCCGTGAACCGGCAACCTACGGTCACGAAACCCTGGCCGACATCTCTGCCCTGTGCGGGCGCGCCGCCGAAGAGTTCGGCCTGGCCGTGGAGTTTCGCCAGACCAACCACGAAGGCGAACTGCTCGACTGGATTCACGGCGCCCGCCAGCGCTGCGCCGGCATCGTGATCAACCCGGCCGCCTGGACCCACACTTCGGTAGCGATCCGCGACGCCCTCGTTGCCAGCGAATTGCCGGTGATCGAAGTACACCTGTCCAACGTCCATGCCCGCGAGCCGTTCCGTCATCACTCGTTCGTCTCGGCCATCGCCACCGCCGTAATGTGCGGCTTCGGCAGCCACGGTTATCGCCTGGCCCTGGAACATTTCAGCCAGCGGCTGAAGGGGCGAACCGCATGAATCGTAACAACGTGATACTCGCCGGGCTGATCGGCGCCGGCATCCAGGCCTCCCGCACCCCGGCGCTACACGAACACGAAGGCGACGAACAGGGCCTGCGCTACTTGTACCGGCTGATCGACCTCGATCAACTGCAATTGGACAGCAGCGCCCTGCCCGATCTGTTGCAGGCCGCCGAACGCATGAATTACACCGGGCTGAACATCACCTTCCCGTGCAAGCAGGCAATCATCCCGCTGCTCGATGAATTGTCCCCGGAAGCCCGAGGCATCGGCGCCGTGAACACGGTAGTACTGAAAGACGGTAAACGCGTCGGCCACAACACCGATTGCCTGGGTTTTGCCGAAGGTTTTCGTCGCGGCCTGCCAGACGTTACCCGCGAACGTGTAGTCCAGATGGGCGCCGGTGGCGCAGGCGCGGCAGTCGCCCACGCCTTGTTGAGCGAAGGCGTACGGCAACTGAGCATTTTTGATGTGGACGTGGAGCGCGCCGAAAGCCTGGCCAACAACCTCAACCAGCATTTCGGTGCCGGTCGGGCCGTGGCCGGACATGATCTGGCGAGCACGCTGAGTCAGGCCGATGGTCTGGTAAACACCACGCCGATGGGCATGGCCAAATTACCCGGCATGCCCGTGCCGGCGGCGTTGCTGCGGCCCGAGTTGTGGGTGGCGGAGATCGTGTATTTCCCGCTGGAAACCGAACTGCTGCGCAACGCCCGCGCCCTGGGTTGCCGAACCCTGGATGGCGGCAACATGGCGGTGTTTCAGGCAGTGAAGGCGTTTGAGCTGTTCAGCGGCAAGGTGCCCGATGCGCAACGAATGCTCGCGCATTTTCAAAGCATGAATGGATAAAACAGTGAGGGGGCCTGGCCCCCTCGACTTCGGTCACGCCTGCAAGTAGCGCAGTACCGACTCACAAATCATCTCGCGATGACGTTGCTTGATGCTTTCGTCCGGCAGGTCGATCTGGAAGATCTCACCGAAGGTATGGCGGTTCGATACGCGATAGAAGCAGAACGAACTGATCAACAGATGCACGTCCAGCGCGTCGAGCCCGGCGCGGAACACGCCTTCTTCAGCACCCCGACGCAGAATCTCGCCCAGGGAATCGAGGATGGTGTTGTTCATCGCCTTGATCGCATCGGAACGCTTCACGTACTCGGCGTTGTGGATGTTTTCGATGCTGACGATCCGCACGAAATCGACGTTGCGGTCGTGGTGATCGAAGGTGAATTCCACCAGACGCCGGATCGCTTCCACCGGCGGCAATTCAGCCAGGTGCAGGCGGTTTTCGGTGCTGCGGATATCACCGTAGAGCTTCTCCAGCACCTCGACGTACAACTGCTCCTTGCTGCCGAAGTAGTAATAGATCATGCGTTTGGAGGTGTGGATACGCTCGGCGATCGCATCGACGCGAGCACCGGACAGCCCCTGCTGGACGAACTCGACGATCGCCTCCTGCAGGATGTTCTCGCGGGTCTTTTCCGGGTTGTTCTTACGACTTTTGCGCGGCTCTACCGCGGGTAGAACGGGAGCTGCGGAAAGTTCTGAAGTCATTGTCATTGCGGGCTCACGGCCATCACTGCACAGGCTGGCGATTATGGGCCGCGCGACCCAGTGAAGGAAGCCGCGCGACCGGTGTTTAATCCCGCGTTTACGAATTTCCTACAACTTCGCCTGGCGAACCGCGCCACTGCGTGATTTGGCCATCGCCGCCAGCCGCACCGCGACGTTGGCGGCGCCATAACCGGCGTAACCGTTCTTGCGCTGGATGATCTCGAAGAAGAAGCGCCCCTCGAACGGCTCGGTATAGACGTGAAACAACTCGCCGCCCTGCGCATCGCGGTCGTACAGCACGTTGTAGTACGCCAGTTCGCTGAGGAATTCGTCATCGAAATCGAAACGCGCCGCGAGGTCATCGTAATAGTTCAGCGGGATGTCCAGCAGCGGCACGCCTGCCTCTTTCGCCCGGCTGACTTCGGCGAAGATATCGTCGCAATCGAAGGCGATGTGATGCACCCCGGAACCGCGATAACTCGACAGCGCGTGTGAGATCGCGGTGTTGCGGTTCTCGGAAATGTTCAGCGGCAGACGGATCGAACTGTCGCGGCTACGCAGGGCGCGGCTCTTCACCAGCCCGTACGGATCGGGCAGCACCACTTCATCGTCAGCCTCGAAATCCAGCAGGCTCTTGTAGAACAACACCCAGCTGTCGAGGCTGTCTGCCGGCAGCGCCATGGCCATGTGGTCGATGCGCTTGAGGCCGCCGCGCGCCACCGCGTCCGGCAGCAGATTGAAGTCGGTGCCGTAGACATCCGCCTCCTGATCCACCAGATAAATCAGGCTGCCGTCCGGTGCACGCACCGCCGCCAGTTCCAGTTCATTGGGGCCGACCAGTCCGCGATACGGCTGACCTTTATAGGCGACGGCGCGGGCCAGCGCGCTGGCGCTGTCCTTGACCCGCACGGCAGTAGCGCACAGTGACGGGCCGTGGGCCTCGAAAAAGCTGTGGCCGAACGAATAGGGTTCAGAGTTGAGGATCAGGTTGATATCGCCCTGGCGCAACAGGCTGACGCTCTTGGAGCGATGCTGGCCGGCCTTGACGAAACCCAGCCGTTCCAGCCAATTCGACAGCTTGGCACCCAGGCTTTCATCCACGGCGAACTCAAGAAACTCGATGCCGTTGTATTCACTGGCCTTCGGCGTTTCGAAGAGGATTTCGCGGTTATCCACAGGACGGATTTCCTGCTCCAGACGCTGGCGGGTTTTCTCCTCCAGATAAAGGAGCGAACGCAGACCATCGGCGGCATTGGCCCGAGGCGGCGCGGCGCGGAAGCCGTCGTTGAAGATTTCCAGCGACAGCGGCCCGGTGTAGCCGCTCTGGATGATCGGAGCGAGGAAGCCCGGCAGATCGAATTCGCCCTGCCCCGGGAAGCAGCGGAAATGCCGGCTCCACTCCAGCACGTCCATCGCCAGGATCGGCGCGTCGGCCATCTGTACGAAGAAAATCTTGTCGCCGGGAATCTCGGCAATCGCCCGTGGATCGCCCTTGAGCGACAAGGTGTGGAAGCTGTCGAGCAACACGCCGAGGGCCGGGTGATCGGCCTGACGCACGATGTCCCAGACCTGTTGATAAGTGTTCACATGACGGCCCCAGGCCAGCGCCTCATAACCGATGCGCAGGCCACGGGCACCAGCGCGCTCGGCCAGCAGGCGCAGGTCGTCGATGAGGATCTGCTGATCGCCGAGACTGTCGGGGGAGGCGTTGCTGCAGACCAGCACCAGGTCGGTGCCCAGTTCCTGCATCAGGTCGAACTTGCGCTCGGCCCGCTCCAGATTGCGCTCCAGACGATCACGGCGGCAGCCTTCGAAATCGCGGAACGGCTGAAACAGGGTGATGGCAATCCCGAGGTCGGCGCACATCTGCCGGATTTCCCGGGGGCTGCCGTCGTAATACAGAAGATCGTTCTCGAAAATCTCCACCCCGTCGAACCCGGCGGCGGCAATGGCTTCGAGTTTTTCCGGCAGGGTTCCGCTCAAGGAGACGGTGGCAATGGATCGCTGCATGTTTCAACTCCCGGTGGAGACGTCGGCTACGGAAATTGCGCCGCTTTTATAGGGTGAGCGAATTATTGGTCCCGGTTTTTCATTGAGCAATTTAAACTGTACTACCCGGTTAGTTTTGCGTGCGATTATCGAACAGAATGCCGGTTTGGCGAATTGACGATTTTTCGTCCACTGCCCAACATCCGTCTCACCTTGAGTCCGGAACTGAACCACCGGTCGCAGCGTGCACAAGAAAAGCACACCAAATAACAAATCCAAAAACGGGTGGAACACATGATTCCTTCACAGACTTCCCGCATGGCTCCGGCCATGAGCACTGCCACGGGTGGCATCGGCGACAAGATCCGCGGCGCCATGGCCGTCGGCAAGACCCGTTGGGGCATGCTGGCGCTGGTGTTTTTT
>Ga0068836_113111_pt1 | contig 27837 bp, 19 predicted proteins | sample Hof3ISUMetaT_17_FD_68487 | JGI IMG/M metagenome (GOLD analysis project Ga0068836, IMG submission 68487) | Enriched soil aggregate microbial communities from Iowa State university to study microbial drivers of carbon cycling -... | ecosystem: Environmental > Terrestrial > Soil > Agricultural land... | reverse complement strand
CGCTCACTTGCAGTTTCTGCGCGGACGGCAGGTCAAAGGTCTTGATCGCCCGCACGCCGAGGGTGCTCAACACCGCGTCGCGCTGGTCGTCATTGCTTTTCAACGCGGCGGCGTCGCCCTTCTCGGTGAAGCCGTCGGTGTCGAGATGCACGTAGGCCAGATTGGCGAACGGCTCCAGGGCCAGAGGTTGCAGATTCAATCGATAAGCCGCTTCGCCGAATACCTGAGTGGTGGCGGCATCGACCTTGGCTTTCTGCTTGGCGCTGACGTTGCCGTACTGCAAGTCGCGCTTCACATCGGCGCGATGCCAGCTGTAAGCGGCGCCGGTGCTCAGGCGCCAGGCGCCGATGTCGTGACCGGCGTAGGCGCCGAGGTGATAGCTGTCGACCTTGGCCGAGGAATGGGTGCCCGAGCCCATGCTCAGCGAGCTGTCGCTGTAACCGGTGACCAGACCGATGCGGGTCTGCTCGTCGACCGCGCCGTCGACACCTGCCAGTAGCCCACCGATGGAGGTGCTGTAACCGGCGGTGTCGTGTCGCGAGTCGGTCGTACCCCAAGCGCCGAGGGCCTTGATCCAGCCATTGCTTTGCGTGGTTTGGGCGTCATGCAGGCGCTCGCCGATGGCGTCGCGCAGTTGGCGGCTGTCGTTGATCAGCACCGAACCGAGGGCCGGGTAGATTTCACCGCTCAACTGTTGAAAGGCTTGTTGCGCGTCACCGGCGTTGGCCGACAACAACAGGCTTTCGTACACGGAATTGCCCGCGCCCAGACCTTCGACGGCTGTGGCCACGGAGCGCTGATTCGGTGTCTGGCCGACGCTGGCGAACGATGTCGCGTTGCGCTCGACATTCAAGCCGATGCCGTTGCCGCTGTAGGCCAGGCTGCCACCGATGAACAGATAATCCGGCAGCACTGCACCGAACCGACCCTGAATGCCGCCCGCCGCTTGCAGAATGTTGTACTGCTGGCCGAGCAGGCTTCTGGCTTCGCTGGTGCTGAGCAGTGTCGGGCTGTTTTCCAGCGACAGGCTCACGGTGGCGCCGTTGATGGAGGCGATGCCGCCGGCGACGATGCGGTCGCTGCTGGTGGGAGACAACTCCACGGCGTAGGTCGAGCCTGGCGCGAAGTTCACGTCACCGGCCACATTCAAGGTGCCGATGGAATTGCCCGGTGCGACACGGCCACCGCTGTTAGAGGTCAGTGCACCGATCCGCCCGGCACCGCCAAGAGTGCCGCCGTCATTGACAGTCACGGCCGAGGTCAGCGAACCGTTCACCGTCAGCAGACCGCCATTGACCGTGGTCGGCCCGCGATACGTGTTGTCACCGGTCAAAATCAGTCGCCCGTCACCGGATTTGATCAGGCTGCCCTGATACACCCGAGCGGAAGCCGCTGCGTCACGGGCCATGCCCACGGCGTAGTCGGTCTGATCCTGCTGGCTGGCACCGGCCGGCACGCCGTTCTGCCAGCCCTTGCTTTGCAGGGTTTGCTGCCAGGCGCTGTGTTCGGCGAGGTCTTCGCTCTGGCGCTGGATCAGGGCTTTGTCGCTGATGTCATTGCTCCAGACATCGCTCTGCCCGGCCGCCAGATGGGCGTCGAACGCCCCGAGCAATTGCCCCGGCCCACGCATCGCCCGGTACAGGTTGGCCACGCCCCAGCCGACCCGTTCGGTCGGCGCATTGGTCACCGAACCGTCGAGCTGGGTGGCGGTGGTCAGCAACACTTCGAGCGCCTGCTGATTGTTCATGTACGGATAGCGCTCCATCACCAGCGCCAGTGCGCCGGTGGCGTGCGGCGCGGCCATCGAGGTGCCGGACTTGATCGCATAACCGCCGTCGGGAATGGTGCTGTCGATCTTCGCGCCCGGCGTGGTGATGCACCAGTATTTGGCGATGCCACACTGGTTGTACTTCTGCTGATTGCTTTGATCCAGCCCGGACACCGCCAGCCAATGCCCTTCCAGGTCTGGCTGAAAGTACGGCAGCGCCGAGCGCACGCTGGCATTCGGGTAGCCGCTGTTGCCGGCGCTGAACACATTGATCACGCCGCGACGGGAAACATCCGCCGCCGCATCCAGCCAGGTGCCTTTGTTCCAGTGCTGGGCGTAAGCGGCGTGCAGATCCGCGAGGGTTCGATAGCTGACATCCGGCGGCTGGCTGCCCCAGCTGTTGTTGATCGCCCGCACGCCGGCGTCGGCCAGGGCGTCGTACACTGCTTTGAAGTAACGCGGATCGGGGTTGGGGCCGAACAGGAAACTGTCGTTCTTGTTGGTGTTGCCAACGTAGATCTGCGCGTTGTACGCCACGCCATGCATGCCGGTGCCATCACGGGACGCGCCCATGGTGCCGACCACGTGGGTGCCGTGGGAATCGTTGTTCGGATTGAGGGTGCCGTTGACATTGAACAGCGTGCCGTCGATGTAACTGCCGCTGGCCAGTACCGGGTGATAACGGTCGCTGGCGAACTCGGGATGGGCGGCGTCGAAACCGGAGTCCAGCGCGCCGACCTTCACGCCCTTGCCGGTGATGCCGGCGGCGTAGGCCTGATCGGCCTGCATCCGGCCCAGGCCCCAGTCACGCAGGAATTCGGCGCTGCGCCAACTGGCCGGATCGCCGGGCTTTCCGGATTCGAGGTATTGGGCCTGAGCCTGGGTTGCAGACATCACAAGCAGCAGGGTGCCGACCGTGATCGGCTTGATGCATACGTCCATGTTCACCACTCACTTTTATTGTTTTATGCAGGTTGATTCTGCGGTGTTGCCCATTCCCCTCACCCCAGCCCTCTCCCCAAGGAGAGGGAGCTGATCGAGGTGTCTTGCGTCATACATCGACCTGAAAACCGGGTCGATGCTGGATTCGGTGACGCCCGATCAGGTCGGTGTACCTCCAAAATATCCCCCGATCAGTCCCCTCTCCCTCCGGGAGAGGGTTAGGGTGAGGGCCAGTCTGAAGCCATGCACATCAACGTCCAGCCACCCCAAACGCCTCATCCACCCGCGCCAGATCCTGTTCGCTCAAGGTGCCCGCGTAGTAATGCAATTTGGTCCAGGCCATAAGGTAGTCATAGCGTGCCTGGGCCAGGTCGCGGCGGGTGGTAAATAGTTGTTGTTCGGCGTTCAGTGCGTCGAGGTTGGTTCGCTCGCCACCGAGAATGCTTTGCTTGGTCGACACCACCAGCGCTTCGGCCGAGGCCAGGGCCTTTTGATAGGCGCGCAGCTTGTTGACCCCGGACAGGCAGGCGCTGAACTGACGACGCAATTCGATCAGGGTCTCGCGGGTCTTGCCATCCAGTTCGTATTCGGCCTGTTCCATGGTGCGGCTGGCCTGGCGGGTCGAGGCCGACACACCACCACCGGCGTACAACGGCACGCTGACTTCAAACCCGATGGTGTTGGTTTCGTAACGCTGGTTGTAGGTGTTGCCGCTTTCCGATTCGTTCTGGCGCATCGTGGCGTAAGCGCTGACTTTCGGCAGGTGCCCGGCGCGGTTGCGCTCGACTTCGTAACGCGCCACTTCCACCGCCTGACGCTGGGACGCCAGGTTCGGGTTGTTGCTGATCGCCAGTTCGTGCCAGGTGTCGTAGTTGGCCGGCATCAGGGCGAATGTCTGGAAGTTCTGATCCAGTGGCGCCAGATCACTGATGTCCACCGCCGGCACCCCTACCAATGCGCCCAGTTCCCGTAGCGCGGCGTCTTGCTCGTTGCGGGCCTCGATTTCCTCGGCGGTTGCCAGTTCATAACGCGACTCGGCTTCGAGGATGTCCGTACGGGTACCCTCGCCCTGCTTGAACATGTGCTCGTTCTGCTGGAACTGCTGCTCGTACGCCTTCTTCTTGGCCAGCGCGATGTCGATCTGGTCCTGGGCAAACAAAGCCTTGGTGTAGTTATCCAGTACGCGAACCAGCAGTTCCTGGCTCTTGCCGCGGAAGTTCTCGTCGGCAAACAGCGACTGGGCCACGCCCTTGCGATACGCCGCGTAGGCTTCGTAGTCGAGCAACGGTTGTTGCAAAGTCAAGCTCGAGCCGTAGCTGTTGTAATTACGCTCATCGGTGCGATTGCGCGCGCGTTCGTCGAGGGACGTGGCCTTCGACGAGTTGCGACCCTTGTTGTAGTTGTAACCCAGTTTCGGCAACAGACCGGCGCGGCCGATAGCGCGGTTTTCAAGGCCTGCATCGCGCTCCTTGATCGCGCCGAGGAACACCGGGTCATTGCGCAACGCCTGTTCGTAGATCTCGAACGGCCCCATGGCCGCCACTGCACTGTTGCCCGCGAGCAGCGCGAACACTGCCGCCAGCATGGAAAGCTTATTCATACAGCCGAACATCCTTATTCTTCGGTCAACGCGGAACCGGCGCGGTCGAGCAGCGGCTTGAACAGGTAGTTGAGGAGCGAACGTTCGCCAGTGCGCACGAACATTTCCGCTGGCATGCCGGGTTTGATCACCAGGCCGTTGAGTTTTTCCATGGCCTGATCGCTGACGCTGCTGCGCAACACGTAGTACGGAACGCCGGTTTTCTCGTCGACCATCTGGTCGGCGGAAATCAGGCTGACTTCGCCGGGCACCCGTGGCGTCTTGCTCTGGTTGAACGCGGTGAACAGGATGTCGACCGGCAAGTGCGTGCCGACCTTGTCGATCAGGTTGATCGGCAGGTGCCCTTCGACTTCCAGGCGCGTGCCTTGCGGGACGATTTCCAGCAGGGTTTCGCCCTGACGCACCACGGCGCCTTCTGTGTGCACACCGAGGTTGACGGCCACGCCATCAGCGGTGGCGAGGATTTCGCTGTGTTGCAGGTCGAAACCGGCGGAGGTCAGTTGCTCGGACAGGGTGACGCTTTTCAGTTGTGCGTCGGCCAGCTGGGTGCGGACTTCCTTCTGGTATTCCTCACCGTGCTGTTGCAGTTTCAGCCGGGATTCAAGAATGCCCTGCTCCACCCGGCCGCTTTCACCGGTGTTCTCGGCCAATTGCTGCTGAACCTGCGACAGCTGACGCTGGTATTCCATCAGGCGGTTGCGTGGGATATAGCCGTTGTCGGCCAGCGGTTGCAGGTTGCTCAACTGCTGTTGCAGCGAGTCAGCCTGGGCGTTGAGGTCAGTTCGGGCGCGGCGCATGCCCGCCAGCTGCGCGGTGGCGCCCTCGATGCTCGCGCGCAGGGCGGCCTGTTCGCGGGCAAACGCTTCGCGACGGCTGCTGAACAATTGCCGCTGACCTTCCAGCACCAGCGCCAGGCGCGGATCGGCGTTGTCGCTCAGTTCTGCCGGAAACGTCACTTGTTTGAGGTTGTCACGCTCGGCCTGCCAGCGCGCCAGGCTGGCCCAGGCCATGCGGTATTGCGCCTGAAGTGACTGCACGTCGGCGGCAACCTGGGTCTGGTCGAGGCGGAACAGTGGCTGGCCCTGCTTCACGATTTCGCCTTCACGCACCAGAATCCGGCTGACCACGCCGCTGCTCATCGACTGCACGGCCTTGCGCTTGCCCGACACCACCACGGTGCCCTGCACCGGAATGCCCTGATCCAGCGGCGCCAATGCCGCCCAGGTGAAGAAGCTGCCGGCGCCGACCAGCGCCAGAATCCAGCCCATGCGGGCGAAAAATCTGGCGTCGCGTTCAGGGCGCTCGGTGATGTAGTCGTGTTCCATCGTGGCTTCGTTTTGCGTGTTCATGCTCGCGCTGCTCATACACCCGAATTCCTTGTCGTCGGCTGATACTGACGGCTCATGCTGAGCCCGGCCGGTGCTTGCGCAGGTTTTTCGTTTGGTTGTGGCGGGTTGCCGGGCTGGTTACCGGACAGTGCCTTGAGCACATCATGGCTCGGGCCGAAGGCCTGCAGACGGCCGTCGTTGAGTACCAGCAGCTTGTCGGCCTGAGCCAGTACCGAAGAACGGTGGGTGACCAGTACCACGGTGGTGCCCTGGGCCTTGAGCTGCACGATCGCGCTGGACAACGCGGCTTCGCCGACGGTGTCGAGGTTGGAATTCGGCTCATCCAGCACTACCAGGCTCGGGTTGCCGTACAACGCACGGGCCAGTGCCACACGCTGTTTCTGGCCGCCGGACAAACCGCTGCCGTCCTCGCCCAATTGCGTGTCGTAGCCTTGTGGCATGCGCAGGATCAGTTCGTGCACGCCGGCCTGTTGCGCGGCGGCCACGACCTTTTGCGGATCGGCTTCACTGAAACGGGCAATGTTCTCGGCGATGCTGCCACTGAACAGCTCGATGTCCTGCGGCAGATAGCCGATGTATGGGCCGAGCTGATCGCGGTTCCAACGGTGGATGTCGGCGCCGTCCAGACGTACCGTGCCACCAAGGGCCGGCCATACGCCGACCAGCACACGCGCCAGGGTCGATTTGCCGGAACCGGAGGCACCGAGCACGCCCAGCACTTCACCGGCCGCCAGGTTGAAGTTGACCATGTGCAGGGTCGCGGAGCGTTGACCCGGAGGGCCGGCGCTGACTTGTTCAAAGGTGATCTGGCCTTTCGGCGCCGGCAGCGCCATGGCGTCATCGCTCGGCGGGAAAGCTTGCAGCAACGCATCGAGGCGACGGTAAGCCAGCTTCGCCCCGCTCCACTGCTTCCACACGGCGATCAACTGGTCGATCGGGCTCAGTACCCGGCCCATCAGAATGGAGCCGGCGATCATCATCCCGGCGGTCATGTCACCCTTGATCACCAGCAGTGCGCCGAGGCCCAGCACCAGCGATTGCAGGCACAGGCGCAGGGTCTTGCTCAGCGAGCTGATCACCGCGCCAGTGTCGCTGGCCTGATTCTGCAGGCCGAGGAAGCGCGAGTGCACCTGGAACCAGCGCTTGCGCAAGGCGCCCAGCATGCCCATGGCTTGAATGGTTTCGGCGTTGTGCAGGTGGCTGGTGGCCAACTGGCTGGATTTCTGCGAATAACCGGCGGCTTCGCCCAGCGGCTTCTTGGTCATGTATTCGTTCAGGCACGCCAGCGCGATCAGCAGCAGCGCTCCCGCTGTGGCCAGCACGCCGAGCCAGACGTTGAACAGGTAAATCACAAACAGATAAACCGGGAACCACGGCGCATCGAAGAACGCGAACAGCGCAGGCCCGGTGACGAATTGGCGAATGTGGGTCAGGTCGCCCAGGGACTGCCCGGCGTTGCCCTCGCCCTTGAACAGGTTACGTTCGAAAGCTGCCTGATAGACCCGCAGGTTGAAGCGGCGCTCCAACTGGCTGCCGATGCGGATCACGATAAAGCTGCGCACCACTTCCAGCAGGCCGATAAACGCGAAGAAACCGACGACCATCAGCGACAGCATCGCCAGGGTAGTTTCGTTCTGCGAAGACAGCACCCGGTCGTAGACCTGGAGCATATATATGGAAGGCACCAGCATCAGCACGTTAATCAGTGCGGTAAAGCATCCGACGCTGATCAGAATGCTTTTATAGTCACCTAATGCCTTGAATAAGGGAGCGGTGGCTGGGGCCTTCGCCATCTTCATTGATTATTCCTGAAATGGTATTTCCCGCCCTGCTTGGCGAGACTTCAAATTAATTGCTCGCCATGAGAGCGAGACATACACCGCCAGCATTTGCTTACACTTCAATAACAACTTCCCCGATTAAAACCGGCCTCCGTGTTATTGCACTGCGGCTTATAACTGTAACGGGGTGCTTTATATTTAAACTGTCAGTCGGTTTTGGTCATCAAGGTTGCTGTACAGCACGCTTGAGTGTAATCACCAGGCCCGACTTCAAAGTGCTCAGATAAAGCCCATCACGTTGTCGGCTGAAAAACTGGATTCTTGAGCCTTCCTTGCCAGTGATCGACAGACCGTCAGGATCGGGGAACCAGCCGATGGCCGCGTCCTGCAACCACGCGCTCAGGCAATCGGCACCGTTGCCCAGCGTCTGGTTGGCTTCAAGGTCGATCAGGCAAGTGTTCGACGGTTTGTCCTGCAAAGCCTGGGCCTCTGGAGCGTCGTTGCGGTCGCTCAGGGTCGCTTGCCACTGCCCGGCAAATACCGATGGGTCTTCGAGTCTCAGGCTGCTTGCCATGGTTGTTTCTCCGGAAATCATCATCAGCATCGGCAACAGATACGCCGCCGCTTTGCGGGTAAAAGCGAATTGGATCATAGGAAATTTCACTCCGGCACGTAGCCTTGCTTACCGGTCACGGCGATGCAAGTGAAGAAAGCGGCGCATGACGCGCCGCTTTCCCGTGTTACATCACGCCACAATGTCGCTGGTGGCTGCCTGGCCAACGGTGCTGACCTGGAAATCAGCCACGCCGTGCCCGGAGAAGTCCACTGACAGCAGGCTGTTGCCGCCCGAGGACGTCAGAACCGCATCACCCGCCGCGCCGGTGAAGGCGCTGACGAAGTGCAGGCCGGCGCCCTTGGTGATACCGGTCAGGTCGATTTTGTCGAGACCGCTGACGAAATCGAGGATCTGATCGATCGCACCCGGCTTGGAGTCGGAGCTGGCTGCGAACACAAAGGTGTCCGAACCCGCGCCACCCCACAGCTTGTCGGCGCCACCGCCACCCCAGATGATGTCGTTACCGGCACCGCCCTTGAGCTCGTTGGCCGCGCTGTTGCCGATCAGCAGGTCGTTGCCCGAACCGCCGATCGCGTTCTCGATGGTGACGCCCTTGGCGATGGACACGTTGCCCACCAGGCCGCCAACGTCGGAGAACGAGGCTTCATTGAGGTTGATCTTCTGGTTCTGGGTGAAGCCCGAGAAGTCGAAGGTGTCCTTGCCGCCCGCATCCCACACCGAGAACACCAGCTTGTCGGCCGACGACGAGGCGCTGAGGAAATCGCGACCGGCGTTGGAGTTGAAGCCGTAGGTGGTATCACCGGTTCGGGTGGTCATGTTGGCGCCGTAGAGCTTCTGGATCGCTGCGATGTCATCCATCAGCGGACCGGAGGAATAGGCTTCCACGCCGCCCTTGCTGAAGTTCTGGCTGGTGTTGCTTTCGCTCCAGTAGCTCATGACGCTGTAGCCGCGGGTGTCTTGCCCGTAGGTCGCGTCGTTGTAGGTCGGGTTGCCGTTGCCGGCGTTGTAGTCGCCCGGGTGCGCCAGGCCAAGCGTGTGGCCGATTTCGTGGGTCAGGGTCTGACGGCCGTAGTTGTTCAGGTCCGGGGTCTTGTTCTGCGTGTAACCGCTGTTGATCAAGTACCACGAAGTGCCGTCGTAACCCGGACCGGTGCCCGGCAGGTAGGCGAACGCTGCTGCGCCGTCCACGCCACCGCTGTAGTTGGCGAAGGTCATGTGGCCATCACCGCCCGAGGCTTTCTCGGTGAAGGTCACGTTGGCCACATCGGCCCAGGATTGCATGGCGAGCACGGCCTGGGCTTTCTGTTGAGCACTGAACTGACTGAACCCGGTGATCCCGTGCTTGTTCATCGTGCTGGACGATACCGAAGTCAGGAACGTGTAGGTAAGTTCGATCTTGCCGCTGCCATCCTTGTCCTGGTAGGCAGCGCCGTCGCGCAGCAACTGGGTTGCGGCCTGGTCGACGGAAAAGGAGGGTTTGCCATTGACCGTGAGGTTACCGCCACGATCGTACTGATGGCTGAAGCTATTGATCTGGTTATACGCCGTGCTGGTCGCTGCCAGAGGTTGCGGCGCCGCGTTCAGCTCAAAAGCCTGTTCGGCGGTATCAATAGCGTTAGCTTTTACTTTCGACATAAACACACTTCCTTGTTTAGCAATGGAACAGTTTTTGTCCGATAGCGACAACCTCTGGCGAGATTGTCCTATCACTCGCCCAATGAAGGCGTAAGAAACCTGACACAATTTGAAATCTGTCGTCTAGCATTTTTTCGAGATCAAATTGAACTGTTCCGGGAAACTCCCGTAAACAAAGCACGTGCCGCCGAAAGAAGTTTGAAAGTGTGGTGAGGCTGCCTAATTGTCTGACGATTTCTTATTTAAATATTAAATATCGGTAAGTTGTTTTTTGTTAGCAGCGTCTCACTTTGCTGCACTTTAGCGATGCAATGCCAGTGGTTTGATATCAAGTTGATCCAACAGAACATAGTCAGGCGAGGGCTGTGCCGCCCTCGCCTTTTTTCCTTCAGCTACCGGTACGAATCTTGTTCCACACCCGTGTCCGGATCCGGTCGATGTTCAGCGGCATCGCTTCCAGCGCGAACAGCTTGCCCATCATTTCCGGGCTCGGATAAACCTTGGTGTCGTTCTTGATCGCCGGGTCGATCAGGCTGTCGGCCTGTTCGTTGCCATTGGCGTAGTGCACGTAGTTGCTGATGCCGGCCATCACGTCGGGCTGCAGCAGGTAGTTCATGAACGCATAGCCGGCCTTCTCGTCCGGTGCGTCGGCGGGCATGGCGACCATGTCGAACCAGATGGCAGCGCCTTCCTTGGGAATTTCGTAGCCGATGTCGATGCCGTTCTTCGCCTCTTTGGCGCGGTTTTCCGCTTGCAGGATGTCGCCGGAGAAACCGACAGCCACGCAAATGTCACCGTTGGCCAGGTCGCTGGTGTATTTCGAGGAATGGAAATAGCTGACATACGGCCGCACTTTCATCAGCAGCGCTTCAGCTTTCTTGTAGTCCTCGGGATTTTTGCTGTGGTGCGGCAGCCCCAGGTAATTGAGCGCCGCCGGCAACAGTTCCGGGCCGTTGTCGAGGATTGCCACACCGCATTTCTGCAGTTTTTCCATGTATTCGGGTTTGAAAATCAGATCCCAGGAATCCACCGGCGCGTTGTCACCCAGCACGGCCTTGACCTTGGCGATGTTGTAGCCGATGCCGGTGCTGCCCCACAGGTACGGAAAGCCGTGTTCGTTGCCCGGATCGTTGGTCTGCAAGGCCTTGAGCAACACCGGGTTGAGGTTCTTCCAGTTCGGCAACTGGCTCTTGTCGAGTTTCTTCAGCGCCCCGCCTTCGATCTGCCGCGCCATGAAGTGGTTGGACGGAAACACCACGTCGTAACCGGATTTGCCGGTCATCAACTTGCCGTCGAGGGTTTCGTTGCTGTCGTAGACGTCATAGGTGACGCCGATGCCGCTGGCCTTTTCGAAGTTCTTGGTGGTGTCCGGCGCGATGTAGTCGGACCAGTTGTAAACCTTGACCGTATCCGCCGCCTGAGCGAGGGAAACGGCGAGCATCAAGGGTGCGAGCGCGAGGGTCTTTCGGATCATGGATCGATTCCTGTATTGGCTATTGTTGTTGGCAGGCAATCAAAAGGATCAAAACGTCAGAAAATCAGGACATAGGTCTTGCGTACGGTTTCCTGGATGTCCCAGATCCCGAGCGTATTGGCCGGCAACATCAGTGCGTCGCCACCTTGTATGTGCAGGGTTTCGCCGCCGTCGTCCGGGGTGAACGTGCAGCGACCGGAAATGAAATGGCAGAACTCTTGAGCAGTGATCTGCCGGCGCCAGCGACCTGGGGTGCATTCCCAGACGCCGGTTTCGACGCCGTCGTCGCGCTCGACGCTGGTGGTCGAGGCAATCGCCACTGGCGTGCCGAGCGGCACGGCCACCGGGTTGGACTCATCCAGTTGCAACGTGGCGGTGTTCTTGAATTGGGTGATGCTCATGGCGTTACCTGTCTGATAGTAAACAACGTTTAGTGCATGAAACCTTCCATGAACCCGGCCACCTGGCTGGCAAGCTTGCGCCGCCAGGGCGCAGTCGCCGGGTTGGCCAGGGTCTGGTCTTCGTGGACAAAGCTTTTGATGATCGCGTTGTAGCCGAGCCAGCGGCATGGCTCCGGCTCCCAGGCCCGCAGTGCGTGGATCCCGCCATCGGGCAGCACCCATGGTTGATGCGTCAGCTCGGTGTCGCGCTCGAGAATCAGATCCGCAAGCGTCCGCCCGCCCAGGTTGGAAGCGCCGACACCCTCCCCGCCATAGCCGCCGGACAGCGCGATGCCGTTGGCCCGATCGCAGAGCATGTGCGGTTTGAAATGCCGGGACATGCCGAGGTTGCCGCCCCAGGCGTGGGTGATCTGTACGTTTTTCAGTTGTGGGAACAGTTCGCCGAACAGGTAGCGCCGCAGTTCGACTTCATCGCGGGTCAGGTCGAAGTTATGCCGCAGTTGGCCGGCGAACTGATAACCGCCACGGGCGCCGAAGATCAGGCGGTTGTCGGCGCTACGCTGGCCGTAAGTGACCTGACGGCTGAACTCGCTGAAGGCCTGGCCCCGACTGAGGCCGATTTCATCCCAGGTCGCAGCGGGCAACGGCTCGGTTGCGACGATCAGGCTTTGCACCGGCAATTGATAACGACCCAGCGGTGGCAGCGTGACGGAATAGCCTTCGATGGCCGGAACGATCCAGCGACTGCGCACACTGGCGTTGTCGGTCCGCAGGCTGCCGGCCTGCCAATGGGTCACCGGGCTGTTTTCGTAAATCTTCACCCCCAGGCCTTCGACGGCTCGCGCCAGACCGCGCACCAGTTTCGCCGGGTGAATGGTCGCCACATGCGGGGCGAAGATGGCGCCGTAGGGCTTGGCGATGCGCAGCTGCTGCGCCAGTTGTTCGGGGCTGAGCCAACGGTAATCGTCGTCGGTCAGGCCCTGGGCGTGGAGCTTTTTCAGGTAGTCGCGAAGATTGGCTTCCTGCTCGGGATAGCGCGCGGCGCAATACAGCACTCCGCCCTTACGGTAGTCGCAGTCGATGCCTTCGCGTTCCAGGACGATTTCTACTTCATCGGGAATGCTGTGCAACAGGTCGAATGAAGCGCGACGTTGTTGTGCGGACAGGCCCGCCAGCAGGCGATCTTCGCCCAGCAGATTGCCCATCAACCAGCCACCGTTGCGACCGGAAGCGCCGAACCCGGCGGTTTGCGCTTCGATGATGGCAATGTTCAGGCTCGGCGCCTGTTGTTTCAGGTAGTACGCAGTCCACAGTCCGGTGTAACCGGCGCCGATGATCGCCACGTCGACATCCAGGTCCTGCGCAAGCGACGGGCGCGCGGTCAGCGGCTCGTCGAGTTGGTCCATCCACAAACTGATAGTGCGCCACGCCGGCATGCAAGACTCCGCCAATCCAGGTTTCGATGGCGTCGATCCTAGTGGCTGGACTCAGGGATTGTCTTGCGCGCGTGTCCGCAAAGAAATTTGCTTCGCATAAGCTTTCGGCGACTGCCCGGTGTGCTGGCGAAAGCAGCTATAGAAAGCCGACAGTGAATTGAACCCGGCGGCGAAGGCCAGCTCATCGATGCGCAGCGGCGGCGTAGCGTTGTCCAGCGACTGCAATAGATGTTGCAGACGCGCCTGATTGACGTAGCGGTAGAAGCTTTGCCCCAGCACCTGATTCAGCAAATAGGAAATCTGGTTGCGGCTGTACCCGCACTCCTTCGCCACCCGTTGCAGGTCGAGCTCCGGATCGAGATACGGTTGCTGGCGCTGGAAATACTGCTGCAAGTCATCGGCCATGAAGCTCAACTGGCGCGGCGACAGGCCCAGGCGACTCACCGCCGGACGCTGGCGGGTTGTCGTCGGACTTTCAGCCTGTTCGCGCACCAGCGAGGCATATTCGTTGACCCGCCAGATCCGCCCGTCCTTGACCGTGATCGCTTCACTGGAGCGAAACGACACCAGCCCGTTACCACCGCGCAACGTCACTTCGTATTGAATGAAGGCGGTGTTGCCGTCGATACGGATGCGGTCGCAATGCTCCAGTGCTTCGTCGGACTCGCGCGGCATGCTGACCCGAACGTACTCGCGCAACTCGTCGAGGCCGAGCACGCGGTTCTGGAAGAAATCGTTGTACTGGATGTCCGGGTGGTACAGCGCCATCACGCCATCCAGGTCCCGGTGTTTCCAGCACAGGTGATAGCGCATGACCGTCTCGGCCGTAGCCTGGCTCTGATCCGGGCCGTCATCATCGGCGTGCATAAGAGACTCTTGGAAAAAGAACCGAGCTTGCCCAACTTCCGGCGCTGCTTCAACAACCGGTGGTGATGGCATTTTGGCGACGATTGGGGTGGACCGTGACTTACATCAAAAGAATCCTCGCAATCGCTAAATGAACTGAAAATTCTCACAGGAATTTCACATTCAGATGCTACTTTTAAAGGCAGTCACCGGTTGAGCCAATGAAGGCTCTTCCCACCTACCATGAGCAAACGGAAGCGCTCGATGAAGAAGGCGGGCAACACATGATCAAAGGGTCAAGCAAAGTCACGTTCCCCAATGCCTGCCAGCTGATGCGCTGGCATTTTCATCCCATGGGTTTCGAGGCGACCATGGATGCGCCTGGCAGTCTGGTCGCTCGCCTGTTCGATCGGGCCAGCGGCGAAACCTTGATTGCCATCGCCGGCATCCCCTGTGCCACGGTGATGAACGCGGCGGATGTGGAGCGAATAATCGAAGCCGTCGAGGACGAACTGGAGGCTTTCATTCCTCCGGAATCTCTCAAGAGTTACGCGTAACTGGCTGATTTAGAATAAAAAAGCCCGCCTTGTGCGGGCTTTTTCATGGGCATTGGATTCAGGCCATTTTCTTTCCCGGACGATGATCGACGAAGAATGGTTTGCCTTTGGCGACCCGGTCCGAGGCCCGAGGCATGTTGACCGCCTGAGTGTCCTGCGGCTCGACATACCAGTAGCAATGGCTGACTGCACGGGTGATACCGACGTAGGCCAGGCGCAGGATTTCGTCTTTTTGCGCGCTGTCGTACGGCTCGCTGTCGCCAGCCTTGCCCAGTCCGGCCATCCGATACACCTGATTCTTGTACGGCGAACTGGTCAAGTGCTGGCAATCGCCCAACAGAAAAACCGCGTCGGCCTGCAGACCTTTGGCGCTGTGATAGGTCAGTTGTTTCAGGCGCCGGGAGTCGTACGGCAAGCTCGAATCAACATTAACTACTGACTGAATATGCTGTTCTATCAGTAACTTATCGCTGCTTTTTCGATAAAGCATCAGGATTGAATCGCCGTTTCGATAGTGTTCCGCCAGGCGCTCGCCGAGCGCCTGATCGTCGCGCTCCAGCACATTAACTGGCTGCAACGGCCTCTCCTCGCCGCTGGCCTTGGCCTTTTTGCCCGGGATCGCCGGCGCTGCCCGAACGATGTGTTCTGCCGCGTCGATGATGTGCTGATGGCTGCGATAGTTGTCGCTGAGCATCACCCGCGTCGTGCTCGGCGACGGGAATTCTTTGTTGAACTCCATGAAATAGCTCGGCGAACTGCCGCGCCAGCCATAGATCGATTGCCAGTCATCGCCCACGCAAAGCAGCGACGATCGCTGCGCACCTCGTCCGACGTGCATGGCCGGGCCGCGACTGCGTATTTCCGAGAGGCTGGCGCGGATCCACGAGACGATCTGCGGTGAAACGTCCTGAAACTCATCGATCATCAGGTGCGACATTGGCCGCAGCAGTTCATCGCTGAGCAATTTGAAGTTTTCCGGCGAGTGCTCGCTGAACAGGGCAAACATCCGGTTGTAGGTCATGACCGGCGGCTTTTGATCCAGCAAGTGATCTTCCAGCGCTCGCCAGAACAGGCTTAAAGCTTCGAAGAAAAACCGGTCCGGATCGTCCTTGGCGAAATTCATGCGGCCAACGGCGTCCGGAACATCCAGGCCCAGGTTCTCGATGAAGCCTGCGGCAGCGACAAAACAATCGAGCAACGGCGCGGATGCCAGCTCGCCTTTGACCTTGTAATCGAAGCCCGGGCCGGCGCTGGCATCGCCCGCCAGCGTGGCCAATACACGTTTGGATGATTCGTAACTATCAAGCCATATCAACGGCTTACGGCAGAAAGCTTGAAACAGGGTGCGCTTGACTGCCCACTCTGCACGAACCGTCAGCTTGGCGTTGGGACGGCAAACCTGCGAGTTTTCCCGAGGATCGAAACCCAACACGACCCAGGCATCCAGGCTCGGAATGTAACCATGGCAATGGAACGATGCGCCGTTGATTTCGAATGTCTGGCGGCTCGGTTCGATGCCCTTGATCGGCCAGGCACCGGCACGAAGCCACATGTCTTCGATCATGTCGCACAGCTCTTCATCGCGACGGGCCGCCAGTTCTGTCACAGCGACGCGTTTTTGCACGTCCGGGTGATCGCGTTCCAGCTCCTTGAGCTGCAAGGCGTGCCGGGACAGCGGCTGGATCAGTTGCGCAAAGCGCGGATCTTCTTTGTAGAGACGGTGGTAACAGGCGTTGAGTTGCTGACGCTGCGCGTCGTTGATGCGCAGATCGAACGGATTGCTGTCGACGTCTTCATCTCCGCCCGGCGCGCGGTGGCTGAGGTTTTCGAATGCCTGCAAGCGCTCGAATCCGGGCAGACTGCGAACCATCGGCAAGATCCGCGAGTGGAAAGTGCGCACCAGATCCTTCGCAGCTTTCTGACTGAGTGCCCGGTCCCATAACGCAAACAGTTCGATCAGTTTGCTGATGAAATCCTTGCGCGACTCGCGGGTGAAGGTCACCACGGTCATCGAATCGAGCTCGAAGCCCAGATAGTGAGTCAGCAGCAGGATCCGCAACACCAGCGTGGTCGACTTGCCAGCTCCGGCCCCGGCAATCACTGATGTTGACGGCGTATCGCTGAAAATCATCTTCCATTGCGCCGCGCTCGGCTGGGCGTGCGCAGGCAGCAGACGCGCGACGTCGGCTTTCATGCGCTTCTTCAGTTCTGCGCTGAGCGGCAGGCGCCAGTCGTCGAACAGGTGATTGTCAATGCCCGGCGGGCGATGCTCGGTATTGCGGCTGTCGCGGATCAACAAGACCTGGCGCCCCTCTTCCAGCCCGTCAGCCTTGCCTTCCTTGTACCCGTAATCCACGCCGGCGGTATGTCCGCTGCGAAAGCCGTCAGCCTGGCCGTGCAGCCACGAGGCACGGTGTTGGGCGCGTAGTTGCGTCAGACCGTGGCCAAGGAAACGCGCCGCCAGGCGTTTGAACCAGGGCATCTCGGCCAAGGGACGAAGTTCGGGAGGAAGATCGGGGGTGTGTTGCGCCACGCTGACGGACTCCGGATGTGAGGCTGTTGAGGGCTATGGTGTCTGGATTTGCTTTTTTGTTCTAGCGAAATGCTTACAGGTCATTGGTTTAGGCGATGAATTGAAGGTGGGATGAGACGGTTTCGAGCTTTTTTCATATCAACCGATTCGATTGGAATGCAGCAGTTTTTACGCTTTTTCTCGATGGTTGACTGATAGATGATGGCTGCCATCAATCACCGGTCTCGCTTCGTGGCTCAGGCATCACGCCCCATGACGAACCTTTTGAGGAGACGATCATGCTTGAACTCAGACCTTTCAGCTCGCTGGGTGGCGCCCATCACGGCTGGTTGGATGCCCATCACCATTTTTCGTTCGCCGAGTACTACGATCCGCAACGCATGAGCTGGGGCAACCTGCGTGTGTGGAATGACGACATCATTGCCGCCGGCACGGGCTTCCCTACCCACCCGCACCGTGACATGGAAATCATCACTTACGTGCGTGAAGGTGCGATCAGCCACCAGGACAACCTGGGCAACAAGGGCCGCACCGAGGCTGGCGACGTCCAAGTGATGAGCGCCGGCACCGGGATCGCCCACAGCGAATACAACCTGGAAGCCACGGACACCAAGATTTTCCAGATCTGGATTCTGCCGACCGAAACCGGCGCACCACCGTCATGGGGCGCCAAACCGTTCCCGAAAGGCGACCGCGAAGGTTTCGTAACCCTCGCCAGCGGCAAGACTGGCGACGATCAGAGCCTGCGCATCCGCGCCGACGCACGCCTGGTGGCGGCCAATATCAAGGCCGGGGAAACTGCTGAATATCGCCTCGATGCAGGACGTCGCGCGTATCTGGTTCCGGCGACGGGCGTCATTGAAGTCAACGGCTTGCGCGCACAAGCTCGAGACGGTGTGGCGGTGGCTGATGAACAAGTGCTGACCGTCACGGCGCTGGAAGACAGCGAGATCGTGTTGGTGGATCTGGCCTGAACGGCGAATCGCGGGCACAAAAAAGGGCGACCTCAGGGTCGCCCTTTTCCGTTGTCTGGATTTACTGGGTGCTGATCGCACCGTCCACCAGGGTTTGCGCTTCAGCCACCAGCTGCTTGAGGTGGTCGTCGCCGATGAAGCTTTCGGCGTAGATCTTGTAGATATCTTCAGTGCCCGACGGACGTGCGGCAAACCAGCCGTTTTCGGTCATCACTTTCAGGCCTCCGATGGCCTGATCGTTACCCGGAGCCTTGCTGAGAATGCTCTGGATCTTCTCGCCCGCCAGTTCGGTCGAGGTGACCTGCTCCGGCGACAGCTTGCTCAGCAGCGCTTTCTGTTCCGGATTGGCCTTGGCGTCGACACGTACCGAGAACGGTTCGCCCAGCTCGTCGGTCAGCGCACGGTAGGCCTGGCTTGGGTCGCGGCCGGTGCGGGCAGTCATTTCAGCGGCCAGCAGGGCTGGAATCAGGCCGTCCTTGTCGGTGCTCCAGACACCGCCGTCCTTGCGCAGGAACGAGGCGCCAGCGCTTTCTTCGCCGCCAAACCCCAGCGAACCGTCGAACAGACCGTCAGCGAACCATTTGAAACCGACCGGCACTTCGTACAGGCGACGGCCCAGACGCTTGGTCACGCGATCGATCAGGCCGCTGCTGACCACGGTTTTACCCACGGCCGCGTCGGCACGCCATTGCGGACGGTTCTGGAACAGGTAGTCGATCGAAACCGCCAGATAATTGTTCGGTGCCAGCAGGCCGCCGGACGGTGTGACGATGCCGTGACGGTCGTGATCCGGGTCGCAGGCGAAGGCCACGTCAAAGCGCTCTTTCAGACCGATCAGACCTTGCATGGCATGGCTGGACGATGGGTCCATGCGGATCTGCCCGTCCCAGTCGACGGTCATGAAACGGAACGTCGAATCGACTTCCTTGTTCACCACATCCAGGTCCAGACGATAGTGCTCGGCAATCGCCGACCAGTAGCGCACCCCTGCTCCGCCCAGCGGATCGACGCCCAAGCGCAGTTTGGCGCCGCGAATGGCATCAAAGTCGATGACGTTGATCAGATCGGCCACGTAGGTGTTCACGTAGTCGTGGCGATGGGTGGTGCTGGCTTTGAGCGCCTGCTCGTAGCTGATGCGTTTGACGCCTGCCAGTTTATTGGCCAGCAGTTCGTTGGCCTTGGCTTCGATCCACTTGGTGATGTGGGTATCGGCCGGGCCGCCGTTGGTTGGGTTGTACTTGTAGCCACCGCTTTGAGGCGGATTGTGCGACGGGGTGATGACGATGCCGTCGGCCAGGCCGGTGGTGCGACCACGGTTGTAGCAAAGAATGGCGTGAGAGACAGCCGGCGTCGGGGTGTACTCATCCCCTTCGGCGATCATCACGGTCACGCCATTGGCCGCCAGTACTTCCAGGGCGCTGGCCCCTGCCGGAGTCGACAGCGCATGCGTGTCGATGCCGACGAACAGCGGCCCGGTGATGCCCTGGGCTTCGCGATACAGGCAGATCGCCTGGCTGATGGCCAGAACGTGCCACTCGTTGAAACTCAAATCAAAGGAACTGCCCCGGTGCCCAGAGGTGCCGAACGCCACGCGCTGGGTGGAAACCGAGGCGTCGGGTTGACCGGTGTAATACGCCGTAACCAGTCGCGGGATGTCGACCAACAGTTCTGCCGGTGCCGGTTTGCCCGCAAAAGGACTGAGTGTCATGCAAAACCTCTGAAATAGAGTGGTTCAAGAAATTACAAGGGAGTTTACTGGCAGTTTGTCCGGAGTGCGATGGGGTCTATTGCACACAGGCCGGGTGTTTTCGAACATCCGCCCGCGGAGCCAGTCGTAACGCATCCCCAAGCAATCCGACAAGTCTTAACAACTCGAGTTCGGCGCTGCCGGTTACACTCAGACGCAGGTTCTGCGCGTGCAGCCCTTGGAGGCTGAACAGCTCTCCGGGTGCAATCAGCACGTGTTGTTTAAGTAGCCGCTGAAACACGGCATCCATGGTGATCGGGCGCGCAGAATGCAGCCAGATCGTTGCACCGCCCCGGGGTTCGATGATCTGCACAACGTCGCCGAGGCGTTCATGTATCAGCTCGATCCATCGCGTCCGACGCTCCCTGAGTATGCGCTTGAGCACCGGCAAGTGCTGGTCGACCCGCCCGCTTCCATAGAGTCGGGCGATGGCCTTTTGCCGGATCGGTGAAAGGCGAAACGAACGCAACAGGAAGTGACGCTGCAAATCGGCGCGCCATTGTCGCGACAGGACAAACCCATAGGGGGCTTCAACCCCGATGATTTTTTCGAACATGGAAAAGATCAACAGCCGGTCGGGATCCACCAGCTCGCGCAGTGGCTCACCGTCATCGTCGTCCAGCAACTCGCCATGACAATCGTTCTCCAAAACCCAGGTGCCATGATTCGCGAGAAGTTGTGCGACGGCCTGGCGACTGTCCGGAGGGTGACGGCTGCCGTGGGGCATGTTCAGTTTCGAGGACAACAGGATCAGCCGCACCCGCTCGGTTTCGAGCAGCCTCTGCAGTGTCTGCAGATCGAGCGCCCCGTCTGGCTGAATCGGGAGTTCAATGACCCGGACTTCGGCAGACTCAAGCAAGCGCAGGATCATCCAGTCACACGGCGACTCGACGACTACGGTTGAGTGGCGCAGCCCGAGAACTGCGATCAGGATTTCCAGCACCCCTCTCAGATCGGCACCGATATAGACATCTTCGGCGTGCCAGCAATGTGTCGCCGACGAGGTGTAGCGGGCCGCCAGCAACGTGCGCAGCTCCAATTCGCCGCAAGGCTGGGCGGGCGTCTGCAAGTGCTGGGGATACTGACGCAGCAGCTCTCGCTCGAGCGTCAGCAAGGGACGATCCAGGGGCTGAACCAACGCCGGCTCATCGGCACTCAGTACCTGCATGCCAGCGCATCTGGCATTGACGTAGACCGTTTCCAGCAAATCACTGCCGCGTCCTGGCGGCATGACCGTCGATGTCGCCTGTGCAAAGTATCCGGACTTGGCCACGGAGTAGACCCGCCCTTCTCTCTCCAGCAGCGCGTAGGCGTACTGAACGGTCGAGATCGATACGTTCAACCGTTCGGCCAATTGCCTCAACGATGGCAATCGAATGGCTCCCTGATTGCCCGGTTCGCTGATCAGTTGGGTCAGGTAGCGGTAGACCGCCTGATAGGCAAAATCGGAGGTTTGCGACTCATTCATGAGCCGGTGCCCGTAGATACTTCCCCGTGGCCGGGCAGCAAGATCACATTCAACCTTCCGCCGAACGATCACTCGCTGTGACCTCGTGCTCGGGCAATTCCTGCGTTTTGGCGAAAGGCTCACCCATCCGGATTGCATCCATTGCATATAACCGACAGATCAGTCGCAGGGGTAAACCGCTGACATCGGTCATCCATTGCAGAACCTGCTCTGGCGCGTGCAGGCCCTGCATGGCACGGTGCAGATCGGGCATGGCGACCAGCATGCCCGGATGGCAAGTGCGCAAGAATCGTTCAAGGCCGGCGCCGGCATCGATAAAGGGCGCGAACAACAGACAAACCACCTGCGCCTCGTTGAGGCCGAAATTCTTTTGCAGCGCCGCCGCAGCCAGCGACCGCTGGCCGTCCAGATCGGAGAGATTGCCGAACCGGGATATGAAGCGTTCGCAAACCTGTTCAGGCGTGTTCCGGCGGCGCATCATCGCCAGGCATTGCTGCAGATAGTCCGATACACCGGCCTCGTAACTGCGGCCTTCCAAGTAACTGGCTTGCAGCCCCTTCAGGTAGGCACCGAGCAAGGGGTCGTTACATTCACCGGCACGCGCTTCAAACATCAGTTCATCGGCTTGGAACCCAAGAAAATCGCTGAGCAAAGGCCAGCGCTCCTCCATCTTGCCGACCACCATATCGTCGATGCCGATATAGCTGGTGCGGCGACAGGCCTCGAACTCACCCAGCGGCCGCCATGGCACCCGGTCTTCCTCGGAATAGAGCTCGCGATAACAATCGCCACCGATGCTGTCGAGCAATCCGAACAGTTCATCGAACCCCACTCCCCTTCGCACCAGCTCGCCAATGCCGGCCTTGCGCACCGCCCGGTCGAGACCGTCGATAAACTGCTCCTGACGGCGCGCGTTGTCGCTGCTGATCAAGGCGTCGACACCGTTGTTCCAGCGGGCAACCTGGCCATAGAACTCGGCAGTGGTCAGATACAGGTCGTCCCACAGTGTCAGCTCCTCATCCCGTCCACGACGATGACCCACCATCAGCAGATTGAGTCTGCCGGCCTCTCGCCCCTCATCGCTGACAGGCGCCAGATGGTTGAAAGGCAGGATCTCGCGATGATCCACCATCAGAAGCTCGACCCTTGGGTCGTCATGCAGGAACAGAGCACTGAAGCTGCGATGCATGTTGTGCAGTGCGGAATCCGGTACGCCATTGCAACGCACGGTGGCGACCCGCAACTGAAATGTGGCGGGCGCACGGCCGGCGATGCTCAACTGGGCGGCGCGTAACAGGGCCAGGCTGTAACAGCAATCACGGGTACCGGATTGAGTCACCAATACCTTGAATTCACCGATGCGCTCCATCCCCCCCGCAGCAACCGCCAGGCGCTGGATCAACAGCTGCAATGCCGTGCGTTCGGCACGTGAAAAGAAACTCAGCAGGCGTTGCAATACTTGCTGGTAGACATAATTCATTGCCTGATCATGGATCGTGCTCATCAGTACTTCACCCGGTATCAAAGGTTTATATCGCGCGGCCACGAATGGCGAACTCACAATCATTCTTCATTAATTAATAGACGCTGAAATGCTAACACTTAAGTTTTCGTAGTTATTTGAAACAGTTGAGCGCGCGGCGTCTCGGATTTGCGAGCAGCATGACCGAAAGCCCCGTCGTAGCTGGGCTCTTCGAGAAAGTGAGTTTTCCTAGGAAACTTCTTACAAGCCCCTGCGCACGATGAGCACAAGAAAAAAAGAAGGGATTACATAGCGCCCCTACAAACATTAAACAAAAGTTTGAGGCGCGATGATAAACAGCTGATTGATATTGCACGGAGCAAATAGAATGCACAGACATAGCTCATTCCTTGAGATGAAAGTAGTCATTCAATTATCAGGGTCTTAAGGGCAATTAGAAGATACAGATCGAGAGCAAAAACCAGTTCAGTTGCTGAACAGCCCCAGGCGTCTGGCCCAGGGTTTCTCGATGTCTGAAGGGAAAAACGCACAAGAGTCCGTGGGGCCACGGACTCTAATTGGAAGGTCAGGCAGTTTCGATTTGCAGGGCAACCCGCTCGCGGCATGGGCACTCGTCCATGTAGCGGTGAGCTTCGACAAACTCGTTGAACGGAAACACCCGGGTCTTGAGCGGAAGCAGCACACGGTCGGCGGTGAGCTGGTTGATATCACGCAAGGCACGTTGCAAGGCGACGTGGTCCTGGATGATGCCCAGCTCTGGCTTGCCGGTGAAGTTGCCGATGCAGTGCACGAAGAACTGAATGTTCTTCTGGAACGCCGCACAGGCCGGGAACGGCGTCTGGTTGCCGCCCTGCAAGCCGTACAGCACCAGGCTTCCACGGGGCGCCAGCACATCACCGAGCAGCGACATCTGTGGCCCGCCGAGCCCGTCGAACACCACGTCGACACCCCGGTTGTCGGTGATCTTGTTGATTCGCATCAACAGGTCTTCTTCTTCGGTGACGATCACTTTCTCGGCACCGAGCGACAGCAGGTACTCGCGCTCTTCCGCCGTTTTGGTAGCGGCAATCACCCGCACACCCAGCGCCTTGCCCAACTGGACGAAGGACGGCCCGGCACAGTGACTGGCGTCGGTCACCAGGGCGAACTGTCCGGGTTTGACCCGTGCCAGATCGACGTAACCGAAATAGGCGATCAACAGCGGCGTGTAATGCACGCTGGCTTCAATCGGGCTGAGCACGTCCGGATAACGGGTCAGCGCGGTGCGCGGCAGAACGATCAGTTCGCCGTAGACCGGATAATCATTGGGGCTCTCGGCCGGGAAGCTGGCCACCTTGTCGCCCACGGCCAGATCTTCGACGCCGTCGCCGATGGCCGTGACCACGCCAGCCATTTCATGACCCAGGCCTGAAGGCAGACGCGCCTGGGACGACGCCAGATTCTGGCGCCACAGCGTGTCATACCAGCTGATGCCGATTGCCTCGACACGCACCTGCACTTCGCCAGGACCTGGCTGAGCAGCCGCATGCTCTTCGCATTTGAGCACCTCGGCCGGACCAAACTTGTGAAAACGGATCGTGCGGGACATCGCAAACCTCGTCAAAGTAACCTCTAATGCCCTGAACTCTATCTGGGCTTTCCAGCCAAGACTATCAGTGGCTATTAATAGTCGACATGCCTGTCATTGATTCCGCAGCATGGCCAGCATTGAAAAAATCCATGAAAAATCTGCTGCCGCCTTCTCAGTAAAGCTGAATTACCCGGTGCAGAGTACCAGCCTTTCCCCGTAAGATTCATGCCGGCCATTGTTCTCATATGGTCGCTCTCGTCAAGCTTGATGACTCTGCCAGGACTCCAGATGAATCGTAATGACCTGCGTCGTGTCGACCTCAACCTGTTGATCGTGTTCGAAACGCTGATGCATGAGCGCAGCGTGACCCGTGCGGCGGAAAAGCTGTTCCTCGGACAGCCGGCGATCAGCGCGGCGCTATCGCGCCTGCGCGGCCTGTTCGACGATCCTTTGTTCGTGCGCACCGGACGCAGCATGGAACCTTCCGCCCGTGCGGTGGAAATCTTCGCCCTGCTCTCCCCGGCCCTGGACTCGATTTCCACCGCCGTCAGCCGTGCAGCGGAATTCGACCCGGCTACCAGCACTTCGGTATTTCGCATAGGCCTGTCGGACGATGTCGAATTCGCGCTGCTGCCGATGCTGCTCAAGCGCCTGCGCGCCGAGGCGCCCGGCATCGTGCTGGTGGTGCGTCGCGTCAACTACATCCTGATGCCCGGCCTGCTCGCCTCCGGCGAAATCTCCATCGGCGTCAGCTACACCACCGACCTGCCAGCCAACGCCAAACGCAAGGTTCTGCGCCGCAGCGCTCCCAAGTTGCTGCGCGCCGATACCGTGCCGGGGCCGCTGAGCCTGGACGATTACTGCGCCCGCCCGCATGCGCTGGTGTCGTTTGCCGGCGACCTCAGTGGTTTCGTCGATGAAGAGCTGGAAAAACTCGGGCGTAAACGGCATGTGGTACTAGCCGTGCCGCAGTTCAACGGATTGGGTACGCTGCTGGCGGGCACCGACATCGTCGCGACCGTCCCCGATTACACAGCGGAAGCACTGACGGCGGCTGGTGGTCTTCGCGCGGAAGATCCACCGTTGCCGACGCGCACGTTTGAACTGCACATGGCCTGGCGTGGGTCGCAGGACAACGATCCGGGTGAGCGTTGGTTACGGTCGCGGATTCAGATGTTTTTTGGCGACCCTGACAGTCTCTAGGTGTCGCCGGGCAGGCTTTTCATCTGATCATTTCTCGCTTTTCCTAGGCCATGTAGATCCGTTCACTTCCAGTGGATTGCTACATTGGGGACACATCTGAGGGCATGCATTGGATGGTGCGAAAAGGATGCCCCACTATCTGGAATAACTGCACATGTCGGTCTTGCGTATAGCTGGTGTATTTGGATGCATTTGGGTAGGTTCGGTGTTGGCCGCGGAACCGACCGCAAAAGTCGTGCGGATTGCACAACTCGTGATAGACCCTGCTCAATTGGCGGCTTACCAAACGGCGGTCAAGGAGGAAATGGCTGACTCTGTTCGCCTTGAGCCAGGCGTGCTCGCGATTTATTCGGTGGCGGAAAAGGACCACCCGAACCGCCTTCACTTCTTCGAAATCTATGCAAACGAAGCCGCCTACAAAAGCCACATCGCCTCTGCCCATTTTCAGAAATACGTGAATACGACAAAGTCGATGATCGTTTCCAGAACGCTTATAGAAACCGACCCGGTGCAACTCAGCGCTCAGCAAGGTCAATGATTGGGCAATTATTTGCTCGGATTGTGCAATCAAGCCCGAAGGCACAGCTCTATAGTCAGCCGTTATTGAGAGCAAATTGCTGCTCACACATTCCGGAGAGCTATCATGAGCGTCCTCACCATCAATGGCCGTGAATACACGGTTGACGTAGATCCCAGCACCCCCATTCTCTGGACCCTGCGTGACACCCTGGGGATGACCGGCACTAAGTTTGGCTGCGGCGCGGCGCTGTGCGGCGCCTGCACTGTTCACCTGGATGGTCAGGCCATTCGATCATGTGTGACGCCAATAGCCGCGGCCGAGGTCGCAAGATCACCACCATCGAAGCCGCGACAAATGGCAGCGACCCGATCGGTACTGCCGTGCATGAGGCTTGGGTCAAGCATGACGTGGCGCAATGTGGCTACTGCCAGAGCGGTCAAATCATGAGCGCGACGGCTTTTCTAAAGGCCCAACCCAAAGGCAAGCAACCCACCGCTGCCGAGATCGATTCAGCCATGGCGGGCAATATTTGCCGCTGCGGTACCTACGCCCGTATTCGCGCGGCGGTCGCGGACGCCGCCAAAGTCCTTGCCTGACCGGAGCTCACCATGCTGAACGACATCTTTACTACAGAGCTCCCCCGTGCCCTGCAACATCTGCTCGAACGCGATCAAGCCCGCGGCTCCTTCACACTCCCACGCCGCGACTTCCTCAAGATCGTCGGCATTGGCGGGCTGGCTCTGGGTGCATTTCCTCACCTGGCGCTGGCGCAGGAGGCTACCGGCGGTGACGTTGCGCCGCTCAAACCGAGTCAGCAGCCCTCTGCATTCGTGCAGATCGCGTCCAACGGAGAAGTCACGGTGACGATCAACCGGTTGGAGTTCGGTCAGGGTGTTCAGACCGGACTGCCGATGATTCTCGCTGAGGAACTCGATGCCGACTGGAGTCTTGTGCGCAGCCGCAACGGCAGTAACAACAATGCCTACCAGGACCCGCTCTTCGGCATACACCTTACTGGCGGCTCAAATTCGATCAAGAACAGCTTTACACAGTACCGCGAGCTGGGTGCCCGCGCTCGGGCCATGCTGCTCTCGGCGGCGGCAGCGCGTTGGAACGTGGACGTGGCGAGCCTGACCACGAAAGCGGGCATGGTGTTCGGCCCTGCCGGCCATAAAGCGAGCTATGGGGAACTTGCAGAGGCTGCGATGGCGTTGCCCGTGCCCGACAAGGTCACGCTCAAGGATCCCGGGGATTTCCGCATCATTGGCCAGGCCACTACGCGCATCGATGCCAAGGCCAAGAGCAGTGGGCAGCAGGATTTCGGCATAGATATGCACTTGCCCGGACAGCTCACTGCCGTCGTTGCCCGCCCACCGGTGTTCGGTGCAAAAATCGCGTCCCTGGATGACAGCGCAGCCCGTGCCATTAAAGGCGTAAAAGCGGTATTGCGCGTGCCGCTGGACCGCGGCGCCGAAGGTGTTGCGGTGGTTGCGGACGGGTATTGGCAGGCAAAGCTGGCTCGTGATGCGCTGAAGGTGGAATGGAACTCGACCACCGTAGAAAAAGTGGACAGCGAAAAACAATTGGCGCAGTACCGGAAGTTGGTCAACCAACCTGGTCCACGCCAATTTGATGCCGACATGACGCCACTTGCTTCGGCGCCGCATCAATTGGATGCAGAGTTCGTATTCCCCTACCTCGCCCACGCCCCCATGGAGCCGTTGAATTGCACCGTCCAGATTTCTGAGGGGCGCGCTCAGTTGTGGACTGGCACCCAGTTCCCTGGCGGCGACAGTACAGCTGCCGCAAAGGTGCTTAATCTTAAGCCAGAACAAATACAGATCAACGTGCAAACGGCAGGCGGTGGCTTTGGCCGCCGCGGCGTGCCGAGCAGTGATTTCATTGTGCTGGCTTGCGAGGTGGCCAAAGCTGCGCGTGTCGCCGGACTGACCGTTCCTGTCCGCACCCTCTGG
>Ga0068836_109843_pt1 | contig 29457 bp, 29 predicted proteins | sample Hof3ISUMetaT_17_FD_68487 | JGI IMG/M metagenome (GOLD analysis project Ga0068836, IMG submission 68487) | Enriched soil aggregate microbial communities from Iowa State university to study microbial drivers of carbon cycling -... | ecosystem: Environmental > Terrestrial > Soil > Agricultural land... | reverse complement strand
TTTTTTCCACCTCGCTATTCAGGACACCCGCCATGAGCATCAAATCGGACAAGTGGATTCGCCGCATGGCGCAGGAACACGGCATGATCGAGCCGTTCGTCGAGCGCCAGGTACGCGGCAGCGACGACAGCCGTGTGATCTCCTACGGTGTGTCGAGCTACGGCTACGATGTGCGCTGCACCAATCATTTCAAGGTGTTCACCAACATCAATTCGGCCATCGTCGATCCGAAGAATTTCGACGCCGGCAGCTTCGTCGACGTCCACAGCGACGTCTGCATCATCCCGCCAAACTCCTTCGCCCTGGCCACGACCGTTGAGTACTTCCGTATTCCACGCAACGTCCTGACCATCTGCCTGGGCAAGAGCACCTACGCCCGCTGCGGCATCATCGTCAACGTCACCCCGCTTGAGCCCGAGTGGGAAGGCCAGGTGACCCTGGAGTTCTCGAACACCACCAACCTGCCGGCGAAGATCTACGCCAACGAAGGCGTAGCGCAGATGCTGTTCCTCGAATCCGATGAAGAATGTGAAGTCTCCTACAAGGACCGTGCCGGCAAGTATCAGGGCCAGCGTGGCGTGACGCTGCCGCGTACCTGATCCGTCCATCCGGCAGTTACCGGGAATTCTTCGGCGGGTAGACACTCTATGAGGTGTACTGCCCGTTTCGCGAACAGCGGGACGGGCCTTCGCCGAGGAGTGCTCCATGAAGATCGATCCGCAAATCACTGCCGAACTGGCAAGGCTCGAGCCCAATCAGGTTGGCGTAATGGCCTGGTCGTTGTTGGCACACCCACCCATCGCGACGGCCGGCGGAATCCCTCACCAGCCCGATCCCGATACCCCCAACGAAGAACCGACCGAGCCCGGCGAACCTACGTTGCCGGACAAACCGCCACCCGCGCCCGTCGCCTGATTTAACGTATGGCCCGTCGGCTGAATCCTGAACAGGACGTCAGCCGACGGGCCAAATTTCGTTGTCGCCAATGACAAAGATCCGACAGCTGTCTTCCTTCTCCACCGGATAACCGCCGGTGAAGGCGCCGAAGGCCGGCAACAGGCTGATGCGTTCCCCCAGCCTGAAACACGCCAGCCGCAAACGCTGGCGCCCCTTGCCGATCAATCGATAAACCGGGTGTACGTGCCCGGCGAGGACGTGCCGTTCAGGGTGCGGATCCGGCTCGTGCTGCAGCGAGAAGGGGCCCAGCAGCATGGGCTCCGGCACCACCCTGATATTCAGCGACTGCGGTGGATCGCCCGCCCGCTTGTCGTGATTGCCGCGAATCAGTGTGATGGGCAGATCCTTATGCCGTTCGCGCCACCGAGCCAATTCGTTCAAGGTGCCCGTGGCGTGGGAGCCGGGCCCGTGCAGAAAGTCCCCAAGAAAGATCAATTGCCGACATGGCAGTTTCGCCAGCAACTGCTCGATCACGGCAATGTTGCTGGTCGTAGTGCCCTGCGGCACCGGCTGCCCCAGGCGACGATAAGCGGCCGCTTTGCCGAAATGCACATCGGCAATCAGCAGCGTCTGCTGCGCCGGCCAGTACAGCGCCTTTTCCGGCAGCAACCAGAGGTCTTCGCCCGCCAGACGTACGGGATAGGGCGCGTTCATCGGGATTGGCCCTTGTCGGCGGTGTTCTCCAGATCGCCGACCATACGCCGGATGCGGTCAGCGAGTTTTTCCGAGCTCATGCTTTCGCGCATGCGTTCCACCAGCAATGGAAAGCCGAGCGGTGTCGGACGTTTGATCAAGTGCATATCGAGTTTCATCCGGTTGATTCGCTCCAGTGTCTGTTCCAGTCGACGAATATCCAGTTCTTCCCGCAGGACTTCTTCCCCAGCCTGGGCCAGCAGCAGGTTGCCGGCGTCGTATTGTTTGAACACTTCGAAGAACAGCCCGCTGGAAGCCTGGACCTGACGGGTACTTTTCGGCGCGCCGGGGTAACCGGCGAACACCAGTCCGGCAATCCGCGCAATTTCCCGAAACCTGCGCAGCGCCAGTTCGCCTGCGTTGAGGCTGGCAAGTACATCGCGCAATAAATCCTCAGGGCTGAGCAGGGCGCCATCCAGTTGCACAGACCAGTCAACGGGCGTGGCGCTGAGCAATTCCAGTCCGTAATCGTTGACCGCAATCGAGAAGGTCACAGGCAGGCGCTGACTGACCCGCCACGCCAGCAGGCTGGCCAGCCCCAGGTGCACCTGACGTCCGGCAAACGGATAGAGGAAAAGGTGCCAGCCTTCGCGGGATTTCAACACTTCGGCCAGCAGATTGTTGACGGTCGGCAGGCCTGACCAGCGCATCTGCGTTTCCAGCAGCGGTCGCAAGGCCTGCATTTCCGGGCCGGCAAACTCGCCTTGTGCCGCCGCGCTGAACCGGCTGACCACCGCTTCGGCCAATTCATTGGAGAGCGGCATGCGCCCGCCATTCCAGCGCGGCACCGCGGCTTTTTTCGCCGTGCTGCGTTTGACATAGGCGGTCATGTTTTCCACCCGCACCAGCTCCAGCAAGCGACCGGCGAACAGAAACCCATCGCCGGGTTTGAGGCGTGCGATAAAACCTTCTTCAACACTGCCCAGTTGTTTGCCGCCACCGCCCTTGCTCCAGAACTTCAGATGAATGCTGGCATCGCTGACGATGGTGCCGATGCTCATGCGATGGCGGCGCGCCAGGCGGGCGTCGGGGACGCGCCAGATTCCGTGCTCATCCGGCTCGACCCGGCGGTAATCCGGGTACGCCGTCAGCGACATCCCGCCGTGGCGTACGAAAGCCAGCGCCCAGGCCCAGTCCGCGAGCGTCAGGTCACGATAGGCCCAGGCGCCACGGACTTCTTCGTACAGCTCATCGGGAACAAAGCCACCGCCCAGGGCCATGCTGACCAGATGTTGCACCAGCACATCCAGCGGTTTGTGCGGTGACAGTCGCGGTTCGATCCGCCGCTGCGCTACGGCATCGCCGGCGGCTGCGGCTTCGATCAGCTCCAGGCTGTGGGTCGGCACCAGGGTGACCCGCGACGTTCTGCCGGGCGCATGCCCCGAACGTCCGGCACGCTGCATCAGCCGCGCCACGCCTTTGGCCGAGCCAATCTGCAGCACCCGCTCCACGGGCAGGAAATCCACCCCCAGATCCAGACTGGAAGTGCAGACCACGGCTTTGAGTTGGCCGTTCTTCAGCGCCTGTTCCACCCAGTCGCGAGTGTCACGGGACAGCGAGCTGTGGTGCAGGGCGATCAATCCGGCCCAGTCCGGCCGCGCTTCCAGCAAGGCCTGATACCAGATTTCCGATTGCGCCCGGGTGTTGGTGAACACCAGGCTGCTGGCGCAGACGTCCAGTTCGGCGACCACCTGCGGCAACATCTTCAAGCCGATATGCCCGGCCCAGGGAAAACGCTCGATGGCCGGTGGGAGCAAGGTGTCGACCTTGAGCGACTTTTCGCTTTGCCCCTGAATACTCACGCCACCGCCCTGTGGGATCAGCACCTGTTCGGCGTGGGACTGATTGCCGAGCGTCGCTGAAACGCCCCAGACGATCAGCCCCGGGTGCCAGCGGCGCAGTCGGGCGAGGGCCAGTTGCAATTGCACGCCGCGCTTGTTGCCGAGCAATTCGTGCCACTCATCCACCACGACCATGCGCAGCGTCGACAGCGCCGTTTGCGCGTCGGCACGGGCAAGCATCAGGGTCAGGCTCTCCGGGGTGGTGATCAGTGTGGTGGGCAGGCGCCGGTTCTGCCGGGCGCGTTCGCTGCTGCCGGTGTCGCCGGTGCGCAGGCCGACGCTCCAGGGGATCTGCAGATCGTCCAGCGGCGCTTGCAGGGCGCGCGCGGTGTCGGCGGCCAGCGCCCGCATCGGGGTGATCCACAACACGGTCAGCGGTTCGGCGGGTGGTTTGCGTTTACGGGTGGTTTCAGCAACAGGCCCGGAGCGGGCAAAGCGATTGAGCGCGGCAAACCAAACCGCGTAGGTTTTACCGGCGCCGGTGCTGGCATGCAGCAGGCCGGACTCGCCACGTTTGACCGCGGCCCACACCTGTTTCTGAAAGGCGAACGGCTTCCAGTCGCGGGCGCTGAACCAGTGTTTGGCGAAGTCGGTGGAAGTGCCCATGCCGGCGACGTGTGCTCTGAAGATGTTCCTTCAATGACCGCGCCGACCGGGCAATAGTTTTACTTGAGATTGCCGCTGAGAAATTGCTTCAGGCGTTCGCTCTTCGGATTGCCCAGCACCTCTTCCGGCGCGCCTTCTTCCTCCACCAGCCCTTGATGCAGGAACAGCACCTGGCTCGACACCTTGCGCGCAAAGCTCATTTCGTGGGTGACCATGATCATGGTCCGGCCTTCCTCGGCCAGGCCCTGAATCACCTTGAGCACTTCGCCGACCAGTTCCGGATCGAGCGCCGAGGTCGGTTCGTCGAACAGCATGACTTCCGGCTCCATCGCCAAAGCCCGGGCAATAGCCACCCGTTGCTGCTGGCCGCCGGAGAGGAACGCCGGGTACTGATCCGCCACCCGCGCCGGCAAACCGACCTTTTCCAGATAACGCCGCGCGCGGTCGTCGGCTTCCTGCTTGCTGCAACCCAGCACCCGGCGCGGGGCCATGGTGATGTTTTCCAGCACGGTCATGTGGCTCCACAGGTTGAAATGCTGGAACACCATCGCCAGGCGGGTGCGCAGGCGTTGCAGTTCATCGGCGTCGGCGACGTGCATGCCGTGGCGGTCGGTGACCATGCGGATCGCCTGGCCGTCGAGGCTCATCGCGCCGTCGTTGGGTTGTTCGAGAAAGTTGATGCAGCGCAAAAAGGTGCTTTTGCCCGAGCCGCTGGCGCCGATCAGGCTGATCACGTCGCCGGTCCTGGCCTTGAGCGACACGCCTTTGAGCACCTGATGGTCGCCATAGCTTTTGTGCAGGCCTTCAACGGTCAATTTGTACATGGGACAGGCATCCTCAAGGCGAAAGTAGATAGCCGCTGCGATAGGCTTCGGCGCCCGCGACGTGGGCGATCACCATCCCGGCGGTGGCCATGCGCCGCAGCGAGCGGGCATAGAGCAGACCGGAAGCGGTGCAATGGACTGGCGTAACCCGGTCGTTGATCGGGTCGATGATTTCGGCGATTTTCTGCCCGGCTTCCAGAAACTGGCCGGGCGTGGCGGTATAGACCAGCAGGCCGCCGACGGGGGTGGCCACCGGTTCCACGCCGGCCAGCGGTGTGGCGGGATGTGGCAGGGCCGGCAAGGCTTTGGGTTCGCCGACGATGGCGCCGAAATGGATCAGGTAATCGATCAGCGCCTGGCAATCGCGACTGGCCAGCGGATGGGTGACATCCCCCTGACCGCGCAACTCGACGGTGACCGAGAAACTGCCCAGCGGTATCTCGAAGTGGTCGCCGAAGCGCTCCTTCAATTGCCACCACAGCAGGGTGAAGCACTCATCGAACGACTGGCCGCCGGAGTCGGTGGCCAGCAGGCTCGCCTGGGATTCGATATAGCGCGCCAGCGGCTCGACCTGCGGCCAGGCCTCGGGCGTGGTGTAGAGATGAACCACGGATTCGAAATCGCAATGCAGGTCGAGCACCATGTCCGCATCGCAGGCCAGCCGTTGCAGGGTCAGACGCTGGGATTGCAGCTGAGTCGTGGCGGTGTGGCGGGCGAGGGCATTGCGCAGGCTGGCGCGGATCAGCTCGAGGTTGCGCTGCGGGTCGTCGCACAGCTGTGTTTCGATCTCGTTGCCGATTTCCTCGCTCAGGTCGACGAACCAGCGGTTGAAATTCTGTCCGCTCTCCAGTTCGTAGCGGCCCAGCGGCACGTCCATCAGCACCTGTTCGAGGCCGACCGGGTTGGCTACCGGCACCAGCACGATTTCGCTGCGCAGGCGGCCGGCGGCTTCCAGCTCCGCCAGACGCTGCTTGAGGTGCCAGGCCACGAGCATGCCGGGCAGTTCGTCGGCGTGCAGCGATGACTGGATGTAGATCTTGCCCTGGGCCTTGTCCGGGCCGAAATGAAAGCTGTGGATCTGTCGTGCGGTCCCCGGCAGCGGGGCCAGCAGGTCGTGTATCTGATGACGCATCTCTAAAGGGTCCTAGTGGGTCGGGCCGAGGAACGCCAGCCATCGGCGTTCGGCAAGGCGGAACAGGCCGACCAGCGCAAAGGTGATGGTCAGGTAGATCAGCGCGGCGATGCCGAACGACTGGAAGGTCAGGAAGGTCGCCGAGTTGGCGTCCCGCGCGACTTTCAGGATGTCTGGGATGGTCGCGGTGAAAGCCACGGTGGTCGAATGCAACATCAGGATCACTTCGTTGCTGTAGTACGGCAACGAACGGCGCAGCGCCGACGGCATGATCACGTAGGCATACAGCTTCCAGCCGGTCAGCCCGTAGGCCTTGGCCGCTTCGACTTCGCCGTGGTTCATGCTGCGGATAGCCCCGGCGAAAATCTCCGTGGTGTAGGCGCAGGTGTTGAGGGCGAAGGCCAGGATCGTGCAGTTCATCGCATCGCGAAAGAAACTGTCGAGCAGCGGCTGCGCGCGCACGGCGGCCAGGCTGTAGATCCCGGTGTAGCAGATCAGCAGCTGGATATAGAGCGGCGTGCCACGGAACAGGTAGGTGTAGAACTGCACCGGCCAGCGAATGTAGAAGTGCGGCGAGACCCGGGCGATCGACAGCGGAATCGACACGATGAAACCGAAGAAGATCGAGGCGCTGAGCAGCCACATCGTCATCGCCAGGCCAGTGATGTTCTGGCCGTCGGTATAAAGGAAGGCTTTCCAGTATTCCTGCAGGAGTTCGATCATCGTACGGCCTCCCGGGCACCGGCGGCGTAGCGGCGTTCGAGCCAGCGCAGGATGAAATTCGAGGCACTGGTGATCAGCAGGTAGATCAACGCGGCGAGGACCAGGAAGTAAAACAGTTGATAGGTGCTCTTGCCGGCATCCTGAGCGGCCTTGACCAGATCGGCCAGGCCGATGATCGAAACCAGCGCGGTGGCCTTGAGCATCACCATCCAGTTGTTGCCGATGCCCGGCAGGGCGAAGCGCATCATTTGCGGGAACACCACGAAGCGAAAGCGCTGGCCGCGCTTGAGGCCATAGGCGGTGGCGGCTTCGACCTGGCCGCGCGGCACGGCGAGAATCGCCCCGCGAAAGGTTTCAGTGAAGTACGCGCCGTAAATGAAGCCCAGGGTCAGGACCCCGGCGCTGAACGGGTCGATCTCGATGTATTCCCATTCCAGGTAATCGGTGAGCGTCGTCAGCCAGGTTTGCAGGCTGTAGAAGATCAGCAGCATCAGCACCAGGTCCGGCACCCCGCGAATCAGCGTGGTGTAGAGCTGGGCGGGCAGGCGCAGCAGTTTGACTTTTGACAGCTTGGCACTGGCGCCGAGCAGGCCGAGCAACACGGCCACCAGCAGCGACAACGCCGACAATTTGATGGTCATCCAGGTGCCTTCCAACAGCAAAGGGCCAAAGCCCTTGAGGCTGAAGGCGGAGAGCCCCAGATTTTGTAAGAGGGTTTCGAACATAAATCAGCAACCTGACTGAATGAAAAAGGCGCCCATGGAAGATGGGCGCCGGGGCATTATTTGCCGCTGTACAGATTCAGATCGCCAAAGTGTTTCTTTTGAATCTCGGCGTATTTGCCATCATCGTGTAACGCTTTGATACCTTTATCCAAAAGCGCTTTCAGCTCGGTGTTACCTTTCTTAATACCGACAGCGGTCTTGGCTGGCAGCAAGTGGTTGTCGACCGGCTTGCTGACTTCATAATCGGCGCCCTGCGGCGACTTCAGAAAGCCCAGTTCGGCCTGCAACATGTCCTGAATGCCCGCATCGAGACGGCCGGAGGTCAGGTCGGAATACACCTGGTCCTGGTTCTGATAGGCCTGGGTTTTCACACCGGCCTTGTCCAGCACGGCTTTGGCATAGGCTTCCTGGATGGTGCCTTGCTCGTAGCCGACGGTTTTGCCTTTCAGGGAAGCGACGTCGTCGGTGATGCCCGAACCTTTTTTCGACACGTAGGCCGTCGGGCCGGAGAACAGCTCGCTGGAGAAGTCGATGACTTTTTCACGGGCTTCGGTAACGGTCATCGACGAGATCACGCCGTCGAATTTATTGGCCTTGAGGCCCGGAATCATGCCGTCGAAGTCGCTTTCGACCCATTTGCACTTGACCTTCAGCTCGGCGCAGATGGCGTTGCCTAGATCGATGTCGAAGCCAACCAGGCTGCCGTCTGCCGCTTTCGACTCGAACGGTGCGTAGGAAGGGTCAACGCCAAACCGCAGTTCTTTGTATTCCTTGGCCAGCGCGGAGCCGGCGGCCATGCACAACGCCAGTGCAGAAAGGGTCAGCAATGCTTTTTTCATTATTCAATCCCTAAGAACCAATATGAGCGCTTGTGGCGCGGAATGATTGTTACTGGAGCGCTTACGACTTATAGAAAGTAGCAATTTCCGAACCAGAGTCCCGAACAAGTGTTTTAAAAGGTGCAGCAAGTGCATGCCGGGGCCGGTCAGTGCACGAAAACGGGCACGGAGAATCAGTTGCACTGTTTATGGGCGTGATTGTTCCCATGCTCTGCGTGGGAATGCCTCAATGGACGCTCTGCGTCCGGCGCTGGATGGGACGCGGAGCGTCCCGGCTGCATTCCCACGCGGACGGTTCGACGCTTCGACGTGGGAACGATCGGGGAGGCGTGGGGGAAGGGATCAGACCAACAGGTCTTGCAAGGTCGCCAGGCTGTCGGCCTCGTCCACGGTTTTGTCCTGGCGCCAGCGCAACATGCGCGGGAAGCGCACGGCGATGCCGCTCTTGTGCCGGCGGGAGAGGGCGATGCCTTCGAAACCGAGTTCGAACACCAGACTCGGCTTGACGCTGCTGACCGGGCCGAATTTTTCGACTGTGGTCTTGCGCACGATGCTGTCGACTTCGCGCATTTCCGCGTCGGTCAGCCCGGAATAGGCCTTGGCGAAGGGCACCAGCGCCCGGGCACTGGAACCAGGCGGGCCGTCCCACACCGCAAAGGTGTAATCGCTGTAGAGGCTCGCGCGGCGACCATGCCCGCGCTGGGCGTAGATCAACACCGCGTCGACGCTGAACGGGTCGACCTTCCATTTCCACCACACGCCCATGTCCTTGGTGCGACCGACGCCATACATCGCATCCCTGGCCTTGAGCATCATGCCTTCTACCCCCAGTCGTCTGGAGGCTTCGCGCTGGCGGGCGAGGTCGAACCAGTCATCACCCGTCAGAATCGGCGAAGGCAGCAGCACCGGGTTGTTGCAGCGGGCGATGACCTGCTCCAGTTGCTCGCGACGCCTGGCCTGGGGCTGGTTGCGCCAGTCTTCGCCCTGCCATTCGAGCAGGTCGTAGGCGAGTATCACCACCGGCGCGTCTTCGAGGATTTTGCGGTCCAGTGACTTGCGGCCGATCCGTTGTTGCAACAGTGCGAAGGGTTGCACCGCCGGGGCTTCTGTCGACTGCGGATCGAACGCGTCTTCGGTGACCGGGCGGTTGTTCTTCCAGACTACGATCTCGCCGTCGATCACCGTGCCGTCGGGTAAACCGTGCAGCAGCGTGTCGAATTCGGGAAAACGCTCGGTGACCAATTCCTCGCCGCGCGACCAGACCCACAGTTTCCCGTCACGCTTGACCACCTGTGCGCGAATGCCGTCCCACTTCCATTCCACCTGCCAGTTGCTCGGCGGCCCGAGCAGGGCCTCGAAGGTTTCAACCGGTTGCGCCAGCGCGTGGGCGAGGAAGAACGGGTAGGGCTGGCCGCCGCGCTGGGCGTGCTCGTCGCTGGATTCGGGGGCGATCAGTTTCAGGTAAGCGGCGGCGTTCGGCCGGTTGGACAGGTCGGTGTAACCCACCAGCCGTTGCGCCACGCGTTTGCTGTCGAGCCCGGCCATGGCGGCCAGGGCGCGGGTCACCAGCAGTTTGGACACGCCGACCCGGAAGCTGCCGGTGATCAGTTTGATGCACAGCATCAGGCTCGGCCGATCCAGTTGCGCCCACAGAGCGGGCAATTGGTGGGCGAGGTATTCCGGGGTTTCACCACGCAGGGGCAGCAGTTTGTCTTCGATCCATTCGGCGAGCCCGGCCCGCGACGTGTGCGGGTGTTCCGGCAGCACCAGCGAAATGGTTTCCGCCAGATCGCCGACCGCTTGATAGCTCTCCTCGAACAGCCATGGCTCAAGCCCCGACGTTTCAACAGCGAGTTCGCGCAGAACTCTCACCGGAACCAGTTGCCGTGGCCGCCCGCCGGACAAAAAGTACACGGCCCAGGCGGCATCTTGTGGTTGCGCCTGGGCGAAGTAGGTTTGCATCGCCGCCAGTTTGGCGTTGCTCGAGGTGGTGGCGTCGAGTTCGGCGTACAACCCGGCGAAGTCTTTCATGGTTGCACCTCGGCCATCGCAGGCGTGGCGCTGGAAAGCTCTTCTTCATCGTCACCGTATTCGGTGTTGAAACCTTGTGCGTCGAGCCCTTTTTCGCGCAGATGGCGCACCAGTACGCCAATCGAGCCGTGGGTGACCATCACCCGCTCGGCGCCGGTCTGTTCGATGGCCCACAACAGGCCGGGCCAGTCGGCGTGATCCGAAAGTACGAAACCGCGATCCACGCCGCGCCTCCGACGAGTGCCGCGCAGGCGCATCCAGCCGCTGGCGAAGCTGTCGCTGTAATCGCCGAACCGGCGCATCCAGCTGCTGCCGCCGGCAGAGGGCGGGGCGATGACCAGCGCCTGGCGCATCATCGGGTCGTTCTTTTTCACCTCGCCGGCGTAGATCGTTGGCGGCAGGTAGACGCCGGCCTCGCGGTACACGCGGTTCAGCGGCTCGACCGCCCCGTGGCTGAGGATCGGCCCGAGGGTTTCGTCGATGCCGTGGAGAATCCGCTGGGCCTTGCCGAACGAATAGCAGAACAGCACGCTGGCCTTGCCGGCCTCGATGTTGGCCTGCCACCACTGATTGATTTCGGCGAACACCTGCGCCTGCGGCTGCCAGCGGTAGATCGGCAGGCCGAAGGTCGATTCGGTAATGAAGGTGTGGCAGCGCACCGGTTCGAACGGCGCGCAGGTGCCGTCGGGTTCGATCTTGTAATCGCCTGACGCGACCCAGACTTCGCCGCCGTATTCCAGCCGCACCTGGGCCGAGCCGAGCACATGACCGGCGGGATGAAAGCTCAGGGTGACGCCGTGGTGGGTCAGGCGCTGGCCGTAGTCGAGGGTTTGCAGGTTGATGTCCGCGCCCAGACGCGCACGCAGAATTCCTTCGCCGGCGCTGGCGGCCAGGTAATGCTGATTGCCGCCACGGGCGTGGTCGCCGTGGGCATGGGTGATCACCGAACGCTCGACGGGCCGCCACGGGTCAATGTAGAAGTCCCCGGCGGGGCAGTAGAGGCCTTCGGGGCGGGCGATAACAAGGTCCATGGCATTACCGGAATGGAGGGACTTGTTAGCTATGAGGTTGGCGCGAAGTCAGAAGTTCTATTGATTTTCGAAAGCACCCTCACCCCAGCCCTCCCGAAGCGTCGGACCGCCCGGAGGGAGAGGGAGCCTACGGGGGTGTTTGGCGAGGGACATCGACCTGTGAGATCGCGTCGATTATGGATCTTTCAAGCAGCAATACGAATCTGGATTCGGTGCAGCAAGTTCAGGTCGGCGAACTTCTTGAGCATCCCCCGATCAGTCCCCTCTCCCTAAGGGAGAGGGTTAGGGTGAGGGGGCTTTTGATCTTTTGGGGAGTAGCGCTATTTGCCGGGAGTAAGCGTCAACCGCGTCTTGCCATACACCCGGTCAAAGTTCTGCGGCTGCATCGGCAAGCCAATGTACTGGCCCTTGAGCCACGGATCGATTCCGTTCAAGTAGTTCGGGCTGACCGGATTCCCGGATTGCCCCGTCCCGTTCTGCCCCATCAACGGCTCGCTCTGACCGAAGTCGACGATGAAACGCATCGACGGCGCACGCGTGGTGTTGAAATCCTGGCCCCAGGCAAACGCCGCCGTGTTGAGGGTGGTGTGGTCGCCGCCCGCCGCAATTGGGCCGCGAACGGTCTGGCCGCTGGCATTCTTCCACTCGTAACGGTGCAGTTTGCCCCACTGCCAGGCCCGGCGGTCGCCGCCCAGTTGGCTGTCGCCGGCGCTGATCGCTGCCGCCAGGCTGCGGGCGAGGATCGCCGGTTTGTCTTCTTTTTGCGGGGTGCGGGCGTCGTCCCAGAATGGACTGTCTTCGCGGCCCAGCAAGTGATCGGCCTGGGCGGCGTAGGACAGATCGCCATTGGCGACAAAGGCTTTCCACGCCGGGCTGCTCTGCGGGCCGAGTTCGTCGAGGAAGATCTGCTTCATGCTTTCCTGCAGGAACAGCTCGTAGATCGCCGCATCGGCGGAGGTCGGGCTGAGCTTGCCGTCGAACGCCATCAGGCGGGTATAGGCCTCGCGCGCCTTACTGCGCTCGGCTTCCGGCAGTGCGTCCATCGCCTGTTTCAGCGGCTGCGCCATGCCCGGTGCCTCGAACATTTTCTTCAGTTTGGCGGCGAAGGTGGTGGTCTGGTCGTACTGCATGGCGATCACACTGCGACCGTCATGCTTGCCGCTGCCAGCCAGTTCGGCCAGACGCTCGCCACGTTCCGGCGCCGCCCAGGAATTCGACAGTTGCATGCCGTAGCCGTGAGGAATGACCCGCTGGTTGGCGGTGCCGAGCCAGCCCTGGGCCGGGTCCTGATCGTAGGGGTGGAGCATCGGGTCGGCGTAACCGTCCCAGTCGTAGCGACCTTCCCAGCCCGGCGACGGCAGCAGGCCTTCACCTTCGCGGCGGTTGGGGAAGCGCCCGGTAACTTGCCAGCCAATGTTGCTGGCGTCAGCAAACACCAGGTTCAGCGCGATGGCGCGGATTTCCCGGCTGGCGTCCGACGCGCGTTCAACGTTCTGGGCGCGGCTCAGATCGAAAAACGCATCGAGGGATTTGTCATCGGTGAAGCTCGGGGTCTGCAAGGCCAGGCCAAAGCCTGCGCCCTGAGCAGCGGCCTGGGTGCTGTTGAGCAGCGCGCCATGGCGGGTTTCGTACACCGCTTCACGAATCGGCCGCTGGCCTTTGACGAAATAGGTTTCGTTGCGCACGGCGACCGGTTGCCACTTGCCGTTGACCTCGTAGGACAACGTGCTGCCCTGACGACGGATTTTTTCCAGGAACAGGTCCTGGTTATCGCCGAGCACGCTGGTCAGGCTCCACGCCACCTTGCCGTTGAAACCGCCGAGCACCATCGGCAGACCGGCCACGGTCACGCCGGCGGCCTGGTATTTCGGCGCGCGGATCTGCACGAAACTCCACAGCGACGGCGCGGCCAGCGGGCCATGGCTGTCGCTGGCCAACAGGCTCTTGCCGCTGCGGCTGCGTTGCGGGGCGACGGCCCAGTTGTTCGACGATTGAGTGCCCAGCAGGTTGAGGGCTGCCAGTTGTTCGCTGGCGTTGCTCAGCTCCGTCAGCCCCGGAATCTGCCCGTTGAGCTTGATGCCTTGCAGCTTGTCGGCTTCGGCCAGCGGCAGGTTTTCGTCGGGGGCGGACGGGGTCAGCCACGCCAGTTTGTCGTTGGTCACGGTCTGCGCCAGCACCAGCGAGGCGATTTCTTCCGGCAGGTTGGCCGACTGGCTGAAGTTCAGCAGGCAGAAGATCAGCGCCGAATCTTCGGGTTTCCAGTATTCAGGCTTGTAGCCGCTGGAAGCCAGATCCCCCGGCAGTTTCTCGGCATATCTGAACAGGTAGGCGTTGACGCCCCGGGCATAGACTTCGAAGAAGCGCTTGAGCCGTGGCGACGAAGCCTTGTACAGCTCGCCGGCGCTTTTCTTCAGGTTGACGGCGCGCATGTAGCGGTCGGCGTCGAGCATCGACGAACCGGACATTTCCGCCAGACGGCCCTGAGCCAGCAGGCGCAGGGTGACCATCTGATTGATCCGGTCGCTGGCGTGAACGTAGCCGAGGGCGAACAGTGCGTCGTGGAAGCTGTTGCTTTCGATCAGCGGCATGCCCATGGCATTGCGGCGTACCGAAACGTTCTGCGCCAGGCCCTTGAGCGGCTGCACACCGGAGGTCGGCGGGAGGGTGTCCTGGGCGTTCCAGGTCTGACAACCGGTCAGGCTCAGAACACCGGCCACTGCAGCGGCAACGCCGAACCGGGGAAGAAAATGTGAAAGGGCTGGCGAGGCCATGGCAAAGCTCCTGCGGGGGTGTAGAGGCTGGGGACGCAATAAAGCCGCTACGTTAGTGAGCAGGAGGGGGCCGCGCAAGCGGGGCGAGCGGTTATTTCTTCCCGTTGATCGTTCCCGCGCGCGGGAACGATCAGGCCGGGTGACTCAAGCCTTCGGCGGATTGATCTTCTGCACCAGCGCGTAGGCCTTCACGGTCGCCGGGCGATCCTTGATGTGGTTGAACCAGCGCTGCACATTCGGGAAGTCTTCCAGATTCTGGCTCTGCCATTTGTGCGAGACGATCCACGGGTAGATCGCCATGTCGGCGATGCTGTATTCACTGCCGGCCACGAACTCGTTGTTGGCCAGTTGCTTGTCCAGCACCCCGTACAGGCGCGCGGTTTCATCGATGTAGCGCTTGATCGCGTAGGGGATTTTTTCCGGGGCGAACTGGCTGAAATGATGGTTCTGCCCGGCCATCGGCCCCAGCCCGCCCATTTGCCAGAACAGCCATTGCAGGGCCACCTGGCGGCCACGCAGGTCCTTGGGCAGGAACTTGCCGGTCTTTTCCGCGAGGTACAGCAGGATCGCCCCGGATTCGAACAGCGACAACGGCTCGCCACCGTCGGCCGGCTCATGATCGACGATCGCCGGGATGCGGTTGTTCGGTGCGATTTTCAGAAAATGCGGCTGGAACTGCTCGCCCTGGCTGATGTTGATCGGGTGCACGTCGTAGCGCAGGCCCGCTTCTTCGAGGAACAGGGAAATCTTGTGGCCGTTGGGCGTGGTCCAGTAATACAGGTCGATCATGGAAAACTCCAAATCAGGAAAATGGCTTACGTACGGACAGCAAACGCCGGCTTCAGGTTGTCCTGTGTGCGTTCGATAGCTTGCTTAACCACAGGAGGTGATGCTCAAGTACGGGAAATTCAATGACCCCGCGTGAGAAAAATCGCCATGGCGCTCAAGGCCAACGCTGCACTGATCATCATCGACCAGCAAAAAGGCATTCTGGAACCGCGTCTGGGGCGGCGGAATAATCCGTCGGCCGAGGAGCGGATTCTTGAGCTGCTGAGTTTTTGGCGGCGCAGTGGACGGCCGGTGATCCACGTGCAGCACCTGTCGCGCTCGCCGGATTCGGTGTTCTGGCCCGAGCAGGAAGGGGTGGAGTTTCAGGACAGGTTTTTGCCGCAGGACGGCGAATGGCTGATCCAGAAGCAGGTGCCGGATGCGTTTTGTGCGACGGGGCTTGAGGCGAAGTTGCGTGAGGCGGGGGTCGAGCAGTTGATCATTGTCGGCGTGGCGACGAACAACTCGGTGGAGTCCACGGCGCGCACGGCGGGCAATCTGGGGTTTGACGCGTGGGTGGCGGAGGATGCGTGCTTTACCTTCGACAAGGCCGACTATTTCGGCACTTTGCGTTCGGCGCAAGAGGTACATGCGATGTCGCTGGGGAATTTGCACGGGGAGTATGCGACGGTGGTCAGCACCGGGCGGATTCTGGCGGCAGGCTGAAAAGCTTCCGGTGAATGGGCCGGCCCCTTCGCGAGCAAGCCCGCTCCCACATTTGCCTGCATTCCGTCAGAAGGAATACGGTCGAAGGTGGGAGCTGGCTTGCTCGCGAAGTCGGTATCTCAGGCGAAGAAGATAATTGCCTGAAACATCAAGCGCCGTGGCACTTCTTGAATTTCTTGCCGTTGCCGCAGGGGCAAGGGTCGTTGCGGCCAACGTCTTTCAGGGCGTTGCGCACCGGTTCCTGGTGGGCGTGGCCGCAGTTCGGGCCGTGGACATGGCCATGGTCGTGATCATGGTGGTGATGGTCATGATCGTGGTTGCAGTCTGGGCCATGGACATGAGGTTGCTGGGTCATCGGGGTCACTCCGTAATCAAATCGGCGGGGATTATCACGCCATTGCGCGCCAGGTGCACGTAGTGAGCGATGAATAAACCGGTTTCCATCTCGCCCTCCAGTCGATAGGGAATCTGCTGGTTCGGGTTTTTCAGCATTTTCACCACCTCTTTCACCTTTGGCCACAGGTTGGTACGGATCGGCACCTTGTAAAACGCGCTGCTTTTGGGGTTCACCGTGATCCAGTGTTCGTGCTCGCCTTCGGCCAGCAGCATGTCGGCCAGGTGTATGCGGTATTCCAGGCCGCGCACGGTCAGGTCGCTGTCATTGGGGTTGTCGATGCGAAAGTGCAGGATGAATTTCTGTTCCAGCAACTTGGCGCGCACCACTTCGACTTTCACCAGGTGCACGGCGGGGTCGCGGGCGTCGTCGGTAAACCATGACGCGCAGCCGCCGAGCCCCAGAAACACGAGCAGTGAGAAAGCCTGGAATGTGCGCCAATGACCGAGCATGGTTTAACTCCCTTTGCTGCCCAGTCTAGCCTCAGCTGCCGAAATACCCCGCACAGCATTTCTTGAACTTCTGGCCACTGGCGCACGGGCAGGCGTCGTTGCGGCCCAGCTTCAGTTGCACGGTCGGGTCGATGAAGTACCAGCGCCCGCTGTTCTGCACGAACGACGAGCGCTCGCGGTGGCTGTGTTCGCCCTGACCGTCATGCCAGCGCGCGGTGAAGGTGACGAACGCGTGTTCCGGCTGGCCACCGAGCACTTCCGAGCTTTCCACGTCCAGACCGAGCCAGGTGCTCTGGGCGCTCCAGTTGCTGATCGACTGGCGATCCAGCCCCGCTTGCTGAGCGGGCAGGGTGGTGGCCACCAGATAATCGATCAGGCCCAGCACGTAGGCGCTGTAGCGCGAGCGCATCAGGGCTTCGGCGCACGGGGCCGGGTGGCCGGCGTGATAGTGACCGCAGCAGGCATCCAGCAGGTTGCCGCTGCCGCAAGGGCAAATGGCTGTACTCATTGCATTACCACCAGTATTTCCCGAAGTTTTCCGGATTGGCCCAGAACCGTGAGTTGAGCCAGTCGGGGACTTGTTTGTAGTCAAGCAGATCGTAGGTGAACAGTGTCAGTACTTGCTCGTCGCGGGCGAAGCGTTCGCTGGCCTGCAGGGCCAGGGAATAAAAGTCGGTTTCCTGCCAGCCGCTGGCCGGCAGATCCGCCAGCACCGCGATGCGGCTGGCGTTGAGGTTGCGGATCCCGCCCAATAGATTCAGGCCGTCGCGCTTGGGCAAATGTTCCAGGCAATCGACCACCAGCGCCAGGTCGAAACGGCGGGCCGCCAGTTCCGCCGGCAACGCACCGGGCGCGGCGTGCGCGACGCAGGTGTCCGGGTGTGCTTCCTTGAAGGCAGCCAGCGCCGGGAACTCGCTGGCGCCGATCAGCAGCAGGCGTGCAGGGGCGTAGCGGTCGAGCAGGGCGGCCAATGCCTGCTGCGGCGTGCGGGAAGAAATGGCGACGTTCATCGAAGCTCCTCAATCAGAGCGCCAAGACTAGCCTGCCCGGGCGCCAAGGCCTAGATCTCTGTCCTGCGGGTTTGCGGCAAACTCGTCGAAGTCCCGTGAACAGGCGCACAAACAGCAATGGCCTATTGCTGGCGGAGATTAAAACTCCGGTCTTTACTCCCTGAATCGGTTCTAAGCCGATCCCTCAGGAGAAAACTAGATGAGCATAGTTCGGACAGCATTACCCTTGGTTCTGCTAACCAGTGTGTTGACTGGTTGCGCAGGTTTGCAGAAAACCGACTGGCCGACCTGTGCGGCAGTCGGTGGTGTCGTCGGTGCGGGTCTCGGTGCGACCGAAAGCTCCGCATGGGCGGGGTATGGCGCGTTACTCGTCGGCGGTACGGCAGCGGCCTATTGCTGGGTTCACGGTGACGGCGATGAAGACGGCGATGGTGTGCCGGACAGTCGCGACAAGTGCCCGGGCACGCCTAAAGGCGTTCAGGTCGATGCCGACGGCTGCCCTCCACCAGCCCCTGCGCCAGTGGTCGAAGAAGCTGTGGTGGTCAAGGAAGAAACCATTGTCATCCGCGATGTTCACTTCCAGTTCGACAAGGCCACGCTGACCCCGGCCGACAAACTGGTCCTGGATAAGGTCGCTTCGCGCCTGAAACAGGAATCCAGCACCGCGCAACTGACCGTGACCGGCCACACCGACAGCGTCGGCAGCGATGCCTACAACCAGAAACTGTCGGATCGCCGCGCGCACTCGGTGGTCAAGTACCTGGTTGAAAGCGGCGTCCCGCAAAGCAGCTTCGTGTCGGTGACCGGTGCCGGTGAAAGCCAGCCGGTGGCAGACAACAAAACTGCGGACGGTCGCGCGCTGAACCGTCGTACCGAAATCAAAATCAACCGCTAGCCCCCTCGCATCCGCGGCTTGTGCAGTCGCGGATGCGGGTCTTTACTCCTGTGTAACCGGTATGGGCCGGTGACACAGGAGCTTTAACGATGAGTGTTCTTACAAGGTCCGTCTTGCCGGTTCTGCTGCTGGGCAGCCTGTTGACCGGTTGCGCCACCCACAGCGATGGCACCGCTCCCCTCAATCAACGTACCTGGCCGATCTGCAGCCTTATTGGCGGACTGGTCGGCGGCGGTCTCGGCGCGCTCGAAAGCAGCGGTTGGGCCGGCGGAGGCGCTGCGCTGGGGATCCTCACCGGCGGATTGATCTGCTATGCCCAGGATGGCGATGAAGACGACGACGGCGTGTTCGATCGCCGCGACCGTTGCCCCGATACCCCGGCCAACACCCCGGTCGACCACCGTGGCTGTCCGCTGCCGCAATATCCGGTCACCGAGAAACCGGCCGAACCGGCCCCGCAAACCGAAGTCATCACCCTCAACGATGCCGGCAACGTGCTGTTCGACTTCGACAAGTCGGATTTGAAACCGGCCGCAAAAAGCCAGCTCGACACGCTGATGGACAAACTGCGCAATGCCGACGTGGTGAGCATCAAGGTCATCGGCCACACCGACAGCAAGGGTTCGGATGCCTACAACCAGGCGCTTTCGGAACGTCGCGCCAGCAGCGTGGCGGAGTATTTGCTGAGCCAGGGCCTGGCGCCGAACAAACTCACCAGTGAAGGGCGCGGCGAGAGTGAACCGGTCGCCGACAACAACACGGACGAGGGGCGTGCGCAGAACCGTCGGGTGGAACTGCACATCAATCGTTAGGATGGGTCTGTAGTCCGCGGGCTAGAGCTGTCGGTCGATGATCATCGTCGAACCGGCAGCCATCCGGCGGTGGATCGGTTTTTTTCATTTTTCCCTCTGGCTTATCCCCTGCAGAAGCCGTTACTGTGCGCCCAAAGAATAATTCGCAACACGGGGGAGCGTATGAAGGTGTTCTGTGGGCTGGGGCGATTGTTGACCCTGCTGTTCTGCTGCGTGGTGCTGGCCAATCAGCTGGTGCCGTTTGTTCATCCGCTGCACCTGCTGGTCAATCTGGCCGGCGCTCTGCTGCTGGCGATCCACGTGCTCGAAGTGCTGCTGTGCAATCGCAGTCTCAAGGGGCGTCCGCACCCCTGGCGTGATCGTGGCCGCATCCTGCTGTTCGGCGTATTCCACCTGCAAACCATCCCGGCCCCGGCCGCTCCGGAGGCTTCCCATGCGTAAACTCTGCCTGCTCGCTGCATTCATCAGTCCATTGGCCTGCGCCCAGGTGGTCAGCGTCGAAACCAACTCGCTGATGCGTCTGCCGAACACCGCCAGCACTTTGCAGTTGGAAAAACTGGTGGTCGCCGACTACGGCACCTTGCTGATTCCCTCGAACGTGACCGAGCTGAGTGTCGGTGAACTGCAACTGGGCCACGAAGCGCGTATCGCCATCGTGCCGAGCGAACAGGCGCTGGAGATGAAAGTCAGCCGCGCCGAACTCGCCGAAGGCAGCCAGATCACTGCCCGTGGCGCACCGGGCACCTACGAAAAAGCTGCCCGCGCCGGGCGCAATCTGAATCTGCAGTTCAAGGCGTTGAACGCGCCGAAACTGGTGGTCGATGCCCGTGGCGGCACCGGTGCGCCGGGATTTGTCGGGCTTGATGGCGCCAACGGTCAGGAGCCGGGTTGCACCTGGGGTCAGGCGGGACACGGTTTTGATGGCAGCAACGGCAGCGATGGTCAGCCGGGTGCACCGGGCGCGCTGGTGCGACTTGAAGTACCGCGCGAGTTTCCGGCCGAGCTGATCAAGGTCGAAGTCGCCGGCGGTGCCGGTGGGCCGGCCGGTCCTGGCGGCAAACCGGGGGCGGGTGGCAAGTCCAAGGGCTGTCTGGTGTATCGCGCCGACGGCGGCAAGAGCGGCAAGCCGGGGGCTGACGGGCAGCCGGGGCCTGCGGGTGCGGCGGGGTCTGTCACCGTACAGCGCCTGTAATCGATTGTTTGATCGTTCCCACGCTCTGCGTGGGAATGCAGCCCGTGACGCTCTGCGTCACTGGACGCGGAGCGTCCCTTGAGGCATTCCCACGCGGACGGTTCGACGCCTCGACGTGGGAACGATCAACGATGCTCTAGTCAGAACGAGGGGCGCGCAGCCGCCACCGCCACCAGCACCACCCCGACCAACAGGTTGAACCCCACCACCTTGCGAATCCGCCCCAGCACCGCCGCGCCCGCCGGCCAGTCCTTCGCCTGCACCGCCGTGCGCAGTTCGGGCAGCATCAAGGCCTGAATCCGGATGAACAGCGCCGTCATCACCACATACAACCCCATCATCACCTGCACATAACGCGGCGCGTTGTCGAAGGCGATGTGTTGCAGATGCAACATGCCCACCCCGGTCACCGGGAGCAGAATCACCGCCCCCCACACCCAACGAAAAAAACCTTGAAACACTTCCACCCAGAGCGTCAGGCGCCCGGGACCGTCCAGGGCCTTCATCGCCGCAGGGCGCAGCACCATCCAGGCGAAAAACATGCCGCCGACCCAAACCAGCGCGGCCAGTACATGGATGGGGTAAACGAGGCTAAAAGGTGTCATTGGGGTACTCCGATCTGCGCAGGATTGATTCGCGGGGTATGATAGCCCCCCATCCGAACCACTGAAAATTTATCCAGCGTTTTTTGCGCCCGACACTCAATGATCAGCACTGAACTCAAAACCACGATCCAGGGCGCCTACTCGCGTTTTCTAGAGGCCAAGAGCCTCAAGCCGCGTTACGGCCAACGCCTGATGATCGCTGAAGTCGCCAAGGTCCTCGGGGATATCGACACCGACGACGAAGGCCGGCGCAGTGGCGACCCCGCGATTGTCGCGGTGGAAGCCGGCACCGGTACCGGCAAGACCGTGGCTTACAGCCTGGCCGCGATCCCGACGGCCAAACTGGCCGGCAAGCGCCTGGTGATCGCCACCGCCACCGTCGCCCTGCAAGAGCAGATCGTCTACAAGGATTTGCCCGACCTGATGCGCAACAGCGGGCTGAACTTCAGCTTCGCCCTGGCCAAGGGCCGTGGCCGCTACATGTGCCTGTCCAAGCTCGACATGCTGTTGCAGGAAGGCCACGCACAGACCGCCACCGCCCAGCTGTTCGAGGAAGAAGGCTTCAAGATCGAGGTCGACGAGGCCAGCCAGAAGCTGTTCACCAGCATGATCGAGAAGCTCGCCGGCAATAAATGGGACGGCGACCGCGACAGCTGGCCCAACGCGCTGGAAGACGCCGACTGGGCGCGCCTGACCACCGATCACAGCCAGTGCACCAACCGCCATTGCCCGAACTTCGGCCAGTGCGCCTTCTACAAGGCGCGCGAAGGCATGGGCAAGGTCGACGTGATCGTCACCAACCACGATATGGTGCTGGCCGACCTCGCACTGGGCGGCGGGGCAGTGTTGCCCGATCCGCGCGACACCATTTATGTGTTCGACGAAGGCCACCACCTGCCGGACAAGGCCATCGGCCACTTCGCCCACTACACGCGCCTGCGTTCCACCGCCGACTGGCTGGAAACCACCGCCAAGAACCTCACCAAACTGCTGGCCCAGCACCCGCTGCCGGGCGATCTCGGCAAGCTGATCGAGCAGGTGCCGGAGCTGGCGCGGGAGATCAAGACCCAGCAGCAGTTCATGTTCACCGCCTGCGAACAGATCGCCGACTTCAAGCCCGGTGAAGATGTCGAAGGCCGCGAACGTCCGCGTCACCGCTTCATCGGCGGGGTGATTCCCGAGCACATGCGCGAGATGGGCATCGAGCTGAAAAAAGGCTTCGCCCGCCTCAACGACCTGTTCACCCGCCTGACGGATCTGCTCAAGGAAGGCATGGACGGCGAAGTCAACATCGGCATCGCCAGCAATCAGGCTGAAGAGTGGTATCCGTTGTTCGGCAGCCTGTTGTCCCGTGCCTCCGGCAACTGGGAGCTGTGGACCGCGTTTACCGCCGAAGACCCGGAAGACAACCCGCCGATGGCCCGCTGGCTGACCCTGGCGGAAAGCGGTTCGCTATTCGACATCGAGGTCAACGCCAGCCCGATCCTTGCCGCCGAAACCTTGCGCCGCAGCCTGTGGAACGTGGCCTACGGCTGTCTGGTGACCTCGGCGACCTTGACCGCCCTCGGCACTTTCGACCGCTTCCGCATGCGCGCCGGTCTGCCGAAAAAAGCCGTCACCGCCGTGGTGCCGAGCCCGTTCCATCATGCCGATGCCGGTGTGTTGCGGGTGCCGGACCTGAAGGCCGACCCGCGGGATGCCGCTGCCCACACCGCCGCGATCATCCGCGACCTGCCGGAACTGGTCGAAGGCTCGCGCGGCAGTCTGGTGCTGTTCTCGTCGCGCAAACAGATGCAGGACGTGTTCGACGGCCTCGACCGTGACTGGCGCAAGCAAGTATTCATTCAAGGCAACCTGTCGAAACAGGAAACCCTGAACAAGCACAAGGCGCGGGTCGATGGCGGCGATTCCAGCGTGTTGTTCGGCCTCGCCAGTTTTGCCGAAGGCGTGGATTTGCCGGGGGCCTACTGCGAGCACGTGGTGATCGCCAAGATCCCGTTCTCGGTGCCGGACGATCCGGTCGAAGCCGCACTGTCGGAATGGATCGAAGCCCGGGGCGGCAATCCGTTCATGGAGATCTCGGTGCCTGACGCCTCGCTGAAGCTGGTTCAGGCCTGCGGCCGACTGCTGCGTACCGAAGAAGACCGCGGCACCATCACCTTGCTGGATCGGCGGCTGGTCACCCAGCGCTACGGCAAGGCGATCCTCAACGCGTTGCCTCCTTTCCGTCGTGAAATATCCTGAGACATCGGTGGGCAGTTTTGCCCGCCGCGCTGTCTATCTCTCTGTCACTGCTTTTCCATTGGCCCTTGCGGGTCGTTAGGGAGAATTCCGTTCTCATGATTCGTCGTTCGTTGCCTGCCGTTTTTGCCCTGGTTTTCGCTGCGCCTTTATTCGCGGCACCTGCCGGCCAGCAGACCCTGTTCAACTTTGTTCGCCCCGCCGATGTGGTGAAAGTGGCGACCGAAAACGCCGACCTGCCGCAAGCCAACGCCGAGCAGACTCCCGAGGGTGAAGTGCTGCGCCGGGTGACGTTCAACCCGACGGCTCGCCCGACCTTGCGTCTGTCCCCGCAGACCGGTGCCTGGGACTGGTCGCAGTCCGGCATGATGAGCCTGCGCATCCAGAGCGCGATGAACTGGGCGGTGACCGTCTACGTGCAAATCCAGAGCAACGACGGCAAGACCCTGGTCAGCCGCGTGGACCTGCCGGCCGGTCCGGCGCAGACCTTGCTCGTGCCGTTGACCGCGACCTCGCCACTGAGCCAGGGCATGAAGGCCGGGCCGGTGATGCCGATGACGATCGACGGGCAGCGCATCCTGCTGGCGAGCAGCAGCGGTGAGCTGGATCGCAGCCAGGTGGTATCGGTCAGCCTGTCGATGGACCAGCCGAAAGCCGCGCAAAGTCTCTTGCTCGAGCGCTTTGGCGTGCAGGACGAAGGCGAGGTGATCAAATCCGCCTACGGCAATCTGGTGGATGCCTATGGCCAATCCACTCGCGGCAAGTGGCCGGAGAAAGTCGCCAATGACGAACAACTGAAATCCGCCGCCGCCAAAGAACAGCAACAACTGAACACCTGGCTGGCCGAGCGCGAAAAATCCTCGCTGGACAAGTTCGGTGGCTGGAGCAAAGGCCCGGCGTTCAAGGCCAGCGGTTTCTTCCGCACCGAAAAGCGTGACGGCCGCTGGTATCTGGTGACACCAGAAGGCCATCCGTTCTATTCCCTGGGCGTGAACACCGTCAGCCCGGAGGTCAACCAGACCTACGTGGCCGGTCGCGAATACATGTTCGAATCCCTGCCCAAACCAGGAGAGCCGCTGGCCAGCCACTTCGGCGAAGGCGACAACCGTGGCGGCAACGGCGCCGATCAGGGCCGTGGCTACAACTTCGGGCGTTGGTACGACTTCTACGGCGCCAACCTTCAGCGCCTGTATGGCGAGCCGTGCACTTCGGACAGCGGCAACAAGGCCGGCGTGGCCGAAGCCGCCAAGGCCGGGGCCGCTGAAGAAGCGGCGACCAACGCCAGTGCGCCGGTCGCCGCCTCCGAACAGCCGAAAGCCGGGGTTGCCGAGTCGGCAGCCACCAGTGGGCAAAGCGTCTCTGTACCCTGCAAAAACACCGTCGACGAGCAAAAGTGGGCCAGCCACACGCTTGATCGTCTGCAAGCCTGGGGCTTCAACACCGTCGGTAATTGGAGCGCCCCTGTCCTTGGCGACGCCGAGCGCATGCCTTACACCTTGCCGCTGTCGATCGTCGGCGATTACACCAGCATCAGCACCGGCACCGACTGGTGGGGCGGCATGCCAGACCCGTTCGATCCACGTTTCGCCATGGCCACCGAACGCGCCGTGGCGATTGCCGCCCGTGACCATCGCGATGATCCGTGGTTGATCGGCTATTTCGCCGACAACGAACTGGCCTGGGCCGGCCCCGGCGATGATCCGAAATCCCGTTACGCGCTGGCCTACGGCACCCTGAAAATGACCACCGACGTTCCGGCCAAACGCGCGTTCCTCAAGCAGTTGCGCGACAAGTACCGCAATCAGGCGGGGCTGTCGAAGGCCTGGGGCATTGATCTTCCGGCATGGGAATTGATGGAAGACCCGGGTTTCGAAGCGCCGCTGCCGAACCCGGAGCATCCGGAAATCGAGGCCGACTTCAAATACTTCCAGAAGGTCTTCGCCGACACCTACTTCAAGACCATTTCCGACTCGCTGAAATGGCACGCGCCGAACCAGTTGCTGCTCGGCGGCCGTTTCGCCACCAGCACCCCGGAAGCCGTGGCGTCCTGCGCCCAGTATTGCGACGTGCTGAGCTTCAACATGTACACCCTGCAACCGCAGGACGGTTATGACTTCGCAGCGCTGCGCAACCTCGACAAACCGGTGCTGATCACCGAATTCAACTTCGGCTCCACCGACCGTGGCCCGTTCTGGGGCGGCGTGACCCCGTTGAGCAAGGAAGAAGATCGCGGCCCTGCCTATGCCAACTTCCTCAAACAGGCGCTGAGCGAACCGTCGATTGTCGGCGTGCACTGGTTCCAGTATCTGGACCAACCGGTGACCGGGCGCCTGCTCGATGGCGAGAACGGCCACTTCGGTCTGGTTGGCGTCACCGATCTGCCGTTCCAGGGTTTTGTCGAAGCCGTGCGCAAGAGCAACCTGGCCACCGTCGATCAGTTGAGCAAAGACGCGCAGAAAGCGGCTGCCGCAGCGGTCAAGGCCGGCCACGAAGCCGAAGGCGGCCGCAAGGCTGACGCCGGCAAAGGCCCGGGGCAGGGCGCAGGCCACACCGGCGGGCATTCCGGCAACGGCCACTGATCAATACGAAACCTGAAGACCGCCCGGCCCGCAGCGGTTCCCAAAAGCCTCACGGGCTGGAACAATGCGGGCCACTTTGTAGAGCGTTTTCGCGGGGGAGTTGCGGGTGCAGATTCAGGGACATTACGAGCTTCAATTCGAAGCGGTGCGCGAAGCCTTCGCTGCACTGTTCGACGATCCCCAGGAACGCGGCGCCGCGTTGTGCATCCGGGTCGGCGGGGAAACCGTCCTCGACCTCTGGTCCGGTACCGCCGACAAGGACGGCGCCGAAGCCTGGCACAGCGACACCATCGCCAACCTGTTCTCCTGCACCAAGACCTTCACCGCCGTCACTGCGCTGCAACTGGTCGCCGAAGGCAAGTTGCAGCTCGATGCGCCGGTCGCCCGTTACTGGCCGGAATTCGCCGCTGCCGGCAAGGAATCCGTCACCCTGCGCCAGCTGCTTTGCCATCAGGCCGGTCTGCCGGCCCTGCGCGAATTGCTCGCGCCGGAAGCGCTGTACGACTGGCAAACCATGGTCGACGCCCTCGCGGCCGAAGCACCGTGGTGGACGCCGGGCACCGGTCACGGCTATGCCGCGATCACCTACGGCTGGCTGATCGGCGAATTGCTGCGGCGTGCCGACGGTCGCGGGCCGGGGGAAGCGATCGTGGCGCGGGTCGCGAAACCGCTGGGGCTGGATTTTCATGTCGGTCTGGCCGACGCAGAATTCCATCGCGTGGCGCACATTGCCCGTGGCAAGGGCAACACCGGCGACGCCGCTGCCCAGCGCCTGCTGCAAGTGACCATGCGCGAGCCGACGGCGATGACCACCCGGGCCTTCACCAATCCGCCGTCGGTGCTCACCAGCACCAACAAGCCGGAATGGCGCCGCATGCAGCAACCGGCGGCCAACGGCCACGGCAATGCGCGCAGTCTGGCCGGGTTCTACGCCGGTCTGCTCGACGGCAGCCTGCTGGAAAGCGAAATGCTCGACGAACTGACCCGCGAACACAGCCTCGGCGAGGACAAGACCTTGCTGACCCGCACCCGTTTCGGTCTCGGTTGCATGCTTGATCAACCCGACGTGCCGAATGCCACCTACGGCCTCGGCCCGCGTGCATTCGGGCATCCGGGTGCGGGTGGTTCCATCGGTTTTGCTGATCCGGAGCATGATGTTGCCTTCGGATTTGTGACAAACACCCTTGGGCCGTATGTCCTGATGGATCCGCGCGCGCAGAAGCTGGCGCGGGTACTTGCCACTTGTCTGTAAAGCGTCGTCCGAGGGTCCAGGGCCGGAACCTCATGGCGAATTTCGTTTCAAAGCGTCTGTTTATCCGGGCGAAAGTCCTCTGATTGTTCACTAATTATTTTTGTGGGTTTCCAATGTCGTCCAAACAAACTCTCGCCCTGGCCCTGTGTTTCGCAATGACCGGTTGTGCACAGACTCCGAAGAACGACGCCGATGGCGGCAGCTGGTGGCCGTTCGGTTCTTCCGACAAAGTCGCAGCCAAGGAGCCGGCTCCGGCGCCTGCACCGTTGAAGCCGGCCGCCACCGCGCCGGTGGCCAAGGCCGAGAGCAGCAGCCCGTGGTACTGGCCGTTTGGGTCGGACGACTCGGCGGCCAAGCCTGAAGTGAAAGCTGAGGCCAAACCCGAGGCCAAACCGGTCGAAGTCGCCAAGGCTGAAGCCGACAAGGGCGGCAAATGGTGGTGGCCGTTCGGCGGCAAGGAGCAGGACACGGCCAAAGTCGTGCCGATGCCCGATCCGAAAGTCACTCAAGCCTGGCTGGATGACTACGAACCGCGCCTGCGCACCGCGATCAAGGACAGCAATCTGCAACTCGAACGCCGTGAAAACGTGCTGGTCGTGACCGCGCCGGTGGAAGGCTCGTTCAACCCGGATCGCCCGGCCATGCTGCTGCCGGTGACTCTCGGCCCGTTCACCCGCGTCGCGAAAATCCTCGAAGCCGATCCGAAAACCGCCGTGTTGGTTCTCGGTCACAGTGACACCACCGGTGCCGCTCCGGCCAACATCAAGCTGAGCCAGGAACGCGCCCAGGCCGTGGCGGCGATCTTCCGCCTCAGCGGTCTGCAGCGTGATCGCCTGATGCTGCGCGGCATGGGTTCCGAAGCACCGCGTGCCGCCAACGACAGCGTTGAAGGTCGCGCCCTGAACCGTCGTGTCGAACTGCTGGTGACCCCGCAGAACACCATGGTCGCGCTGCTGAGCAAATACAACATGCCGGCACCGAAGCCAGTGACCATGGTCGCTGTTCAGGACGTCAAGCCTGCCGCCAAACCGGTGAGCCCGGCGCCAGCTGCGAAGAAAGCCGCTGTACCGGCCACCAAAAAGGCCCCGGCCAAGAAAGCCGCTGCCAAGGCTCCAGCGAAAAAGGCCCCGGCCAAGACTCCGGCGAAAAAGACCGCGCCCGCCAAAGCCGCTGCAACCGACAAGAAAGTCGCTGCGACCGATACCACCAAAAAGTGATCCGCTAACGAAAAGGAATGCGCCGTGACTCAGTCTCTGGCAGATATGCGTCGTGATTACACCCGGGACGGCCTGACCGAGGCGCAAGCCCCGGCGGAGCCCTTTGCGTTGTTTCACCAGTGGTTTGCCGAAGCGGTGAAAACCGAACAGGCGCCAGTGGAAGCCAACGCCATGACCCTGGCCACAGTGGATGCGGACGGCCGTCCGCATTGCCGCATTCTGCTGCTCAAGGGGCTGGACGAGCAGGGCTTCACCTTCTTCACCAACTACGAAAGCGCCAAGGGCCAGCATCTGGCGGCGAACCCGTTCGCTGCCATGACGTTCTTCTGGCCGACCCTCGAGCGCCAGGTGCGGATTGAAGGGCGGGTGCTGAAGGTCTCGCCTGAAGAGTCTGACGCGTATTATCAGGTGCGGCCGCTGGGCAGCCGACTCGGCGCCTGGGCCTCACCGCAGAGCCGGGTGATCAACGGCCGGGGTGAACTGGAAGACTTGCTCAAGGCGACCGAGCAACGCTTCACCGACACTCAGCCTCACTGCCCGGAACACTGGGGCGGTTACCGCCTGCTCCCCGAGCGCATCGAGTTCTGGCAGGGCCGCGCGAGCCGTCTGCACGATCGCCTCAACTACCGTGTGCAGGGCGCCGATTGGATTCTTGAACGTCTGGCACCCTGAGCAGTCTACCGAGCGGGATAGCCTGCCGCAGCGGCTTCGAGCCACTTCGGCAGGTCCCGACGCTTGATCTTCTGCGCCTGAGCCTGCTCCAGCCGTTCGAGCATGAACGCGCGTTTGCCTTCATCCTTGCCGGCCAGTGACAATGCCAGATCGCGATCCATCCAGCGTTTGATCCGTACATACAGCCACCAATGGAAGTACAGACCGGCGGCGGTGGTGACGACAATGATGAAGTAATCCATGGAAATCCTTGGGTCGGCGGCGCAGGAAATGGAATTTGGCGCTACTGTTGGGTGAGTTCGCGGGCGCCTGTACCGGGCCTGAATGAAAGCAACTTAATCCGGGCGACGCTGTGACAGGCGTCAAGCTGCGGAGTTTAATGAATACCTGTCCTTTGGAGTTGATGCTATGCGTAAGTCTGTTCTGCTGGTTGCTTCCTTTTCCACGATGGCGATGTTGCTGACCGGCT